>Ga0213872_10001496_pt1 | contig 15090 bp, 16 predicted proteins | sample VelepicomBERX_R2_FD_160071 | JGI IMG/M metagenome (GOLD analysis project Ga0213872, IMG submission 160071) | Rhizosphere microbial communities from Vellozia epidendroides in rupestrian grasslands, the National Park of Serra do Cipo, Brazil - RX_R2 | ecosystem: Host-associated > Plants > Roots >...
CCGAGATATTGCGTGGCCGGCAGATAGCGCTCGCGGATGTCGTCGCCGACGCGGTGATAATCGGCCAGGCGCCACAGGCTGAACAGCCCCAGGGTCACCACCAGCGCCAGCACCAGCAGCAGCAGCAGCGAGACACGGAACCGGATCGACTGGACCTGCTTCATCGCGGCGCCTGAATCGCGGGAAAACAAGACTTTAGCGAGCCGCGGCGATCGCCGACAACCGGTATTTATCACAGTTCCGCCGCTGCCGCGGCGGGGCTATCCTGGCGATGGATTGGAAGGAAACCACGCGATGCCCGGCGACATCAGGCGCATCCTCTGCATCGAGGACGACCGCGAAACGGCCGGGCTGATTGCCGAGGAACTGACCGAGCGCGGCGGGCTCGAAGTGGTTCTCGCCTATGACGGCCAGGAAGGGCTGGCGACGGTGCTGCGGGCGCGGCCCGATCTGGTGATCTCGGATATCTCCATGCCGGTGCTGTCCGGCTTCGAGGTGTTGGAGAAGCTGTCGGCGATGACGCCGCGCTTCGCCCATATCCCGTTCATTTTTCTGACCGCCCTGGCCGATCGCGAGAACGAATTGCGCGGGCGTCAGCTGGGCGCCGACGATTACGTCGTCAAACCGGTGGATTTCGACATTCTCGAAAGCATCGTCCGTACCCGTCTGGCCCGGACGGCACGGCAGGAGGTGTGGCCTGAGGCGCTGCGGCTGCATGACCGCGAGATCGAGACCCTGACCTGGGCGGCGCGCGGCAAGACCTCGGCCGAGATCGCCATCATTCTCGGCCTCGCCAAGCGCACGGTGGATTTCCACATCGACAGCGCGCGCGAGAAACTGGGCGTTTCGACCCGCATCGAAGCCGCCGTCAAGGCGGCGCGAACCCGCCTGATCGATCCCTAGTTCTTCTTATCCTTATCCGGCGTCCCGATGATCTGCACCGAGACCACGCCCGGTTCGCTGGGCTTCTGCGGTGCCCGTTTGCGCGCCTCGGCGGCCTCGGCGGCGGCGGCTTGCTGCGCCGCGAGTCGGGCGTAATTGGTAAGGGCGCCGGCAAATTTGGCGCCGGCCACATAAAATTGCGCGACGAAGGCGCCCAGCACCAGCGCCAGGGCCAGCGCGGCCAAGCGGTAGGTCAGAGGGATCTTCGGGGGCGTCAGCATGTTCTGTACTTACGGGCCCGAGGGGCCAGTTACAAGCATTCTTTTCGCCGAAAGGAAAACCGCCATGAGCAGGTGGATTTGCTCCCGCTGCGAGCACAGCTATTCTCCGCGAGAAGGCGACCTGGCGCACGGCATCGCGCCCGGCACGCCGTGGGAGAGTCTTCCCGAGGACTGGATCTGCCCCGATTGCGGCGCGCCGAAATTCGAATTCAGCCAGGCCGCGGAAAGCACGCCCGAGGGATCGGGTTGGACGGTCAGCTGACCAGCGCGAAATCGGCCGCGGCCCGGGCATGCAGGGCGGTGGTGTCCAGCAGCGGCACGTCGGTATGGTTCTGCTGGATCAGCAGCGGGATTTCGGTGCAGCCGAGGATGACCGCCTGGGCGCCGCGCCCGGCCAAGTCGTCGATGATCTCCAGATAGGCGGCGCGCGAGTCCTCGCGGATCACCCCGGCGCACAGTTCCTCGTAAACCACCCGATGCACCGTGGCGCGCGCCGGCGCCGGCGGCGTGACGACCTCCAGCTCGAATTTCCGTTCCAGGCGGCCGCTGAGAAAATCCTGCTCCATGGTGAAGGCGGTTCCCAGCAGCCCGAGTTTTTTCCATCCGACCGCGCGCGCTGTCGAACCGACCGGATCGGCGATGTGCAGGAAGGGGATCGACAGCGCCACCTCGATGGTTTCCGCCACCTTGTGCATGGTGTTGGTACACAGCACCGCGCACTCGGCGCCGCCGGCTTCCAGGCGGCGCGCGGCAGCCGCCAGCATCGCCGCCAGATCGTCCCAGCGCCCTTCGTGCTGGGCGCGCTCGATGGGGCCGAAATCGACGCTGACCAGGACGATCTCGGCCGAGCGCAACGGCCCCAGCCGGTCGCGCACCGCGCGATTGATGAGGCGGTAATATTCGGCGCTGGATTCCCAGCTCATGCCGCCGATCAGCCCGATGGTTCTCATGGCGTCCCTTCCAGATTGAGCGCTGACGTGTGAATGGGGCACTATTTAGGCCTCGATCTCAAGGAGGTTCCATGACCGAGTCCACCCGGCGCGACCTGCTGCTGGCGCCGCTTTTGGCGGCTTTGCCCGCGCTGCTGCCCGACGGCGAGGCGTCGGCCGCCATCCTCGATCCCGCCATGACCATCGTCCGACAGAGGGACGAGATCAAATGGGAGATCGGCCTCGACCGTCCGCCGAACACGGTGGAATACGCCAATCTGTTCGGCAAATCCTCGGAGAGCGGGATCTATCTGAACCTGACGCGCTGGTATCCCGGCTATATGAGCGCGCCGCATTGGTACGAGACCGACCGGCTCTGCGTGGTGGTCTCCGGCACCTGGTGGGTGGCCAGCGGCGAGCGCTTCGAGCCGGAGAATGCGGTGCCGGTGCCCGCGGGCGGCTTTATCCGGCGCGTGGCGCGCACGCCGCATTATGACGGGGTGGTGAAGGAGGCGTCGGAGCCGGCCGTCATCGCGATCTGTGGCGTCGGACCGATCAAGTTTCACAAGGTGGACGAGAGCAAGCCAAGCTGGGTGGCGCTCTAACCCCCGCCTATGCGGGGGTGACAATGGTCATAAGGTAGGGTCGCCTGGTTCGGTTTCCCACCCCAGCGGCGGGATGCCAACGATGCGTCTGCCGCTGAGGTCTTCCCTCACCGCCACGGCGCCGCGCGATTCGATATGAGCCAGGATGGCGCGGCCACGGCGCGCCGACTGGCTGCCCAGCACCAGGGCCAGGGTGGAATCCGGCGGGCAGGTCTGGCGCTCGCGCGCCGCCTTGGCCAGCAGCAGGAAGACGGCGCGGTCCTCGTCCTGGAACTGGTCCCCGGTGGCCACGGCGGAGCGCCAGTCGTCGTCGCCCTCGGGCATCGGCAGCAGACCGGCGCGGGCCTGGGCCAGCTTGCGGCGGAAGGTGGCCTGATCGTAGGTGCGGCCGTTCAATCCGATCAGGCGGCAGGCCTGGAGGAATCCCTGATAGAGATCGGCGGCGGCAAGGAAGCGGCTGGCCTGGTCGGCGGCGACGCGGGCGATCACCTCGTCGAAACTGGGCTTGTCGCCGGATGGAACGGGAGCGGGCGTGGGAGCGTCGCCCGCCGCCGATGGGGGCGGAGGAGGCGGTGGTGGTGGCGGCGGCGGCGGGCGCCGCTCCATCATGATCGCGGCGGGGGCCGGGGCGGCGAACAGGATCTCGTCGACCGGGCCCTCGGGCATCGGCGGCGGCGGAACCAGGGTCGGGGTGCCGCCGCGGCCGGCGGTTTCCACCGAGCCGATGCAGATTTCGACCGGACGCCGGGCGATCGCCGAACCCAGCCCGATGAAGCGGCCCGGCGTGAGATCGCGGAAGATCTCGGCCTTTTTCTTCTCCATGCCCAGGAGATCCGAGGCGCGAGTCATGTCGATGTCGAGCAGCGTGCGGCCCATCAGGAAATTGGCGCATTCGGCGGCGACGTTCTTGGCCAGCTTGGCCAGGCGCTGGGTGGCGATGATGCCGCACAGGCCGCGCTTGCGGCCCCGGCACATCAGATTGACCATCGCGGCCAGGGTCGCCTTGCGGGCGTCGTCCGAACCCTCGGTGCCCGAGGGCGCGAAGATTTGCGCCTCGTCGACGAACACCAGCACCGAATGCCAATGCTCGCGGTCGACCTCGAACAGGCCGCGCAGGAAGGCGGCGGCCTGGCGCATCTGCCCGTCGATGTCGGCCATGTGCTCGAGATTGAGCACGGCGGAATAGCGGTGCTGGCGCACCCGGGCGCCGATCTCCTCGATGCCCTTGGCGCTGTAGTCATTGCCGGCGATCACGACATGGCCGTAGCGGTCGGCCAGCTGCACATAGTCGCCCTCGGGGTCGATGATGACCTGCTGGACATAGGCGGCCGACTGCTCGATCAGGCGGCGCAGCAGATGCGACTTGCCCGAGCCCGAATTGCCCTGGACCAGCAGGCGGGTGGCCAGCAGTTCTTCCAGATGCAGCGTAACGGGGATTTTCGAGGTGGTGGTGCCGAGCACGATATCGGTCATGGGCGGCACTCTATTGGAATCGCCTTCCCTGTCAATTCGCGGTGATAGGTTTCGTCATTTTGTCGCCGATTTTGCCATCCTGGTCGAAAACGTTGGCGGAAATGCTGGACTTTTCTCGCTGGCACAGGGCATGCAGATCCTGGGGCGTACTCATTTCTCTCGGGGGAAGACAGAAACAATGAAGAAGATCCAATGGCTCGCGTCCGGCGCGGGCATGGCGATCCTTGTCGGCCTGGCGCCGGTCTCGGCCGAAACCCTGCAGGACGCGCTGGCGGAGGCCTATCGCGGCAATCCGACGATCCTGTCCGAGCGGTCGAAATTGCGGGCGATCGACGAGCTGGTGCCGCAGGCGCTGGCGGGCTGGCGTCCGACGGTGACGCTGTCGGGCAATGTGACGCGGAGCAATCTGTTCTCCTACATCAATACCGGCGGCATCGGCGGGACCACGTCGGGGACGCCGCAGGGCACCCAGGTGTCGTCGGCCGGCACGACGATCTACAGCTCCGACACCATGGGGGTGACGGTGACCGAGGCGATCTATCGCGGCGGCCGGACGGTGGCGCAGACGCGCCAGGCCGAGGCGCAGGTGGATGCCGAGCGGGCGCAGTTGCAGGTGACCGAGCAGCAGGTGCTGCTGAACGTCGCCACCGCCTATCTCAATGTGGTGCAGGCCCAGGCGGTGCTGCAGCTCTCGATCAATAACGAGCAGGTGCTGCAGCGCCAATTGGATGCGGTGGAAGACCGCTTCCGGGTCGGCGAGGTGACGCGCACCGACGTGGCGCAGGCGCAGTCGCGCCTGTCGGCGGCGCATGCCGACCGCACCCAGTCGGAGGGCAATCTGCGCACGGCGCGGGCGACCTATGTGCAGACGGTCGGCCACCAGCCCGACCAGGTGGACTATCCGGGCCGGCTGCCCGGCCTGCCGGAGAGCCTGGCGCAGGCGCAATCGCTGGCCTCCGAGCAGAACCCCTCGATCGCCGAGGCGCAAGCGACCTATCAGGCGGCCCTCGAAGGGATCGACCTGATCGCCGGGGAGTTGCTGCCCACCGTGTCGGTGACCGGCACGGCCGAGCGGATCATCAATTTCGACGGCCCGTCCAGCCTGGAGAATGTCGCCCAGGCGCAGTTGAACGTGTCGGTGCCGCTCTATCAGCAAGGCCAGGAATATGCCCGCCTGCGGGCGCAGAAGCAGACGGCGGGCCAGACCCGGTCCTTGCTCGACCAGGCGCGGCGCGACGTCGACGAGGGGATCGCGTCCTCGTGGGAGGCCCTGATCACCGGCCGGGCCCGGCGCGCCTCCTATGCCGCCCAGATCAACGCGGCCGAGATCGCCCTGGAAGGGGTGCAGCGCGAGAACCAGGTCGGGTCGCGCACCGTGCTCGACGTGCTGAACGCCGAGCAGGAATTGCTGCAGGCCCGCGTCAACGAGGCCGAGGCCCATCACGACGAAGTGGTCGCCGCCTATCAGCTGCTGAACGCCACCGGGCAATTGACCGCCCAATACCTGGCGCTGCCGGTCGAACTTTACGATCCGACCGTGCATTATGAGGAAGTCCACGATAAATGGCTGGGATTCGGCGATCGGCCGGATCTCGAACCCCGCCGTTAACGCTGCCACCAGGCGAGACGGACCAGCGTGAGCCGTCTCGGCCTGGCCCGCCAGACCACCACCGGAGGCGGCGGCGGAGGGGCGTAATAGACCACGGGTTGAGGCGGCGGGTAATAGACCCTGGGCGGCGCGTAATAAACCGGCGCCGGCGCCGGCGGGACATAGGAGACCGGGGGCGTGTAATAGACTCTCGGCGCCGCCTTGGGCACTGGAGTCGCTGCCGCGGGCGGAGCATAGGCCGCAACCTGCGGCGGCGCGGTGAAGCCGGCGGGCGGCGCCGTCTGGGGGGGCGCCTGGCGGACCACCTGATCCTGCAGGGCGGCGATGGTGGTCTGCTGTTCCGCCACCTGCCGGCGCAGCCCTTCGGCGTCGGCGATCTCGTGCATCTTGGCCGAGACCGATTCGGGGTCGTAGGTGATCTTCACCTCGCAGGTCTCGGTGGCCCGGCCGGCGCCGTCGACGTCGATATGCTCGCCCACCAGCTGCGACGACACCACGCCGGCGAAATAGGACCGCATCTTGAGCTGCGCCTCGTCCTTGCCGGCTTCGGCGCTGTCGCTCTTCAACTCGGCTTCGAACACCGATCCGGCGCGGTCGAGCGCGGTGTGCTTGGCGGCCTCGACGCAATGCTGGCGGCCGGCATTGCGCGATTCCTCGTCCGACATGGCGTAGCTGGCGCTTTCCGTGACGGACATCATCTCCGCCCGGGCGGTGTCGGCCAGAACGGCCAGCGCCGCCAGCACAAGCGGTCGGATCATAACGAGCTGCCGTCGACTTCGGGGCGGGGCGCCGCGGCCGGCGGCGGCGGCTCGGCGGGGGTGGCCGGGACCTCGGCGGTCTGGGTCTGGGGTTGGGCCGGCGGCGGCATGCCGATCGGATAGGCGACCACCGCTTTGGCCGGCGCCTCCTCCTTGGCGGTGGCGACGTCGCTCTGCAGCTCGCGGTGCGCCGCTTCGGCCTGCTTCTGCAGCGAAGCCGGCGGCGGGGCGGCGCTGGCGGTCTGCTGCGGGAGGTCGCCGCGGGCGACGGCGAATTGCAGCAGGACGTAAGAGCGGAACTGGGTGTCGGCCGGCACCACCTTGCGCTGCAGCACCTGATAGGCGGGCAGGGCAATGTCGGCCACCATGTTGCTGGTGGCGCGCTCGGCGGTCGAGGAGGCCTGGCCGCCGGCGGTCTCGGTGATGAAATCCTTCTGCTTGCCCGACACCTTGCCGTTCATCTGATCGGCCAGCTGGTACTTGGCGTTCAGGATGGCCTTGTCGACGGCGAATTGCAGATCGGAGGAAGTGGCGGTGCCGGCGGCATAGATATAGCCGTCGGTCTTGGGGGGATTGAGGTACCACTCGGGCGCCTGCTCGGCGGCGCTTTTGGTCTTTTCGACTTGGAATTCATGCAGTTGGGCCGCATATTCCGGCGTGCCCGGCTTGGGTGGACCGCTGCAGGCGGCGACAGTGAAAACAAGGGTAACGCACGCGGCTGCTCTGAGCATGATGCGACCTCCCGACTGCACTTGGCAGACTGTCGAATTAGCTAAACTTATCTGAAGGTTACGGCGCCCCAAAAGACGGACTGTACAGCAACCATGATATACCAGATCACACGCTCCATTTCCATTGATGAGCGTCACATCTCGTTCGATTTCGTGCGTGCCGAGGGGCCCGGCGGACAGAACGTCAACAAGGTCTCGACCGCCGTCGATCTGCGCTTCGACTGGGCCAATGCCGGGTTGCCCGAGGCGGTGGCCGAACGCTTTCGCGTGCTGGCGGGACGGCGGCTCAATCAGGATGGGGTGATGATCATCAAGGCGCAGCGCTTCCGCTCGCAGGAGCGGAACCGCGAGGACGCGCTGGAGCGCCTGTTCGACCTGATCCGCCAGGCGGCCGTCCCGCCGGTGCCGCGCCGCTCCACCCGGCCGACCCGCGCCTCGAAGGAGCGGCGGCTGGACGCCAAGAAAGGCCGGCAGTCGATCAAACAGGGACGCCGGCCGGTCGGCCGGGATGACTAGTTAGATCAATTCGGCGCGAAACGAGTTTTTCGGTGGCCCCGGGGGCGATCAGCCAAGCGCGATTGGCGTCCAAATCAAAGTGATCCAAGCACTGGTCGCGTCCGTATATCGCTTTGTTGAGATCGAAGGGAGCACAGAATGGATAAGTTGGAGTTGGTCGAATTCGGCAAGCAGGACATCGAGAACGCCCTCAACGGCATGAACGCCGGTGAGATAGACAGACTAGCTTTTGGCGCGATCCAACTCGACGGAGCAGGTAACATCCTGCAATACAACGCTGCTGAAGGCGCGATCACTGGTCGCGATCCGAAGGCAGTGATTGGCAAGAACTTTTTTCGGGAAGTGGCCCCCTGTACAGACACACCTACCTTCAAAGGGACCTTCGATAAGGGAGTTAAGGAGGGGAACCTCAATCACATGTTCGAATACACCTTCGACTATAATATGAAGGCGACCAAGGTGAAGGTGCACATGAAAAAAGCTTTGGTCGGGGACAGCTATTGGGTCTTCGTCAAGCGGCTGTGAGGCGACCTATGCCTTGGTGGCGCGACCGAAGCCTGCTTACCGCTTTCATTGTCGATCTGCTCCACGGCGAACTGGCCAAATTAAGACCTGGTCAAGCCCTTCCGCCGCGCCCCTGGTCCGAAAGTCTCGAAATCGGCGAGGCAGGTCTGGGGGCCGACTCGCTTGAGAAGCTGACCTTAGCGTCGGCGCTTGGTCAAGCTTTGAGGCTGGACCGCAGTGGTCTGGATGATCACTTGTTAGCCCGCACATCAATCGGATCGTGGGTCGATCTTGCTGAGATCTGCCTTGGACGGTTTGATTTCTCGATGGTGTTTCTCACCTCGGGCAGCGCCGGGCACCCAAAAATCTGCGAACATTCGCTCGCCTGCCTCCAGCAGGAGGCGACGTTTCTGGCAAGCATGTTTGGCGATCGGGAGCGAATAGTTGCGGCAGTCTCCTGTCGCCACATCTATGGCTTCCTGTTCACGGTTTTGCTTCCGCATATCCTCGGAGTGCCGGTTTGGCGTCGGGTCGACAAGACGACTGTCAACCTCGGCGCCGAACTACGGCGGGGAGATCTGGTCGTTGGATTTCCCGATTTCTGGCGGTTAGGGTCTCGTTCGGTCGAGCAGTTCCCCTCAGACGTTGTCGCGGTCAGCTCTACCGCGCCTCTTCCACGCGATCTCGACGACGTATTGGCAAATCGCGGCCTGTCTCGCCTGGTGGAAATATACGGGGCCTCCGAGACTGCCGGTATCGGATGGCGCTTGGCCCCGTCACCCGATTTCAATCTCTTTCCCTTCTGGACGAGAAGTCCGGACGGCGACTCTATTATTCGCGGATTGCCTGACGGCCGAACAACCGAGATCCTTCCCCAGGATCGATTGGACTGGCGCTCGGAACGACTGTTCAGGCCGGCCGGACGACTGGATGAGGCTTTTCAGGTCGGAGGGGTGAATGTTCATCCGCGCCGGGTTGCCGACGTACTCAGCCGCCATCCGGAAGTTGTCGAGGCCAGTGTCCGTTTGATGCGGCCGGAAGAGGGTTCTCGGGCCAAAGCGTTAATCGTGCCTCGAAATATGCCCGTTGACGAGCGCGTTCTCTCGGCTGAGCTCGAGCGCTGGTCCGTTGAGCATTTGTCCGCGGCAGAACGTCCTAAATCCTACAGCTTCGCTCGTGAACTCCCACGAGACGCGCTAGGCAAACTGGTTGATTGGCGGTGATGACGCGGGATACTCTAGCCGATCAGCTCGGCGAAGCGGGCCAGGTCGACATTGCCGCCCGACAGGATGATGCCGACCCTTTTACCCGCTAGATCCAGACGGCCCGAGAAAGCCGCCGCGGCGCCAAGGCAGCCGGTCGGTTCGACCAGGATCTTCATCCGGCCGGCGAAGAATTTCATCATCTCGACCAGTTCGGCGTCGCCGGCGGTCACGATCTCGTCGACCAGGGCGCGCAGCACCGGAAAGGTATAATTGCCCAGATGCTGGGTCTGGGCCCCGTCGGCGATGGTGCGCGGCGTGTCGATATGGACGATGCGCCCTTCGGCCAGGCTGCGTTGGGCGTCGTTGCCGGCTTCCGGCTCGACGCCGACGACGCGGCAGCCGGGCGACAATTCCTTGGCCGCCACGGCGCAACCCGACAGCAAGCCGCCGCCGCCCACCGGCGCGATCAGCACGTCGAGCGGACCGCACTCCTCGAACAGCTCGATCGCCGCCGTGCCCTGTCCGGCCATGACATGCGGGTGATCATAGGGCGGGATCAGCGTAAGATTCTGTTCGGCGGCGAGGAGCTGGCCGATTTCCTCGCGATTCTGGGTATAGCGGTCATACAGCACCACCTCGACGCCATAGCCGCGCGTCGCCGTCACCTTGATGGCGGGCGCATCCTCCGGCATGACGATCACCGCACGCATGCCGAGCAGCCGGGCCGACAAGGCGATGGCCTGGGCGTGATTGCCCGAGGAATAGGCGATCACGCCGGCCTTCTTCTGCGCCTCGGTGAAGTGCGACAGGGCGTTATAGCCGCCGCGGAATTTGAAGGCGCCCATGCGCTGGAGGTTTTCCGCCTTGAAGAACAGGCTGGCGCCGGTCCGGGCATTCGCCGTGGCGGAGGTGAGAACGGGCGTGCGGTGGGCTACGCCTTCGATGCGGCGCGCGGCGGCGGCGACATCTTCAAAGGAGATCGGCAGGGATTCGGACATGATATCCCGACTGTAGCCACAAAGAAAAACCCCGCCAAGACCCAAAGGTCCTGGCGGGGTTCGGCAAAGAGGAGTGCCCCCTCGCTCTTTGCTATTTCGCGCTGCAATATCATTGCACCGCTATGCGGGGTAGCCTACCCCGCACCCTCGGGGTCCTCGCTTCGCTCGTCCTCGCATCCCGCGATTCTAGCGAATCGCAGGATGCTCCAGCTCACATCTCGAAGCGGATACGGCCCTTGACGACGGTGTCGGTGGCGCTGGCGGGCTTCGGGAACGGGGCGGCGTCCTTGGCGGCCTGGATCGCGGCCAGATCGATGGCCGGCACGCCCGACGAGTTCAGCACGTTGACGCCGGCCAGGTTGCCGGTCTTGTCGACGGTCACGGCGACGGTGACGACGCCCTGCTCGGCATTGACCAGCGCGGTGCGCGGGTAGATGGCGCGGTCGGAAATCCGGGTCAGGACTTCGTGAGTGTAGCCGGTGCCGACGGCATCGTCGGCCAGGGCGGGAACGGCGGCGGCCAGAGTGGCGGCCAGGGCGGAAACCTTAACTACATTGGCGAAAGACGTCATGATCTATCTCCGGTTGAAGTAAACATGGCGGCCGTCGCTCCCAGTATCGACGCAATTATTTTTATTACGCGTCGTATTATTATGTAAAATTTTATGCTTCAACAAAATACATTAAATTTATGTTGCTGTTACCGGTAACCTATCAACGATCGTTGAAGAACTATGTCGGGATTCTGCTGCACTGCACCACGCATAATTTTGCATCGCAGCAATGCAGCGAGGAGATGTGCTTAAAGCTTGTGCAGAAGCGGCGCCGCTGCGCGGCGGCGCCGGTCGGGGAGGGGGTCAGACCAGCAGCAGCCAGTGCGAGGCGCTGGCCTGGTTCTGGGCGGTAATGCCGACGTCGCTGCGGAATTCCGGCGACTGGCTGAATTCGGCGACCACCAGTGCATGGGCGGCGAGGTCGGCCGCGGCATAGGCGGCGGTGCCCGGGGTCAGGTTGGCGAGCATCGGATTGATGTCGTTGGTCAGATAGAAATTGACGCCGCCGGAATCGGGGGCGCGGTGCAGCAGGTCATTATAGGTATCGGTGACGAACTGAGTCTCGCCCATCGGCGTCTGGGCGTATTGATGGGCCGGATTGCCGGTATATTCCTTCGAGGACAGGAAATCGGCGGCATATTGGGTGATGCCGACCGACGGGTTGCTGCTGGCGAATTTCTCGTAGAAGTTCAGCCCCGACACGTCCGGTTCGCGGTTCAGCGCCGCGCCATAAAGGGCGGCGACGTCGGCCGACGTCACCGTGCCCGCCGAGGGGGTGGCGCTGGCGATGAAGATCGTCGTGGCGGCCGAGGTGCCGCCATTGTCGAATTGCAGGGCGGTGAAGCCCGACAGATGATCGGTGCTGGTGCGCCCGGTCGAGGTGTCGGTGACGGTGAAATCCTTGCCGTCGCCGGCGGCGGTCAGGCTGTATTGATTGGGCGAACCGTCCAGCACCAGCACGGTGGCGATGCCGGATGGCGCGGTGAGGCTGAGATTGGCGGTGCCGCCATCGACCGACACCACATAGGACGAGCCCTGGATGGTGCCGAGCGCGCCGCCATCGGCGGCCAGTTCGGCCGGCGACAGGGCGATGCTGGGAACGCCGCTGTCGGTCAGGGTGATGCTGGACAGCTTGCCGGCGGTGGCCAGCGCCTGCAGCCCGGTGATGTAGGTCGAGATGTCGGCCGCGGTGTCGGTGACGGCAAGGCCGTGGATGTTCTGCACCGCCGCCAGATTGGCGACCGCCTTGGCGGCGTTGATTCCGGCCACGGTGATGCCGCCGATGACGGCCGAATCATTGACCATCTGGCTGGCCGAGAAGGACGGGATGGTGCCGTCGGTGATGGTGATGTTGGCGATCTCGTTGGCGATGTTGCTGATCGCGTCGATGTTGGATTCGACCGCCTGGCCGCTGTCGACGACGCTGATCGAGACATGCTGCTGGCTTTGGATCTGGAAGGTTTCGGCGACGGTCGCGTCGGTGATGTGGACGGTGCGCTGGCCTTCGAACATGCCGATCACCGCGGCGTCCGCCTGATCTTGGGCGAACGGGACGTCGATGGTCGGCGCGGTGGTGTCGGTGAAATTGACGAACGCGATCTCGCCGGCGGCGGCCAGAGGCTGCAGGGCGTCGAGATTTGCCCGGACGTCGGCGGCGCTGTCGAGGATCGCCGCGCCGCTGAGCGGGGTGCTCGAATTTGCGGCGGCGAGAGCTTGAGCAACGGTGTAAGTGGTCATGACAGGGTACTCTCCGACAGGGGATGCACAGGTAATATGTAAAAGCTGAGACGCGGCGCCTGGGTTCCGCTATGATCCGGCGCATCGATCCCTCCCCCTGTGACGATGAGGAAAACCGATGCTGCGCGCTGAACTCTTCCTGCGGACGGCTGCGGCCGGATTAGCCTGCCTGATGCTCGCCGCCTCCGGGCCCTCGCCCGCCGCGGCGGCCGATCTCGGCGCCGCCGTGGTGGCCGCGCCCGACCGCTCGGATGACGACCGCAAGGCGGACGAGCGCCGCCAGCCGGCCAAGCTGCTGGATTTCACCGGCGTGCAGCCCGGCATGACGGTGTTCGACATGGCGGCCGGCGGCGGCTACACCACCGAGCTTCTGGCCCGCGCGGTCGGCAAGAGCGGCAAGGTCTATGCCGAGAATCCCCCGGCCGCCCCGGAAAAGGCTCTGGCGACCATGGCCGAACGGATGAAGAAGCCGGTGATGGCCAATGTGACGCCGGTCTCGAACCCGCTCGACGAGCCGATCCCCGCCGGTCTGCACGACATCGACCTGATCACCTTCGTGCTGAATTATCACGACGTGACCTATCTGCCGGTCGACCGCGCCAAGATGAACAAGGCGCTGTTCGATGGGCTGAAGCATGGCGGAGTCATGGTCGTGGTCGATCACGCCGCCAAGGCCGGCGACGGCGTCACGGTGGGCAAGAGCCTGCACCGGGTCGAGGAAAGCGCCCTGGTCGCCGAGGTCGAGGCCGCCGGCTTCAAGAAGGAGGCCGAGGCCGATTTCCTCCGCCACCCGGAGGATCCCAAGGATCAGTCCTTCTTCAAGATGGAAGGCAAGCCGACCGACCAGTTCGTGCTGAAGTTCCGTAAGCCCTGATTTAGAGCAAGATGGTTCCACTTGGAATCATCTTGCGAGGACGAGCGGAGCGAGGACCCCGCGGGTGCGGGGGCCGGCCCCCGCGCATATGATCTAGAGTTCGATGATCCCGTGGCTGACGGCGCCGAAGCTGAAGAAGCTCGACAGCCCGATGGTCGCGGTGAAGACGTCGGTGGCGGTGTGGCCGGCGGCGTCCTTGGCGACGATCTCGAGCGTCACCGTGCCCGAGGCGAACAGCGGCACGATGCCGCTGAGCGTCTCGGTGCGGGAATTGAAGCTCAGCCACGACGAGACGTTCGGGCCCGACAGCTCCCAGGCGGTGTAGGTCAGGGTGGCGCCCGGATCGCTGAAGGTGTTGGCCGGGATCTGCAGATCGACGAACTGACCGGGCAGCCAGGACTGGCTGGCGGTCTGGTGCGCCAGGACCGGCCCGGTCGTCGTCGGTGGGGTGGTGGTGGTCGTCGTCGAGGCCGACGGCACGGTCACCGCGAAGCTGTCCTTGGCCGACAGGCCGCTGGTGTCGGTGGCGGTGACGGCCAGCGAGAAGCTCTGCGTGCCGCTCGGCACCGTGCCGGAGAAGGTCTCGGTGGCGGCGTTGAAGCTCAGCCAGCTCGGCAGGGCCGAGCCATTCGCCAGCGTAGCGCTGTAGGTCAGGCTCTCGCCGTTGGGATCGGTAAACGTGCCCGGGGGCAGGGTGAAATGCACCGCCTGACCCTGGCTCCAGGTCTGCGCCGCGGTCTGCTGCGCCAGCACCGGCGGCGACAGGGTCACCGTCTGGCTGACCCCGACATCGACCGCGCTCCAGTCGCCCCAATAGCTGCCGTTGAAGGCGCGCACCTCGACCACGTCGGTGCCGGCGGTGGAGCCGGCGCTCAGCAGGACCGAGGACAGCGAGGAAACCGTGACCGCGGTGGCGGCGCTGGTGGCGTGCTGGGTGGCGCCGCCGACGACGAAGCCGTCGCCGGTCAGGCTGTCATAGAGCTGATATTCGGTGACCGCCTTGCCGGCCGGATCGGCGGCCGCGATCAGGGTGGACAGCGCCTGGCTGGCGCCGAAGGCGATCTTGTCGGCGCTCTTCAGCACGCTGATCACCGGGGTGTCGAGTTCGTAGATCACCACGGTACTGGCCGATACGCCCGAGAATTCCTGGCTGGCGGCATGGGGTGCGGCGACGATCACGTCGTTGGCCGAGCCGTCATTGGCGGCGTTGACGATCCTGCCCGAGCTGGTCTCGTAGGTGATGTTGTCGACCACCATCGCCGACGACCCCGAGCCGGATACCACGGTGGTGATATGGCCGGTGGTGCCGGTATAGAAGGCCACCATTTCGCCGGCGGTGACCAGCGATTGCCAATTGCCGCTTTGGCCGGCCGGGCCGTCATAGGCGACGATCCATTCGCCGCTGGCCTGTCCGCGCACTCCGACCAGCGTGCTA
>Ga0213872_10001497_pt1 | contig 15085 bp, 14 predicted proteins | sample VelepicomBERX_R2_FD_160071 | JGI IMG/M metagenome (GOLD analysis project Ga0213872, IMG submission 160071) | Rhizosphere microbial communities from Vellozia epidendroides in rupestrian grasslands, the National Park of Serra do Cipo, Brazil - RX_R2 | ecosystem: Host-associated > Plants > Roots >...
CACGGCGGAAACCAACCCGCGGATATCAGTCTGATCCATCGTCGCAGCAGACTTCGTGTCGCATCACCCCGAGCCGCTGAAATGAAATTCAAATCTTGCGATTGACAGGAGCGACCATATCAGTCCCATGGCCGTACCGAGTCATTTGGCGCATGTATCTATCCTATTGTGTTCGCCACTAGCCGTACCTTCAATGGGCTAGCAATGGACGACACAGGGCCTTGCTGTAGTCGGTAATCGTTGCGTCTGCGAGCGTTACCCCCGGCCGGGTTACATTGATTTCCAATTCCTTGATGTCATGCGGAACGACGTCATTCAAAATGTACTGAATGACGCCTTTTATTCGACCCTCAACCGCCGAAGCGCGAGCATATGCTTGGTGCAGTGCGACCCAGTCGCCGGCATCGAGAATTTCGGGGTGATCAAGAACGGCGAGATCGATCCAGGCATGATCTGCCTCAACTCTAAGATTGTCTAGATTGCTGAAGTTCGAGAACAAATTCGACCAGTGTCCGCGTACTGCGCTCTCCATGTGGGCTCAGCCCTCAGTTATGGTCTATTGCACTATTCGCCATGACCATTCTCAATGTTGTTGAATTTCCCAGCCCTTTGCATCGATGGGATTTCTGGGCCGCGCTCATTGGCGCTGGCGGATGTTTTGCAATGTGGATATATAAGAAAATTGCGAACCCAAAGTGAGTTGAGAAGAACAGCGTGTATCTTCCTTAATGAGTCAACCATGCAAGGTGAAATCTGCCGTCAACTGTCAGCTAGGCACTGAGTGACCGCTTGGCTGTGACCAATCACGGATGCACGACCGGCAGCTCAGGGTCGAAATCACCATTTCAAAACCACAAATGTGGCCACCAAATGGACTGCATTTGATCAAGCCCTTGCCCACGGGCCTGAAATCCATCGCGATGAATCATGCAGCCGCGTGGCCTGCCGCAAACGCTAGTTCAAACCGGCCTTCACCGCAGTCCAGAAGCTCACGTCCTCACTGCCCAGCACCCACATCGACACGCCGGCGAGTTGCATCGTCTTCGCGAAGTGAGCCTTGATCTGAAGTCCCTGGGGCGTGTCGTACCAGACTTCGTGGCTGCTGCCATCGGTGGAGGTGTAGCTGAAGTGCGCCGAGTTCGTGGTGGCATCCCACTGGACGGTGGCCCCGGTCGACGCCAACAGCGCGGGAACGCCGTTGAGCGCGATCTCGGCGCCTGTGTTCGCTGTCAGGTTCCAGTCCCCCGCATAGGCCGGCAGGCCCAGCAGCAGTTTCGAAGGGGGAATCTGCGAGACCGCGAATTGGAGCGACGCCTGCATCCAGTCGCTGCCGGCGATCGGCCCCGGCGCGCCCGAGGGCACGTGCTGCGCATACGTCATGTCCTGGATCAGGTCGGCCTGCTGCCCAATGGCAGCGTAGTCGTACGGCCAGCCCCAGGCATCGCTGGGATCGTCCGCCGACTTGGCAGGCACGCTCAGCATCAGCCGCGAACCGATCGCATGCAGTTGCGCCGCCAGCGCCGTGACGAAGGCGGTGTAGGCGGCGCGGTCGGCCGGATAGAGGCCTTCGAAGTCGATATTGATGCCGGCCAGCTGCGCCGTCTTCGCCAGGGCCACCAGGTTGGCCAGGGTGGCGGCCTGGTGGGTCACGATGGCACCGTGCGCAATGGCCGGATCGAAGTCGGTGGCGCCATAGTTCGAGACACAGGCCCATGCGTCCTTGTGCGCCGCGGCGATGCCGGACAGCAGACCCGCCGGCGCGCCGCCCGTCACGGAGCCATCGGCACCGACAAGGTAGACGTCCATGGAGATGGCCGTCGCAGGCATCGCGCTGGACTTGGCGTCGGCCTGCGAGGCGTCGGACTGATCCATGTAGGCCAAAACGATGGCCGAGGCCGGGCCCGTCGGTGTACTGCCCGAGCTGCCGCCTCCCCCGCAGCCCGAAAACATCATGCAGGCAGCCAGCGCCAGGAGAAACCGGGCGGGTTCGCTGGGCTTACGGCGAACTCGGCTGGATCGGGTATCGAGTTTGTGATCGGGCATGTTCAAGACGTGGTGGGCGACGGGAGCATCCCGCGTCGCGCTCAATGGACGTTCGATTGTCTGGCCGCGCACAGTCCCCCACGCCCTGCACTTGTGAAGTGCGGGCAAGACATGTGCCAAATTGCCGGCGCCGCATCAGGACCACACCGGGCCGCCACATCTGTCACGGAGTACCCGCGATCGACGATTTGTTTGACTGCTTCTTCCTTGAATTCCGGGGTGAACCTCGGTGCTCCCATAACTGCCTCCTATGCTCAGAGGATAGGGCAGGCTTGTCTATTGGACCGGGAGCAGTCCAACACACCTCAACAAGGTGTCCATGAAACCGGCAGCAGCCCACTATGTCATGAAGGACAAGTCAGGCCAGATCCTCGACAATGGAAAGTACCTGTCCATCTCCGAGAAGAAGTGCGGGAAGTGGCGCTACGTTCGCGACACGTGGAATTCGGACGGTCCGCCGGCGCCTGCCGAAAGCGCCGCGCCGTCGAAGAAGCAGCGACAGCGTCGGCCATCGAGCGACAGCGGGCCCAGCAGCCCGTAGCCCGTTGAGCCGGCCGCAGGAGGATCGAACTCCTCGCAGACGGGAGACTCGGAGCGTCCTGGACGTAGAAGACGCTCAACTCGTTAACTGATCAACGTGGGGTGGGCCGCCAAGCCCGGCGGCCCGCCAGCCACTGCGCCATGGACGCGCGGCCCCGAAGTGCCCTACTTGCGCGCCTCGAACACCAGGTTGAACGGTGTCTCCGTGGCACGCCTGAACTGGTGGAAGCCTGCCTCATGGAACACTTGGCGCAGCCGCCGCTCGCCCGCTTGCGCGCCGAGTCCCAGTCCGACGGGCTGCGAAAGCGAATTGGGCGTACAGATGCAGGTCGACGCCGCGTAGTAAAGGCGGCCAACCGGATTGCGGTTCTCGTCCAGCGCGTCGTTCGCAAAGGGTTCGACCAGCAACACGGCGCCGCCCGATTTCAGGGCCCGGTGCACACGGCGCGCCGCGCCCACCGGATCGCCCATGTCGTGCAGGCAATCGAAGAAGCACACGAGGTCGTAGTCCTCGCCCGGGAAGTCCTGTGCCGTCGCCTGCTCGAAGCGCACACGGTCGGCGACGCCCCCCACCTCGGCGCGCTGACGTGCCTGCGCGATGGACGGCCCGTGCGAATCGAAGCCGTCGAAGTACGAAGCCGGGAAGGCCTGCGCCATGATGACTGCCGAGGCGCCGTGTCCACAGCCCACGTCGGCCACACGCGCCCCACGCTCCAGCGTCGACACCACACCTTCCAGCGCTGGCAGCCATTCGCTGACTAGGTGTGCGCGGTAGCCGGGGCGGAAGAATCGCTCGGTGCCCGAGAAGAGGCAGGGGTGGTGGTCGCCCCAGGCCAGTGCGCCGCTGCCGCGCATGGCGGCGATCAGCTTGTCCTTGTCGATGAACATGCTCGCCAGCACGCTGGCGCCGCCGGCCACGTAGACCGGCGAGTCCTCCACGGCCAGCGCCAAGGCCTGTTCCTCGGGCAGTCGGAAACGGCCGTCGGTGTGCTCCATGTAGCCGCTGGCCGCCTGGGCACTGAGCCACTCGCGCAGCAGCCGTGCGTTGCAGCCGGTGCGGGAGGCCAGTTCGTCGGGCGTTACCGGCTCGCCGTCCGCCATCGACCGGTACAGGCCCAACTCGTCGCCGAGGATGATGTTGGCCATCATTGCCGCGCCACCCATATCAGTCACGAGCCGGCCCATGAACTCGTGCAGCTTCGCTTCGTCCATTGCTTCTTCCCTTCAAAGCGGGTCGACTCGAAGGTGGCAGTGGGTACGACCCGCGATGCACCTGCCAGCGCACCGGGGCGTGCGCGGCGACATTCTTGCGCCGCGACACCAGCCGGTCAATTCGGACGCATCACCCTGTCGGGATCTGCACTTTGACCGAGGTTGCCGGTTGCGCGCGCCATTCGCGCGGCGAGATGGTCCCAGCGCCAATCAATTCCGCCGAAATTGATTCAGTGTGGTGCCGCGCATCTTGCAAAACGCAGTCACGAAATTGGCCTTGCCGCTACAGACCAGGCTATCAGGAATCTGGGCTAGGGTCTGCCGTTCTGGGCTGCAGCGATTGGCAGGCACGTTAGTGGTGGATTCGCTTGGATATGTTGCGAAACTCCTGGACTTCGTTAGTTAGCGTTCGGATCAGCGTTCGTGTGCTCACGTCAAGTAGATTGGCCAGGTCGGTAAAACTGATCTGTGCATCCTCGGTTTTCTGAAGAATCATTTCGAATCAAGCCGGATAGTGCCGCGGCTTGAACTCCTTCAGGGTTGCGGCCAACGTACCATTGATCAGCGACCGCGGTTTGCGCCGAAAATGATGGACCAAGTTTCAGCGGCCCGACGTATTTGGACCATGCTACCTGCCGCCAGGTCAATACCAACTTGGAACCCTGGTCAACGAAGGATTGGCGCCATCAGGGCCACGTTTCCTAGCCTTTTTGACACGATACATTGCTTCATCGGCGGCACGCATGAGTGCATTGGCTGTGATTCCGTCATCCGGGGAGATGCTGAACCCAATGCTTACCGATGAATTGATCTCATGACCCTCAAGCAAATATTTCTTGCGAAGTGATTCATCTAATTTTCGTGCTAGTAGTGCCGCATCCTCTCGGGCACTCGTTAACGTAAGTACTACAAACTCATCGCCACCAAGCCGACAAATGGTGTCGCTGGCCCGAACCGTCGTAACAAGAATGCTCGTAATGGCCTGCAAAAGTAGGTCCCCAGCATGATGACCAAGCGTGTCATTCACCACTTTGAAATTGTCGATATCGATAAAGTAAACGACAAGCAGAGTTCGGTTGCGCCTCGCAAGCTCGAGGTCGTGATCGAAAATGTCCCAAAGCGCCAATCGATTCAGAAGCCCGGTGAGTGCATCCGTCCGGGATGCGCGAACCGCACCTTCAAGCTCTGCGAAGGCACTTGTTACTTCCTGGCGAGCGGCTAAATTGTCCGCCGCCAATCGTACATTCTCTGCGACGACGTCGGTCATAGCGAGGAGGCCGCTATCGCTACGCGCCTCCCTGATCGCTGCTTGCAAGGCTAGAAGAATTGATTCGGCCTCGGCAATTTCCCGCCGCAAGACAACCAATCGCTGCACATCGGTATCATCTTCATTCGGTACGTTCATCGAGGACCGTCTTTCGAGAAAAGGTTCACCTCATCGTGTCTGTGGCACTAAGTAGTTGATTGCCGTGCGAGTATGCGCGTCTTGGCGGCGATTGTGTATTTCCCCGATTGATCAACTTCAGAGGTTTTTGGTTTTTGGAGCTGGTGTCCTGGTAAACTTTACTTACCGGCGACGTGTCCCGGCCCCCGATGGAAACGGCTGACGCTCGATGTGTCGGAACGTGATGCGACCCTTTGATAAGTCGTAGGGGGACATCTCCAGTGAAACGCTGTCACCCGCGAGCACACGGATGCTGTGCTTGCGCATCTTGCCTCCAGCGTAGGCAATGATGTTGTGTCCATTTTCGAGGGTGACCCTGAATCTGGAATCCGGGAGCACCTCGTTGACGATGACGCGCATCTCGATCAAATCTTCCTTGGCCATCAAGGCCCTCCTGGGGTGGTGGCAAGGGAATGCGCCGGAATGCGGCTGCGTCTTGCGCGTGTCAAGGGACGGCCACGAGGGGCCGTGAATTAGTGCTGCTGGGCCCAGGCTGCGCCTTCATTGGCTGCGTATTGAAGGGCAGCATCTGAGGTCGCAAAGTGGGTCTTGAATCGCATGACGCGATCGACGCTGGCCATGCCCTTGCCAGAGCGGATGGAAACTGACGCGACGAAGCGTCCGTCAGTGCCGGAGGTGGTCATGGGTGAGACAAGGAAACGCCCCACCTCAATGCTTTTCTTTTGCATATGTCATTCGAGGTGTGCGCCTTAATCGGCGGGAACCGTCTTGGCGCGGTTTTGGAAAGAGGCACGTTCCATGCCTCCGTTATGGCGGGCTGAATTACAGCGCGCGAATGTTGGCGGCCTGAGGACCCTTCGGGCCCTGCGTGACCTCGTACTCGACGCGAGCGCCCTCTGCCAAGGTGCGGAATCCACCGTTGTTGCGAATTTCGCTATGGTGCGCGAACAAGTCTTTGGAGCCGTCAGTAGGCGTGATAAAGCCGAAGCCTTTGCCATCGTCGAACCATTTCACGGTGCCGGATTGAGTCGTCATGTTGAATTCCTGTGTGGAGAGATGAACGAAATCCTCCGTGGCCGACATGGCTAGCGGAGACAGAGACACTCAAGAGCAATCAGCGGGAGAGAAGCTGTAGCGAGCCGCTCGCGAGATGAGGCCAGGAGATGGCCAGCGGGGCTGCAGAAAAGACCTTTGAAGAACGGTCTTGTGCGAATCTATGGTGATAGCTTATCACACTATCGATTCAGCCACAGGCAACCCTGCCATAGTTAGCAGATTTGCGTGCTACTCCGGCAGTCGCACCAGCTCAAAAGAAACGGGCGCACCACTAGCCCAATCCAGAGCCGCCAAGACTTCGAGACGAATCCGTGCGTTGGAGTCCATCGCCATCTGCAGAACGGTGCCCGGTGCCACCCTCTGAAAGGCCCCAGGCCTGGTCATGGCAAACTCCTTCAATGGGCCAGCCTTCATGGTCAAATTACTGCCCTTCGCATCGACCAGTTTGACGCTGACCAGGAATGCGGTCTTTGTTTCAAGGCGCTTGACCAATGCCGTGATGGTTACTGGTACTGCCTGCGGCAGCGTCGAGGGTGGCGGATCCATGATCAGCGGCCTGGCGTCCGGCCACCCAGGAATCAGCACACCGCCTTGGGCCAGGCCGCGCCGGACACGGCGTCGAACCGTGGCCGTCGAAGGAGCCTGCGGGGTGTCCTTTGACCCATCCAGGGGGCTTGATGCTCCGCTGCATGCGATGACGATGCGGCCCGGGGTAAGCGCCATCTGCTGCTTCGCGTCGGCAACATCTTCCATGAACGGGTCCGCAGTGATCTGCGTCCTGCCGGACGAACGCGCCGCGAACGGCAGGGGAACCTGTTCTGCTTCGTTCAGCAAGACGAGCAATCTTAGACCTTCGTGGGTCAACTCGTAGTCGGTACTGATCGTCGCCGCCCGTAGGTGATTCAGGATGGCCACGTCGTCTTTCAGATTGCGTAGGTGCTCTGACTCAATCCTTTCTAGGGCCGCCTTGGCAACGCGCTGTCCAGATTCTGCCAGGGGCAGTCGGGTGATCGGTTCACTTCGGTTTGACATGTAATGGCTTCCTTGTTATTTAAAGTGCTTGAGGTGGGTCCCCACGACAAGCATCCACGCGTCCAGACCGCGAATTGACCCGGAGGACGCGTGGGGCTTTTCGATGCAGTCGTGTGAGTCCCACTGCAGGTAGGTCGATGCGTCCCAGTCGCGCTCGGAGGCGCGCCAGGTGCGCGGCTTCATGCCAAATGCAACCGAGAAATCCCGTTCAGCCGCGGCCAGTGCTTCAGGATTCGCCGGACTGCCGTCATCCAGGGTCCGGAAGCAGACCCGCAGGGCACGGGGATCGACATCCGCATGTTTGAGCAGCAGCAGAAGATCCAGCACTCGGGTCGCCTTGTCCAGCGAGAGATAGTTCCCGCGCCGGCAGTCGCGCCAACTGGAGTAAGCCGCTTGAAGCAGCGCTGCGTCTTGCTTTGCAGTCAACCACTCGTACAGTTTTTCGTACTTGTGGGCAGTGGCATCGCCAAGGTCGATCTGTGCGATGGCGAGAGAATCTTCCAATCCAATAGGAAGCTCGACTCTAATGTTGTATTGGAGCGGCCAACGGTATCGAATGATCTCGTGGATCACAGTGGTGATGGCTTCAACAAGCGCCTCCATCTGCGCCGTCGGCAGCATGAAATGGTTTGCCACCTCGCTTGCGCCGTGACGAGCGGCCAAAGTGGAGATCATCAAGCGAGAGATCGCCGCCGTGGGTGTGAATCCTCTGGAGGTGATAGGCTGAGGTGGAGTCGGTGCCACCCACGCCCAGGCGTCGCACGCCTCGGAAACCTTCGGGAGTTCTCCGGCTTCCCTCAGCAGCATCCACATGAACGAAGCCGACTCTGATCCATTGCGGTGTGCGCGTTGACGGAGCCCCGGCGCAGTCGCACCCAGCAGGGCCGCGGCCTCCGTGCTGGTGACCTCCACGAGCATCACCAATGCTGCGTCCAGGCGTTGGCGAAGCGCCACCTCGTAGACGTGCGTGTAATGAACGAGGGACGTCATGCTTGTGACATGGCCCGCCATGGTCGCGTTGTCGGCATGGCGGCTGATGTCTGAAATACTCGACGACGCCAGCAGGGGTTCATTCAGGTCGCTGATCGCCGAGTGGCGCAGGTCGTGTCCCACGGTCTTGGGATCGCCTGACGCGGCTCTCAGCAGCGTCGTGATGAGCGTGGAAAGGGTGTGGCGCCGGTAGACCTGTGTAGAGTCGACCGGATCGGCAAAGAGCAAGGAGTCATCGCCTGCGCCCGCAGCCCTGCGCTCCTTCACCCAGGACAGAATGAGGGCCATGGAATACGGGTCCGAAATGCGCAGGCGGCGCTGCGCCGCGCGCGTCTTCAGGCGCCCGTACTTTAGAGACGGCGCTACCTCGATCTCAATGTAGCCCGGGTGCTGGACGACATTTCGCACCCTCAGGAACATGAGCTCGGTGGCGCGTGCCGGCGCTTCCTTGGCGATGCTGAAGATGATCTTCAGCGCCGTTTGGAGTCTGCGATCCTGCGAGCAGCCGTTGATCCAGCTGTAAGCCAGGTTGAACACGTGGTCCCAGACCACGTTGGCGCGTACCGGGATGAGCGGTACCGCGTCGTGTAAGCGCTCTTTGAGGGGGGGCACATCGAACCACTCCATCAAGAAGGCGTGGAAGTTGCTGAGCGCGGAGGCGAGTGTCCTGGCGCTTGCACCGCCAGGGTTGACCGTCATCTCTTCGGCGATCAGCTCTTGGTACGCTGCGTCCAGCAGGTCAATCTGCCACTCCGCGATGGCGTCGGGGAAGCTCCGGAGCTTGCGCAGCAGCGGCTCGGCGGCCTTGTTGAAGTATTTCTGTGGCGTTTCCTTGCTGGGGCTCTCTGATCGGATCGTGCCGCTTTCACAAAGATCGATAGCCCATGCGATCAGTAGAGATGTTATTGGACCTGCGCGCAGCGCGGAGAAGCGCAGTTCCATCAATTCAACCACCCACCGACGCAATGCCGCGGCATCTGGCTCTGCAGCGGCGCTTTTCAGGCGATCGGTCGCCTGTTGTAGGACGACGGCGTTCTGGTCGGAACCTTCGGACAGCGCCGCAAAGTCGAGCATCTCCGCGCAGGTCTCATGGACCGCCAGAGGTGTGACGGAGAGTACGTCTTTCGAAAGTACAGGGATAGTCTGAGTCTGCTCACGCGCAAGGCATAGGCGCGAGACCGCGGACAGCGGCTGAAGGCCGGAGACATGAAAAAACAGCGGCATCGGCAGGCACTGGTACCACCAACATAGGGCGTCGCGCTCGCACTCGGCGAGCCTGTCCTTTGGCTTCACGCCCGCATAGCTGGGGCTTTCCGCCAGGTATTTCTTCAAGTCGGGCGCCAGGTCTTCAGATCCACTCCGATGGTGAAGCGCAAGCAGTGTGCTTCGACTTAGTGCCCGACGCTCCAGGCGGGGCGGATCTTCCTCCTGCCATTCGAGGTGCGTGAAGCCACGCCAGCAGTACAGGTGCGCCCAGTCAGCCTGAATGCCGCCCAGGCTGCTCGGGCGAATAGCATCGAGAGCGACCAGACGGGCTGCTGCGACGCCGACCTGTGATGGATTCGCCTTGAGAGCTTCCCGGATGAACAAGGCGAATCGCCGGATTCTGGCGGGAACACCTGGTGCGAGCCTCACATGCTGCACGTCGATCGAGTCTTTGGTGATCAGCAACCCGGAGGAGGCGACAATTGATCGAATTTTCATGGGTTCACTCCTTGGACAGACCGCTCGGCACGCTGCCGAAGACGTCATCGGCGATTGCGCCCAAGGTGGGGATGACGCGCTGCACCCAATCGACCAGCACGAAGTCGCTGCTGGACGCAAATCGCCACAGGCCCTGGACCTCATGGCGCAGAACTGCGTCGATGTCGGTGCTACGCAGTCGGAAGCGGCGTGCCTGCTCTGTGGGCCTGCTGGTGAGGTTGCGCAGTTGGTTCTCCAGGAACTTGCGACCGAAATCGGGCGCCAGGCGGTGCTCCTGCGGAAGGCGGCCGATCACGTCGGCGCTGCCGGCGGGTCGGATCGTGTCGACACTGCTCGCAAGGCACAGGAGATGAACGCGCTCGCGGGCCTCGACCTCCAGGAACCACAGATGCAGTGGCGTGTCCCTGTGTCCCATCGTCTGTAATCTCGAGGCCATGGCGGAGCAGTGCTTGCGGAACTGCGCGATGAGCGACTTTGCGTAGCGGCACAGCGGAACGGGGAGAGCGCCCTTGGCGCCAGTGACGACCTTGTCGAGAATTTCAATCCACAGATCGGTGCGCTCGTCGATATCGGCCCAAATCTCATAGCATGTGTCCTCGCGCAGTCCCAGCAGGGCCGCTAGCCGAAATGCGACCACGCGGATGTAGCGGTTGTGGAACTCCAGCAGGCGAGCTAAGTCGCTTCGCCGAGCCGGCCAAACTTCGTTAACCTTCTGCAATTGCCATGTGGCTGCCGCGCGGACCGCGTCCACGGTCGGCACGACCCTGCAGCCAAAGCCGATGCCGGATCCGCGGTCGGGCTCGGCACCCAGCCAGCCGATTTGTTTGAAGAACGTGTTCATCGCGGCCCAGATTTCGGTCCGGGACAAAGTTGCGTAATACAGCTTGGACTTCGGCACGAGGCTGAAGTCGTTACTGGCGGTCGCAGCCAGGAGGTTGTCATGGCCCGACCGTCGCATGTGCAGGCCGAAGCTGTTGATCCAGCGTGCCCAAGTCAGGCGAATCTCACCATCCCACTCGGCCAGCGCGTCTTCACCTTTCAGGTTAGGCGCCTCCGGGTACAGTTCGGAAAGCTTCTTGGCATGTGGGTACAGCGCGTGACGCCGACGCAGGCTGGCGGCCGTGGTGAGGGAGAACGGCTTCGTACTCACAAAACAGGACGGAATCACGTTCCCTTGCTTTGGCGCCGCGGCGGCATCGGCAGCGATGCAGGCGCAATCGCTTTGCATGCAGCCGTTGCCAGCATCTATGGCGATGATCCAACTTTCTGGCAAAGCCGACGTAAGGGGGATATCCCCGAGCAAGTCGACGGTCAGCCGAGACAACGCACCGGTCTCCGCGTAAACGCCACGCCAGTCGTCCTGCGCGTTCCACTCCACCACCAACTGACAAGCCCTGGTGAACTGCCCTTCGCTGAGGTGGCGATGGTCTAGGGTTCCGGCGCGATGAGACACCGACGCATGCTCAGCGGCGGCCAGGAGCTGGCCGCGCACGCGATGCGTGAACGAGGGCGAGGGCGGCGGGTGGTTACCGCCCTCGATGCTGAGAAGATTCAGCAGTTCTGGCCAGTTTCGCTGCAGTTGCCCTAACCAGGGAAAGGCGGTGTCTGCCGCGTCGGTCTCGGACGCGAGCAGTAAGCGCAGGCCCGCTGCGGAAAGCTCGCATCGCTGCGCTTCACGCGCGATGTGGCGAGCCTGCTGCCGCGGAATTCTGCCGTCGGTCAGCCAAGCCTTCAGCAGCAGAAGCCCGCCGGCGATGAGACAGACCTCTGAGACTCCATCCTGCCCAAGGTCCATAAGCATCTTCCACGCCGGGAACTTGATCAGCCTGCGGCCACGCGGCGCGGCAAGTTCTGCATCGGACCAGTCCTTGCTAAGCTCAAGCACGCGGTCCTGAAGTGCGGCGATGCATGTCTGAACCCTCTGCGCGGCGTCGGTGGGGTCGCCGAGAAAGTTCAACGCCGCGCAGACAGAGGCGAGCGCTCCCCTACAGACGTGACTAAGCCCCGCGCCGTCATGAGGCCGCTGCGCGACTTGGATCAGCTTTGTGACAGCCAGGGAGGCGGTATCAGCAGTGAGCTGAAACTGAGAAAGAATGGATGCAAAGCTGTGGCCAGACAGGCCGAGAGGGTTAGTCATGTCAGTGCCCTTCCGAGTTACATGACGCGTCCCGCCCGGCGCGTCTACCCCCACAGATCTACGTGGCAGGAAGGGGGCGACTGATCTGACACGGGTAAAGGGATGGAAATTGCTCCGCCAGCACCCAGACGGGACCAGAGTGCCAGTGAATTCCAAGGAAATGCCGTCAGGCAGTGGCTGCCATTGGCGAAAATAGATGGCAGCTGACGCGTCGTAGACGGATTACTGCCAATGAAGAGGAGTCAACGCTTTTGATGGCGGGAAATGTGCCGACATCACGTTGAAAATTGATGCTGCCTTGGATTTAATCCGGAACAGCACGGATGTCACGGCGATAACCGCTTGCCCGATTTGCGTGCCTGCACGCCTGCAATCAATACGCCGAAGGTCAGACTCCAGCGAAAATTAAACAAGACAGATTTACAGGTGACCAAAATCTGACTGTGGAGTCATGCTACACCCAAGCGATTTGATCGCGCAAGTGGGTGATTTTGTATTTGTAGCTTTTTGCTAATCGTTTCGAATTTCTGTATGGAATGTGCCAACACACCCGGCGATGGTCTCGGCCGGCCGTTGATTTAGATGCCGGCCAAAGAGTGCGTTAGCGCATCGTGCGCCATTCCGATGGAAAACATTAGGTGGTGCTAAATGGGGCAAGGGTAAGGCGCATGAAACCTGCATTTAGCCGTTTGCTAGCCCGATTAAGGGTGTGGTGCTCGAATTCATCGGGGATCATTGCAGCTTGCGCATGGATGGATTGCAGAACTTTGGCTGCTGCCGCTGCAAAAACAATTTCCTGGTCGAGTTGAATTACAAGATCTGCACCTACACCCGCACGCGCTCCATCAAGGGCTCAAAGCGATACACCGCCGATCGGCGCCCAGCGGCTTCAGTCACCGTCTGCAGCAGGCCTTCTTGCAGCAACACGCGAGTAAATCGGGCTGCGGTCTGCGAAGGAATGCCTGCTTTGCTGGTGAAGCGGCTGTTGGAGAAGACCGGATAGGTGAACAAGTAGTCCAGAGCCGCCACGGCGTACTTCGAGGACAACAAGTCGATGAGTCGAGATTTCATGTCGTTATAGAAGTCGCTGATATTTTGTGCCACTTCGAGGTTGCCCACGGCCTGTTGCGCAACGGCGGACATGAAGAACTCGCACCAGCCGTCCCAGTCGTTCAGTTCGGAGACTCGGCGCAAGCGATCAAGGTATTCGTCCTTGTGGTCTTCGAAGTACCGGCTGATGTAGAAGTGAGGTGCGCTGATGGCATCACCCCGCCACAACATCAATGAGATCAGCATGCGGCCCACACGGCCGTTGCCGTCTTCAAAAGGGTGAAGCGATTCAAATTCTGCATGTGCCAGCGCCGTGCGCAGCAGCACTGGCATGGCTTCATCGCCCGTGAGTTTGAAAAGCGCCTCCATGCCACTGGCCAAATGCTCCGGCGCGATAGGGACAAAGCTCACCTTGCGGTTACTGCGCTCGCCAATGTAGTTCTGCTCGCGCTTGTATTCACCGGGCGCCTTTTTGGCCCCCCGCCCGAACGACAGCAACTGGCGGTGGATGCTCTTCACGAGTGACTCCGACAGGGGATGACCTTCCTCCAACTGGCGCTGTGCAGTGTTAAGTGCACGTCGATACAGGGCCGTCTCGATGACATCGACCCGGTATTCGGAAGCCGCTCCCTCGTCGTCATCGTCAAATTCAGCCTGCAACTGGAGAATCTCATCCAGCGTACTGATCGTGCCTTCCATCCGGGATGAAATGACCGCTTCCTGACCTCGCAACGGTGCCAGGAAGATCTCACTGTTGTGCATTCCGCGCAGCATCTGGTCGTAGCGCGCCAGCGCGGCGGTCGCTGCCAGCAAGCCGGGCATCAAGCGCGCATAGTCAAGTTGTAGCGGCGGGAACTTGCCTAGGTGGTAGTGGACAGCATTGCTGGTGTCGAGAATCATTCGTCGCTCATCCATGAAGCTCAACATCGCTTGTTGTTGATAGAATTTAATATGCTAACAACAAACGAGCTTGTCGTTCACAAGTGAGTACCAAGTCTGTTTGTCGTCAAAATTTCCTTGATCGTGAGCAACAACAGGGGTTGTCATTCGTTTGGAAACATCAAGGCAGGTTGTTGTTCAAAAAATCTATAAATTTAATGACAACAGGCCTCGGTCTAGGATGGACTCACCCATGCAAACTGCCATAGCCGCCATTTTCGGACTGCTGCACGGGACATGGTGGGGAGAGCGACTCCGACCTAGCAAGCGCGCGGACCTCATGTCCACGCCAAACGGGGTCAATCAGGTTGAGGCCGACCCAATGGTCGGCTCTGCCGGATTGGGTGCCAATGGGGTCAAGCGGCGTATTGACCGAAGGGTGTGACAGATCAGGGCGCTGCATTTCATTCGCGCGACAAACATGTCACACCCCTTGCCGCCGAAAGTGGCCTGTTTTCAAGGGTTTAGCTCATTTCGGCACTTTCCGTGCCATCGGAGCAACACGCGGTCTGCTGTAGAGCCCCATCAAAAAGAGCGGTCTCATAACCCAGGTCGTAGGTTCAAATCCTGCCCCCGCAACCAAAGAATACGCGTAAAGAATCAGTCGCGGGGTGGAGCAGTCTGGTAGCTCGTTGGGCTCATAACCCAAAGGTCGTAGGTTCAAATCCTGCCCCCGCAACCAAGAAAACGTTGTTAAATCAACGAGTTAATGAAGCCCGCCATGTGCGGGCTTTGTGCTTTCTGAGGTTCCGTGCCCATTCTGTGCCCATGAAAAATTGGGTGGGCAGGAAATGACCATTGGGAACCGTGCCCATATCCTTGTGCTGATGCGCCGACGTGGCTGGCGCAGCCACTAGGTTTTCATCGTGGACGATCAGCCCGAAATTTTTGCTGAACTGGCATCGCGAGTTGTTCCCAGCGACCCGCGGTCCGGCCTGGGGTCTGAGGGAGTGGGCGAAGCCCTGAGACTTGCGGCC
>Ga0213872_10001498_pt1 | contig 15075 bp, 11 predicted proteins | sample VelepicomBERX_R2_FD_160071 | JGI IMG/M metagenome (GOLD analysis project Ga0213872, IMG submission 160071) | Rhizosphere microbial communities from Vellozia epidendroides in rupestrian grasslands, the National Park of Serra do Cipo, Brazil - RX_R2 | ecosystem: Host-associated > Plants > Roots >...
TGCGTAACATCTTCGAAAACCCAGCCTGGTACACCGCCTACACCCCGTACCAGCCGGAGATCTCGCAAGGCCGCCTGGAAGCCATCCTGAACTTCCAGCAGACCATCACCGACCTGACCGGCATGGGCATCGCCAACTCTTCGATGCTGGACGAAGGCACCTCCGCCGCCGAAGCCATGACCCTGCTGCAGCGCGTGGGCAAATCCAAGTCCGACGTGTTCTACATCGCCGACGACGTGCTGCCGCAAACCCGCGAAGTAGTCGAGACCCGCGCCAAGCCGCTAGGCATCACCGTGCGCATCTTCAATCCGGCCGAGCTGGAAGGCGTGGGCGAATGCTTCGGCGTGCTGCTGCAATACCCAGGCGTGAACGGCGTCGTGCGCGACTACAAGGCCGCCGTTGAAGCCATCAAAGCCAAGGGCACCATGGTGGTGGTCGCCGCCGACCTGTTGGCCCTGACCATGCTGACGCCTCCAGGCGAATGGGGTGCCGACGTCGTCGTCGGTAACTCGCAGCGCTTCGGCGTACCGCTGGGCTTTGGCGGCCCGCACGCCGGCTATATGGCTACCCGCGACGAATTCAAGCGCTCGATGCCAGGCCGCCTGGTTGGCGTCACCATCGACGCGCAAGGCAACAAGGCTTACCGCCTGGCCCTGCAAACCCGCGAGCAGCACATCCGCCGCGAAAAGGCCACCTCCAACATCTGCACCGCGCAGGTACTGCTGGCCGTGATGGCCTCCATGTACGCCGTCTACCATGGCCCGAAAGGCCTGCTGCAGATCGCCCAGCGCGTGCACCGCTTCACCGGCATCCTGGCGTCCAACCTGAAGACCCAGGGCTACGAACTGGCCAGCGACAGCTTCTTCGACACCCTGACCGTCAAGACCGCCTACGCTGACGACCTGCACGCCGCCGCTGTCGCCGCCGGCGTCAACCTGCGCAAGATCGACGCCCACCACGTTGGCGTATCGCTGGACGAGACCACCAGCCGCGAAGACATCGACAACCTGTGGAACATCTTCGCCAAGAGCGGCAACGGCGCCGCCAAGCCAGACTTCCTGGCAGTGGAAGCCTCGGTGGCCGAATCCTTCGCACCAGCGCTGGCCCGCCAGAGCGCCTACCTGAGCCACCCGGTCTTCAACCGCTACCACTCCGAAACCGAAATGCTGCGCTACCTGCGCAGCCTGGCCGACAAGGATCTGGCGCTGGACCGCACCATGATCCCGCTGGGTTCGTGCACCATGAAGCTGAACGCCACCGCCGAGATGATCCCGGTCACCTGGCCAGAGTTCTCCAACATCCACCCGTTTGCGCCAGAGTCGCAGACCGTGGGCTACCGCGAAATGATCACCCAGCTGGAAGACATGCTGTCCGCGCTGACCGGCTACGCCGCCGTCTCGCTGCAGCCTAACGCCGGCTCGCAGGGCGAATACGCCGGCCTGCTGGTGATCCAGGCATACCACCAGTCGCGTGGCGAAGGCCACCGCAATATCTGCCTGATTCCATCGTCGGCGCACGGCACCAACCCTGCTTCGGCCGCCATGGTCGGCATGCAGGTGGTGGTCACCGCTTGCGACGAAAACGGCAACGTCGACCTGGCCGATCTGAAAGCCAAGGCCGAACTGCACTCCAAGAACCTGGCCTGCGTGATGGTGACCTACCCATCGACCCACGGCGTGTTCGAAGAAGGCATCCAGGAACTGTGCAACATCGTGCACGGCCACGGCGGCCAGGTCTACATCGACGGCGCCAACATGAACGCACTGGTCGGCGTCGCCGCGCCAGGCTCGTTCGGCGGCGACGTATCGCACCTGAACCTGCACAAGACCTTCTGCATTCCGCACGGCGGTGGCGGCCCAGGCGTCGGCCCGATCGGCGTTGGCGCCCACTTGGCCAAGTTCCTGCCGAACCAGCGTTCGACCGGCTACCAGCGTGACGTCGCCGGCATCGGCGCGGTCAGCGCAGCGGCTTACGGCTCGGCTTCGATCCTGCCGATTTCGTGGATGTACATCGCCATGATGGGCGCGCAAGGCCTGACCGAAGCGACCGAAACCGCGATCCTGAACGCCAACTACATCGCCCGCCGCCTGTCGCCGCACTTCCCTGTGCTGTATTCGGGCCACGACGGCCTGGTGGCGCACGAGTGCATCATCGACCTGCGTCCGCTGCAGGACAAGACCGGCATCAGCAACGAAGACGTGGCCAAGCGCCTGATGGACTTCGGCTTCCACGCGCCGACCATGTCCTTCCCTGTGCCAGGCACGCTGATGATCGAACCGACCGAATCGGAATCGAAAGCCGAGATGGACCGCTTCATCGACGCCATGATCACCATCCGCGGCGAGATCGCCAAAGTGGAATCGGGCGAATTCGACAAGCTGGACAACCCGCTGAAGTTCGCACCGCACACCGCCGAAGTGCTGACCGCCGACAAGTGGGAACGCAAGTACAGCCGTGAAGTGGCGGCGTATCCGGTGCCATCGCTGCGCAAGCAGAAGTACTGGCCACCAGTCGGCCGCGCCGACAACGTCTACGGCGACCGTAACCTGTTCTGCGGCTGCGCCCCGATCAGCGATTACGAGTAAGTACAGGCGGCCTTAGCGCCGCCTTCAAACAAAAACGCAGGCCCGCCTCCCGGCGCAGCCTGCGTTTTTTGTAGCCACAATTAATAGAACCCGAACACCCGTCCGGCCACAATAGCCGTGAGAACGTTGGTGGTCAAACCCAAGCCTATCAGCACACACCGGTACACTCTGGCCTCCTGTCGCATCTCGCTCAAGCAGATTTGTGAAGCGATCCTTGAGTCCGTCAGTTTCCGTTCTTCGCTGAAGCGCCAGTCGACCTGATCGAACCTCGCTCCCATCGACCTGCGAAATTCTTCTAGCGCCTCGCGCAAATGGCAGATGTCCCTACGATTCATTTCCACTCGGGCCTCGACCCTGCTGATACGCAATTCAATGTCCACAAACACTCCCAAATAGCCGCCCCTCTCCGGGATTCGACATCTCCAGGCTGCAAAAGTTTGCGGATGCGTGTCCGGGGTACAGACAGTGCTCGAGGCTCTGTAAAACGCGCCTTGCTAATTCAGTCTAAACCGCGATACCGGGTGTTGAGTTGCATTGAAAACTGACCCACTTTCCCCACAAATTTGCAACTGAATCTGACCCACGTTAATAGCACAATTCCACCTGTCTCATCGACAGGAGAACGGAGTGATCGACGTGGCACTACTGGGCATAATTCGACGCTGGCACCTTCGTGACCAGATTCCAATACGAGAAATTGCCAGACGGCTCGGCATCTCACGCAATACTGTCCGACGCTATCTGCGGTCAGAAACTACGGAGCCCTCCTACGCGGAGCGGCGATCCTCTAGCGGACTGGATAAGTACTCTGTACAGCTATCAGGCTGGCTCAAGGCCGAGGCCAACAAGCCCCGTAAACAGCGGCGTACTTTGAAACAGCTCCATCTGGACCTGAAAGAGCTGGGTTATGAAGGGTCATACGACCGTGTGGCCGCATTTGCCAGGCAGTGGAAAGTGGGTCAGTTGGAGTGGGTCAATTCTGCGAGCAAACGAACAGTGGCGAGGTTCAAATCAGGGAGATGTCGAAGTCATTGGAAACGTCGGAATGCTTAGCAATACAGACTGTGCGGGCATTTTTGACTTCAAGGCCAAGCCTGGCGAGGAGTGGCTCGTTGTTGGGTACGAAGAGGCGGGCACTATTCATCCGTCCGGTCCACTCAGCAAACGAATAATCAATCAGGAGCTTCCGTCGGAAATTATGCGCATACTTAATTCCGGGAACTGACTACCGCTACTCGCGCACCGACGCCAACCGCAGCTTCACCACACGCCTGGAGCCAGGCGTTGGCGGCAACGGATTCACCCCCTCATCCAGCTTGAAGTGCGCCACCGCTTCCGACAGATTGACCGCCTGCTGCTGCAAGCTGAGCGCCGCCGCCGCCGCCTGCTCCACCTGCACCAGGTTCTGCTGCGTCACCTGATCCATCTCCACGATTGCCTCGTGCACACCCAGCAGACCTTGCGCCTGCTGGTTGCTGGCTTCGCTGATCTGCCCAATCAGATCGCCCACCTGCTGCACCGACGCCACGATCTCCGCCATACTGCTGCCCGCCGCCTCCACCGAGCGGCTGCCGCCTTCGATTTCGTCCACCGACTCCTGGATCAGCTCCTTGATCTCGCGCGCCGCCGTGGCGGAACGCTGCGCCAGCGTTTGCACCTCGCTCGCCACCACCGCGAAGCCACGCCCATGCTCGCCGGCCCGCGCCGCCTCCACCGCCGCATTCAAGGCCAGCAGATTGGTCTGAAACGCGATGCCGTCGATCACCCCGACAATCTCCACCACCTTGCGCGAGCTGCCGCGTATCGACGCCATGGTCACCACCAGCCGCTGCACCACGCTGCCGCCGCGCACCGCGAAGTTGGTGGCGCAGCGCGCCAGCTGATTCGCCAGCTGCGCATTACTGGCCGTCTCATTCACCGTCGCACTCAGCGTGCGCATCGATTCGCTGGTCTCGCCGAGAGAACTGGCCTGCTCCTCCGAGCGCTCCGTCAGCTCCGCACTGCCCGAGGCAATCTCGCGCGAAGCCGCATCGATCGACTGGGCCGAGACCAGGATCGTGCGCAAGGTGGTATTCAGATTGCGGATGCTGGTGTCGAGCGCGCGCGAAGTCTCGGCAATCTCGTCGCGCCCATACTCGCGCTGGCGCACCGTCAGATTGCCCTCGGCCAGATCCACCGCGGCCGCGCCAATTTCGCGCACCTCCTTCAGCATCGAATGCCGCACCGCCATCGACACCAGCAGCGACAGTACGATCGACAGGCCCACCACCACCGGCAAAAAGGTCGCCAGCGCGTGAAACTCCGCCTCCGCGTCGGCATAGGCCTGTTCGCTCAAGGTCTGCTCCAGCCGCGCCAGTTCGTCCAGCCGCGCCGCCACCACCTCGAAGGCCCTTTCGGCCTTGATCATCGCATTCGCCGCCATGGAAGGATCGGCCGCCGACAGCTCGATCACATCGGTGATCGCCTTGACGTACAAGGCATGCGCCGCCTGCGATTGCACCACAAACCGCCGCTCGCCGCTGCCGTCAGCCGTGGCCCCTTCCAGCTGCGCGAACTGGCGGTCCAGCGCCGCATGGCGCGTATGGATGTCGCGGATCAGCGCATCGAGGCGCGGTGCGGAGAAGCTGGCGCCCTGCCAGGTCAGCAGCTGGTAGATCTGCGTATGCGCCCGGTTGGCGCCCGCCACCAGATCATCCGCCGCCTTGATGCGCGCGGCGCGCTGCTGCACCATATTCTCCAGCGACTGGTTCTGCCGCACCAGGCCCAGATAGGCGCCGGCCGACAACACCAGCAGCAGAATCAGCACCACCCCGGGCGCCAGCAACAGCTTGGGGCCGATCTTGAGTTTGCTGAGCATGTCCACGTTGGCTCAGTGTTTGTAGATGCCCGCTTCCAGCGCCACATCGCCCACGCGCAGCACGTAGGTGCTCTTGCCTTCCACCTTGCCCGTCTCGGGATTGCGGAACTTGTAGTCGACCCAGCCGCTGCCCTTGCCCCTGGCAACCTTGAGCATCTCCTGGCGGAACAGCTTGCCGTCCGCATCGGGCACGTCCAGCAGGTTCTTGCCGATCAGCGCCGTGGTGGGATGGGCGATCGTGATACCGTTCAGGTCGCGCATGGCCAGATACAGCGCGCCTTGATTGAATTCGGGATCCTTGCCGTTGATCCTGGCGATCATCGCTTCCTTGCCATGCGCGCGCACGAACTGTGCGCCCCGGTCGGCCAGCGCCATGGCATCCTTCTCGCCCGGAGCCGCCGCCACCGCGCCACACCAGCATGCCAGTGCAAACGCCATCCCTCTCATTGCGCGCATATGGTCCCTCCGGGCGGTAGTAGTGATATGCTTTGACGCAATCTTGCCAAAGCGCATGTCGTAATCTAAGGCAGGCTTGGCAACACGGTCTTGCGCTGAAGCAAACAACAGGAGCGCCACAGGCATGAAACGATCACTGAAAGCGGCTTTACTATCGGGCCTGGTCTTCCCCGGGCTGGGGCACTTTGTGCTGCGCAGACCCTTGCGCGGCGCCCTGTTCCTGCTGCCGATGGCCGTGGCCGTGGTCTATCTGCTGCGCCGCGTGCTGCAGCTGGCCGATGCCATCCTGACCGACTTGAACAACGGCGTCCTGTCCCTGGACCCGGTCGCCATCGCCGAGCGTGTGCACGCCAGCGGCGGCGATGACGCCAGCATCACGCTGGCCAGCTGGGTATGCCTGCTGTGCTGGATCGGCAGCGTGGCCGATGCCCTCTGGCTCGGACGAGACGAACCACCCCAACCCTGAAAGGAGACGTCATGAAGCTGATGCATGCTGCCGTAGCCGCGCTGTTGCTGTCCACCCTGGCCGGAAGCGCGCTGTCGCAAGCACCCGGTATCCGACGCAACGTGATTCAGAAAGCCGACGTCTCCGTGCCGGGCCGCGAGGCCGTGGTGGCGCGCGTGGAGCTGGATCCCGGCGTCTCGGCGGGACGCCACTCGCATCCAGGCGACGAGATCAGCTACGTGATGGAAGGCGAAGGCGAACTGCGCATCGATGGCCAGGAGCCGCGCACCGTCAAGGCGGGCGAAGCCTTCGTCATCCCCGCCAACACGGTGCACGACGCGCTCAACACCGGCAAGGGCACGCTGCGGCTGGTCGGTGTGTACGTGGTTGAAAAAGGCAAGCCCCTCGCTACTCCTGCCGCTCCCGCAAAATAAGTCTTTATGCGAGGCGTCCGGCGGGGAAAGCCACGGGCGCCTTCAGCATGTTCTGCCAGCGCTGGTGCAGCAGCACCACGCTGGCCAGCAGCAACAGCAGCGCCACCCAGCCACACGCCGGCGCATAGTACCAGCGCAGCAGCCAGGCCGCCCCCAGCACTGGCAGGGTGAGCAAGAGGATGCCCATCTGCGGCGTATGCCGTAAGGGCATGGCGGCAAAGTCGCGCAGCACCGTCGCAAAGAACGGCAGCGGCAGTACCAGCAGTAGCGCAACGGCGCCATCCAGCACCCAGTGGCCTGCGCTCAGGCGCTGCACCACCAGCTCGCACACCATGGAAGTAACCCATACCAGCGCGAAGCCCTGTGCCAGGACGCGGCTCAGCACGGCGTTGATGGCCGGCGCCGCAGGCATGCCCGGCGTCAGGCGCAGCAGGCTCTGCTCCCCCGTGCGCTGCGAAACCGCCATCGTCATCGTCTGCAGCGCCGAAGGTACCGCCAGCGTGACCATCAGCTCGACCATGTACTTCCAGAACCCCAGCGCCAGCGACAACTGATCGCTGAACATGGCCGGGAAAACACCACAGAACCAGCCAAACAAGGCCATGAACGGCACGGCGGCCGCTGCCCCGTAGACCGAAATGCCCAGCGCATACTGCATATTCTGGCCCGGCGTGGCGCTGGCACTGCGGCCCGGCCGCAGCCCCAGCATGCGCCAGAAATTGCGCAAGGCGGGCCAGAGGCGCACCAGGCCACGGTCGGCGAAACTGTTACCGCGCTGGTCGCCTTTGATGCGCAGCTGCCGCTGCACGTATCGGATGCGCCAGTCCGCATGGGCATCACCGCCACGCGGGAAGGCGGTACGCAAGCCCCAGACGCCCAGTTCAGCAATCACGCACAGCAGCAGCACGCTGACCACCGCTTCATCAACACCGCTGGCGATGCGCACCAATGCCTGCATGGGCGCCTTCAGCCAGCTCAGCATCGAAAAGATGATCACGGAAGGCAGCAAGGCCAGCAAGGGATAACGCTGCTGCAGCAAGGCGAACGGGAACATCAGCGACAGGCCGCACAGCAGATAGCCGAAGTGGCCGATCACCGTTGCGGCAATCCCCGCGACCACCAGCACGCTGGCAGCAAACGTCACGACCACCATGCGCATCAGGCGCTTGCGCAGCTGCGGCACCAGGCAGGCATGGGACGGCAGGTTTTGCATGACCGCGACGTTCACCATTCGCCCCCACCACATCGCGGCCAACACACCGAGCATCACATCGCCCATCAGAACGCCGGCCCACCAATGACGCAGCCAGATGCCCACACCGAGTGTGACCGTCAGCGCCAGCGCCAGCATGCACCAGGTGAACCATAGATTGCCCAGCGTACGCCGCTCGTACACTGCCTGCATCAGCAATTCGCGGTAGGGCGCGATCATTGGCACACCTCCAGGAACAAGTCTTCCAGGCCGCGCGCCTGGCTGCCAGTCAGGCGCTGGGCGTTCTCCAGCAGCGAATCCAGCGGCGACTGCAAGGTGATGCGGCCGTCCTGCAGGAAGGCCACGTCCAGCGCCACCCGCTCCAGGTCGGACAGGATATGCGTCGAAAAGATCACCGTGGTATCGCGCTCCAGCACACTCTCGACCAGCTCGCGCAGAAAGTCGCGCCGTCCCGCTGGGTCCAGGCTGGCCACCGGCTCGTCCAGCACCAGCAGCTCCGGCTCATGCGCCAGCGCGCGGATGATGGACAGGCGCTGCTTCTCGCCGCCCGACAAGCGGCCGATCTGCTTGTTCAGCATATCCGGCCCAAAGCCCCAACACTGCAGCAGGCCCTGCACCCTGGCCTCGTTCCAGCGCGGGTACAGCGCCTTGAAGTAAGCCAGCATCTGCAAGGGTGTCAGCCATTCGAACAGCTCCGACTTCTGCGGCACATAGCCGATCCGCGCGCGCGCCGCATCGCTCAGCTTGCCCGCCGGTTCGCCGAACAGCTGCACCGAACCGCCCTCCGTTTCGCGCAGGCCGAGCAGACATTCCATCAGGGTCGACTTGCCGGCGCCGTTACGGCCCAGCAGGCCGATCACACTGCCCTGCTCGAGCTGCCAGTCCAGCTGGCGCAGCACCGTCTGGCTGCCGAAGGATTTGCTGATGGCGGAGATATCGACAACGATAGGCTTCATATGGCTTCCTTCAGGATTTTTTCAAAGAGAGCGATCACGGTGTCGGGATCGAGTTCCAGCTGGCGCGCTTCCTGCGCGGCGCGCTCCAGGGTGGGACGCAGCAGGGCTTCCCGCTGATGGCGGCCGTTGGCGGTGGCGCGCCGTGGCGCCACCAGCATGCCGACGCCACGGCTGCGCTGCAGCAGCCCTTCCGTCTCCAGCATGTTGTAGGCCTTGGAGACGGTCATGGGATTCAGCGCCAGCGCCTGCGCCACCTCGCGCACCGAGGGCAGCACGTCGCCCGGCGCCAGCACATTGGCCGCCACCAGGCGCCGGGTTTGTTCAATCAGCTGGCGGTAGATCGGATCGGCCGAGCCGGTCGCAATCGCGAACAGTGAAGGTGGATGAGCATTCATGGGCGTCTTTGCCACGCTATAGTGTATTAATTGAGTAATACAGTAATACATGACATGTGCCGCGTCAAGTGAATTCCGTCACGCGTGAATGTTGCAAACCCGCCATATTCGTTGCGCCGGGAAGCGTGCGCTCTGTACTTTCCCCTCGCAAACTGCCACCATTCCTACCATGCCCTTCATGCTCAAGAACCGCCTGACGCGGGGTGCCTTGGCCGCTGCCCTGGCAACGCTCTATTGCCCTGCTTTTGCCCAAGACCTGACCAACCTGCCGCTGGAACAGCTGCTGACGCTGGACGTCTACAGCGCCTCCAAGTTCAGCCAAAAAGCCAGCGAGGCGCCCTCCACGGTTTCCGTCATCACCGCCGCCGATATCCGCGCCTTTGGCTGGCGCACCCTGGCCGACGTCCTGCGCAGCATGCGCGGCCTGTATGTCAATTACGACCGCAGCTACAGCTACCTGGGCGCGCGCGGCTTCCAGCGTCCGGGCGACTACAACAGCCGCTTCCTGCTGCAGATCGACGGCAACCGCATCAACGACGTGGTCTACGACCAGGCCCCGCTGGGCGGCGAATTCCCGCTCGACCTCGACCTGATCGAACGCATCGAATACGTGCCCGGCCCCGGCTCTTCGATCTACGGCGCCAACGCCTTCTTCGGCGTGATCAACATCATCACGCGCCGCCCGCAGGAGCTGGAAGGCAGCCGCGCCAGCATCTCCGGCGGCCAGGCGGGCGCGCGCCAGGGCAGCGCCAGCTATGCCTGGCGCGATGGCGAAGGCCACGAACTGCTGCTGGCCGCCAGCCGCTCCAAGACCGACGGCGCCGACCTGGCCTATGCCGAATTCGCCAGTCCGGACAACCCGCGCGGCATCGCCCACGGCCTCGATTACGAGAGCGGCCACCGCCTGTATGCCAAGGCGGTCAGCGGCGCCTGGACCCTGTCGGCCATCCACGCCGAACGCATCAAGGGCATGCCGGCCGGCTCCTTCGACCAGATCTTCGACGATCCCAGCTCGCGCACTATCGACACCCAGAACTACCTTGATCTGGCCTACCGCCAGGCCTTGGCCGCGCAGACCGAGCTGAGTGCCCGGCTGTACTGGGGCAGCTATGATTCGCTGGGCGACTATCCGACGGACGAGACGGTCCGCGTCGTCAACCGCGACATCAGCACCGGCCGCTGGTGGGGCGCGGAAGCCAAGCTGGTAACCACGCTGGCGAATGGCCACAAGCTGCTGGCCGGCGCGGAATACCAGGACGACTACAGCCTGCGCCAGCTAAACTTCGATCTCGCGCCCTATACCCAGTACCTCGACGAGAACCACCGTGCCGGTGTCCTGGGCCTGTATGTCCAGGACGAAGTGCCCCTGTCATCGCAAATGCTGCTGAACGCCGGCCTGCGCTACGACCATCGCCAGCAGCTGGGCGGCGTACTCAATCCGCGCCTGGCCCTGATCGACGATCTGGGCGGCGGCACCACGCTCAAGGCCATGTACGGCAGCGCCTACCGCGCGCCCAACAACTATGAGCTGTACTACTACTTCACCGGGCCTGGCGGCCAGCTGGCCAATCCCGGCCTGGCGCGCGAGCGTATCCGCAGCACCGAACTGGCCCTGATCCAGCAGTGGGGCCAGCAGCGCCGCCTGACCCTGTCGCTATACCAGAACAATGTCTCCTCGCTGATTTCGCAGGTGACCGACGATGCCAGCGGCCTGCCCATCTTCCGCAACGCCAGCTCGCCCAGCGCGCGCGGCATCGAAGCCGAGTATGAACAGAACTGGAGTAACGGCACGCGCCTGCGCACCAGCATCAGCTGGCAGCACGTCAGCCAGGACGACGGCAGCGTCAACTCCCCGGCTGCGCTGGCCAAGCTCAATCTGGCCTTGCCGCTGCACGGCGCCTGGAATGCGGGCATCGAAGCCCAGTACGTGGGACCGCGCGACACCATCGCCGGTGGCCACAGCGGCGGCTTCTGGCTGGCCAACCTCAATCTGTACAGCGTCCATCTGAGCCGCCATGCCGACCTGGCGCTGGCCGCCACCAATCTGTTTGACCGCTATTACGCCGATCCCGCCTCCAGTGCCTTTGTCCAGCCGGCGCTGGGCCAGGACGGACGCCGTCTGCGCGTCAAGCTGGACCTGGCCTTCTGAGCGCGCCATGTCCATGCCAACGCCACGCCAGCCGTTTCTTCAGCTCCATCGGCGCCGCCCGCTGCGCACGGCGGCGGGCCTCGCGCTGGCGGCGCTGCTGGCCTGCCCGCCCCTGCAGGCACAGGCCCAGGATGCGGAATACGCGCTCAAGGCAGCCTTCGTGTTCAACTTTGCCGTGTTCACCCAGTGGCCGGAGCCGGCCCTGCCAGCGGGTTCTCCTTTGCAGCTGTGCGCTTACGGCGGCAATACCATGCTGGAGGCGCTGATCTCGCTGAACGACAAACTGGTCAACGGCCACCGCGTGCAGCTGCGCCAGCTCGACGCCGCCACCGGCGCGCGCAACTGCCACGTGCTGGTGCTGGATGCGCGCGACCGCGAACGCTGGAGCGGCTTGCGGCGCGAACTGGCGGGCGCCAACGTGCTGACTGTGGCCGATGACCGCCAGATCGGCGCCAGCGGCGCGGTGCTCGCCCTGATGAACGACCATAGCCGCATCATCTTCGACGCCGACCTGGAAGCGGCACGCCAGGCCCACCTCACGCTCAGTTCCAAGCTGCTGCGCCTGGCCAGGAGCGCGCAATGAACCGCCTCGCCCTCGAACAGCGCATCGCCCGTTCCAGCCTGCTCGGCGCCGCCGCCGCGCTGGGCCTGGCCAGCCTGCTGCTGATCCTGTTCCAGTTCTTTACCCTGCGCGCCGCCCTGCTGGAAGACCTGCAGGTCCAGGCCCGCATCATCGGCAGCAACAGCACCGCCGCCCTGCTGTTCAGCGACCAGCGCGCCGGCGCGGAAATCCTGGCAGCGCTGGAGGCTTCGCCCTCGGTGTCGGGCGCCTACATCCTGAGCGCGCGCGGCGAGCCACTGGCCAGCTACCAGCGCAGCAAGGCGGCCGCCGCACTGCCACAAGCCGCACCCGGTACGGACTTACGCTTTGTCGATGTGCATGAAGAGGTGCAGGCCAATGGCAGCGTCATCGGCAGCGCCACCATCCGCGCTTCGCTGACGCCGCTGTACCAGCGTCTTGCCGCATTCGCCGCCTACACCTTGCTGGTGGCCGCCGGCTCCTACGGGCTGGCCTGGCTGCTGGTGCGGCGCATGCGCCACAGCGTGCGCCAGGCCGAGCGGCGCCTGCATCACCTGGCCCACGTCGATCCCGTCACCGCCCTGCCCAACCGCAACGCCTTCAACGAACAGCTGGCGCGCGCGCTCGAACAATGCCCGCGCGACGGCGGCATGGTCGGCCTGCTGCTGCTCGATCTGGACAACTTCAAGGTGGTCAACGACACCCTCGGCCACGACGCCGGCGACCTGCTGCTGCAGCAGGTGGCGGAGCGCCTTGCGCCTGTGCTGGGCAGCGAAGACCTGCTATGCCGCCTGGGCGGCGACGAATTCGTACTGATCGTCCGGCTGGGACAGGACGGGCAGCTGCTGGAAGTGCGCGCCGAGAACGTATTGGCGGCGCTGGCCGCGCCGTTCCAGCTGCAGCGCCACCAGCTGCACGTCAGCGCCAGCATCGGCACCAGCGTCTACCCGGCCCACGCCAGCGATGCGCAAGGCCTGATGCGCTGCGCCGATACGGCCATGTACTACGCCAAGAACGAGGGCAAGAACGGCTACCGCCACTTCCAGCCCGAGATGGAACTGCGCGCGCTCAAGCGCATGCAGCTGGAGGCTAATCTGCGCCGCGCGCTGGCCAACGATGAACTCAGCCTGCACTACCAGCCGCAAGTCGATGTGATGACCGGCCGCGTCACCGGCGTGGAGGTGCTGGCCCGCTGGACCTGCCTGGAGCTGGGCATGGTCAGCCCCGCCGAATTCATTCCGGTGGCGGAAGAAAGCGGCGTGATCGTGCCGCTGGGACGCTGGGTACTGGAGACGGCCTGCCGCCAGTGCGCGGCCTGGTATGCCGACGGACTGCTGGAAGGGATCGAGCGCATCGCCGTCAACCTGTCGGCCTGCCAGGTGCGCGACAGCGACCTGCTGGCCGACGTCGACATCATCCTGGCCGACACCGGCCTGCCGCGCCACCTGCTGGAACTGGAAATCACCGAGGGCGTCCTGATGGACAATGTGGAAACCACGCTGGAACTGATGCAGCAGCTGAACCAGCGCGGCATCCAGCTGTCGGTGGACGATTTCGGCACCGGCTACTCGTCGCTGTCCTACCTGAAGCGCTTCCCGATCGACCAGCTCAAGATCGACCGCAGCTTCATTCACGATGTGCCGGGAGAAGGCGAAGCGATTGCCAGCGCCATCATCGCGATGGCGCACAGCCTGCGGCTGGCGGTGGTGGCGGAGGGGGTGGAAAATGCGGCGCAGCTGGAATTCCTGCACCGCATCGGCTGCGATACGGCGCAGGGTTATTACTTCTCGCGGCCGCTGCCGGCGCCGCAGCTGGAACAGTGGCTGCAGCGGCCGCAGGGCTGACCGGTGATCAATCCAGCTTGGCGGAGTGCTCGCGGGTGGCGTGGAAGGTCAGCTTGGGCCAGCGCTCTTCGGTCAGGCGCAGGTTGACGGAAGACGTGGCCAGGTAAGCCAGGTTGCCCGCCGCGTCGTAGGCCACGTTGTGGCCCAGCTGGTTCTCGAAGTCGGCCAACGCCTTCTTGTCGTCGCTGGACACCCAGCGCGCGCTGCTGATGCTGGTGCCTTCAAATACGGCATCGACGCCGTACTCGTTCAGCAGGCGGCTCGCCACCACCTCGAACTGCAGCACGCCGACTGCGCCCAGAATCAGGTCGCTGCCCTGCACCGGTTTGAACACCTGCACCGCGCCCTCTTCGCCCAGCTGCTGCAAGCCTTTGTGCAGCTGCTTGATCTTCAGCGGGTTACGGATGCGCACCGAGCGGAAGAAGTCCGGCGCGAAGTACGGAATGCCGGTAAAGGTCAGCATCTCGCCTTCCGAGAAGGAATCGCCGATCTGCATATTGCCGTGGTTCGGCAGGCCGATGATGTCGCCGGCGTAGGCTTCTTCCACCTGTTCGCGCGAGGACGCCATGAAGGTCACCACCGAGGACACCTTCACTTCGCGGCCCAGACGCAGATGCTTGACCTTCATGCCACGCTCGAAGCGTCCCGAGCATACGCGCAGGAAGGCGATGCGGTCGCGGTGGGCCGGGTCCATATTGGCCTGGATCTTGAACACGAAGCCGGAGAACGGCTGCTCGGTCGGCTCCACGGCGCGCACGGTGGCGTCGCGTTCGCGCGGCGGCGGCGCCCAGTCGACCAGCGCCGACAGGATCTCGCGCACGCCGAAGTTGTTGATGGCCGAGCCGAAGAACACCGGAGTCTGCACGCCGGACAGGAACTCTTCCAGGTTGAAGGGATGCGAGGCGCCGTGCACCAGCTCCACTTCCATACGCAGCTGGTCCATCTCCAGCGGGAACATCTCCTGCAGGCGCGGATTGTCGATACCCTTGATGATCTCGAAGGCGCCGTCGGCCTTTTCCTCACCGGCCTTGAACAGCATGATGGTGTCGTTCAGCAGGTGGTACACGCCGCGGAAGTTCTTGCCCATGCCGATCGGCCAGGTCACCGGCGCGCACTGGATCTTCAGCACCGATTCCAGTTCGTCCAGCAGCTCCAGCGGGT
>Ga0213872_10001499_pt1 | contig 15065 bp, 22 predicted proteins | sample VelepicomBERX_R2_FD_160071 | JGI IMG/M metagenome (GOLD analysis project Ga0213872, IMG submission 160071) | Rhizosphere microbial communities from Vellozia epidendroides in rupestrian grasslands, the National Park of Serra do Cipo, Brazil - RX_R2 | ecosystem: Host-associated > Plants > Roots >...
GGATCGGCTCCAGCGGCGACTCTGCCCAGATCGGCTCCAGCGGCGACTCTGCCCGGATCGGCTCCAGCGGCCACTATGCCCGGATCGGCTCCAGCGGCGACTCTGCCCGGATCGGCTCCAGCGGCGACTCTGCCCGGATCGATGCCACTGGCAAAGATGCCGTGATTGCTTGCGCTGGTTCGGTATTGAAATTTAAAGCAGCAGAAGGCAGCTGCATCAGCGCCTTATGGCATGACGGCAATCGCACGCGCTTTGCTGTTGGTTACGTGGGCGAGAACATTAAGGCTGATGTTTGGTACACCATCAGCGAAACCGGCGAATTTGTGGAGTGCAAATAATGAGCCGCACGCAATCATCAAAGGCTGACAAAGCCGAGCGGATGCTGAAAAAAAATCCACTCATTACTGCTCCAGAGCTTGCGCGCAAGACTGGTTTGAACATTACCACCATCTACCGCTCTAAGTGGTGGAAAGAAGCGAAAGGAAAGGTGGCATCGTGAGTGTAAAAACAACCGGGGCAGAATACAAAGCCTATGTCAACGAAACCAACCCTGAGTTCTGGCCTGATGGCGCATGGTATGACGATGTTATTCTGAGCGTTAACGGGGTTGTAATTGGTGACGATGTTGAAAGCGTAGACCCTGACAAGTTGACCGACTCCGATAAGGTCGAAATCATCTGCGGCACGTACTACCGACACAGTGAAGATGCCGACCCTATCTCACTGGAAACGCACTTCAAGCGCTGGCGCAAGGCGCAGACGCACGTCTACATCAGCGTGCAGGTACACCGCGACAAATTGGACGCTGTTAAGGCTGCGATCAAGGCCTCAGGCGGGAGTGTAACGCTATGACTTTCAACTGCCCGAACTGCCACGGAAGAGGCTACACGGATTCCGAAGGCTACGACGAATGCCGCGCTGAAGGCTGCACTGCGCACGACATCCGCGTCAAGTTTCAGCGCTTGGTGCGCGAGCACAAACTGAACATTCCAGGCGGCGAAACGCGCGACTGGCTGCTATGCCGCCTGGCTATGTTGATGGAGCGCGAGGCTCTGGGCGATTTGCTGCTGGTGCAGCGCCGCCTTGGCGTCCCTGATTGCGCCGATACAACAGCCGCTATCCTGGCCACCATTGACACCAACGCGCGGGCGCTGGCGACTGCCACAGCAACTAGCGCACGGCTTCAGCAAGCGCTGGAGGAAATGCAGGGCCGCATGACCAAGCTGATGACCGAGAAAGTAGCTGCCGAGCAGCGCGCCTATCAGCTGTCGGAAGACTTGGTGAACGCTTTGCGCCCACGCAATTCAATTGGAGAACAGAATGACTGACACCACACTTGACGGCCTGCCACCGCTGCCTTGGCAGAACGAAGAATTCGAATATGACTTCGAAGCATGGCTTGAGACGCGCACTGAAGTTGAAGTGTCCAATGCTATTGCCGAGTACGCCCGCGCCGCAGTGCTTGCCGAACGTGAAGCCATAGCCGTTGCCATGGAAAAGGATGTTGGCTTAAAGGGACTGGGAGTAGCTATCCCGATTGCTTTAGCAGCAGCCATTCGCGCCCGAAAATAACCCGGAGAGAACATGAACACCGACATTCAAAAACTGAAGGCTGCCGCGCTTGCTGCAACGCCTGGACCGTGGGAAGCAATCGGGGATGAAGTTTTCCCGGTTGATGAATGCGAAGCATGTCATCCTATTCGGGGATACGATTGGGATAATTCATCCTGTCGATTACCAGAGGAAAGGGAAAAAGATGCGCAATTTATCGCCCTCGCCAATCCTGCCGCGATCCTTGACCTTATCGCCGCCGTCGAGAGCGCTCAGTCTGCACCGTTCGACATCGAAGCCACACTGCGCCGAGCCTTTGCTCTGGGCTGCACCTATGCGATGCAAATTGATAGCGCTGATGGCCGAGAGAACCTGAGGGTATCGGCCACAGCAGACAATCTGGGCGCGCTGATCGCTGAGGCCCAGGCTGCGCAAGCCGCGCCGCAAGTGGCTGCGCCTGCTGGGTTCACTAAGGAAGCTCTGCTGCGTTCCATGGACGCATACGGGGCCGCGCCTTTTGCAGTGACTGATCGCTGCGTGGACTTCCTGAATCGCTATTTCGCCCCCGCCCCTGCCGCGCCATCGCCAGCAGTGCTGCCAGTCGAGTATTTGCATGCGGAACGTCTTCAGCCAGCAGTGGCTCAGCAAGCCGAAGCGGCTATCAAAGACGCGATCCGCACCGCGTACATGCGGGGCTACGACAACGGAAAGGACGACGGCAATAGTAATGCTGGCTGCTCGCGTTACAACCCTGCCCGGATCGACTGGAGGTTAACGCAGAGCGTACTGGAAGCGCTGGGCAATGCAGTAGTGGGGCAGGATGCTGTGTATGCGGCTCGATATCGCTGGCTACGCGAGAAGCGGGATATCCCGCATGGTGCGCGCAATATTCCATGGGTAGTTGTTCTGGACCCTGCCGAGAAGATTCACACAATGGTTGCGCGCTCCGGTGCTGAACTTGACGCTGCCATCGACGCCGCCATCAACAGCAAGAAAGGCGGGGCCGAACGGTGAGCGACTTAGACGATATTTACTATGCCTTGATGTCTGCGAAATCGGATAACGATTGGCTTTATAGAAAAGTCACTGGCGCTGATGCTTACGACGCTGTCCGTGGTAGCCGTGGAGAGATAGAACGCGGTATAGCCGCCCTTGAACGTCTGCGCGGCCAATTGCGCAACGGCGCAAAACACATCGAGCCACCAGACGATTACAAGCTGACATCCTGTGGCTGCGGCCATCCCGGCGCTGCACCGCCATGCTCTTGGTGTACCAATGGCAAAGAGCGCGAGGCAGAGGAGGCCATCAACAGCAAGGGAGCAGAGGGATGAGCCGCAATCAACGCGAAGGCCGCTTTGTTGGCCGGTGCAAAGGCAGCGCCGTGCGTGACCGATATTGGAAAATTAAAGGCGGTCAGTACGAGTTGCAGGTATGCAGCAAACGCGCCTTGTGCCGGTACATCATCAAGCATCAACTGATTATGAAAATATTTGAATCGAAAGGACAGCCATGAGTACGAACACCGACCAGGATAAATGCGAGCATCCGAAGTTGATGCCAGCATTTGACGAAAAAGCAGCACGGCTAATGACGGCCGCTCAGATTCGACGTGCTTTTCCGCGTGCATACGGAAAGTGCCCTGATTGCGGTTATGAAGGCATCTTATACGCATCATATGCACATTACATCTGGGGAGATTGGTGATGACTACGCTTAAAGAAATTCAGACCGATGTGCAGCGCTTTGATATGCAATCTGAATATAACAAGTACGCTTGTCAGGATCAAGTAATAGCAATCCCAGATGACACGGGTCGCTGGATACTTTATGCGGAACATGCGTACGTAACAAACGACCTCCGCGCCTACGCCAAGCAGCTGGAGCGTGAAAACAAAGACTTGAAGGCAAGCATTGTTCGATATAGTGCCGAACTGTCAAGAATGACCGCTTCAGCTTTAGTGTCTGCAACTTCCCCGCAGCCTGTGGGCGCTGTGGTGGCGGATGAGCGGGCGGCGTTTGAATCGTATTACCAGACACGAGCAGGGGAAGGTCTGCGCTATCCCGCTGAGTATTTTGCACTCGTAGAAAAAGTTGTAGACGGTGGAAATACAGTGCTGGTTTACGAACATGACTGGATGCAAAAGCACTATGAGATGTGGTTGGCGCGCGCCGCCCTCGCATCCCAGCCAGCCAAGCCTGCGGAAGTGGGCGGGGTGGTGGAGCCGAAGCCTTGCAAGCAATGCGACCATTCTGTTGGCTTCGTATGCGAAGACCATGGCGATGAGGAAGACCCATACACCTATGCCTGCGAGTTGATGGAGCAAGCGCAAAAAGAGCGCGCAAATCGTGGTGTTGAGATAGGAACACAGGGCAGTTTGTGCGATGGGATCGCATGGATTTATGACCACGCACGCAAGCTGGAGGCGACCCTCGCAGCACAGACGTCAGCGCCGGGTCCGAAGCCGTTCGCAATGCCGGGTGAATGGTTCCCTGTAGGCTTGCTGGGTCATCCGATGCGCGAGTTTGCGCCGGGCAAATGGGAGTCGGCTACTTGGCCTTCGGAGCAGACGGCAGCGCCGCAGGCTGTAGATGGAGCGCAGAGCAATCCCCACGCTGCCACCTACCCGGAGCGCATATGGTTGCAAGCTGGCGACGGCGATGCTGACGAAATGCGCCCCTACAGTGAGGGCAGCGAAATTACGTGGTGCTGGGAAAACATCAACAGTAATGATGTCGCGTATGTCCGAGCCGATCTTGCCGCCCACCACCCAGCGCCAGAAGCCCATACTGACGGCTGCGCGGGATTTCAAGGCAAGCCCGTAAGCCAGTGCGGCATATGTGCTGGCGCAGGGTGCGAGGCAGCACCAGAAGCTGCGCAACGATGCCCCGATCCAGAAGCGTGCAATCGGCAGGGTTGCGTGAATCCGAAAGGCCGGTGTGAAGAAGCCGCGCAGGCGGTGGATGCTTCCCGCTCGGCAGAACTGGAAGCGTTTTTCGATGACCTTGGCGCGCTGAACATCGGACCTGATTGCGGCGGAAAGCCGTTCAAAGTGTATGGCTCTGCCGAGGCGATTGCCTACGTTGGCAAGGCTGTTCATGCATATCAGAATCAGGCGCAGCAAGCGGTTGATCTGAGCGATGACCGCATCCGAGAAATCTTCATGGCGAACGGATTCACGATCAAGGAGGGGCAATCTGACCTCAAGCCGTACGTCTTCGCGGCGGCCCGCGCTCTGCTCGCCGCTGGCGGGAAAGTATCAGGGGACTAGATCATTGGCCTTAATAAAGGCTTGGCATGCTCGCCCGGTCGCAAGGTCGGTCTCCACGGCCAGCTTCAGCGCCTTCAGATCGCGGTCCACGTCCTCTCGAACTTCTACTTGCGCGTCAGAATCTCGTCCAGGGTCTGGCTGAACCAGCCCGATGGGTGAATTGGAGCAGTCGCCGCTTCCGGCGCCTTCGGTTTTGGCGGTGGCGGCAGGTCCACCACAGATGGCGGTGCCGACGCGCAGCCGAGGAGCAGAATTAACAGCAGCAGTGAGGCGAGCGATTTCATCATCTTTTCCTTTCTGGATGGCGGCGTTGTCGGCGGCCTGCTTGGCCGCGACGACCTGGTTGCTGGCGATGCGGGTTGTGTAGGCCTGGGCGACGGCTTTCGCGCGCGCGCCCTCGGCGGCGTCCCATTCGTGCTGGACGTGCCTGGCGCCCTTCACCCAGCCGAACCCCATCAGGGCGACGGCGAAGGCGATCATGGCCAGGATGCGATACGGGGCCGGGATCAGATCGAGAGGGTTCATGCTAAAACACCCCCTGCGGCTTGATAGGCGGCCCGTAGCGCCGCGATCTGGTTTTCATGCTGCCCGTACCCAGCCCCGGGCAGGCTGGCCCACCTGGAGGCGCATTTGGCGACTGCAGCTTCGAACTGGCCGGCCTCGATATCATCCAGCGCATGGCATTCGCGGATCAGCTGCACGCACCACTTGTCCTGCGATGCCGGGCCGAAGTCGGGCAGCGAAAGCTGCACCTGGTAGCTTGGCCAGTACCGGCCCATGAACTGGTAGCGGCCGGCGGCGTCGCTGTTGGTGGCTGGATCGTGGCGGCGCGGGTGCGTCGAGTAGTCGGTGAAGCGGATCGGATGCTCGGGCGTCGAGCCGACGCAGACGTCATAACCGTTGTCGGTGATCGCCAGCAGCGCCGGGCCGATCTCGCTCCAGGCGATCATGTCGAGGAACGCTTTCAGGTTCGGGCTCATGGTGCAGTCCTCCCTGGGCCGTTGCGGCGGTCGAAAAGGATGTAGAGGGCGATCCCTACCAAGACGGCTGTCCAGTAAGGGCCCGGCGTGGGCTTGCCGAACAGGGGCGCCAGCAGCACGCCGAGGGCGCCGGTGGTGAGCGCCACCCAGGTGGTGCGCATGCCGGCGCGCGTGGCGTGGCTCATGGCGTTGATGACGGAGAACACGCCATAGAAGACGATGACCATGGAGGCCAGCGAATTGAGGGTGAGTAGCAGGGTATTCATTCTTGCAATCCACCTTTGCGACGGATATAGCTGAACACCGATGGCACCAGCACCTGGGCGCACAGCCCGATGCCGGCCGCCGTGGCGATCCGAAGCGGATCACCGATGCCAGCGAGGTAGGAGAAGTAGTTCGCGGCGCCGCTGGCCACCACTGGGGCGAAGAAGCCCGCAGTGAGCGCGGAGGCGGCGACGGTGCCGGCGATGCGCGCGATGCTCATGGCCGGGAGGTAGGACAGCGACACCAAGCCGCCGAAGAAGCCGGCCAGAAGCGCGTCGTAGTGCACGCCCAGGATCGATCCGGAGAGCGTGATGGTACCGGCGGCAATGGCGATGCCGGCGGTAGAGCTTGTTGGTTCAGCCATTACGGCCTGCCTTTCTTTCAGGGATTTGGAAAGCCGCCCCTGTGGCGGGGGCGGTCGGCTGTCAGCGCCCGGCGCCGATCAGTGGTTGATGACTACCTGGTTGGCCGTGGTGTCGAAGGTCAGCTTGGCGGTCAGCGCGGCTTCCAGGTCGGCCTGAGTCGCCGGGCCTTGCTGCTCGGCCAGATACTTGGTCAGGAAGGCGTTGATCTTGGCTACCAGGGCGATCAGCCATGCGGGGAAGTTGTTTGCAAACACGGCTTGACTCCAGTTGGTTTCTAGGACAAGCGCAACGGTATTGTCGTCACGCATGATATGGATGAAGCTGGTGATAGCACCGTGAACGGTTGCACCGTTGCCATCGACGGTATCGGGGGCATTTACGGTATCCGCCACCAGCGACAAGCCAGGAACCAGGGAAAGTTTATACATGGTGAATCTCCAAGTTATGGCCTTGCGGCCGGGTTAGATCAGCACTGCACCAGCGCTGTTTTGGGGAAGGGAAGGATGTGCAGGTCGTTCGGGGTGACGCGCTTCTTCTCGTCTGGGTCGAGCAGCGTCAGGCCGCCGGCCATGAGCATGGCGAACACAAACTCGCTGCACCACCAGCGCGAGTCGTCGGCCCAGTCATCGGAGGCCAGGAACGGGATGCCGAAGGCGCCGGCCCAGTCGTAGCCTTTGCCGCGCTGGTCCGAGCCCCATTGGGTGGCCGCCCACAGGTTGGGCACCTCGACCGGCATATCCTGGTACTGCTTGATGCCTTCCATGGCAACCCCGACAGGATCGGCGGTGCAGCCGCGCTCCATCGTCGCTTGGTAGGCAATGCCGTCCACGATAAGCATGCAGTGGCTCAGCAGCTTGGCGCCCGCGAGGCGCGCCACCAGCAGACTGCCGATGTTGTACGGCCAGCGCGTGGTGAAGCGGATGGTGGCATTCATAGCATCGCCGCCTGGATGAAGAGGTTGTCCAGGTCGGTGCTGCTGAGGCCTAGTGCCGGACCTAAAGAGAGCACGAGCGGCCAATTGCGGAACACATCACTGGAATACTCCCATTGGATCTGCGCGGCCTCCTTTTGGGGGCTGGCCATCGCTGCGATGGCAGTATTCACAGCATCAAGCTTTCCAGCAGCAAGCAACGCAAGACGCGCCTGCCGCATGGTTACCGATGCCGGTATTTTTGGAAGTGCAGCCGCTGCGATATCTGCCGCGCGTTGAGCCTCTTCTTCCGGGGTCATATCACGCTCGCGTTGTTCGCCTGCTTCGTCGTCCCAATAGCAAACTTTTGTCATGATGTCCTCTTATGAGTTCTTGAAGCCATATACGCGGATTTTTCCTTGCGCGGCGAAGTTCTGGCCGCCGGACCACAAGAAACGGAGGCCGGATACTGCAGCTGCTTGGGTATAAATACCAATGGTGAGATTTGCATTGTAATTAATACTGTCATAAAAAAATTCTTCCATAATGAGCCCCTTAAGCCCTAATGCATCGTTAGCATTAAGGAAACGAATAATAGAAGTTGAACTCTTTAACCCAGAATCAATACTGCCGCCAGTGAAAGAGGTATTGGCATTTGGAGTAATCGTGCCTGTCCACGCAGATCTTTGGGCATAATGGGTTGCGGTATCGACTACTCCGCTGTTTGCTACCCTGATAGAAATATTTGGATTTCCAGAAGCAGGAGCAATTCCTTCTAGGTGAATTTCGTAAAAATCATAGTTGGAACTAAAAATCGTGAGAAGATCAACGGTCGCTGACGCCGTGGGGGTTATAACCGCAAGGGGAGCTGGCATGCCGGTATCGGAAGTTAGAGCTACCGTGCCGCTTTTATCTGGCCATGCGACGGTACGCGTAGTAGCCGTCGTAAGGCCCGACAAATCGAAAGCTAAAAGCTTGGTCGCATCTGTGCCGTCCTTGAATCGGATGGCAGTCGCTTTTAATGCCGTAGTCCAGGAGCCATTTGTTCCATCGGTGGTCAGCACGTTATCAGCCTTGCCGGCTTGAGCAGGAAGCTGCACATTCATGGCCTGATTCAGCACATAATCAAGCGTGGCGAACTGAGTGCCAGTTGTACCATAGACTGCGGTCACGCCCAATGCAGTGGCAGGAAACTGCCAATTCCCGGTTACCGCAGCGGTACCCGTCGAGGTTAGGCCACCAAGCCCGGTAATGCGAAAACCGTTCCATGGGATATCGGCAGTGATGGCCTGCTGGCCATCTTTGGTGATGCACATCGATAGCCCGGCTGCAATATCATTCGTATCGGTATCCATATGGTCCGGAAGGATATTGATGTTCTGAGCCGCCTCGGATACCCAGTTTTTTAGGCGCGTGAATACCCCGCTTCCGTTAAATGGCACTTTACACCTCCGTGTTAATGGCATATCCTCCCAATAGGGAGGCGATATGAGTTACAAAATTAAGGGTACGAGAACCTGCGCTTTATGCGAGAGAATTAGCATTGCGCGAGGTTTGTGCAGGCGACATTACGCCATGCATAGTAAAGCGGGGACACTCAGTGAATTTCCGAAGGTCACTCTTGAAATGGCATTTGAATCTTGCATCGAAAAAGGTGGCCATTGTTGGAAATGGACTGGGACCCGCAACGAAGCTGGATACGGAATTTTTATCTTGGCCAAAAAAGCCATTCGAGCTCACCGATTTTCTTATCAACTTTGGGTCGGCCCCCTTGCTGATGAGGATGTTGTTATGCATACCTGCGACAACCCACCGTGCGTAAATCCGTCCCATCTTCGAAAAGGCACCAGACTGGATAACAATCGAGATGCGGCGAGCAAGCAGAGACATCGTTTTGGTGAAAGGCATGGGATGTCGGTATTGAGCCATGCGGACATCTCTAAAATTGCTGATGATCCGCGCACACAGATTCAGATTGCCGCTGAATACGGAATTACGCAAGGGCATGTCTCCCGCATAAAATCTGGCAAACGAAGGGCGCTCGGTTAAATACGGCATAATCGATACCTCTCAAATTATGGTGTTTGTTGCAGATATGGAGCGATCAACGGCGCTCGGCTGAGCGCAGCCGCCAACTTTTGCGTATAGCCGCTTCCTTGGCCATTGATCCGCTGTTGTGCGATATCGGCTGCTACCGCAGGGTCCATAAGCGCTTCGGCCAGCGCTTGATTGACCTTATCGGAACCCATGGTAGATAGTTTGGAAGCCGCCAAAGCACCAGCGCCAGCGCCTGCCAAGCCATGATCTGCAAGATTGCCGCCGATGAATCCGAGGCCTGCACCGATGCCACGTGCAATTGGTCCCGGCTTTCCGCTGAATGTGTCGCCATAAAGCTGCGATGCGAGCCAGCCTGGAGCCTGCAAGTTTAAGGCGGTATCGCTCCCAGGCGTGCGAATGCTATTACTGACCGATTCGCGCTGCAAATCAGACAGAATTTTACCTATGGCCTCGGAGGCATCATCAGAAATAGGATATTTCGCACGGTCAATTTGATTGACTGCTTGCCGCGCGGAATTCAGCGTAAAAGATGGATTGCCGCTTGAATCAACAGCACGAGTATCAAGAGCGGAAGCGAGCTTTTGAAGCTGCTCCATAGTGTTGACAGGAACCGAATTTTGCGCATACGTGGCAAGGTAATCCCGATAGCCAGGTAATCCGGAGTCGACCGTGTCAACAATCGTATTTTTAAGCGGTCCAAGTGCTGCCTCCTGTCGAGAGCTTACCGCGCCATTGCTGGCGTATTTGCTCAGATATGCGCGGACATTTTGACGGATACCATCAAGGATATCCGGGCTTACCATCAAGCCACCGTTGCCATCTTCCACACCATGCGAGGAAAGAATGTTACGAGCATCGCCCAACGCGCTGCGAATTACAGGATCAGTGCCAAGGCTGCTTTTAGACAAAGAATCCATGTGTTCCAGCACTGGCGACGCATCCACCGGCTGAGCTGATTTTAAGGCATCTAGGAACGGCTGTGCAGCTTTTGTACGATCAGCAATAGCAGAGAGCAAATCCCCTTCTGTACCAGCATGCTGATTGAGCAATTCCAGTCGAGCCGCATTGTTGGATGCTTGTCGCTCTGCCATGGCTACTTTCCCTGCGCCAGTATTGGCAACCGTCTTTTCGGCCATCACCGCAGCGGGAGTTTGCAAAATCTGTGCGGTTGTCGGGGTTGAACCCGGCACGATGGTTTCGTAATTGCGCAAGGCGTCAGCCAATGCCGCTGGGTCTTTGCCGGAAATTTTTTCAAGGACAGGCCCGACCAGTGATTGTGGATTAATCCAAGGAGCGAGAACACCTTTTATTTGAGAGGCAACACCGCTTATGGCTTTGCCAGCGACAGGCAAAGCACCACCAATCGCAGCGCCGGCACCGACCTGATTAAGCTTCTGGTTCCAGTAGTCACCTTCATTCGTGACAGGTGCGGTCGCGGAAATGGCAGCGCCCTGCGCAACGCCTCGGCCGACATTCTGAGCCAATTTGCTGCCCAAAGGCGACAATACGGCACCCAGCTTTTCCATTGCTGAAGCCCCAATATCACCAATTGCATTTACTCCTTTTGACGCGCCCCCGAACAAGAAGGGAGCGACTTCGCCAACTGCTGCGCCAGCATATGCACCGGGGCTATTCGGAGTCTGAGCCTGATAGCTCTGCTCTCGATTACGCATATAGGAATTATCACCAGCAATCAGCGGTTGCAAATAGTTGTCAACAGCAGATCCAGGAGCAACTTTATGTACTCCTGCGCCAATGCCGTTTTCGATCAGCTGTGCCGTGCCATGCAAAAAATTCCCCACATGATGCATAGCCGCGTTGCCAAAATCGACCGCATTTCCGACTATGCCGCGTCCTTGATCTTGCTGCGTCTTGGCAGGCAACGGTTTTGCCGGTGTAGCATCCCATGCCGATTTAGGCGGCACGCGCTGAGTACCATTTACGACTGACGTCGAATCCCAAGCTGAAGGCATTATTGCACCCATCCTTGTTGATGCGCGAAGTTATATTGCTGACCAAATTTCTGTTGCTGCTCTGGCGACATATTGGATTTGAATTGCTGCCGCTCAGTAGGAGTCATGCGGCTGAACTCAAACACTTTGGGATTGTAGGTATTGGCCCATGCCTGCTGTGCATTAAGAGCGGCATTTGGGCTGTTTTGTTGCTTGGCAACTCCATACGCCTGTGGCAAAACTTGAGCGCGGGCAATCGCCGCATCATGCTGCGAAAGCACATAGCGAATAGCGCCTTTCAGTGCTTCCGGCGACATATTTTCCGCATTAGGCTGACCATGCAGGAACGATTCAAAGCGTGCATCCGAACCAGAGGCACCAGTTCCCTGCGCGGCAGTGTTCAGTGAGTTAGCGAGATACTTCTGCATGCTTTGATAGCCATTCACGTCATCTTTCATGACAGGAATACCAGCAGTGTTCATCATGCCTAGCAGGTTGAATTTCTTTTCGCTGCCTGGGCCTGACTGTCCTACCTTATCCAGAATTTGCAGCGCGTTCTCAAGGCCAGTGACAGCTTGTCGGGACTGCGTGACGATCTGCGGAGCATTAGAAATAACATCGGCTGCAGATTTATCGATTTGCGCGTCTGTGGTGGATTGCCCTCGGGTGCCAGCAACTCGACCGCCGAAATCGGTATAGGAACTGCCATCAGGAAGGGTAACTGTTTTGATCGAATTGGCCTCACGTGCGCCTTGCGCCGCGCCTTCAATGCCAGCATTGGCCCCGGCATAGCCAGGAAGCGCCCCAGCTGATACAGGGCCGGTAAAGCCTCCATTGGTCTGGAATCGAGGCACCACGCCGTCAGCCGTCTTCGGGTTGTAGAAGATCGGCTGATTGTCACTATTGAGCGCTACGTTGCCTTGCTTGACTTCCGCTGGCGCGATGTAGTTTTCATGTTTAATGCCGCCTTGCATCGTGTTTGCCATGATTGAACCAGGCGCAGAATTCTGCAATGCACGCGCCATTTTTTGCAATGGCGTCATGTTTTGAGTGGCGAGATTTTCAAGCGTACTTGCCCCAATCAGCGAATCGCGGCTATTTTTTTGCTCGGGCGTCAGTTCAACGCCTTTCAAGAACGTATCAAGCTGCGCCTTGGCGGCTGGATCACCTTGAGCGGCCATCATCAAAAGTGCGGGCGGAGCGCCATATGGATTGAGTGGCGAAGTGCCACCTGGGCGCGGAGAAGGCTGCGGAGCAGGACGTTGCTGGCCACCACCAGCTCCTACAGCTGCGGTCGCGTCCATTGGCATTGAGGAATCCTGTTGAACTGTCGACTGACCATTGTCCAAGCCATACGCTTTCGCCATCAAAGCCGCGCCCATCGAACGCGCGGCCGCGCTCTGCTGCATTGCGCTATTCGCCATTGATCCGCCGCTATAAGCCTGTAACAGCTTGGCTAGGCCCTGTAATGGGCTTATCGCGCCGCGCTGGTCATACTGGATGGGCTGCGTGCCTTCCTGCGTCAGCATATCGGCCAACTGCTGCGCGCGCTGAGCCTTCATCTGCGCCAGAAGATAGTCCTGATTCTGATCGACCAGCGGGTTAATCGGTTGAACGTTTGCCATTACAGGCCTCCCATCATCAGCAGGTGCGAGAGCATTGCGCTGTCACCGCCGCTTCCCAGGGCCATCAGTCCAGCACCGCCAAGCCCGAATAGACCTGATTGCTGGTTGTTATAGGCGCCAAGCTGACCCTGATAGGCGGCCTGCTGCGCTTGCATTAGGTTCGCCGGATTCATCGTGCCGCCCGAATAGTTCTGGAACTGAGGCGACGATACCGGGGTTGCCGATCGAATGCTGGATAGCTCGTTCATCGGCGCGTTGCGCAGCGCGAACAGGTTCTGCATTTGTTGGGCATTCGCCGCATTGCTCATACCAGCATTGGACACTGCATTCCCGAACATCGAGTTCACGGCAGCATTGTTGGTGCCAGTATTGAATTGGGCCATCTGATTCTGGGCCTGCGCGTTCGCCAGGCTTGCCGCGTCTTGCGCGCCCGCGTACTGCAATGCGGAAGCGTTGTCTTGCCCCGCATTCCAAGCCGACTGATCGAATCCCTGCTGTTGGGCAGCATTTGCAAATTGCGACGAACTCAGGTTTTGCCCAAACAGTTGATTTTGCGCTTGAAGTCCGGCCCCAAACGAAGTGTTATATGCACCTTGATTTTGGAATGTCTGGTCCCGGTTTAGCTGATCCATCGCATGCTGATATGCCTGCGGATTGGAATCGGCAGTGATCCCCTGCTGGCTCAATTGGTTTGTCAGTTGAGCACGCGCATCTGCTTGCTCCGGCTGCAGGTACATCATTTGATTGTTGTACGCCGCATGCTGCGCATCATTAACCTGCTGACCAAAGTTGGTGCCACCTTGCATCTGATCCATGATCTGGCCATAGGCTGCATGGGTTACAGGTGCTTGGTACGAATTAGCTTGCGCCGCAGGTCCAGCAGAATGGGAATATCCGCTATTGATATCCGCGAGCTGCTGCCCAGTAAAACCACCAATAACGGGTGAAGTACCCGACGTATCGATCGGTTTCGAAATATTGTTATTGACTTGGCTAATTAGCCCATTCGCCGTATTGGTCAGCCCAAGATCCTGCTGCATTTGCTGCGAATACATGTTTTGCAGGTCGGGAGAAAGCTGCGTGGTCGCGCTATATTGCGGCGTACCATCCTGATTGCTGCCGGTTTGCTGCCATGTCAGATTGCCGAATGGTGTGAACTGATTCACATGCCCCAAATTGGCATTGGCAATGGCCGTGTCTTTGTTCAGGCCGGTCTGCGCGTTCGCGCTTGCATACGGATCTGGTGCGGCCGGTGCGGAGCCCTTGCCCATACTATTCTCCCAAGAACCGGCAGTCTTGCCGGCGCAGCGTGTACAAAATCAGGTCGCCATGCCGCGCGCCGTCGGCGATCACGGCCTCTGGCGTAAATCCGAGGTTTTCAATGAAATTGCGCGAATCGCGGTTGGCCGAGTCCACCGGGCCGATCATCTTCTTGACCTTGAGCTGGTTAAAGGCATAGCCGAAGACGGCCTTCAGGAAATCTCGATTCATCCAGAAGCGACTAGTACCTGCCGCATGGATCAGCACTGACTGCCCGGTATAGGTCTCGAAGACGCAGCCGCCCACCAGCATGCCGCCGCGCTCGATGCCTATGGCGGTGGCGCTATCCGGGTGGAATTTCCCTTCGATGCGCGCGCAGACCCACTCGCCCACCTCCTGCTGGCGATCCCATACCACGCGCTTCATACCGGGCCGCCTGGGATGAACAATACATCCGTGGACTGCCAGTTCACTGAAGCATTTCTAATACCAAAAGCAATAGCCGGAGATCCTACAGTGCCGACGCCGGATACGCTTTGCCAATCACGGCGAATTAAACTTGCCGAAGACCACGGCGAACCCCAAGGCGATCCCCATGGCGTGAAGTTCGACTGGAAGAAGCTGGTGGTGTTGCTGGGCGCGGATAGGTCATAATCGACATTGACCTGGAAGGCCGGCCGGATCTTTGCGTTGCTGTACATGACGGGACGCGCCATGGTGAACTGCTTTATACCCGCCTCGCCATATTTACTGGGCGCTTGGATGGCCAGCACGTTGATATTCCCGGCCAGATCCGCTGCGCCGTTGTCGGCCCAGAAGACGCCCGCCGGC
>Ga0213872_10001500_pt1 | contig 15037 bp, 11 predicted proteins | sample VelepicomBERX_R2_FD_160071 | JGI IMG/M metagenome (GOLD analysis project Ga0213872, IMG submission 160071) | Rhizosphere microbial communities from Vellozia epidendroides in rupestrian grasslands, the National Park of Serra do Cipo, Brazil - RX_R2 | ecosystem: Host-associated > Plants > Roots >...
ATGGCGTTACCATCGGCGCCCTCAATGACAGCGCGCTGGCCTCGCTCGCCTTCGCCGGCATCGGGGCCTCCTCGGTAAGCTCGCTGACCACGGGGGCCACCTCCTTCGCCGTCACCAACGGCAGCAATACCCTCGATTCCATTGGCACCCTTTCCGACAACAGCCTGACCTCGCTGACCTTGGCCGCCAATGTGGCTCTCGGCCAGGCGGCCACGGCGCTGACGAGCATCGGTCTGCAGGACGGCTCGACCGCCGGCGTCACGGTGAGCGGCGGGTCGGACAATGCCCATGTCACCATCAATCTCACCGCGGGCGCGGCAGCCGGCAAAACCGACAGCATCACGCTCGGCAATGGCAATAATATCGTGATCGACAGCAGCGCCGCGGGCACGGCCAACATCACGCTCGGCGCCGGGGCGAATCTGGTCGAGCTCGGGACCGGCTCGCTCGACACCACCGCGTCCTATACCGTCACCCTGTCCGCCCGCACCGCGACGCCGCCCAACGCGATCTTCGTCGGCGCGGCCGGCACCAATTACGCCAGCGCGCCGAATACGGTGATCAGCGGGGCGACCAATGGCGATATCGTCGCCTTCGGCAGCGACACGCTGTCATCGAGCGCCGCCCTGACCGCCACCAGCCTGTCGGCCGCCTCCAGCGTCGCCAACGCCATCATGACCCTGGAGGCGGCCGCGACCGCCGCGCATAAGGTGGTTTATGGCGTCTATGGCGGGAACACCTATATCGTCGAAACCGCGACCGGCGTCGTCGGCGCCACCGACACCGCCGTCATCGAGCTTACAGGCTCGCAGACCCTGACCGCCTCGACCGGTTATGTGAGCCTAGGCTCGTCCGCCTCGGTCCTGTCCGGCGGCGGCCTGTCCGGAGCCGGCTTCACCATCCGCGCCGATACGGCCACCAGCCTCACCCTCGGAACCGGCGGCACGGTCGTCACCGTGGTGGCTCCGGCGACCGGCGTCAGCGATATTTTCACCAGCGCGGCGGCCGCCGGCCCGCTGACGATCAACTATCAGGCCACCGGCACCGGCACCGACACCCTCGCCATGAACGGCTCGGCCGGCGCCAATGCCAGCGACATCACCACGCTCACCGTCAACGACACCTCCTCGGGCAGCGCGGGTCTCACCGTCGGCGCCTTCACCGACAATAATCTGACCAGCGCCACCTACAATAACAGCGCCGCCAATGGCGCGGTGATGACGCAATCGGCCCTGACCAGCTCCAGCCTGACCAGCATCAATCTCGCCGGCGGCGTTTCGGGCAAGACGACCAACACCTATTTCCTCACCGCCAATTTGACGAATGCCGGCGGCGTCAGCATCACCGACAGCAATATCGGCACCGGTTCGACCACCATGGGGTTGACCCTGACCGGCGGTCCCAGCGCCCTGACCCTGACCATGACCGGGCCGGGCACGCTCGCGACTGGCACGCTGGCGGACAATAATCTGGCCAGTTTGACCATCGCCGGCAGCGGCACGGGCTCGGTCAATATCGGCGCCCTGACCGACAGCGTCGCCGGAGGCTTCACCGTCACCGACACCAGCAGTTCGACCGGCGCCTCCGTCATCATCCTGTCCGGCCTGTCCGCGGCCACCTCTCTGACCGTCAATGACAGCGCCGCCGGCGCGTTGACCGACAGCAGCGCCTATACCGACAATGCGTTGACCGCCCTGACCTTGAAGAATACCGGCTCGGCGGCTTTGACGGTGGGCGGCGGCGGCCTCACCGCGAACGCCCTGACAAGCATCGCGATCACCGGCAGCGGGACCGGCACCATCACCGCCGGCCAGATCCATGACAGCGTCGCAGCGGCGCTGACCGTGACTGACAATTCGACCTCGACCGGCGCGACAGCCCTGGATCTCTCCCAGATATCCGCGGCCACCTCGCTGACCGTCACCGACGGCGCGGCCGGGGCCCTGACTATCGGCAACCTATCGGACGCCGGCGCGGCCAGCCTCACCTTCACCAACAGCGGATCCTCCACCCTGACCGTGGGTACGATCAACAGCAACGCGCTCGCCACCCTCACTCTCGCCGATGGAGCTTCGGGCACTCTCACCCTGGGCGCCCTGACCGACAGCATTGCCGGGGCGGTCACCATCAACGACACCTCCGCCAATACGGGCGCTCTGTCATTGACCGTCACAGCGATGGCCAACGCCACCTCGATCACGGTGAATGACAGCGCCAAGGGGGCTTTGACGATTGGCGCTTTCACCGATTCCAACGCGGCGAATCTGGTGTTCAGCAATACCGGTCCCGCCCTCTTGACCGTTTCCGGCGTAACCGACAATGCCGCTACCGTCGGCGTGACCCTCCAGGGCAGCGGCACTGGCACGGATGCGATCACGCTCATCAATGGCGGCGCGGGAACGGCCTTCAGTCTGACCGACAGCAGCACCTCGACCGGCGCGGCCACCGTCACCTATGACGGCGCCGTCACCAACGGTCCTGGCGCCATTTCGATTGCCGACAGCGCGACGGCCGCCCTGACCGTCACCAGCTTCACCGACAATGATCTCACCACCGCTTCGCTGACCAATACCGGCGCGGCCACCTTGACCGCCCAGGGCATCACCAACGCCACCAACAGCGGCGCCGGCCTCTTCACAACCCTGACATTCGGGGGCAGCAGCGCCATCGTGCTGACCGCATTGACCCTGGGGAACGACGCCAGCACCGCGACCCTGTCCGACAGCGACACCGGCAATGTCACCATCGGCACCCTGACCCTGGGCATCGTCGGCACCCCGACGGCCGGCCTGTCGATCAGCAACAGCAATAGCGGGTCGGGGGGCCTCACCGTCAGTGCCGGCACCCTCTATGCCACCTCCATCTCGATGGGCAACAGCAGCATTTCGGGCACAACCAGCGTCACCTTGACCGACTCCGCGCCGGGGGCGACCACCGTCAGCCTGACGGGCACCGGGACGCAATCGCTGACCCTCACCGACAGCTCCGCCGTAGTCACCTTCAGCGCCGGCAACGGCAATACCACCCTTGCCTTGACCTATGGCGCCATCACGGGCGACGCCATCACCTTGGGCAACGGGACGAACAGCGTCACCTTGTCCGGCGCCGCGGCCGGCGCCGTCATTGTGACGGCCGGCACCGGCACCAACAGCATCAGCCTGCAAGCCGGTCATACGGCGGCCGCGACCTTGACCTTCCAAACCACGCTGGGGACCAACCTGAATGTCTCGCCGGTGACCGCCGATACCATCAGCAATTTTTTGCTCGACAGCGGCACGGCCGGCGATTCCCTGCATCTGGGATTCACTTCGGCCAATGTGATCCAGGCTTCGGACGCCAACACCTACGCCGCCACCGGTGTCTGGACTTCGACCGCCGCCGGCATGCTGACCCAGTCAGGCGCCTCGGTGCTGAACTTCATCGCCGATGTGCAGAACATCACGGTGGCCCATGGCGGCACGGCCGGCCCGGGCATCGCCGGCTTCCTCGACGGCAAGGGAAATACCTGGATCGCCTACAATGACGGGGCCCACAATGTGGCCGTGATCGAACTGGTCGGCGTCGTCGCCACCAGCCTCGAGACTGGCGTCATCGCCGCCGGCGGCATTCACATTACCTGACCGGCCCATCCGATTGCCGCACCATCAATTGCGGCGGCCAGAGTTCCTGCAGAGCATCCAGCGGTTCGCCGTCCAGATGCCGCCTCAACATTTCGATCAGACGTCGGCCGGCGGCGCGGGCGTGGAAGGCGTTGGTGGTCAGGGCCGGCTCGGCCTGGCGGGCGAAAGGCTGGTCGCCATAGCCGATCACCGAGACGTCGCGTCCCGGCTGTTTGCCGATCCGCCGCACGGCTTTCAGGGCGCTCATCGCCAGAGCATCCGTGTCGCACAGCAGGGCGGTGATTTCGGCGTCGGCCCGCAGCAGGTCGGCGATCGGCAGGTCCGCGAATTCACCGTCCATGTCGACGACCAGTTCCAGAGCCGGCTCTGGCGCCATTCCGGCTTCCAGCATCCCCTTATGGAAACCGGTGCGGCGGTGGCTGGCGAAGCTGAAGGCGGACGAACCGGCGATATGGGCGATGCGTCGATGGCCAAGGCTGATCAGGCGGCGGGTCGCTTCCAGCATGGCGGCGTGGCCGTCTATATCAAGCCAGGGATGGCGGTCGGCGACGGGCGTGCGGCCGAAGGTGACGAAGGGAAAGCGCTTCTCCAGCAGGTAATCGACCCGCTGATCCGCCAGCAGGGGGCGGGTCACGACGATGCCGTCGACCCGGCGGCCCTCGACCAGGCGGCGGATCGCCGTCATTTCGTCGCCCTCGGGCGGCGGAGCGGTGACGATCAGGTCCAGACCCGCCTCGGCGACCCGCTCGGCCATGCCGCCCAGCAATTCGGAATGGATCGGGTGTTCGAAGGGCGTCGGACCTTGCGGCAGAACGATGCCGAACGCGCCGCTCTTGCCCGAACGCAGCTTGAGGGCCGTGGCGGCAGGGCTATAGCCGGCCGCATCCGCCGCCTTGCGCACACGCTCGCGGGTCTGGGGACTGATGTCGGAATGCCCGGCCAGCGCGCGCGACACCGTCGCCTTCGAGAGGCTGAGCTGGGCAGCCAACTCCTTGAGAGTCATGAGAATACGATCAGCCGAGCAGGAAATTGATGACGGAGACGACGTCCGCGGCGAACATGGCGACGGTCGGCACGACGGTCAGGATGAAACCGGCCTCGCGCTTCTTGGGGTCTCTGATATAGCCGAGCCCGTAAATCACGCGGCCGATCGACCAGACCAGGCCGCCGATGCCGGCATAGATCTCGCCCACCCAGAAGGCGCACAGCCATAAAGCGGGCAGCATCAGGACGACCTGTTCCAGTGTGTTCATCTGGACGCGGTAGCAACGCTCGAATTGCTCATGGCCGGTGACGGCGGGAGCGGTAATGCTGAACTTGGTTCGCGCGCGCGAGACGAGAAGCCCCGTCCAGGCGCAGACCGCCAAGGCGATCAGGGTGGCCAAGGCACTGTAAGGATGGGGCGCCATCTTATAAACTCTCCCCCTGACAGAGGCGTTATCCCGAGAGATATTATTCCAATAAAATGTCTTGCGAATCAATGGTTAAGCGTTGGGGGTGGTGATGAAGCGATCAGGGTGGATTGCCGGAGGCGTTTTATTGGGGCTGGCAGTGGCCGGTGCCGGGGTTCTGTTCTTCACTCCGGCCGGCGCCTATGTCCGGGCCGCGCCGTCGGTCGGGGCGGGTTATGCCGCAGAGATGGCCTGCGCCGGTGTCTTCGTCATGGGACGCGAGCCCGGAGCGGTGCTGAGCGAGGATATCTTGCCGGTCAACCCGCTGCTGAAATATGCCGATATCGCCGTCGAGCGGGAGAGACGCACGGTGACGGCCTCCTTGTTTCATCTGGCCAGCCGCAGCGCGCTCTATCGTCCCGGTCTGGGCTGCACCCTGATCGGCGCCGGCGGCGCCGCCGCTTTGCAGGCGCAGGCCGCTTCTCTGGCGCCGATGGAGCGGCATGAGCGGCCGCTTCCCTGGCCGGCGGGGGACTTGGTCGCCCCTGCCGAGACGTCGGAACTGGCCAAGGCGCTCGATGCCATGTTCGCCGATGGCGCGGGGACGCGCGCGGTGATCGTCGTGCAAGGCGATCAGATCGTGGGCGAGCGCTATGCCCGCGGATTCGACGCCAATACCCGCTTCCTCGGCTGGTCGATGAGCAAGAGCGCCGCTGCCGCGCTGGCCGGGACGCTGGCGGCGGAAGGCAAGCTGGCGCTCGATGAGCCGGCGGCAGTGCCGGCCTGGAAGGACGCGCAAGACGGCCGCCAGTCGATCACGCCCCGACAATTGCTCTCGATGACCAGCGGCCTGCATTTTTCTGAAACCTATGACCCCGGCGACGATTCCACCGCCATGCTGTATCGCCAGGACGATATGGCGGCCTACGCCCAATCCCGGCCGCTCGACCATCCGCCGGGCTCGGCCTGGTCCTATTCCTCGGGTTCGATCAATATCGCCGACCGGCTGGTGTTCGACGCCGCCGGCGGGACGGCGGCGGGGATGTACAACTATGCCCGCACCCATCTGTTCGAACCAGCCGGCATGAACAGCGCGGTCTGGTTTCCCGACGGTACCGGCAATCTGGTCGGCAGCTCCTATCTCTATATGACGGCGCGTGACTGGGCGCGGTTCGGCCTGCTCTATCTCGACGACGGCAAGCTGGGCTGGCAACGCATCCTTCCGGAATTCTGGGCGGAAGAATCGCGCCGGCCGGCCAAGCTGGCCGATGGGCATACGGTCGCCTACGGGTTGGGTTTCTGGCTCAATAGCGACGGGACCAATGAGACGCCGTTGCGTCTGCCCGATTGTCCGGCCGATCTCTATATGGCGGAGGGGCATAACGGCCAGGTGCTGGCGGTGATTCCGTCCGAGCATGCGGTGCTGCTGCGGCTGGGCTGGACCACAGGGGAAGCGCGCTTCGACGCCAACCGGCATTTTGTCGCCATTTTGGAAGCGCTGCGGGCGCAGCGCTAACCCCGTCCCAGACATTGCATAAAATTTGTTATAATTTGTACACAACTACTGCGTGATGTATTAATAAAATATACATAGTTCTTTCAAGGGCGCCGGGGTAGGATGGCACAATCAGCTTCTGCCCCGCCGGATGACAATGATAGACGCGACTCCTCTGACAAGCAGATACAAACTGCTAAGGGAAATCGAACTCTACCAAATCGGAAATGAAGACAAACCGTCCTTTCAACAGGCGGAAATGGATCGCATTTACGAAAAGCTCGTGTCGAAACAGGTTTTTAACGTTACCGATGCATTGGATAAGCTCGCCTTTGCCGATTATTGCTTGACGGAAGAGCTGGATATTAAAGAGGCGTCGAACCTTATCCGGCAGGTGTTCGCGGCGTTTCTGATCTCACTGCGCAATTCACGGGTGAGCGAACATCCGCACATTCTGCCCGAAGAACAAAGGCGAACCGCCCTCGGTGAGTGAGCCGAGGGTGGTTCCATTTCGGATATTCCTTACTCCGCCGGATGGGCCGGTGGCTCTTCCGCCCGATCGTCTTCCTTGGACGTGACCAGCCAGCCGAATTTCGGCGCCAGCCATTGCTGGATATCGTCGACGATGGTGAAGGCGACGGGGACGAACACCAGCGACAGCAGGGTCGAGGCGATCAGGCCGCCGATCACCGCCACCGCCATCGGCTGGCGGAATTCGGCGTCATTGCCGAGGCCCGCCGCGATCGGCGCCATGCCCGCCACCATGGCGATGGTCGTCATGATGATCGGCCGCGCCCGCTTGGCGCCTGCATCGATCAGCGCCTCGAAGCGGCCGAAGCCGCGTTCGCGCCGGGCCATGATCGCGTACTCGACCAGCAGGATCGAGTTCTTGGTCACGATACCCATCAGCATGATGATGCCGATCAAGGCGGGCATGGATAGCGACATATGCACCGCCAGCAGGGCCGCGAAGGCGCCGCCGAATGACAGTGGGATGGCCGACATGATGGTGAAAGGCTGAAAGACGTTGCGGAAAAGCAAGGTCAGGATGGCCAGGTTCAAGAGGATGCCCGTGATCAGCGCGACCAGGAAACCGACGAACATGATCTGCATCTGTTCGGACTGGCCGTAGCTTGGGCGCGAGATGCCGGCGGGCAGGTTCTTGAGCGCGGGCAGCTCGTTGATGATCTTCATCGCATCGCCCAGTTCCTTGCCGTGCAGATCGGCTTCCACCGCCACCTTGCGGGCCCGGTCGAAGCGGTCGATGGTCGCCGCCGAGGAGCCCATGGTGATGTCGGCCACCTGTGTCAGCGGCAGCAGCTCGCCTTTCAGATTGCGCACGCGCAGATTGGAGATCACCCCCATATCGTCGCGGAATTTCGCATCGAGCTGCACGCGGATCGGCACCTGGCGGTCGGGCAGATTGAATTTGGCGACATTGGTGTCGATGTCGCCCAGGGTGGCGATCTTGGCCACCTGGCCGATCGAGGTCACCGAAACGCCCTGCTCGGCGGCGATGTCGAGGCGCGGCTTGATCAGGATCTCGGGGCGCTGCATCGAGGCGGTGGTGGCGACATTGCCGAGGAAGGGCAGGTCGGCCATCTGGGCCCGCAGCGCGTCGGCGGTCTTTTCCAGCAATTCGCCGTCATTGCCGGTCAGGAAGATCGAGACATCCTTGCCGCCCCAGCCGGTCGATTGGAAACTGGCATGGATTCCCGGCAGCTGCTTCAGCACCGGATCCATCTCGCCTTCGAACTGCTTTTGCGACATGCGGGTCGATTTGTCGGTCAGGATGACGAACAGGAAGCCCTTGCCGGTGCCGCAGCAGCGCGAGGTGCGGGCCCAGACCGATTTCACCTCGGGTCGCGCCTTGAACAGCTTGGTGGCCTGCAAATAGGTTTCGTCGGTGTCCTGAACGGTGGTGCCGGGCGGGAAATTGACTTCGACGATGGTAAAGCCCTGATCGGTGTTGGGGATGAAGCCCGAGGGCAGCAGGGTGGCGATGCCGATCGAGAGCGCGAACACCACCACGCCGGCCAGCACGGTCCATTTGCGATGGTTCAGGCACCAGCTCAGCAGCGACAGATATTTGCCCAGCCAGCGCGGCGCTTCATGGTGATGGTCGGGTTGGTTCGGCTTCAGCAGATAGGCGGCCATCAAGGGCGTGATCAGGCGCGCCACCAACAGCGAGAACAGCACCGCCGCCGCCACCGTGATGCCGAACGAGCGGAAATATTGGCCGGGAATGCCCGGCATGAAGGAGACCGGCACGAACACCGCGACGATCGTCATGGTGGTGGCGACCACGGCGAGTCCGATCTCGTCGGCGGCCTCCAGCGCCGCCTGGTAGGGCCGCTTGCCCATGCGGATATGGCGGACGATGTTCTCGATCTCGACGATGGCGTCGTCGACCAGGATGCCGACCACCAGGGCCAGAGCCAGCATGGTCACGCCGTTCAGCGAGAAGCCCAGCCATTTCATTGCGAGGAAGGTCGGCACGGTGGAGAGCGGCATGGCCAGGGAGGAGATCATGGTCGCCCGGCTGTCGCGCAGGAACCACCAGACCACCAGAACCGCCAGCGCCGTGCCGATGCCCAGCGCCTCGATCGAGGCGAAGAAGCTCTCGCGGGTGAATTTGACGAAATCCAGCACCAGATCGAACTTCACGTCGGGATAGTCCTTGCCCAGCTGCTGGATCGCCTTGGCGACGCCGTCGGCCACCGCCACTTCCGAGGAATTGGGCGCGCGGCTGATGGCGAAGCCCAGGGACGGGACGCCGTCGAGACGGGAGACGGCGCGCAGTTCGGAGGTGCCGTCGATGACTTCGCCCAGGGTCTTGAGGCGCACGCGCCCGCCATTGGGGATCGAGATTTCGGCTTCGGCCAGCTGTTCCACCGTGCGGGCCGAGCCCAGCGTGCGGATCGACTGCTCGGCCAGACCGATATTGCCCCGCCCGCCTGGCAGGTCGAGATTGAGCGCGCGCAGCTGCTCGTTGACCTCTTCGGCGGTGATGCCGGCGGCCATCAGCTTGGTCGGGTTCAGATTGACGCGGATTTCGCGGTCGAGCCCGCCGATCCGCTCCACCTGGCCGACGCCCGAGACATGCGACAGCGTCCGGGTGATTTCATTGTCGATCAGCCAGGACAGATCCTGGATCGAGCGGTTGGGCGAGCTGATATTGTAGGTGAGGATTTCGCCGCCGGCGATATCCTGGCGGGCGACCTGCGGTTCGTAGATGTCGTTGGGCAGTTCGGGGCGGACGCGCGCCACCGCGTCGCGCACGTCATTGACGGCGCGGTCGGTGTTATAGCCCACCTTGAATTCGAGGAAGGTCTGGGACCGGCCGTCGAACACCGTCGAGGTGACGTGGTCGAGGCCCTGGATATTGCCGATGGCGTTTTCGATCTTCTTGGTGACCTGCGTTTCCAGATCGGTCGGGGTGGCCCCGGGCCGCGAGACGATGATCGAGACGGCAGGCACGTCGATATCGGGATTGTTGGCAACATCGAGGCTGAAATAGGCGGCGATGCCGGCGAACATCAGCACGACGAACAGAACGATCGGCGGAATCGGATGGCGGATCGCCCACCCGGAGATATTGCCCTTCAACATGGCCGGCCTCACTTGCTCTGGACGGTAGCGGCAGGCGCCGCCGACGGCACATCGGCATCGACCACGGTGACGTGGTCGCCGCTCTTGAGATAGGTCGCGCCCCGGAGCGCGACGCGCTCGCCGGCGCTGACGCCGGACAGGAGGGCGATATGGTTGGCTTCGCGCGGACCGAGCACGACCGAGCGCATCTCGGCGTTGCTGTTGGCGTCGATCACCAGCACCTTGGGCTCGCCATTCTGGTAGATCACCGACTTCTCGGGAACGACCAGGGCGGCAGTCTGGCCCAGCGTCACCTTGCCGTTGACGAACATGCCAGGCAGGGTGCTGGGATTCTTGGCGACATCGATGCGGACATGGCCGATGCGGGTGCGGAGATCGACGGTCGGCTCGACCAGGCGCACCTTGCCCTGCGCGGTGGCCGCCGGATCGGCGGCGCCGTCGACATGCAGCGTGATCGGCATGCCGGGCTTGATCAAGGCGAGGTCGGCTTCGGGCAGTTCCGCCACCAGTTCGATCCGGTCGTCCCGGATCATGCGGAACAGCTCGGCGCCGCCGGCGCTGACCACCGCGCCGACGCGGGCGGTGCGGGCGGATATGGTGCCGTCGGCCGGGGCGTGAATCTCGGCCTGCCGGAGCTTGGCTTCGGCCAGCGCCAGATTGGCCTGGGCGACGCCGACGCGGGCCTCCATGGTGGCGGCCACGGCGCGGCGATTGTCGTAATCCTGATGGCTCATCCAGCCACCCTTGACCAGCTCGTCGGCCCGCTTGACGTTGGCGGTGGCTTCGACGGCATTGGCTTCGGCTTCGTGCAGCGCGGCTTGGGCCTGCTGGAGCTGAGCCTTGAGGACGGAATTGTTGAAACGGACCAGCAACTGGCCCTGCTTGACATGATCGCCGATCTCGACGAGCACGTCTGAGATCGCCAGCCCTTCGGTTTCCGTGCCGATCGGCAGTTCATCGAAGGCGGCCAGCGAGCCGGTGATCATCAGAGTGCGCGGCACCGTGCCCTCGGTTACGGGGGCGACAGTGACGGTCAGCGCCGAGGCGACCTTGTTCACCATCGCGGCGGGCGGACCCTTGGGCTGCAGGGCGACATAAGCGCCGCCGCCGGCCACTGCCAGGCCGATCAGTCCGGCGATCCACCAGCGCCTGCGGCTGAGGAAGCTGCGACCTTCGGCGCCGGCCGTGCCCCGCGCCGGAAAGTCTTTCTGCCACTCGGTCTTGAGGGTGGTCATGTTCATCTTCGTTCCCCTGGTGCCGCCCCGGAGTTTCCCCTGGGCGCTGATTAACCCTGAACCACCACTTCTTCGATCTGATCCGACTGCAGCCAGGGCTGAGCCATGTGACCGAAAGCCGAGGTAACCGAGCCGAAGATCATGGTGACGACCAACAGGCTGGCAAAGAAGATCGCGGTATGAGTGCTGCGATCGAGGCTGCGATACTGAGTCATGATGCTTTCCTTCGTTACTAGAGGACGGCGTCTTGCTGTCCTGGTTGAGATGCCAACCTCTATTTCACGAAGCGTGCCAACTCTTTGAAACCGCAGAATTCCTTAGGTTCATGGCTTTGTTGTGACGGCTTTTGCTACATTTTGGCCAAAGTTGCTATCCCTGTTTGGTGAGTTTCGTTAAACGGGCTGCCCCCATCGACGAACTGCAGGAGAGGCTTACAAATCCATTGCCGATTGACGGTTACCACCCCTTACAATAGGGTCGCTCCTTTCCTCAATTTCCGGTTCCTCATCAAGGTCTGCCTATGATCGAAATTGAAGGCCTGCAGAAGAGCTTCGCGCGCGATGGTGCGGCGGCGATGGTCCTGCAGGATCTGTCTTTGTCCGTCGCGAAAGGCGAGATCTTCGGCATCATCGGCCGGTCGGGTGCGGGCAAGAGCACGCTGATCCGCTGCGTCAACATGCTGGAGCGCCCCACGGCGGGCCGCGTCACCATCGACGGACAGGATATCACAGCTTTGTCGGGAAGCGCGCTGCGCGATGCGCGCCGCCGCATCGGCATGATCTTCCAGCATTTCAACCTTCTGTCTTCGCGCACTGTGTTCGACAATGTCGCCTTTCCCCTCGAACTGGCTGGGATGAGCAAAGCGCAGATCGAAGAAGAGGTGCTGCCGCTGCTCGACCTGGTCGGATTGTCGGAGAAGCGTTCGGCCTATCCCTCCCAGCTGTCGGGCGGGCAGAAGCAGCGCGTCGCCATCGCCCGCGCGCTGGCCTCGAAGCCCGCCGTGCTGCTGTGCGACGAAGCGACCTCGGCGCTCGATCCCGAGACCACGCAATCGATCCTGGCGCTCTTGAAGGACATCAATGGGAAGCTGGCCCTGACCATCCTTTTGATCACCCATGAAATGCCGGTGATCAAGGCGATCTGCGACCGGGTGGCGGTGCTGGACAAGGGCGTGGTCGTCGAGCAGGGGCCGGTGTTCGACGTTTTCACTATGCCGAAATCGGATGTCACCAAGCTGATGGTGCGCGATCTGGTGGACCGCGAACTGCCCGACTGGCTGGTCAAGAAAATGGACGCCTGCCCGAAAGGGGCCGGCAATCCGATTCTTAGGATCACCTTCTCGGGCCCGCACGCCAACGAGCCGGTGATCGCCGATCTGGTGAAACGCTTCGACGTGGTGCTGAACATCATCCAGGCCAATGTCGATTACATCCAGGGCCTGCCTTTCGGCATCATCATCGTCGAAGCGGACGGATCGCAGGCGGCGATCGACGCCGCCATCGCCCATGTGAACGGACAAAATCTCAAAGCGGAGGTTCTCGGCCATGTCGCCGGTGATGACCGGGCTGTTGCTTGACGGCCTGTGGGAGACCTTGTTCATGGTCGGCGTGTCGGGCGTCCTGGCGGCGATCGGCGGCGTTCCCATCGGCATCATCCTGGTGGCCACCGGGCGCGGCCATATCTGGCCCAATCCGGCGGTGAACCGAATCCTCGGCATGGCCGTGAACGCCTTTCGCTCCACGCCCTTCATCATCCTGATGATCGCCATCATCCCGCTGACCCGCCTGATCGTCGGCACCTCGATCGGCACCGCGGCGGCAATCGTGCCGCTGACCGTGGCGGCCGTGCCCTTCGTCGCGCGCCTGGCCGAATCGTCTTTGCGCGAAGTCGATCCGGGACTGATCGAGGCGGCGCAGGCGATGGGCGCCTCGCCCTGGCAGATCGTCACGAAGGTGCTGGTGCCCGAGGCGTGGCCGGGCATCGTCGCCGGCATCACCATCACTTTGGTCAATCTGGTCGGCTATTCGGCGATGGCGGGGGCCATCGGCGGAGGAGGCTTGGGCGATCTCGGCATTCGTTACGGCTATCAGCGCTTCCAGCCAGAGGTTATGGTGATCGTGGTGATCGTGCTGATCCTGCTGGTGCAAGGGCTGCAAAGCGCCGGCGACTGGCTGTCGGCGCGACTCAACAAGAGGCTTATCCGCTTCCGGGGGGAAGGTGAATGACAAAGTCTTTGCGTCTGATCGGAGCGTTTCTCCTGCTACTGTCGGCCTTGCCGGCCGCGGCCGACAGCTTGGCCGCCATCAAGCAGCGCGGCGTGTTGCGGATCGGCTGCGAAGGCACCTATTCGCCCTTCTGCTATCAGGACGAACAAGGCGCTCTGGTCGGGTTTGACGTCGATGTCGCCCGCGCGGTGGCGCAGAAGATGGGGCTGAAGCCGGAATTCACCCCCAGCAAATGGGAAGGCATCCTGGCGGCGCTGGATACCGGCCGGTTCGACGTGGTGTTCAATCAGGTCACCATGACGCCGGACCGCCAGAAGGTTTACGAATTCTCGACGCCCTATACCTATTCCGGCCTGCAGATCCTGGTGCGCAAGGATCATTTGAAGGACATCAAGGGGCCCGACGATCTGGCCGGCAAAAAGGTCGGAGTGCTGTTGGGCACCAATCACGAGCAATGGCTGCGGGAGCACACCAGGGCGGTGATCCAGACCTATGACGAGGATGCCACCCGCAACCAGGATCTGCTGGTCGGCCGTATCGACGCCATTCTCAACGACCGGCTGATCGTCGGCGCCGCCCAAAAGATCTATGGCGGCAACATCCTTCCGACCGGCGGGCTGCTCTACGAGACCCGCCAGGGGGCGGCGGTCAAGAAGGGCAATACCGAACTGGTGGGCGCGATCGATCAGGCGCTGGCGGCTTTGACCGCCGACGGCACCTTGAAGAAAATTTCGGAGAAGTGGTTCAATTCGGACGTGACCCACCTGTGAATGATCTCATCGACTTCGATCTGATCGTCAAATCGATCCCCTTCCTGCTGAAGGGCGCCGGCTACACCATCGAACTCAGCATCGGCGGCATGGTGTTCGGCCTGACCTTCGGTTTCGCCATCGCGCTGCTGCGCCTTTCCAAGCGCAAAACTCTGCGCGGCCTCGGGAGGGTCTATGTATCCTTCATCCGCGGCACGCCGCTGCTTGTGCAGCTTTTCGTCATCTATTACGGGCTGGCTCAGTTCGGCATCCGACTCGACCCTATTCCCTCCGCCCTGATCGGGCTGTCGCTCAATGTCGCCGGCTATACCGGGGAAATCCTGCGCGCCGCCATCGCCTCGGTCGATAGGGGCCAGTGGGAGGCCGCCCGATCGCTCGGCCTGTCCTGGGCCCAGACCATGCGGCTGGTGATCCTGCCGCAGGCGGCGCGGGTGGCGCTGCCGCCCTTGGGCAACAGCTTCATCAGCCTGGTCAAGGACACCTCGCTGGCCGCGACCATCCAGGTGCCCGAGCTGTTCCGTCAGGCCCAGCTCATCACCGCCCGCACCTTCCAGATCTTCACCATGTATCTGACGGCGGCGATACTTTATTGGGTTATTTCGACCGGCCTGGCCTGGTGCCAGCACCGCATGGAACGGCGATATTCCAAGCAATTTCAATAAACAGGGCGGGGGCGCCGCGGCTCCTCG
>Ga0213872_10001501_pt1 | contig 15036 bp, 29 predicted proteins | sample VelepicomBERX_R2_FD_160071 | JGI IMG/M metagenome (GOLD analysis project Ga0213872, IMG submission 160071) | Rhizosphere microbial communities from Vellozia epidendroides in rupestrian grasslands, the National Park of Serra do Cipo, Brazil - RX_R2 | ecosystem: Host-associated > Plants > Roots >...
TGCCTGGCGACAACGTGGAAGTGGTTGTGTCGCTGATCGCCCCGATCGCCATGGAACAAGGTCTGCGCTTCGCCATCCGCGAAGGCGGCCGTACCGTTGGCGCCGGCGTTGTAGCCAAGATCATCGAGTAATTGATGCGAAACGGCGGGCGCTTCGGCGCTCGCCGCTGCTCTTTATCCCAATCGCGGTTCGCCGCACTGTTCTTTAGGAAAAATCATGCAAAACCAAAAGATTCGCATCCGCCTCAAGGCTTATGACTACGCCCTGATCGACCGTTCCGCCCAAGAAATCGTCGATACGGCCAAGCGCACCGGCGCCGTCGTCAAGGGCCCGGTTCCCCTGCCGACCAAGATCGAGCGTTTCGACGTTCTGCGTTCGCCGCACGTGAACAAGACCTCGCGCGACCAGCTCGAGATCCGCACGCACCTGCGCCTGATGGACATCGTCGACCCGACGGACAAGACCGTTGACGCCCTGATGAAGCTGGATCTGCCGGCTGGCGTGGACGTGGAAATCAAGCTGCAGTAAGTAGTTACGTTACTGAGCTGCATGCTTTAGTGAAGAGCCCGGCAAAGCCGGGCTTTTTACTTTTGTGAAACCTTAGGCAACGCTTGATTCTTTATTGAATCCACTCCCCTCCGCCCCTCGCCGCCGCGAGGGGAACCTCGCTCCGCTCGAAGCGGCAGCGCTCTTTCGGAGATGCTCGATGTGCTTGGGGCGCCTGCAGCGACTCCCGAAGGGTAGTGATTGCATCGCGTGTGGCATGTTGACCGCCCTTGGACTTGTCAGATCGAAAGGCGGCATTTCGGAGTCGCTGGCAAATGCTGCTGGTTAGCGGGTGGGTTTCAGGTGCTGCCGCGACTTCGTGCGTCGAGCATTGTCGAGAGTGAGAGGCTGCATCGAGCGAAGCGAGGTTCCCCTCGCGGCGGCGAGGGGCGGAGGGGCGGGGAATCGATAAAGCAATACGCCGCTTGAGCCCGCTCTGCACGTAAGCGCCCGGGTTCCCCGGGCGAACGCTGTCAATTCAATAACTTGTTGCGTTTGTGGAGTGTCTTGCATTAGAATCGCGGGCTCGCCCCATTCCGTTTTCGGTTTTGGGCGGCCCGCGACTGCATTTCGATGCTTAGGCGCGCAAATGCGGGGCGGATTTTTCGTTGCGTCAGCCAATCGTAGCTGACCCTTTGAAAGGAAATAACGATGAGCTTAGGTCTTATCGGGCGCAAGGTCGGTATGACCCGCGTCTTCGCCGATGATGGTATCTCCATCCCGGTGACGGTGCTGGATCTGTCGTCCAATCGCGTCACGCAAATCAAGACGCAGGCAACGGATGGCTATGATGCCGTCCAAGTAACCTATGGCGAGCGTCGCGCCAGCCGTGTGAACAAGGCCCAAGCTGGCCACTTCGCAAAGGCTGCCGTGGAAGCGGGCCGTGGGTTGCATGAATTCTCGCTGACGGCTGAGCAGATTGCCCAGTTCCAGCCGGGTTCGCAAATCTCCGTGGAAATCTTCACCGTGGGTCAGCTGGTCGATGTGACTGGTACCTCCCAGGGTAAGGGCTTCACCGGCGTGATCAAGCGTCACAACTTCTCGTCCAACCGCGCGTCGCACGGTAACTCCCGTTCGCACAACACGCCGGGTTCCATCGGTCAGGCGCAGGATCCGGGTCGCGTTTTCCCGGGTAAGCGCATGGCTGGCCAGTACGGTAACGTCAAGAGCACCGTGCAGAACCTGGAAGTGGTCCGTGTCGATGCCGAGCGTGGTCTGCTGCTCGTCAAGGGTGCAGTGCCGGGCTCCAAGGGCAATGACGTGGTCGTGCGTCCCGCAGTGAAGGCAGGTGCGTAATGGAACTCAAAGTCATCAATGCAAGCGGCCAAGCTGCCGCCAGCGTGACCGCTTCCGACGCCCTGTTCGGTCGCGATTACAACGAAGACCTGGTGCATCAGGTCGTCACCGCCTATCTGGCCAATGCCCGTAGCGGCAACCGCGCCCAGAAGGGCCGTGCCGAAGTGCACCACACGACGAAGAAGCCGTGGCGCCAAAAGGGTACGGGCCGTGCTCGTGCCGGTATGTCGTCCTCCCCGCTGTGGCGTGGTGGTGGTCGTATTTTCCCGAACTCGCCTGACGAGAACTTCACCCAGAAGGTCAACCGCAAGATGTACCGCGCTGGCCTGGCGACCATCCTGTCGCAACTGGTGCGTGAGGAGCGTCTGGTGGTGGTCGATCAGTTCGTTGCTGAAACCCCCAAGACCAAGGCTTTTGCACAAAAGCTGGCTGCCATGGGTGTTGCCGAGCGCACGCTGATCGTCACGGACAACCTCGACGAGAACCTCTACCTCGCTTCGCGCAACCTGCCGAACGTGCTCGTGCTCGAGCCTTCGCAAGCCGACCCGGTCAGCCTGGTCCGCTTCAAGAAGGTCATCGTGACGCGCGAAGCACTGAAGCAAATTGAGGAGATGCTGGCATGACTCAATTGAATGAAGAGCGTTTGCTCCAGGTGCTGCTGGCTCCCGTGATCTCTGAAAAGAGCACCATGGTTGCCGACAAGTACGAAACGGTTGTCTTCCGCGTTGTCAGCGATGCCACCAAGCCGGAAATCAAGGCTGCGGTCGAGCTGCTGTTCAAGGTACAGGTCGAAGCCGTTCAGGTTAGCAACGTCAAGCCCAAGCAAAAGCGTTTCGGCCGCAATGTCGGCGTGCGCAAAGGCTGGAAGAAGGCTTACGTTGCCCTCAAGCCAGGTCAAGAAATTGACCTGCAGAATGCGCAGTAAGGAGAACGACGATGCTGGTTAAAGTAAAGCCAACTTCCCCCGGTCGCCGTGGTCTGGTCAAGGTCGTTAATCCCGATCTGCACAAGGGCCGTCCTTATGCGCCGCTGGTTGAATCGCAAAGCAAGAACGCCGGTCGTAACAACCGTGGTGTGATCACTGTTCGCCATCAAGGCGGCGGTCACAAACAGCACTACCGTATGATCGACTTCCGTCGCAACAAGGATGGCATCGTCGCCACCGTGGAGCGCCTGGAATACGATCCGAACCGTACTGCGCACATCGCACTGCTGTGCTACGCCGATGGCGAACGTCGCTACATCATCGCTCCGCGTGGCCTGAAGGTCGGTGCGCAAGTGGTGAGTGGCTCGGAAGCCCCGATCAAGGCTGGCAACACCCTGCCGCTGCGTAACATCCCCGTCGGTAGCACCATCCACTGCATCGAGATGCAACCTGGCAAGGGCGCGCAGCTGGCTCGCTCCGCTGGCACCTCGGTTCAGCTGTTGGCCCGCGAAGGTGCTTACGCTCAGCTGCGTCTGCGCTCTGGCGAAATCCGCAAGGTGCACGTCGATTGCCGCGCCACCATCGGTGAAGTGAGCAACGAAGAGCACAACCTGCGCAAGATCGGTAAGGCCGGTGCTGTGCGTTGGCGTGGTATCCGCCCGACCGTTCGCGGTGTGGCAATGAACCCGATCGATCACCCGCATGGTGGTGGTGAGGGCAAGACTGGCGAAGGCCGTGTTCCGGTCAGCCCGTGGGGCACCCCGACGAAGGGTTACCGCACGCGTCGCAACAAGCGCACCAGCAACATGATCGTGCGCCGTCGGTATTCGAATAAGGGGTAATTAGACATGGCACGTTCCATCAAAAAAGGCCCGTTCGTCGACGCACATCTGCTGAAGAAGATCGAAGCCGTGCGCGCTACCAACGACAAGCGCCCGATCAAGACCTGGTCGCGTCGTTCGACCGTTCTGCCGGATTTCGTCGGCCTGACCATTGCCGTGCACAACGGCAAGCAGCATGTTCCCGTGTATGTGAACGAGAACATGGTGGGTCACAAGCTGGGCGAATTCTCGCTGACCCGTACGTTCAAGGGTCACGCGGCCGACAAGAAAGCCAAGAAGTAAGGTGACGCTATGCATACATCTGCAATTTTGACAGGCGCTCGCCTCTCGGCTCAAAAAGCACGTCTGGTCGCCGACCTGGTGCGCGGCAAGCCGGTTGAGCAAGCGATCAACATTCTGACCTTCAGCCCGAAGAAGGGCGCGGTCATCATCAAGAAGCTGTTGCTCTCGGCCATCGCAAATGCCGAGCACAACGACGGCGCCGACATCGACGCCCTCAAGGTGACGACCATCTATGTGGACAAGGGACCGAGTCTCAAGCGTTTCTCCGCCCGTGCAAAGGGCCGGGGCAACCGCATCGAGAAGCAGACCTGCCACATCCACCTGACCGTGGGCGAGTGAGGACGATATGGGCCAGAAAATTCATCCGACGGGTTTCCGTCTCGCAGTAAACAAGAACTGGGCATCGAAGTGGTACGCGAGCAGCAAGAACTTCCCGGCTATGCTCGCCGAAGACATCAAGGTGCGTGAGTTCCTGAAGAAAAAGTTGGCACATGCCTCTGTCGGCCGCATCGTGATCGAGCGTCCGGCGAAGAACGCCCGCATTACCATTCACAGCGCCCGTCCCGGCGTCGTGATCGGCAAGAAGGGTGAGGACATCGAGATCCTGAAGCGCGACCTGGTCAAGCTGATGGGTGTGCCCGTTCACATCAACATCGAAGAAATCCGCAAGCCGGAAATCGATGCGCAAGTGATCGGTGACTCCATCGCGGCCCAGCTGGAAAAGCGTGTGATGTTCCGCCGCGCCATGAAGCGCGCTATGCAGAACGCCATGCGCCTGGGCGCCCAGGGCATCAAGATCATGTCGTCGGGCCGTCTGAACGGTATCGAAATCGCCCGTACCGAATGGTACCGTGAAGGTCGTGTGCCCCTGCACACTCTGCGCGCCGACATCGATTACGCGACGTCCGAAGCCAAGACCACCTACGGGATCATCGGTATCAAGGTGTGGGTTTACAAAGGCGAAGTGAAGGCCGGCGAACAAGTGGTCGCCCAGCCGGAGCAAGCCGAACGCAAGCCGCGAAAGGGGCCTCGAAATGCTGCAGCCAACTAGACTCAAGTACCGCAAACAGCAGAAGGGCCGCAACACCGGTATCGCGACCACGGGTAACAAGGTCAGCTTTGGTGAATGGGGTCTGAAGGCTATCGGCCGCGGCCGTATCACCGCCCGCCAGATCGAAGCTGCTCGTCGTGCCATGACCCGCTACATCAAGCGTGGTGGCCGCGTGTGGATCCGTATCTTCCCGGACAAGCCGATCTCCTCCAAGCCCGCCGAAGTCCGTATGGGTAACGGTAAGGGTAGCCCGGAGTATTACGTCGCTGAAATTCAGCCTGGCAAGGTGCTGTACGAGATGGACGGCGTGGACGAAACAATCGCCCGCGAAGCCTTCCGTCTGGCTGCCGCCAAGCTGCCGATCGCGACGACGTTCGTAACCCGACATGTGGGGCAGTGAGATGAAAGCGACTGAAATGCGTACCAAGTCGGTCGACGAGCTCAAGACCGAGCTCACCTCGCTCCTGAAGGCCCAGTTCGGCCTGCGCATGCAGCTGGCTACCCAGCAGCTTGCCAAGACCAGCGAACTGAAGCGCGTTCGCCGCGATATCGCGCGCGTTCGCACCATCCTGGCTGAGAAGGTGGCGTGATCATGACCGAAACCAAACTGAAGCGTACGCTGACCGGCACCGTGGTCAGCAACAAGATGGACAAGACCGTGACCGTGCTGGTCGAGCGCAAGGTTAAGCACCCGCTCTACGGCAAGATCATCCGTCTGTCCAAGAAGTACCATGCGCACGACGAAGCCAACGCCTATGGCGAAGGCGACGTGGTGACCATCGAAGAGACGCGTCCGTTGTCCAAGACCAAGTCCTGGATCGTGACGAGCCTCGTCGAAAAGGCTCGCACTGCCTGATTGAAAGTAAATAACGGAAGTTATTCCGTTTTTTGCTGGTAGTACTTGCCAGGGCATTCTACTTCGTGTAGGATGCCCTGCTTTCCATCCTGCGTCCGCAAAAAGCCGTCTGGTTCGATGTGGGGGTGGGGTTATTTTCCCCGTACGGGGTCCAAAACTGGCCGTCGTGCCGTGGCTTGCTGCGGCGCTGCCGCGTAGTACGCTGGCGGTTTTTGACGGGTTAAGTTGGAGGTTTAGTTCCGATGATTCAAATGCAATCCATGCTGGAGGTTGCAGACAACACCGGTGCGCGTTCCGTGATGTGCATCAAGGTGTTGGGCGGCTCCAAGCGTCGTTACGCCTCGGTAGGCGACGTTATCAAGGTGAGCATCAAGGATGCAGCGCCGCGCGGCCGCGTGAAGAAGGGCGACGTTTACAACGCCGTCGTTGTTCGCACCGCCAAGGGTGTTCGTCGTCCGGATGGCCAGCTCATCAAGTTTGATGGCAATGCCGCCGTGCTCCTCAACAACAAGCTCGAGCCGATCGGCACCCGTATCTTCGGGCCCGTTACGCGTGAACTGCGTACCGAACGCTTCATGAAGATCGTCTCGTTGGCGCCGGAAGTGCTGTAAGGAGTACGCGCATGAACAAGATTAAGAAGGGCGACGAAGTCGTCGTCATCACCGGTAAGGACAAGGGCAAGCGCGGCACTGTGCTGAGCGTGCTCGAGGACAAGGTTGTGGTCGAAGGCGTGAACGTTGCCAAGAAGCACCAGAAGCCGAACCCCATGAAGGGTGAAGCGGGTGGCATCGTGGACAAGACCATGCCGATCCACGTTTCCAACGTAGCCATCTTCAATCCCGCCACCAAGGCTGCGGATCGCGTTGGCTTCAAGCTGCTCGACGACGGCAAGAAGGTTCGTGTCTTCAAGTCGAACGGCGAAGTCGTCGGGGGCTAAGGGGTAGAACATGGTTCGTTTGCAAGAATTCTACAAAGACTCCGTCGTTCCGCAGCTGACCAAGCAATTCGGCTATAAGTCGGTCATGGAAGTGCCGCGGATCGAAAAGATCACGATCAACATGGGCGTCGGCGAAGCCGTTGCCGACAAGAAGGTCATGGAACACGCCGTTGGCGACCTGACCAAGATTGCCGGCCAGAAGCCCGTTGTCACGCTGTCCAAGAAGTCGATCGCCGGCTTCAAGATTCGCGACAACTACCCGGTTGGTTGCAAGGTAACCCTGCGTCGTGAACGCATGTACGAATTCCTGGATCGCCTGGTGACTGTCGCCATTCCGCGTATCCGTGACTTCCGTGGTGTGTCTGGCAAGTCGTTCGACGGCCGTGGCAACTACAACATGGGCGTGAAGGAACAGATCATTTTCCCGGAAATCGAGTACGACAAGATCGACGCGATCCGTGGCATGAACATTACCATCACGACGACTGCGAAGACCGACGAAGAAGCCCGTGCGCTGCTCGCCGCCTTCAAGTTTCCGTTCAAGAACTGAGGTTTGCCATGGCTAAACTCGCTTTGATCAACCGTCAGGAAAAGCGCGAAAAGCTGGTGGCGAAGTACGCCGCCAAGCGCGAACAGCTGATGGCAATCATCAATGACCAGAACCTGTCCGACGAAGAGCGCTTTGCTGCTCGTCTGAAGCTGCAGGCCCTGCCGCGCAACGCCAACCCGACCCGCCTGCGCAACCGCTGCAGCGTGACTGGTCGTCCCCGTGGCGTGTTCCGCAAGTTCGGCCTCGGCCGTAACAAGCTTCGTGAAATCGCCATGCGTGGCGAGATCCCGGGCGTCGTCAAGGCCAGCTGGTAAGGAGATCACGAATGAGTATGCATGATCCCATCGCCGATATGCTGACCCGCATCCGTAACGCTCAGCGTGCGGACAAGCAATCGGTGACGATGCCCTCGTCCAAGCTGAAGGTCGCGATCGCTCGCGTTCTGAAGGACGAAGGTTATATTGAACAGTTCGCCGTGCGCGAAGCTGACAACAAGGCCCAGCTCGATATCGAGCTCAAGTACTACGCCGGCCGTCCGGTTATCGAGCGCATCGAACGCGTCTCGAAGCCTGGCCTGCGTATCTACAAGGGCGTGAACGACATTCCGACGGTCATGAATGGCCTCGGCATCGCCATCGTCTCCACCTCCCATGGTGTGATGACCGACCGCAAGGCTCGCGCCCAAGGTATCGGTGGCGAACTGCTGTGCTATGTGGCTTAAGGGGGAAACATGTCTCGCGTAGCTAAAAACCCCATCGCATTGCCCAAGGGCGTTGAAGTCAAGATCGCCGGCGGCGAAATCGTGGTCAAGGGTCCCCTTGGCACGGCAACGCGCCCGGTGAACGATGCTGTCGAAATGAAGCTGGAAAACGACACGCTGACTTTTGCCGCTCGTGATGAAAGCAAGCATGCACGTGCCATGTCGGGCACGATGCGCGCCCTGTTGGCCAATATGGTAACCGGCGTATCCACGGGCTTCCAGCGCAAGCTGAATCTCGTGGGCGTGGGTTATCGTGCCCAGGCGCAAGGTGACACGCTCAATCTGACGTTGGGTTTCTCCCACCCCGTGGCGCACAAGATGCCCGCTGGTGTGAAGGTCGAGACCCCGTCCCAGACGGAAATCATCCTGAAGGGCGTGGATAAGCAGCAGGTCGGTCAGGTAGCCGCCGAAGTTCGTGCATATCGTGCACCCGAACCCTACAAGGGCAAGGGCGTTCGGTATTCCGACGAAGTGGTGGTCCTGAAAGAGACCAAGAAGAAGTAATCGAGGCTGAAGATCATGGACAAGATAGAAACTCGCTTGCGCAGGGCCCGCAAAACCCGTGCCCGTATCGCGGAGTTGAAGATGGTGCGCCTGACGGTGCATCGCTCCAACAGCCACATCTACGCTCAGGTCATCGATGCGACCAGCAGCAAGGTGCTCGCCAGCGCCTCGACGCTCGAGGCGGAGGTCCGCAAGGACGTCGCCAACGGCGGCAACGTTGCTGCAGCCGCTCTCGTTGGCAAGCGCATCGCCGAAAAGGCGAAGGCTGCCGGCGTGACGACCGTCGCGTTTGACCGTTCGGGCTTCCACTACCACGGCCGCGTCAAGGCGCTGGCCGAAGCGGCACGTGAAGCCGGCCTCGAATTCTAAGGAGTCACACAATGGCTAAGACTGATATCGAAGATCGCGGCGACGGCCTGCGGGAGAAGATGATCAGCGTGAACCGCGTCACCAAAGTGGTGAAGGGCGGTCGGATCATGGGCTTCGCAGCGCTGACCGTGGTTGGTGATGGCGATGGCCGCATCGGCATGGGCAAGGGCAAGTCCAAGGAAGTGCCCGTCGCTGTGCAGAAGGCGATGGAAGAAGCTCGCCGCAAGCTGGTGAAGATCACGCTGAAGAACGGTACCGTGCAACATGCGGTTGTCGGCAAGCACGGTGCTACCACCGTGTTCATGCAGCCGGCTGCCGAAGGTGCTGGTATCAAGGCCGGTGGCCCGATGCGCGCTGTGTTCGAAGTGATGGGCGTGACCAACATTTCGGCCAAGTGCCACGGCTCCACCAATCCGTACAACATCGTCCGCGCGACGCTCGATGGTTTGAGCAAGCTGCGCACGCCGGCTGAAATCGCCGCCAAGCGTGGCCTGAGCGTGGAAGACGTCCTGGGAGTGGCAGCAAATGGCTGAGGCTCGCATCAAGGTTACGCTCGTCAAGAGCCTGATCGGCCGTCTCGAAGCGCACAAGGCGTGTGCTCGCGGCCTGGGATTGCGTCGTATCAACCAGACTGTTGAAGTCATCGATACGCCGGCCAATCGCGGCATGATCAACAAGATCAGCTATCTGCTGAAAAGCGAGGGCTAAATGGAACTGAATACGATCAAGCCCGCCGCTGGCGCCAAGCACGCTCAGAAGCGTGTTGGCCGCGGCATCGGCTCCGGCCTGGGCAAGACCTGCGGCCGTGGTCACAAGGGTCAGAAGTCGCGTTCGGGCGGTTTCCACAAGGTTGGCTTCGAAGGCGGTCAAATGCCGCTGCAACGTCGCCTGCCGAAGCGTGGCTTCAAGTCGTTGACGGCTGGCCACACGGTGGAAGTGCGCACGGGTGACCTGTCCCGCCTGCCGGTTGAAGAGGCCGACATCCTGGTTCTGAAGCAGCTGGGTCTGGTGCCGCAATCGGCCAAGGCCGCCAAGCTGATTCTGGCTGGTAAGGTGGAAAAGGCGATCAAGCTGCGCGGCATCGCCGCGACGGCTGGCGCCAAGGCTGCCCTCGAGGCCGCCGGCGGTAGTTTGGCTGAGTAACAGCGAGATAAGGGCGACACGTGGCAAATCCAGCAATGGCTAGTACCGCAACGAAATTTGCGGACCTGAAGAAGCGTATCTGGTTTTTGATCGGCGCCTTGATCGTTTACCGCATCGGCGCGCACATCCCGATTCCGGGTGTGGACCCTGCGGCACTGGCGAAGCTCTTCGATCCGTCGAAGTCCGGCGCCGGCCTGCTGCAGATGTTCAACATGTTTTCGGGTGGCGCGCTGTCGCGCATGACGATATTTGCGATTGGCATCACGCCTTACATTTCGTCTTCGATCATCCTGCAGTTGGGTTCGGAAGTATTCCCGAACCTGAAGGAGTTGAAGAAGGAAGGTGAGTCTGGCCGCCGCAAGATCACGCAGTACACCCGCTATCTGACCGTAGTGATCGCTACCGTACAGGCGACGTTCCTGACGCGCGGTCTGCTGGGTCAGGGCATGATTGCTGGCGTCGGCCCGGTCGAGTTCTACACGACGGCTGTGCTCTCGCTCGTCACCGGGACGATGTTCCTGATGTGGTTGGGCGAGCAGGTGACCGAGCGCGGATTGGGCAATGGTATTTCCATCCTGATCTTCGCCGGCATCACGGCCGGCCTGCCCAACGCCATCGGCAAGACGCTGACGATGGCGAGTGTCGGCCAGCTTAATTCGCTGGTCGTGCTTGCCGTGGTTGTGCTGGCGGTACTGGTGGTGGCGGGTGTGGTGTTTGTCGAACGTGCGCAGCGCAAGGTGCTGGTGAACTACGCCAAGCGTCAGGTGGGTAACCGGATCATGCAGGGCCAGAGCACGCATTTGCCGCTCAAGCTCAACATGTCTGGCGTGATTCCGCCGATCTTCGCCTCGAGCATCATCTTGTTCCCCGCGACCGTGCTGTCGTGGGCGGGCAATACCGATGGTCTCGGCTGGATGAAGATCCTGGGCGAAAAATTGCATCCGGGTGAGCCGCTCTACGTGGTGGCCTATTCGGCAGCAATCATCTTCTTCTGTTACTTCTACACGGCCTTGGTGTTCAACCCCAAGGAAACGGCAGACAACCTGAAGAAGAGCGGCGCGTTCGTGCCGGGCATCCGCCCGGGTGAGCAGACCGCGAAGTACATTGAGAAGGTGTTGCTCCGCTTGACCCTGGTCGGTGCGATCTACATCACGACAGTGTGCTTGATTCCGGAGTTCTTGATACTGCAGTGGAAGCTACCTTTCTACTTTGGCGGTACATCGCTCCTGATTGTGGTGGTGGTGACGACGGACTTCATGTCGCAGGTGCAGTCCTACCTGTTGTCCCATCAGTACGAAAGCCTGCTGAAGAAGGCCAATTTCAAGGCTGGTTAAACAGCCTCGCGAAACGGAAACTCGAACGAGTCATGTCGAAGGAAGACGTCATTCAAATGCAGGGGGAGGTTGTCGAAAACCTCCCTAACGCGACTTTCCGGGTGAAACTGGAAAACGGCCACGTAGTGCTAGGCCATATTTCCGGCAAGATGCGGATGCACTACATCCGCATTCTGCCTGGCGACAAGGTCACCGTAGAGCTCACGCCCTACGACCTGTCCCGCGCCCGGATCGTCTTCCGCGCCAAGTGATTGAGTTCAGGCGACGCGGTTTTTTAACGAAAGGATAGAGCGATGCGAGTTCAAGCTTCGGTCAAGAAAATCTGCCGTAATTGCAAGATCATCCGCCGCAATCGCGTGGTTCGCGTGATTTGCACGGATCCGCGGCACAAGCAGCGCCAGGGCTAAGCGGTAAAACGCTTGCCTTCTGGTTGCGTTGGTGCTAGAATCCGCAACTTTTTAAATCTGGGGTAACGAGAAACATGGCCCGTATTGCTGGGGTAAACATTCCCAATCATCAGCATACCGTCATTGGCCTCCAGGCCATTTACGGAATCGGACAGACTCGCGCCAAGGCTATTTGTGCCAGCACCGGTGTTCCTGCCGATCGCAAGATCAAGGACCTGACCGATGCTGAAATGGACAAGCTGCGCGAAGAAGTCGCCAAGTTCACGGTCGAGGGTGACCTCCGCCGCGAAACGACTATGAACATTAAGCGTTTGATGGACCTCGGTTGCTACCGCGGTCTGCGCCATCGTCGCGGCCTGCCCGCACGTGGTCAGCGCACCCGTACGAACGCCCGCACCCGTAAGGGCCCGCGTAAGGCAATCGCCGGGAAGAAGTAAGCACTTAAGGAATAGCAATGGCTAAAGCAAACACAGTGCGTGTACGGAAGAAAGTCAAGAAGAGTGTGTCCGAAGGCATCGTGCATGTGCACGCTTCCTTCAACAACACGATTGTGACCATCACTGATCGCCAAGGGAACGCGTTATCTTGGGCTACCTCGGGCGGTGCTGGTTTTAAAGGCTCTCGGAAAAGTACACCATTCGCAGCGCAGGTTGCTGCGGAGCACGCTGGTAAAGTTGCCCAAGAATATGGTGTCAAGAACCTCGAAGTGCGTATCAAGGGACCCGGCCCCGGCCGTGACTCCGCTGTGCGTGCGTTGAATGCGCTGGGATTCAAGATCACCAGCATTTCCGACGTTACCCCCGTACCGCACAACGGCTGTCGTCCGCCGAAGAAGCGTCGTATTTAATTCCGGAGACCCGAGATGGCACGTTATATCGGACCGAAGTGTAAACTGTCGCGTCGCGAGGGCACTGACCTGTTCCTCAAGAGCGCCCGTCGTGCACTTGATAGCAAGTGCAAGCTGGACACGAAGCCTGGCCAACATGGCGCGAAGCAACCGCGCCTGTCGGGCTACGGTGTCCAACTGCGTGAAAAGCAAAAGATTCGCCGTATCTACGGCGTTCTCGAGCGCCAGTTCCGCCGTTACTTTGAAGAGGCGAACCGCCGTAAGGGTTCGACCGGCGAAAACCTGCTCAAGCTGCTCGAAGCACGCCTGGACAACGTCGTCTACCGCATGGGCTTTGGCTCGACCCGCGCCGAAGCGCGCCAGCTGGTCGGCCACAAGTCCATCACCGTGAACGGTGAAGTGGTGAACATCCCGTCCTTCCAAGTGAAGGCAGGTGACGTTGTTGCCGTGCGTGACAAGTCGAAGAAGCAAGCGCGTGTTGCCGAAGCTTTGGCCCTGGCCGAAGGGATCGGTTTTCCGGGCTGGGTCACCGTTGATCCCAAGAAGATGGAAGGCGTGTACAAGTCCGCTCCTGAGCGTAGCGACTTGTCCAGCGACATCAACGAGCAGCTCGTCGTCGAGTACTACTCGAAGTAATCGCGCATAGCAGCGCGTACCGGATTACCGCTCGTATCGATAAAGGGATTGTTTGTTTATGCTAAGCAACGCCAATGACTTGCTGAAGCCGCGCATTGTTGATGTGCAGGCGTCGACGACCACTCAGGCACGCGTCGTGATGGAGCCGTTCGAGCGTGGCTACGGCCACACGCTCGGCAATGCATTGCGTCGCATCCTGCTGTCGTCGATGCCCGGTTACGCTCCGACCGAGGTCAAGATCGAAGGTGTGCTGCACGAGTACTCCGCTCTGGACGGTGTTCAGGAAGATGTCGTCGACATCCTCTTGAACCTGAAGGGCGTGGTGCTCAAGCTTCACGGTCGCGCCGAAGCGCTCCTCACCCTGAAGAAGGATGGCGAGGGCCTGGTGACGGCTGCTGATATCGAAGTGCCGCACGATGTCGAGATCATCAACCCCGACCACGTCATCGCCAACCTCTCCGCCGGCGGCAAGATCGCCATGGAGATCAAGGTCGAAAAGGGTCGTGGTTATCAGCCTTCGGTTACCCGCGTCGACCGCGAGGAAGGCCGCCACATTGGCGCCATCCTGCTGGATGCCTCGTTCAGCCCGATTCGCCGTGTCAGCTATGCCGTGGAAAGTGCCCGCGTTGAGCAGCGCACCGACCTCGACAAGCTGGTGATGGAAATCGAAACGAACGGCGCGATCGATCCGGAAGAAGCTGTGCGTTATGCCGCTCGCGTACTCGTCGAGCAGTTGGCTGTGTTTGCCGACCTGAAGAGCACGGAAGTCGAACCTGAAGCGCCGCGCGCGCCGCAGGTCGACCCGATCCTGCTCCGCCCGGTCGACGACCTCGAGCTGACCGTTCGCTCGGCTAACTGCCTGAAGGCTGAAAACATCTACTACATCGGCGACTTGATTCAGCGTACCGAAACCGAGCTGCTGAAGACCCCGAATCTGGGCCGCAAGTCCTTGAATGAAATCAAGGAAGTGCTTGCCTCTAAGGGTCTGACGCTCGGCATGAAGCTGGAAAACTGGCCGCCGGTCGGTCTGGAAAAGCCGTAAGGCCCAGACCTGCTAGGAAAAAAGGGATAGACAAATGCGTCATCGTCAAAGTAATCGCAAACTGAATCGCACGACGAGCCATCGTCTTGCGATGCTGCGCAACCTGGCTAACGCGCTCCTGAAGCACGAAGCCATCAAGACCACGCTGCCGAAGGCGAAGGAACTCCGTCGCGTCGCAGAACCGCTGATCACCCTGGGCAAGCAGGAGCGTTCCGTCGCCAACCTGCGCCTGGCTTTCGACCGCACTCGCGATCGCGAGCTGGTGGCCAAGCTGTTCGACGTGCTGGGCCCGCGCTACAAGAACCGCAACGGCGGCTATCTGCGCATCCTGAAGTACGGCTTCCGCCAAGGCGACAATGCGCCTATGGCGCTGGTCGAACTGGTGGATCGTCCGGACGCAGCCGAGGCTGTTGCCGCCGAGTAATCGGTTGCCGCAGCAAAACAAAAGCCGACCCTAGGGTCGGCTTTTGTCGTTTCTACGCTGACTGGCCTAGGGAGCTGAGCTTGCGTTGCCGCTGTCTTCCGTCGCGTCCTCGGCCGTCAGCAGCTCCGGCGGCGGTGGCATATTGGGCTCGGCCGCATACCAGGGCCAGGATTCTGCCGCGCGCTCTGTCGCCTGCAGGGTGACTTTGCGCGTCTCGTTCTCGCTCAGGCCCGTCAGCTCGGTGGCCTCCTTGAAGTCATCGGGTAGGGCAGCGTCATTCCGGCC
>Ga0213872_10001502_pt1 | contig 15026 bp, 18 predicted proteins | sample VelepicomBERX_R2_FD_160071 | JGI IMG/M metagenome (GOLD analysis project Ga0213872, IMG submission 160071) | Rhizosphere microbial communities from Vellozia epidendroides in rupestrian grasslands, the National Park of Serra do Cipo, Brazil - RX_R2 | ecosystem: Host-associated > Plants > Roots >...
AACGCACAACCTGTACGATGGCGTCTACTTCGCGGATGTGTCCTAAGAACTGATTCCCTAAGCCTTCGCCCTTGCTGGCGCCTTTCACCAGGCCAGCAATATCGACAAATTCGAAAACCGCCGGCACAATCTTCTGCGAGCCGCTCATTTTCGCGAGCACTTCCAAGCGCTCATCGGGAACGATTACTACGCCGGTATTCGGCTCAATGGTGCAAAAACGGTAGTTCGCGGCCATCGCCTTTCGTGTCTGGGTGACGGCGTTGAACAAGGTGCTCTTCCCGACGTTCGGAAGGCCCACAATTCCTGCTGTTAACATTCATTTTTTATTTTCGCGTACTACCGTTTTTCCTTGGTGCAAACGCTTAGGGTGTCATCATGAGAGTGTGCAATTTGAGGAGGAACTTGCGCGGGTACTGCCGGGGGACGTTCCCCATCGCCAGCGGCTGATTGATAAAGCAGCCCAGCATTTACGGTTGATTTCCGCGGCGAACGAATACATGAACCTGACGCGGATTATGACCCCGCAGGAAGCTGCCATTAAGCACATCTACGACTCCGTAGCGCCCTGGCGGCACTTCGCCGGTGCAAGGCGCGTGCTCGATGCCGGAACCGGGGCTGGCTTTCCTGGCGTGCCGCTTGCAGTGGTGTTGCCGGATGTGCGGTTTACCCTGGCGGAGTCGATCCAAAAGAAAGCGCGCTTTGTTGATTCGGTGGTGGAGTCCCTGGACCTGGGCAACGTCCATGTGGCGCCGGAGCGCGCGGAGGCCAACTTGCTTGCGCAAGCTCCGGAGATCATCACGGCGCGCGCCGTTGCGCCCATTCACCGGTTACTGGACCTTTTCGGAAGAGCTCTAAAGCAGGGCTCGCGGCTGTTGCTCTATAAGGGGCCCGAAGTAGAGGCCGAATTGCAGGAAGCGCAGGATTCGAAAGTGGAAGCCGAAATTCTGTGCCGTTACGAGCTTCCCGACGGTTTGGGTACGCGCACGCTGGTCAGTATTCGCCTTCAAGGCCGCGGAGCGCGCAAAGCCTCATAAGCCAGCACGACCCACGCGGCGATGAACGCCAGCCCGCCTATTGGCGTAATTGCCCCCAAAATTCGTACGCCGGAGACCGCAAGCGCGTACAGGCTTCCTGAAAAGAGCAGGATGCCTAAAAAGAGCAGCCAGGCGACGCGGGCCTGACCCGCAGGCGTGATGGCAGCGGTTCGCGCCAAGAGGACGGCAAGCAGAATACCCAGTGCGTGGATGAAGTGGTAAAACACCGCTTTTTCGTAGACCGACATCGAGTACGCGTCCAGTTTGTCCCGCAATCCATGCGTGCCGAAAGCGCCCAAAGCCACTGCTAGAGCCATCAAAATCGCGCCCACCGCTGTCCAGTTCATGTTTCCTTTGTAGCAGCCGCTGCCGCCGCTTCAATTTTCCGCAGCTCGCTTTTCCCGCATTTCCGGGGCTGCCTGCAAAGTTCTACGCTAACGGGTATGGACCCCTCCGACATGGATCGAAGACAAGCGTTGAACGTCATCGCAGGCGCGAGCCTGGCGGCGCTGGCCCGGGCACAATCCCCGGCCGTTCACGAATCAAGCGGAATGATCTATCGCCGCTTGGGCAGCACGGGTGAGCGCGTTTCTGCTATCGGGCTGGGCGGCTATCACCTCTCAGTGCCCAGCGAACAGGAGGCAATCCTCATCATTCGTTCGGCGTTAGATCGCGGCATGAACTTTCTGGACAACTGCTGGGACTACGCGGACGGAGTTTCCGAGGTCCGCATGGGGAAAGCGTTGCGGGACGGCTACCGGCAAAAGGCGTTCCTGATGACAAAGTTCGACGGCCGGACGAAACAGGCTGCCGCGCAACAGATCGACCAGTCACTGCAGCGTCTGCAAACGGACCACATCGATTTGATCCAGTATCACGAGAATATCCGCCTGGATGATCCCGACAGGTTTTTTGCCGAGGGCGGGGCACTCGAAGCGGTTCTTACGGCCAAGCAGGCAGGGAAGGTTCGCTATATCGGATTCACCGGCCACAAGGACCCGCTGGTACACGAACGCATGCTCGATGTGGCGAAGCAACACAACTTCCACTTCGATTCATGCCAGATGCCGCTGAACCCGATGGATGCCCACTTCCGCAGCTTCGCGAACAACGTCGTGCCGAAGCTGGTGGAAGAGGGTATTGCAGTGCTGGGAATGAAACCGATGGCCTCGGGACTTATTTTGAAGAGCAACACCGTAACTCCGATGGAGTGTCTGCATTATGCCCTCAACCTGCCCACTTCGGTTGTGATTACCGGCTGTGACAGCATGAAAATCCTCGATCAGGCATTCGAGGCGGCTCGCACCTTCAAGCCTATGACGGAAGCGGATGTGATCGCCATTCTCGATAAGACCCGCTTGGCAGCCGCTCACGGCCAGTACGAACTCTTCAAGGTCAGTACGATGTTCGACGGCACGATCCAGAATCCGCAGTGGATGGGCTGAACGCAGATCGCCTCACCGCGCAGCCAGCGCGTGTTTTTTGCGGCATTCGTCGGAGCAATAAAAGAACGTGCGACCCGCCAACTGTTGCCGCAGCGCAGCCGATTCCGCAACGTAGGTGCCGCAGATCGGATCTTTGTGCAGCTCGCCGCCAATCTCGGGGGCGGGTGGTGTATTGCTCTTGCTATGGCTGGTCCCCGTTGCAGCCTGCTGCGGCCGGTTTTGGAACGACCCCATCGCTGCGCCTGCAATATTTTTCAGGACGCTGGCGAGCACTGCTCGTGCAACCATCACCGCAAAGATCGTAATCAGGAGTTCTATCAACGCGCGGAGCATAACAAAACGAAACAGGCTCAGGGGCTACGTCGCTCCCTGAGCCTGCGCCTCTCTTTTGATGCTACTAGCTCGCGGATATCGCGGGCTAATGCTTCTTGGTTGCGGCCGGATTGTGGATGTTGGTCTGGACCTTCTCGCCCATCGCCTCCAGCATGGCTTGCGCTTCAGCCGCGTGCTTGCCGGTTGGCTCCAGATTCAGGTAGTTCTTTAACGCGGTTGCGGTATCGGGCGGATAGGTCTGAGAACCGGTCTTGGCGTCCACTTTGCCCTGCATCATCAGCAGGCTACCGAGTTGATACCAGGCCTCCGCATACTTCGGGTCGGCATCCGTCGCCTTCTTGAAGTACTCCGCAGCCTGAGCCTGCTGGCCATTGTTCACCATGGTCGCGCCGATATTGAAATAGGCCTTCGATCCGAGCGATGGATCCAGTTGGGCCGCCTTGTTGAAGGCGTCCGTCGCTTCCGGAATCTTCTTCTCGGCGCCGTAGATATTGCCCATCTGAATATAAACACCGGCGGTGTCCGGCTTGATCGCCAACCCCTTCTTGTAGGCATCGATTGCGGCGTCCAGGGACTTTGTTTTGGCGTCGCCGGTTTGGGTCAGACCCAATCCGTACTGTGCTTCCGCCAGGCTGTCCCAAACCGCGACCTGGTTGGCATCCAGTTCGCCGGCCTTGTTGAAGCTGTCGATAGCTGTCTGGAAGTCTTGTGCCTTCTTGGCGGGATCGGTTTCAGCCTGCCCTGCCTTCAGGGCGTCCTGCCCGGCACTATAGGCATCATTGAGGGCCTTGTTCTTCTTGATGGCCTCTTCGTTCTTCTTGAGCTGCGCCTCGTACTGCTCGCGCTGCTCCTTAGACATGCCGTGCGCCTGTTCCTGCGTCAACTGGCCGCTGGCGTTCGCCTGGGCTGTTGCGGCCTGCTGCTGGGCCGCCTGCTTCATATCGAAATTCACTTCGGTGGGTTCACCATACTTCGATTTGACGGCGCTGACTTTGTCTACCGTCTTGCCGTCCACCACACAGGAAATATCGTAGGTGCCAAATGGCAGGCCGGTATACAGCCAGTGGCCTTTTTTATCCGACTTCACCTGATAGTGGCCCTTGATGTCAGTACGATCGAGCACAATGACAGCGCCTTTAAACGGCTGCCCGTTCGCATCCTTCACATCTCCTTCAATCGTTGTCGTCTGGGCCCAGGCGGAAACGGCAACGAACAAAGCGAAACCACTTATCACAAGCAAACGTCGCAACTGGGCGAGCATAGGTCGTCTTTCCCTTTCGAAAATCAAGATTTCAGCCACAGCATACTACATTACTTCACGCAGGCGTAATGCAGCCGATGTTGGCGGGCATAAGGGTGTGCGGTCTGGCCGCCGGCGTTGTGTGCCGCTCCTCTTTGAGCCGGTTCGTTTCGCAACTTGCTGCTGCGGCTAGGCATCGGAAAGAGTAGACAGATAGAATCAAGTATACAGGGGTCGTAATGCTACGAGGGTTGCTCTTAATTTTTGCCTGTATTGGCGTGCTCCAACCGCTTGCGAAGGGCGGAGATCTTTCCCGCGCGGAAGACCTTTTTAGACGAACCGATTACACGGCCTCGCTGGCACTGCTGGACAAAGCCAGCGTTGATCCGGCGACCAATTTTCTTGTTGGCCGCGATTACCTGATGTCGGGAGAATTCAAAAAGGCAATTCAATATCTGGAGAGGGCGGCTGCTGGAGACCCGGCCAATAGCGACTACGAAGACTGGCTGGGAAGGGCTTACGGCAAGTGTGCTGAAACCTCAAATATGATCGCTGCTCCCGGGTGGGCTTCTAAGGCAAGGCGGGCTTTTGAGAAGGCGGTACAACTTAATCCGAAGAATTCCGACGCGCTTGACGATCTGTTCGACTACTACTTGAACGCTCCGGGGTTCATGGGGGGCGGATACGACAAAGCCGAGCGGGTTGCAAGCATGATCGCGGCAATCGATCCGGCAGAAGGCCTCTATGACAAGTCAAAGCTGGCGGAGAAGCGGAAAGAATATTCCGCGGCCGAGGAACATCTGCGGCAAGCTGTTGCTATTGCTCCCCACAGCATCGGGCACATGATCCAACTGGCGAAGCTGCTCGCGAAGGAAGGCCGCATTCAGGAGAGCGACGCTGTTTTCGAACAGGCCGGGAGGCTGGCTCCCAATTCACCCCAACTGCTGTTTGCCCAGGCTGATGTTCTAATTAAACAGAAGCGTGATCTGAATGAAGCGAGGGCCCTGCTGGAGAAGTATTTGCAGTTGCCGATCACGGCGGACGACCCGCCCCGCGAAGAGGCATTCCGCCTTCTCAAGGAAGCCGGTGGGGTCTGATTTAAACGGCGACGCCGGGCGTACTGGCTCCTGCGGCGCAATCAGCAATGAACCTTTCTGAGGCGATTCATTTCAGCCTGGAGGCTTTGCAGGCGAACCGCCTCCGTACATTCCTTACCGCCCTGGGCCTTATCATCGGCAACGCCTCGGTCATTCTGGTGGTGACCATTTCGCTTGCGAGTAAGGACTTGATACTCAATCAGATCCGCGGCATCGGCTCAAACCTCGTTTACGCGTCATACCAGGCAGGTGGCCAGAATGCGGCGCAGGTACAAGCCGACTTCGTCAAGCTCGCTGATGTTGACGCAATGCGGCAGCAGTTCGCGAGCCAGATTGTCGCCGCGGCCGCAGTGATGAATTCGAGTACCGAGATCGTTGTCAACGGCAAGATCCGCGAAGTCACCCTGGATGGCGTCGACGAGAATTACGCCGAGGTTCGAAACATCGTTGTTTTGAGCGGCCGGGCATTTGATGCGGGCGACATGAGCCTTCGTGAGCACGTGGCCCTGCTGAGCGAGAAACTCGCCATTCGTATGTTCGGCAGCCTGACAGCCGCGCTCGGCCAGACCATCAAGGTCAATCAGTTGGAGTTCAGCATAATCGGGACCTTCCGCGAAAAGACGAGCACCTTCGGCGAAGGCGAAATCACCGACGAGACCATTTTGATCCCGATCACGGTGATGAAGTATTTCCTGCAGTATGAGCGCATAGAGCCGGTCTATATTCAAGTGCGGAGCGCTGCCGACGTCCCACGGGTCACGCAGGCCGTCACCCAGCTTCTGCAGACCCGTCACCGCCCCGGTGCAGCCTACAATGTTCAGAACCTGACCGCCATCCTCGAGACAGCCAATCAGATCGCAAACATTTTGACGATCGTTCTGATCATTGTTTCAGCGATCGCGCTCATCATCTCCGGGATCGGCATCATGAATATCATGCTCGTGACTGTTACGGAACGAACTCGCGAGATCGGCCTTCGTATGGCGGTAGGAGCATCCCGGAAAGATGTTATGCTTCAGTTCCTCGTTGAGGCAGTGGTTATGAGTCTTGCCGGCGGAGCTATCGGCATTGCGATCGGGCTCGCCTTGCCGCTGAGCGTTCAACTGATCACGAATCGGGTTCGTGTGCCCATCTCGCCTCTCTCAATCCTTGTCGCGTTTGCTGTTTCGTTTACTGTTGGGGTCGGATTCGGCTTGCTGCCGGCGCGCCGTGCGTCGCAATTAAACCCGACTGAAGCCTTACGTTACGAATAATTGCCGGCACACCAGGCGAAGAGCAATTCCCATTCGGCACGCTGTATTTCGACTGCGGCAAGCTCCTTGTTGCTCCCTTTTGCCGTTCTCGCTTCATCGCACCATTCGATGAACAGATACGGATCCCATCGATTCGTGAGGGTCCATCCCGGCGGGGCGGTTTTTGCAAGTACACCGGCCGCGGCATCATACAACTGCGGAAAGATGGGATGCTCACCAACGCGGCGGAACCAGTAGCTGGAGTTCCCAGAATCGGGTTCCATGCGGTGGATGATCGCGTGCCAGTAGCTGCCTTCGCGCGAATCGACGCCTTGCGCAATATCGTGACTCTTTTCCCAGCATCCGAGCAGAAGCAGCAATCCGCTCAACGCTGCCGGGGCGTCGCGTGCTTTCAGAAAGAGAGACGGCGGCGGGGTCGCGAGCAACCGACCGGCTTCCTCAATGGCGCATTGGCCCGCGCGCGTTAACGGAATCGCACCTTGATTTGATTTGTTCAGAAGAGCCAACACGGCGTCAGAAAAGAACTCGGGTCTAGCTGCATCGATTCAACTCTTCTCGCATCGGCGATCTATTACTTAAGATCGCCCAGATCGCTGGCCTACACTGGGGAGTAGCATGAGCAAAAAGTATCCCGCTCCGCCGTCCATGACGATTGATACCTCGAAGAAATTCGCCGCCACTTTCAACACTTCGCGCGGCAGCATCGTGGTCGATCTTTTCGCCAAGGATGCGCCCAAAACGGTCAATAACTTCGTATTCCTTGCACGAGAAGGCTTCTATGACGGAACCGTCTTCCATCGCGTCATCCCGGACTTTATGATTCAGGGCGGCGATCCCTCGGCTACAGGGCGCGGAGGTCCGGGCTATCAGTTTGAGGATGAGGTGAAGAACAATCCGCACAAGCATCAAGTCGGCTCACTCTCGATGGCCAACGCCGGACCGAACACGAACGGGAGCCAGTTCTTTATCACACATGTGGTCACAGACTGGCTAAACGGAAAGCATACCGTGTTCGGCCAGGTTCGCTCCGGGCAGGATGTGGTGAATGCAATCCAGCAGGGCGATACGCTCAACTCTGTCACAGTCGAAGAGTTGTAGCCCCTTTATATTCCGCAATCCAATATAACCATGACGCGCAACGAAGCCTGGCAGATCGTCTGTGAATTTGTCGCAAGCGACAGCCTGCGGAGGCACATGCTGGCCGTCGAGGCGTGCATGACTGCCTATGCGGACAAGTTTGGTGAAGATCGTGAGGTTTGGGCAATCACGGCCCTGCTTCACGACTTCGATTGGGAGATCCATCCCGCGGCGCCGGACCACCCCATGAAAGGAGAACGGATACTGGCCGAACGAGGCGTCGACGAGACGATCAGGCGGGCGATACTTTCACATGCGAACTACAGCGGCGTACCACGCGTCTCGCTCATGGAGCGAGTTCTATTCGCTTGCGACGAACTCAGCGGCTTTCTGGCAGCCTGTTCCTACGTCAAACCGGGCCGCAATATTTTTGAAGTCGATGTTGCGTCGGTGAAGCGCAAACTAAAAGACAAAGCGTTTGCGCGCAATGTGAGCCGTGACGACATTGTGAACGGAGCACAGGAACTCGGTGTTCCAATGGACGAACACATCGCCTTCTGCATTGAAGCGATGAAGGCGCGTGCGGCAGAACTCGGTCTCGCAGGCACGGCGCAAGAGCAAACTGTGACCAGTTGAGCTTGCGCCGGCGCGGGACCCTCCGACATGGAAGCTGTTTTCAGGACCTAGCGTCTATCGCGTGCCACCCTGAGGTCTTCGAGATCGCGTTGAAGCGCATCGCGCGTCGCCGGCTGCAGAGTGTTGTGGTCAAGAATGTCTTTGACGTTGTCAATTGCATGATTCAGATCGCCTTTATCGAAGTGGCCGTGAGTAATGCGGCGATCGAAGTTCGATAAGTGCTCCTGTGCGTTTCGGTAGCGCTCGTGTTGTTTTTGATTGTTAGGCGAGCTCTGCTCCGCCATTTGGAGATCGGTTTGGGTCCGCTGAACAAGCCCTCTTAGACCGTCGTAGCTGTCATGATCGTGGTCATACTGGTAGGCGGCGTGCGCCTCCGCCAGCGGGACTGTTGCTCCCATGGCCAACCCCAGAGTGACGGGCAGAACCGTTAATCGTCGATAGAGTGATTTCATTTTGCGGCCCTTCCATTAAATGCCCACCTGTAAGACGCAACTCGGGATGCCGGCATTGCTGAAAATACTGGCTGCTCAGATTAAATTTGGCTAACGCGGGTCGTGGCCAGATCCGACGGCTGCAGTGTCCCAGCCAGTGCGAGCGCACCATAAAGAACACTGTCGTCTCCGAGTTCCGCTGGAACCACAGTTCGTCTCGCGCGGGACCAGGAGGTCATCTGCCTTCCCAATTCTTCACGCAGCGGCACAAACAAACGCTCTCCGGCTTTACTGATGCCACCGCCAATCACAATACGCGCGGGATTAAGAAGCATCAGCGCCGCTTTGAGACCGCGCGCCAGGTACACAACGTACCGGCGAACAAATTCGGGCTCGAGCAGCAATTCCTTTGCAGGCTTGCCGTAATCCCGCTCCAGCCAAAGCCCACAGCACATTCGCTCATAGCAGCCACGCGATCCGCACAGACAGTCCGGCCCGTCCGGAACGATAGTAAGGTGACCGATTTCGCCGGCAAACGAATCCGCTCCGCGGTAGACCCTGCCGTCAATAACCATCCCGCCTCCGATACCGGTCGAGAGCGTCATATAGAACAGGGGGTCGGCGCCACGACCCGCTCCATGGCAGGCTTCGCCTAGCGCACCAACGTTTGCATCGTTGTCCATAATGGCTGGGGCGCCGGTCAGCCGCTTCACGTTCTCAACCAGCGGATACTCTGCCCAGCCTGCAACATGAGTGGAGAGCGTGACCGTTTGAGAGGAGAAATGCACCGGACCTCCAAATCCGATGCCACAGCTATCGGGCTGAAAACCCTTTTGGCGCCACTCGTCGAAAATCCGCTCGATCTGAGAAAACATCCACGCGGGCCCGCCGGACCGGTCGGTAATGCGCGATTCCCGCAACGTAAGCCTCCCACATTCGAAGGCCCCAAGCGTAAACTTGGTCCCCCCTATGTCAATTGCCAGCACTCGCATGTCTTCATCATGCACGTACCCGTAATTTATGTGAGGCGGTATGTTTTGAAACTTCACGCCCGGTGCGTGTATCCTATTCGGCAGAGAACCGGGAAGACGCCGACATCGGCGTGAGCTTCCGCTTCGCGCACCTTCGTTTTCTACCAGAAGCGAAGGGATGGTCCGCTGCGCCGATGTTCCTCGTGATTTCCGTCGCTGCAGGATTCCGGATATGCGGAGCTCCATTCGTCGAGGCGTAGAGCAATGATCCTGAAGAGGGTGCCCCGGTTCTTTGCTCTTCGGGCGTAGCATGCACCCCGGGGCCGGGATAGGCCTACGCTGTACAAAAGGCATGCAGCCCATGCCGCAAAAGGCGCTGGAGAGACTTCTTTCCAGCGCCTTTTGCGATTCTATGGAATCGGTCTCTGACTCGTATCAGTATCCGGTGCTGCCGACCTGCGCAAACGCAGATTTCGCATCGCTGAGGTGGCCCTGCAGGATGGGAAGGGTCTGGGAAGCGAAGCTCTTCAGGGCTTGATCCTTTCCCTTGGAAGCCTCTTTCTGAAATTCCTTGACGTCTTCCTGGTGACGTTTCACCATCGCTTTGATGTACGTCTTGTCGAACTGCGGTCCCGACAGCATCTGCAGTTTGTCGTAGAGCGCCTGATCTTTTGGGTTCATGGTTGCCGGCAGGGTCATGTTTTCCTGCTGCGCGATCTGTTTCAGTCGATCATCTGCATTGCTGTGATCGTCGATCATCCGCTGCCCGAATTGCCTCACGGCCGGGCTTGTGGCCTTACTAACTGCAAGATGACCGAGTTGAACTTCCGCGAGGCCCCCCTGTGAGACTTGCATTGCGAAGACTGTATCGGCGGTGCTGGTCAATCGTCTGGCCCCGTTGTCCAGGTAAGGCCTGCTGGTGTTCTGTGTGAGGGCGATGGGTGGCGGCAACACCAGGAATGCGCCAATGATGCCCATGCACAAAGAGGTTCCTAGGTGGAAATGGATGAGAGCCCTCCCGCTAAGTTGACCATACGATCGGGCCCGGTGCCGCGCCCGAAATTCCATCGCATCTTGGACTAGAATATCTGCCTGTTTCCGTGCAACAGAAATGAGCGTCTACCCCAGTAATGCTTTCGGCGAAGCGGCAAGACCTGAAATCCTGGCTCCTCAAGGTCGAGTTAAACGGCGAGTGGGAAGAGTGCCGGTTCGCTACGCGCACGGAAGCTCTCGACACATTTGCGGCGTTGACCGCAGACTATCCTGCCCGAATTCAGCGCGCAATATTGCTAGCGCTGGAGCCGAAGGCGCTCAGAGCAGGCGAACCCGCCGTCAATTGAGCACTTCCGCGCCCGGTTATGCGATCTCGTTGGCGATTGCATATCGCGTCATCTGCGCAGTGGAGTGCAGACCGAGGCGCTGCATGATCGCGGCCCTGTGAAACTCGGCAGTACGCACCGAGATGTTTAGTTGATTGGCGATGTCTTTTGCGCTGCAACCCATGGCAATGAGCCGCAGCACTTCACGCTGCCGTGCCGTCAATTCGCTCTTGCCTCCCGGCAGGCCAGCGCCCTCCTTGCCAGCGGTTGCGGGAAGAAGTGTTTCGCCTTCAAGTACGGCGTGAATGGCCGACAGAAGTTCCTGTGCGGGTGCGCGCTTGGAGAGGTATGCCTTCGCTCCCATTTGCGCTGCCTGCTCCACATAGCTCGAATCGGCGTACATGGATAGGAAAACGATAGGTAACGATGGCTTTCGCTCCAGTACCTTCCGTGCCGTGATGAAACCATCGCCGCCAGGCATACTCACGTCAAGGATTGCGACATCCGGCTGGAAGTCTTCGACCGCTTCGATGAATGCCTGACTATTGTCGACGGCCAACACATTGAATTCGCTCTTCATCATGGCGCCAAGCGCGTCAAGGATCAGATGATGATCGTCAGCGAGTAAAACCTTCGGCAACGAAGGTTCCGTAACGAGTGCAGTTCCGGCGCTCAAATATAGTACTCCTCGCAGTACGATTCAGTGCAGGCGTTAACTGTGTCGTAAGAACTTCTACCTAGATGTCATACACAGTTTACCAATTCCACGCCATCTCTGTTCGTTGAGGATGTCTGCCGGTGTCATACGGGGCCTCGGCCATCGGCATTGGGCTACCACAGCGTCCATTTCGCGGGAGACATTCTGGCCTCTGCAGTCATCTCATCGAAACGGAGGGCCTCTATGTGTGATTATTCGCTCTACGCATTTCGCACTCGTCTAGCCTCCGAAGGAGAGCAGCTCGTACTGCATCGCTTCGAAACCGGAAGTATCGGATTCACTTCCGCTTGTGAACTTCAGCAGGAAATGGCCAAGTCTCAGAAAAAACGCGGGTTCCTGCGGAATTTAATCGATTCGCTGCGGCTTGGCCCGCAATCGCCGTTACCTGCCGTCTGCATCCCTCCGGGCGCGAGCCTGGGAGTGAGCAACGTCCCTGCAATCGCGCAGGTGGCTTTGGGGATTCCATCCTGCGCGGAGGTTGTGTTCGACGAGTTGTCGACCGAAACCTATTCCTACCGCGACCTTCTCCGGTTCCCGAACGGGCGCGAAGTTCTCTTGCAGGATCTGCCCGAGGGAATGCGAGCGGTAGTGCTCAGTCTCGGCCCGGCGAGAGATGCTGCCAGGGAGCAGGATTTCCGAAGACCAGTTCTCGAACCATACCGCTAAGTTTGCGGGTCACCGCAGCCGGCTTGGTCACGACTTGTCAAATCCTGAGGTCGCACGACCGAACAGCTCCCGATAAACGGCGTTGTCGCTTGGATTTCGCAGGATCAGGGTCCCTCTGTGTCGTCAGTCATGCCCGATCGAGACAACTTGAAGCGGGTAGTGTTCCGTTGAAGAAGAGATAACGCGTGAACGATTTTCTTCAATACTTTGCCGGGCCTGAAACTACGGGCAGCCGGATTTTCAGGCCCGTGCTGCCGTGTTCGCGGACGGCCGGTAGATTGCACCCGTCTAAGCGTGCAGATACAACCCTCCGCCGAGCACCGAATCGGGTCAACCCTTTTGTGGCTTTTTGTTTGTTGGGGCCTGTCCGCGCTGGCCTTGTGCGGGCTATCGCCAGCAATGCTGTCGGATATGGGGCCAGCTTCCGGCCAGCTCCAGCCGGAACCTAGAACGGAACGTCGTCATCAGTGACGCCCATGCTGCCGAAGTCGTCCTCCGGCGCACTTGGTGCTCCACCGCGCCCCCCGCGACCGCCTGGACCGCGCTGAGGGTTCTGCACTCCGGCCTCGAACCCTTCGCTGCCGTCGCCACGGCCGCCCAGGAGAATCACTTCGTCCGCAACCACCTCGGTTGCATAGACTTTTTTTCCGTCCTTGTCGTCGTAGCTGCGCGTTTGAAGACGGCCCTCTACGTAAACTTGCTTGCCTTTCGTCAGGTAATTCGCCACATTCTCCTGACGCCACACGACGACGTTTGTCCAGTTTGTCTCCTCTTTCCACTCGTTGGTCTGCTGGTCTTTCCAGCGTCGGGCGGTAGCTACAGAGAAACGTGTCACAGCGGCTCCGGACGGCGTGAATTTCGTTTCGGCGTCGCGCCCCAGATTTCCGATCAGAAGAACTTTATTAACGCTGCGGGCCATAATCACTCGAACTGTATCACAGCGAATCAGCGTCGAATGCGTGCAGGGCAATTCGTATCCGGGCGACCTTCCGCTGTGCTCCGTACCAGGACCTCGAATTATTTCCACCGTGCGAAACGGCGCCTCATCTAAGCGGATGTTGGGGCATAATAATGAAACCAGCGAGCTGCCTTTGGGCAGTTCCGTTTACCGGACTTGGGGAAGACATGGCTTCGCGGAATGTCGCAGCGTGTTTGCCGGATCGCAAATCGGGTGCCAATCCCTACCTCTATCGGCTGGCGCGGGCAGCGCTTGCCGGCATTGCGGTGTTCTTATACTTCTGCTCCGTGCCGGCACGCGCCCAATACCTGCTCAGGCCGGCCCAACCCGAGGACCGGATAACGCTGCTACCCTCTGACATGGCCATCTTCGAGTCGGCAGACGGGCGCAGGGATCTGCCCTGCACGGTTACTCCCCGCAGACCGGAGCTCGGCTTCGACCTTCGTTTCCACAGCGGCTACGACGTCACGTTGCCCATGAACGAACTATCGGGCGAGGGGCAGAGCGTGACCATTCTTTTCAGGATTTATCCGCAGGGCGAACCGGGCCGCGCCGCCTACTTCCTCCAACGCTTCCATGCGCCGGCCATCGAAGACGATGCCAAGGGCGACGCATTCCTGCAGGGCGGCATCGATCTAGGCGAGGGCTCCTACCATGTGGATTGGCTAATGCGTGACGGAATAGAGCGCATCTGTTCCACGAACTGGGACTTTGATGTTGCCCTTCCTCCGAAAGACAAGCCAATGGCCCTTCTTATCCGCCCCAACGAGCTCGCCGAATCCACCCCTGAGCCGTTTGTAAACGACACGCTGAAACCTGTGCACGACGGAGAGAGCCTTAACGTGCGGCTGCTGGTCAACTTCGCGCCCGAGGATTCACTTTCCGCTACCATGCCGCGCAGCGATGCGGACGCCCTTGTCAGCATCCTCAAGGCCATCCAGCGCGACCCCCGCGTCGGCCACATCTCTCTGGTTGCCTTCAATATCGGCGACGCGCGCATCATCTACCGCCAGGACACCGCGGAACAGATTGATTTTCCAGCGCTTGGCCGGGCTCTGCAAACGGTCAAATTAGGTACCGTCGACCTTCGGCACCTGGAAGAGAAGCACAGCGAAACGAACTTCCTGGAAAGCCTGATCGAGCACGAAATGGGCACCTCGACTCACCCCGATGCAGTCATCTTTGCCGGGCCTAAGGCCAGGCTTGACGCGAATGTACCCCAAGACGATCTCCGGCGCATCGGAAACATCGAGTGCCCTGTTTTTTACTTAAATTACAACCCGAACCCGCAGGCGACACCCTGGAAAGATTCCATCAGCCACGCCATTCGCGTGTTCAAGGGAACCGAGTATACGATCTCGCGACCACGCGATTTGTGGCTCTCGACCACGGAAATGGTCAGCCGTATCGTACGCCTCAAGCGAGAGAAAGCTGTTACCGCGTCAACGGGTTCCGGGGCGCGACAAACCGACGGTTCTTCTCAGTAGCGTCCGCACTTGCGCGTCGAAACTATTCTCGGGATAGACTAAAGAGAACAGGGGAGTGTTGACTATGAGAGTACGGGTGCTCCGCGGAAGCATTGTAGTCTCGATATTGTTGGCCGGCCTGCTCGGAACGGCTCTCACAGCATGGGGGCAGGAGGCGGATCTCGACGAGTTTAAGAACAATCTCGCGCCCAATGTCGGCTCGCCAGAGCAGGCGATCGATCGAATGCTCGAAGCTGCCAAGCTTAAGCCCGGTGAAACTCTCTACGATCTCGGCTGCGGGGATGCCAGAATCCTCATTGCTGCGGCCAAAAGATATAAGGTCAAAGGTGTCGGGATCGAGATCTCGTCCCGCCTTGCCAAG
>Ga0213872_10001503_pt1 | contig 15023 bp, 19 predicted proteins | sample VelepicomBERX_R2_FD_160071 | JGI IMG/M metagenome (GOLD analysis project Ga0213872, IMG submission 160071) | Rhizosphere microbial communities from Vellozia epidendroides in rupestrian grasslands, the National Park of Serra do Cipo, Brazil - RX_R2 | ecosystem: Host-associated > Plants > Roots >...
CGTCCGAGATGGTGCTGGCCCAACCGCCGTTAAGCCGCGCGACATGGCAGGCGGAAGTCGGCAAGATGCAAAAGGTCTACAAGGCCTCGGTGGACGAACAGGACATCCCCGCCATCGTCGAGTATCTGACCAAGGTGCGCGGCAACGGCTCATAATTCGAGCCCTTGCCAGCCAAGCGACCAGCCCCTATAACCGGTTGATCGCCTCTGCGCGCGGGTGTAGCTCAATGGTAGAGCAGAAGCTTCCCAAGCTTACGACGAGAGTTCGATTCTCTTCACCCGCTCCAAGGATTCTGCGGCATACAGCCGCTCAATAGCCGAAATTCGTTGAATTATTGGACCAATTTGGACCAAGCTACTGGTCCAAGGGGTGGTCCATGCGCGATCGCCCCGTTACGTATTGGCGGATCAATATGGCGACGATCGACGAGCGCGGACCGTACCAGTGGCGAGTTCGCATCAGGCGGAAAATTGGTGACAAGACCGTGACCTTGACCCACACGGCCGAGAGCTACGCCGCGGCCAGGACCTGGGCAGAGGTCAACGAGGGCAAAGTCGCCGGCGACGAGTACAAGGACCGCCGCAAGGCGAAGGAAACGACGCTAGAGGCGGCCTGCACCTGGCTCGATGAGATTCTGCCGAACACGCCCGACTCCAAGAATAAGCGCTCCAAGCTCAAATATTGGAAATCGACCGATCTTGCGAATTGGTCCCTCCTCTCGATCCGGCCAGCAGACCTGATCAAGTGGCGGCGCGAAGTCCTTGATGAGGACAACGCAGAGGACGGCGAGGTTGTCGGCCCCGGCGCCGACGTTGGGCCACAGACAGTGGTCCATCGGCTGAATGTGCTGAGCCAACTATTCAAGCAGTGGAGCCTGGCGCATGACCAGCCTCTCACCAACCCGGTAGTGGAGGGCGTGCGCCCCAGCCTTCCCGACGGTCGCAACCGGCGCCTCTCCCCTCATCCTGACCGAGACGGAAAGGACGAAGAGGCCCGCCTGCTTGAGGCTTGCGCAACATCGACGCGCAAATGGCTCAGGTCTGCCATGGTCATCTCTCTGGAGACCTGCATGCGCCAAAGCGAACTTGCCAGCCTGACATGGGATAGGGTCCACCTCGGAGCCGAGTACCCCTACTGTGATCTCCCCAAAACCAAGAATGACAGGGCACGTCGCGTTCCACTTTCTGCAAAAGCCGTGCTCGCATTTCAGGAGCTTAAGCCGACTGCAGGGGCTATCGGCCGCGTGCCCGTCTTGCCGGTCGAGACCGGCAGAGGGATAGCTCACGCATTCCGAGATGCCGTCTCTGACAAAGCGTTCCCTGATCTGAGGTGGCACGACCTCCGCCACGAGAGCATCAGCCGACTGTTCGAACTCACGGATCTACGCGACAACGAGATCATGGCGATTAGCGGCCACCTCCGGCCGGAAATGCTCACTCGCTACACCCACCTGCGGGCCGACCGCCTCGGGGCTCGGCTTCCTGGCGGCCCGTTGAACAGACGGGGTTAGTCCTCAAATTTGGCTAACGCTTTCTCAATAAGATGGATATTAATGTGCCGCTCAAATTAGGAAGCACGGCTGTGCGACAAAAAAGCGCAACCCGGTTGCCACTCTTGCGCCGTACCAGATTGTGCCGATATAACCAGTATGTCCTAAAGGGCACCAAACTCGAGGATAGCAACATGCAGCACGCAGAAAAGGACGGCCTGAGGCTCTCTCCGTTCAGTTTCTGGACGGGCTTCTGGAGCGGCATGGGTACGGTGATGTCCCTATTTTATGGGGCTCCTCATTTCGCTCCCCGCCACTACCCCAAGGATATTGGCACCCAGACTGACTGGGCTGTTGTGGGGCGCGATCTCGACGCAGCCACTCGAAAGTTCGCCAACACAAAGCGGACAATGAATGGCTGACGACAGTGAGGGTGCCGATAGGGAAACGGACGCTGCGGCCTCTTCTGATCCCTCCGGTGATGGTGGCTCCCCCCCCAGTTTGCCGACGCTGGCCTCGCAAGAGCTTCAAGAAAAGCTGAAGCCCTTACTTGAGGTCATCCCCGCCAATAAGAGGGCGGAGGTCCAGCGTCAGGTAGTCTCAGTTGCGATGTCCGTGGTCGAGGAATACTCCGGCGACGTCGTGCACCCCAGAATCGCGCGAGGGTGGGAAGAGCTGTGCCCCGGCGCAGCCAATCGCCTCCTTACCATGGCGGAGAAGCAGGGCGAGCATCGTATTTGGTGGGAGAAGAGCGCGATTAATCACGGCGCCGCCTTCCAATACCTTGGCTTGGTGTTTGCCTTCTTAGTATCCCTCAGCCTGATCGCCGGAGCGGTATACTGCGCAACTATCAATCAACCGTGGGTCAGCGGGGCCCTTGTAGCCGCCAGCGCTGTTGGCATGGTGAAGGCGTTTTTGGAAATTCGTAAGCGCACTCAAGGAGAGTCTGCTCAAGAAGGATCTCCAAAATCCCCTCCCTCTGCCACTAAATCGAACCGGCAGGCGAAGCAACAGCTCTCCAACACCCCCACCACCAAAAGACAGCCGCGCCACCGCTAGAGTAATCCGAACCAAAGGCAGGAAGACACTTCATGATCTTCCTCGATGTCGAGGCCTCGGGCTTGCACGCATCAAGCTATCCCATTGAGGTGGCGTGGTGCCGGCATGACCTGACGGCCGGGTGGTCGGCCCTGGTGCGGCCGGCGCCGGCCTGGGGGGAGGACGATTGGAGTCCGGCGAGCGAGCGCATCCACGGCATCGGCCGGCTGCAAACCCAGCTTGCCGGCCTGCCGGTCAGCGAGGTCGCCGCCCGCCTCAATGCGGCCCTCGCCGGCCAGCTCGTCATGAGCGACCACCCCGAGGCCGATTCCGGCTGGCTCTGGCGGGCCTTCGTCGAAGCCAAGGCATCGCCGGCCTTCACCATGGCCCGGCCGCTGATGCACAGCCAGGCGCGACACACCGAGGAAGAGCTGGCGCAACTCGCCACCCTCGATGTCGATGTGCTGCTGACCGAGCTGGCGCAGAAGGCCGGGATCTCGGCCGAGCATATGGAACGGATATCGGCCGAGCTGCGCGCCGACGCTGGCATCAAGCCGCACCGCGCCCTCGATGACGTGATCGGCCATGCCCTGGATCTCGGCGCTGTGGCGCTGATCCAGGCGGCGTGTGACCACGGCGACCAGGCCGCCGCCACGCTGCGCGCCGAGCTGCTGCACCGTGCCGGCGTCCTGCTGCGGGAGCATGGCCGGCGATGACAGACAGGGACGAAGAGCAAGAGCGTTTCAGCTTCTGCGCTGCCGTCGCGCAAGGGCAGGCGGCACCGACGACACCGGAGGAGGCGCAGCTTGTGCTCCTCGCCGCCGCGCTGCTGGGTGCCCGGGTGGAGGCTGCGCGCTTGCAGCAGGCGGGCGAGCGGTTCTTTTCGGATCTCGGCCAGGAGCCGATGAGCTTGCAGGAGCACTTGCGGCAGGGTCTAGTGCGAGATATGCCGCGCTTTCGTGATGGGGTCGAAGCGGCTCTTCATGACGGCGCGGATGTGCCGTGACGCCTCGCCTTTATCTCGATAGGCCCCTTGCTCGGGCTCTCCTCCGTTATTTTCACGAGCTTGAGACACGGCTCGAATTGAGGAAGCCCGTTACCGCCTATCTGGCCGGTGGCATAGCCGCGGATCTCTATACGGCTGCTCGACCGACCGGCAGCATAGACGCTGAGTTTGATCAGCGCATCGTGGTGCCGCAGGATCTAATCGTGCCGGTGCAAGGGGGAGAGGGAAAGATCAAGGCTGTCTATCTCGATACACGCTACAACCCCATGTTTTCGCTGCTGCATGAGGATTATCGGGTTGATGCGGTTTCGGTCCTCGCCGCGCCGAATGAGGCGGGCCTAACGTTGAAAGCGCTATCGCCTCTCGACCTCGCGGTCAGCAAGGTCGCTCGCTTTCAGGGCAACGATCGGGAAGACATAGCCGCTCTGGCGCAGGCTGGGTTAGTCCGAACGGACGAGATTGAGCGACGGGCCAATGAGGCCTTGGCCGGTTATATTGGGAGCCCCGCTTCGATCAGGGTCAACTTGCGGGACGCGCTCGACATCGTGCGCGAGATCGAGCAACACAGCTGCGCAGAGCATCGGGGCTAGGTGCATGATGGGTGGATTAGTTCTCCTGGATGAAGACGAATATCGAAAACTGCTCAACGCGGCGGGCCAAGATAGTGCCCCACCGGACGCGATCGTTGTTGAAGGAGTCCCGGCTGATCAGGTCCGCAGATTATTGGGTTTTCTGACCGATTCAGGTATTGAGGCCGAGAATCCTCATGACGAGATGGCGACGTCCGAGCTGCGAGTGACCGACGGCATCAACACCTGGTCGATCGACGATCCCGAGGGGCCGATTGGGCGCGTCCGCAGCGCACCGGACCATGAATTGATCTCCGCCTTGGAATATGATTACGCCCTGCCCGGCCGCGCGGCCGGGCCGCTGTCGACCTCTATGGAGTGGGAGGAGATCAAGCACCGCCTGACTGGGATCGACCCATTGGATGACGACAACGACGCGGCCGCGCCTGCCGGTAGCAAGTTGAAATGACGGATTTCTAACGCCCGCTGCTACAATTGGCCGATCGGGATAGAGCCGCCACTTGCCGACCTCCTATTCCAACTGAACGTCAGCCGGCAATCTGCTCCAGCTTGTCGACGATCAGTTTAGCGGCTGGCCTCGCCGGAGCGTTTTGACCATACCACCACTTCTTTACGGCCGGCGAAGGGTGCCCGCTAGGGTTAGCAATTCCTAGATAGTCGGCGATTGCCCGAATACGGTCAGCATCTCGCCGGTCGTCATCTCCCTCATTCGGGATCAGCTTCTGACCCGCCGCACGAACGACCGACGAAAACACGGAAATTTCGAGCTTTCTCTTGTCGCTGACTAATTTCATCCGGCCGATCATGACCTCGGCCTCATTGCTCGTCAAATTCCAGAAATTGCTTGAGACCGGCGAAAGGCATGCCCTGGTCCGCATCATCGCCACCAGTCTCTACGGGAGCAGCTCGTCCGATGGATGCGTCATGCCCCTTAAACTCGACTTGACCGATTTCAGGGGAAGAAACTGTAGGGCGCGCGATCACCGGCTGCACTGCCCCGGGAGAAAAGCGCCATCTATCCGACAGATAGTCCCGCATTGCAGCGCGCAGAACCTGAGAGACTGTAAGATCTTGTTGCTCAACCTGCGCCTGGAATTCGTCGCGGAGATGCCTTGGAACCCGAATAGTGAGCATTACCGTATCATTCATAGTGCATACCTCGCACTTCACCCGAAGTGCGCAATAGTACTATGAACGATATTGTATGTACATCCGTAGACCCAAAAACACTCCATCGCTAACATCGACAACCTATAGAGCAAGGCTCCTCGATGTGGCCCTCCCGGGCCAATCGAGCCTCGCGAGGGGGCTGCGCCCCCTTCGAACCCTGCTCCAGCGGGCAATAGGAAGAAGAAGATGATCGAACACGCGAATGAATTTGATCAGAGCGACGGCAGCTACAACCATTGACATCAATGCAATGCTCGCGTTGATTGCCATCCTCGAGCCATGTCGGCATGAGCCTTGCCCGCACACCCAAACTCGCGGACATCGCGAACATTCTGCAGAGGACTATCGATAAGTGCGGCACACGATCTCTTCTATTCGGTTGAATGTACGGGCACTTCGGCTTGGCACAATCGCGACGGGAACGCTCATGTTACTGACGGCTTTTTTGTCCCCCAGAGTGGTCGCTGAGGACTTCAAGCCCATGGCCGAAATTGTTGACTTGCAGCACCTACCGTCCGTCGCGCCGGCCATAAAGATCGATCCGATCGATGCAAAATGGAACGTCACGATGAAGCCGCTCATTGAGGCGATGAAGGCCGGCAATCCGGACATATACGTTGTCGTGGCCCATCGCTTCACACGGTTGCCAGAAGAGCACAGCCTTGAGGATCTCGCGGCCGCATGGCGCTCCGCCGGCGGTCATCCGTTCGAACAACGGCTTGCCATCTCTCCTCTGACACCGAACGACATCCGCACGACCATGGTCAGCGAAACTGACGTCGTAACTAACGCCCAGGCGAAGGGCGGCCTTGCGAATCTCGGCCCAGCAACCCAAACGCAGCATATCGCCTACGACTTCCTACCCGCTTACGAGTTCCTCTGCCCAGAGGACCCCAAGGTAAAACCCGACATGCCAGTTTTTGGCGAGGTGCTGGCAAAGAAATTTATTCGTGTCGCTGGCGAGGCAGGCCACCCGCTGCAGCAACTGCCCCACTGTAAGTGAGTTGGGGGCCGCGCAAAGCCCCCGATCGATTTACCGTCTTGGCGCTGGCGCCCACCGATATTGCTCGCCACGCTCGGGGTCAAGGCGGTCGCGCAGGAGCATCTGGTTCCAGTCCTTGCCCCCATCCCGCGGCAGATCAATCTCAAATCCACGATCAGCCGGCGTAAGCCGCCGCACCAATTCATTGTAGACCTCGCCCTGGGCGTCGGCATCGCAGGCCGCCACCACCTCCGTCCCACTAGGCATTTCCGCAATGACGCGGCGGATATCGTCCTCCGAACAGCCTGCTCGGATGGCCGCATACCGCGTTACGGCCCGAGCGTTTGGGTGCTGACACTGGAAGTGCGCCATCGCATCGATAGGACTTTCGACGATGACCAGACGGATATCATCAGCTGAAGCCGCTGAAGTCCAGATGCCCGGCCGGCCACCTTCGGAGTAGGCACGGAAAGATCTATCCGACCCCACCGGCGGGCGATTGCGGCGCTCCACTCCGACCAGATCGCCACCGCTGAAATAGGGGAATACCACGTTGTGCCGATCATCGACGCGGAAGGTTCCGGCAAACCGGTTGCTCGCAAGCACCTCAGGTAAAATGCGGCGGCTCTCTTCCAAAAAGACAGATCGGTAACTTTCGGTCGCGACGGCCCACTCGGAGATGGCCCGCGCCGCGTCCGGTGGCGCGGGTGCCGGCTTAGGGCGACGGGCATAGCTCCGTTCTTGCCCGCTACGCAGCCACGAGCGCAGCTTCCCTCGCGACTGACCGATCGACAGCCCTTCACGCCATTTGAGCAGATCTATCACCGTTCCCTGCTGGCCGACATTCGATGAAAAGGCCCAATCCCCGCTCTTCGCCGCCACACCGATGATGAGCTTCGTTCCGTCCATATGGCGCATGACGGTGTGCCGTCGATCACCGGCTTTCAAATCCTCGACGAAACCCAGCATCTCGGCGACTACCCGGAGATCGATCTCTTGCTTTAGGCGGGCGAGTTCTGCTGCAGCGTCGGCGAGATCCCGACTGCTTCGGCCAAGCTCCTGACTTGCTCGGTCAAGCCGTCGATCTGCGCCACCAGCCGCTGCTCGCGCTGCGCCGCTTCTACCTGCATGCGTTCCACCGACTTCAGCAACGCGCGCTCCATTGGCGTTAGGCTGGACATGTTTTTTGCTCCTTTCGATGTTCACCAGGTGCTGAATTTCGTCGTTGAGGGCGAAGTCCCCGCCAGTACGAACGATCTCGGCCGCCACCAGGGCTTTAAAGGCATCCGAGCCATTTGCGGAGAGCCGCCGCCAGTTTTTTTGCATGGCCTCGGCGACCATGAGCCGCACGGCATCTTCGGATGCTGAGGTGGTCGAAATTCTATCGCCGTGATCGGTGACAACTGCGCCATCGGCCAGGGTGACGGCCCGGCTGTTCTGATCAATGAAACGGATGATTATCAGCAGATCGGATGGGAGGCCTGCGCCGAAAAGCAGAGTCCACAAGCGTTGCTTATACCGACGCCGCCGCTCCTCATCCTCTTCCTCGGCCTCGATACGTCCGACTTCGGGACGCGGCTCGATCGACTCACGATCAACGTCAGTTACTGACGTGGCTTTTGGCCGGCGCCGGTAGGTTTGCGTCGCAGGTTCGAGCGGAAGCATTGACGGCAGCTCGCCACCGGGCTCAATCGCGGGCGGCAGCCAGGCCGGCCCGCCATACCGCTTCTGATGAAATTCAGCGCGACGAGCAACATGCTGCTCCAGGCGCTGCTCACATTCAGCAAGATCCAGCCGCGGCGGCAGATGATCGCCTGGACGGAGCGCAGCGAGGGAGGTGAAGTCTTCGCAGAAAGCTCGGCCGCGCAGGCGGAATCGCTTTCCATCGGCGTTTTCCAGGGTGATGTAATTCGTGCCGACACGGGGGATTTTAACGCCGCCTTCCTTGAGCTGGGCGATCAAATCCTCGCGAGACGAAACCTCCCCACGGCCGATCGCCGCCTCGACCCATTGCGCGGCAGTTCTGGCAAAATGCTTAGGCGGTTCTGCCCCAGCTCGGCCGGCTTCGGCAGCGAGCTTCGAAATCCAGTTCGGAATTTTCACAGGCTGAGCACGCGCTGGATCCTCCGGGTCAGCCCAACCATTTTTGGCATTCCAACTGTCCCGCCAGGCGTCATAGAGCTTTCTCGATTCTGGGGTTGGAGGATGCGGGTTGATGCTGCGCACCCGACCGTCTCCGGCGATGAGTTGGCGCGGTGCGACGAAGTTCAGCTCAAGGCGGCCACAGTGTGTGTGCGTGGTCCAAAAAGTCGGAGGCCGATGCTCGGGTCGGATACCGGCAAACGCTGTGTCCTCGAAAGATTGGATCACCTGGTCGACCCGGTCGCGTAGCGCCCGATCACCGGCATTGAAAGCCGCGACATCTATATCGTCACGCTCGAACGACAGGACCCCTGACGAGTATTTCCTCTGGAAATCCACGGCCGAGATCGCCTGCCGCATGATCGCTGCATCTCCACGCAAGACTTCCGGCGGCGGCACCCGCTGCAGGCGCTCTCGGCCGCCACCAGCCTTCGGTTTCCAAACCACAGAATCAGACATATAGCTGGTGACGCCAACACCACCGGCGTCGTCGGCGCCGGTGTGCTGGGACCACATGACCATCATCACGTGGCATCCTGATCGGGGTGACGCAGACCAAATTCTCCCCGGATTGCTCGCTCCATGCGAAGCAGCGCCACAACGACCTCATGTGCATCGGCGTTCGATTTGTTCGTCCACGCCCACATCGCGAGCTGGTTCAAATTTGTACCGATCCGCGAGAGATGCAGTGTGCGATGTTGCCAGTCCGCGCGGTTGACCACCGCCATCTGCTCGATCCTGTCGCGCAGAAACGCGGCGACTGTCATCCCCGCCGCCTCGGCCTTGGCCGACAGCAAGGATTTTTCGATGTCATCGACACGGATTTTGATGACGTGCTGCCGTCTGGGTCTGGGCGGCCTCGGCATGTCTCTCTTCTCCCTATTGCCCGCTGGAGCAGGGTTCGAAGGGGGCGCAGCCCCCTCGCGAGGCTCGATTGGCCCGGGAGGGCCACATCGAGGAGCCTTGCTCTATTGAGGGTCATGATAGAGAAATATAATACTCTGAGCGCAATAGTATTATTCTCTAACTAGCGAAATATGCACCTTGATTGGGTATATGAACCATCTCTTACACCACACACTTAATTTCGACGGTGATAACCCTATTCGACGTCGAATATTATTACGTCTTGATAAACACTCAGATTGAAACTGCCGCGGCCGTGATATAGGATAAACTTTATCCTAATTTGGCAAGCGGAGGAGTTGCGATGTCGGTCTGTTTGAGCGACGATCAAGTTAGCGCGCTATTCGAACTCGAAGACGCCGGAGCCCTCGCTACGGCGGATCAACTCACGCGGCTGATCCCTCGGCTGCCAGCCGGACATATCGAGCGACGTTATGCAGAAGGAGTGCTTGACGGCCTCAAGATGCAGACACCGGCCGGGTGGTCAGAGCGCATGGTTGCCGACCCGGACGGCTATGGGTCTGCATATTGGGCCGGGTGGACCCGGGCCGGTGACAGGGCATTTTCCGGGCGGAGGTAAAAATGGCGGACAGCGATTTTGTGACGGGTATGGTGGTGGGCGGCGGCGGCCGCGCAGGTGTGAAGTGGCAAGGCGCGGCGGCTAGCTGGGAAAAGGCAGCCCGGTCTCACGAACATCAGTCCGCCGCAGTTTCAGGTCTGTTATTCGGCGTGTTCGATGTCCTGAAAACGCTTCCGCTTGAGACCCGAGTTCAGATTCTGTCGTCACTCCAACAGAGCCTGGCTCCCGCGACGCGCGGCCGATTCGAAAAGCGCGGCCTTACGGCTGAAGAGGCCGATCTTCGAGCTGCCGAATTTCTTCGACAGCTCGAAGCGGCCTGGTCGAAGGCCGCCGCGGTTTCATCTAATCCTCGGCCAGATAATCGTCGTCTCTAGCGCTCCTCGACTTGCTGCTCTCCGCATCCTTCTCGCTCGCGCTTGCGGCCCGCTGTCGACGTTGGTCCCGCGCTTCGCTACGAGCAGCGAGGCCACCTTGCTTTAGGTCGACACCAAGATTGCCGGTTCTGCCTGTGCCCTGCGCATCCTGAACAGGATCACCGCTGCGATGCAGGTTTTCACCCACCATGCGCATCGCCAGATCTACACCCTCTCCGACGCCCCACATGCAAACTCCGCAGAGGCTGACGATTAGAACGCCGCCCACCACCGTGTAGGTCAGGAGGCCCGTGAGACCGCCTACACCGCCCACCAGGTTATTCGACACCATTTCGAAGTAGACCAGACCGAACAGCTTTCCCAGCCAGGAATACACGGCCAGGCCCATGACCAGGGCATAGACCATCATGCTCGGCCGAACCAGTAAGCTGAGAATCACCAACCAACCCGGGGTAGCCTTCTGTCCGACGCCGTCCCCTTCCATTTCGAGGTGCGCGATAGCCCACAGGTTCGCCCCCGCCAGCGACATCACCCCCATCATCACGTAGCGTGCGATCGCGTAGAACCAAATCAACGCGGGCGTGAGGGGCAGGATGTAAGCCATCATGATGCCGGCGATGAACATCTCGAAGATCAGAAACCAGATCATCGGCGAGAAGGTCGCGACGAAGGTGTGAATGAAAACGGCAGCCGCGGCGGCTATTGCGGACGTTGCACCAACACCGGCCCCGGCTACCGGTACCGATGACCCGCCGATCGCCACAATTTCCGCAGCTCGATCGGCAGCAGCGCTATCCGCTTCAACTGTGGCAAGCGCGATGATCGACCCCCAGGCTGTCCGTACCAGGCCAGACCCCAGAGACGCCATCTCGGCAATGGGGTTTTCCTGGGAGCCCGTCGAACAGGACGCGCTCGTCGTGTCGGTGGAGCCCGAGCAGCTATACCCCAGCAGGAAGGTGTCGAAGACTGCCTTGACATTGTTCGGCCCGAGGATGCTCTCGATCTTCGACATCTCTCCCGTCGATTTCTCAGCCGTCGCATTGTAGGCCGCGCTGCTGGTGTTCGCCTGCGCGACGGCGAAATGTTCCTCCCACCAGATCCGCGCAGCGGCCATAGCTGCCTTCTGGTTGGCGTAGACTTCGTTATCCCACCAGCTATAGCGAGGTGGAGACACTGCCGGCACCGAACCAACCGCGCTTTGCACTGTATCATTGACCGTCATCAGGTTGATGGCCCAGGCGCCGGCCTTGACCATCCCCCCGTTCGTGGCGGCGTTCTTGAAGGCGGTCAAATCCGCATTCTGGCTAGAGATAAGCGAGGAAGCCGCGCTGGTGACCGCACTGCTGTAGGTTTGCTCCGCGGCAGTCACATCAATCATCGCTGGCGAGACGTCTTGAAACGGCGGCAGGAATTTCGGCACCAGGTTCGTCGCCAGGGTTCTGATCTGGAGCTGCAGGGCGCGCGTCGCCGATACCTGGGCGTTGAAGATCGCGTCGACATTGACCGGCGCCGGCGACCCGTCGTTTTGGGCGGTCGTGGTCTGCGCGTTATTCGACTTTGAGAAGATGATTTGTCCACACTGGCCCTGCACGCCACCCGCATTGGAGTCACCGTCATAGGAGATGACCATGCGGCCAGGCCCATCATATGCCGGCGGATTGGATTCGGTGATCTGCGCCGAGTTCGAATTTCCGTTCGTGGCGTTTTGCATCGCCATACAGAATTCGAGATTGAAAATGTTCTCCGCCAGCGCGCCGATCTGCGGCGGCGTGCCGTTAACCAGAGGCTGCATTGTCGCCGCGGTGTCGACGGCGGCCGACCAGGTATTGCTCCCGTTCGCCAGCCCTCCACGCATCGCCCAGAGCACGAGATCCTCGCCGAAATTAAAATTGTCGGGCGGAATGGGGCTGATCAAAGCGATCGTCAGGACCACACGAGGGGTAAACCACAGCGTGTTGGCCTTTCCCATCACCTGCCCCTGATGGGCGGTTTCATAGACGGAGCGGATCAGCAGGTAGAACAGTAGAAATCCAGCGACGGCCGTGAAAGCCAGATTGTACTGCCCGACCACGCTCGTGAGGATAGTTCCGGTTCCCGAGAGCGAATCGATGAAGGTAGTTCCCCAATCGTTCGACGGGGCGGTGAATAGGCTCTGCGACGGATCCATGCTCACGCCTCCTCGATCGATTTGGCGGGCACGTGGTAACGCCAGCGCATAATCCAGCCGGCGCCGAAGCCAATAAGCACTAGCGTCGGCATCACGTGTAGCGGAGTCTTAAAAATTGCATCCGCGGCGATGAGTAAGAGCCCGGTGACTATCATTGTGATTCCGCGCTTTAGTCCTTGCCGACGCGGCCGGCGTCTGCGCTTCGGCCGGATTGAATTGAGGGCGAGCAGTCCCAGGGCTATAGCCGCTGCCGCATCAATTCGCCCGATTTGTCCCCCGATGTAGAAAGCCCGGAAAATGAACAGCCCTGCGATAAGCAACAGCCAGAAAACGGCCTTGCGCTTTTCCTTATCCAGCATTTTTCACCTCCAAAATTTCGGTAATCCTGCCAAGCAATTGCCGCCACGCGCCCGACAGGGCGCAGAAGGGCGGCGGCGTCGGCCGCGCGCCGCGGCCGTCCGCGTTTGCTTGGGTTGGGTTTGTGTCACCGTGTCCGGTGTCAGTGTCAGTCACCGGACACGGTGACACCTGAACGCGCGCGCGTTGTCCCTCGTTGACGACGAGGTGCGGGAGCGTTGACGACGAGTCGCGGGAGCGTTCGCGACGAGTACCCGGAGCGTTGCCGAGAGGCATCGGAGCGTTGGCGACGAGGTACCGGAGCGGTCGCGCGAGGTGATTAAGACGAGAGCCTCGCAGCAGCATTCTCGCGATAACGCGCCCGCTCCTCGTCGAGTGGCCGATGGTGGTCATCATCTGACCACGCGCCGCTTGTCGTGAAGCGGCACTGGTGCCGATGCCTGAGTCGGGATCGGTGCCGGCTGGCCCTCACCGTCCCACATCCGTAGATGCCACCGGTCGACCGTCTCACCTTGCTGGCGCGAATACTTCTGCTGCATCTCGATTGCGAATCCCTTGAGGTTTCGCCAGCTCGTGACCCAGTCCTTTGCTTGGCGCTCGCTGCTCCGGAGGGTCAGTTGCCGTTCCTCGACTGCGTCTGCGTCGCTTTGTGCATTGACCTGACAAGCCTGGGCGCTGTTGGCGAGATCCCACAGAAAGATGACGACATGGACCTGACGGCCGAGCCGTTCTCCGGACCAGCGCACTACGAGCACGCCGAAGTCGTTGATTGCCTTAACTGCTGGGTCGAGCACCCAACGCCTGAAGTCGTTGAAGCGGTTAGAATATCGATCGTGAACACCTAATCGGGTTTTCAGATCATCCACTTCGACACGCCATTTCCGAACCTGCTGGCGATTCTTGTCGGCGAGAAGGCCGTAAAGAGTCCGCGCATGCGGCGGAAGACGATGAGCGGCTTCCGCATCGATCTTTGCAAACGTGGCAGGTGATCGAAGAGCTGATAGGCCGGCCGGCGGGAGCAGGAGATCGACAACTCGGCCGCCATCCGTGATGCGATACTGGGCTAGGACGACGCCACCCCAGGCATCGGTTCCGGCTCTGCCGCCAAGGCGAACTCCGAGCAGGCGGTCTAGCATCCTGCGAAGCCATACATTGTCATCGCGCCCCCAGGTGCCGCGCAGGCGCTGCGAGGAAACACGAACCCAAACGGCGTCACCATGGCTCGGATCACTGGGAATGGGGATCCGGCGCTCATCGAGGACGGCAGCCAATTCCCATAGCGCCGCACGCTGTGCCGGCGTCAAAGGGGTCGCACCAACCTCTGTAAGGAGGGGTGACGCGACGGTCAGAAGTACGGTCATTTTGCGGGGGTCTTCCCGCTCTGCGCGCGATCTTCGGCGACGGCCGTTTGCCGTTCAGCCTCGATTTTCTCCTTCTTGGTTCTCCGGCCGCGCCGACCGCGCCGCGGTTGAGGTGGAGACGAGGGATCGGAGGACGGCAACTTTGCCTCCAGCCAGGCCTCGAAGCTCGGCAAATGGTAGTAAACGCGATCCCCGATCCTGAAGGTCGGAGGCCCTTCACCACGCATGTCGAGCTTTTTTAGGGTGGAATAGGGAATCGGCCCAATCTGGGCGATTTCTTTACGGGACTTGTAGTCGGAAAGGGACATTGTCGCACCGCTTGTGCGTCGATCTCTCGACGGGCGACTCGTCCAGCCCATAGAACGAGTCCGCCAGCGATGCAGCGGAAGGTCTTCGGGCTCTTCGCCCGACTACGGTCACGGGAGTTCCCAACCTACGATTTGGCGCAGAAGGGGTATCCAGTCGTGTCCTTCCTCTAACACCCACCCTACCTCTGCCTTAATAGGTCCCCGGCCAGCAGCACCAACCGGATCATTCCCTGAGATAGGGCGATGGGATAAGATGACGCTACCGGCCCTTACGGAACCAGGCAATCAAAATCTTGGACCTGCTGGACCAAATTGGACCAATTGCGGCGAACTTTGAGAGCCTTAGCGGACCCGACAGAACCAGATAGTGCATTGTTTAATAAAGAACATCTGGAACCCTCCAGGTCCAGCAAGGGGCGAAAATCTGCTTCCCAAGCTTACGACGAGGGTTCGATTCCCTTCACCCGCTCCAAGATTTCAGCAAAAATAGCACCGTCGCAGCACTTCATTGACCGATCAATGAGGTCATACTTGGAACACTGCCAAGAGCAAG
>Ga0213872_10001504_pt1 | contig 15018 bp, 16 predicted proteins | sample VelepicomBERX_R2_FD_160071 | JGI IMG/M metagenome (GOLD analysis project Ga0213872, IMG submission 160071) | Rhizosphere microbial communities from Vellozia epidendroides in rupestrian grasslands, the National Park of Serra do Cipo, Brazil - RX_R2 | ecosystem: Host-associated > Plants > Roots >...
ATGCCTGCGCCGGTTTTCCCCTTGATTCCCCTAGTATGGAGCGGCGATGGTCTCGTCATCTCTATGCACTCCACAGTCGAGCTCAACCTAATGCCCGATGTTCACGGCCACTTTGGACCCTACGGTGGCGTGTTTGTTCCAGAAACTTTGATGTCCGCAGTTCAGGAGCTGAGGGCAGAGTACGAGAAGGCGCGGCAAGATCCACAATTCAGACTCGAGCTGGATAACCTGCTGAGCTCGTATTGTGGACGGCCGACACCCCTTTACTATGCCGAGCGTCTCACTGAAAAGCTCCGGGGGCCGAAAATATATCTGAAGAGGGAAGATCTTTTACACACGGGTGCGCACAAGATCAACAACGCGATGGGCCAGATTCTGCTTGCCAAGCGGATGGGTAAAACCCGGGTCATTGCAGAAACTGGAGCAGGTCAACATGGTGTAGCGACGGCGACGGTCGCAGCCCGATTTGGTTTTGAATGCGTCGTTTACATGGGTACGGTCGATATGGAACGGCAGGCTCTGAACGTCGCACGGATGGAATTTCTAGGAGCGAAGGTGGTTCCAGTCACGGTAGGCCAAGCGACTCTGAAAGAGGCGATCAACGAGGCGATGCGTGACTGGGTCACGAACGTTCGTTCAACGCACTACCTTCTCGGAACTGCCTATGGTCCCCATCCGTATCCGATGATGGTTCGAGATCTGCACCGGGTCATTGGAGATGAAGCGAGGCGGCAGATTCTTGAGCAGGAGGAACGGTTGCCGGATCTGTTAGTGGCGTGCGTTGGAGGTGGAAGTAACGCGATCGGGCTGTTTTATCCATTTCTGCGCGATGCCGGGGTTCGAATGGTCGGAGTAGAGGCAGGCGGTCGCGGGATTCGTCCTGGCGATCATGCGGCCCGTTTTCAAGCCGGTAAGCTTGGGATTTTGCAAGGCACCAAAACCTGGCTGCTCGCCGATGACGATGGTCAGATTCAGTTGACGCATTCTGTGTCGGCGGGTTTGGATTATGCGGCTGTTGGCCCCGAGCACAGCTATCTGCGCGATTTAGGCAGGGTTGAATATGACTATGCTACCGACGATGTGGTTCTCGAGGCTTTCCTCGAATTATCGAAGACGGAAGGCATCATCCCGGCACTCGAATCGACTCATGCCGTTGCCTATGTGATAAAACACGCGCGGAAAATGCCTCGTGACCAGCTCGTAATTATTAACATGTCCGGCCGCGGAGATAAGGACGTCCAACAAGTGGCTCACTTTCTCGCTGCCAGAGAGGGATCTGGCGCAGGGAAGATGCCGCCACACGGAACCCATCCCTCTGCGGCCTGGCCGTAACCGGTTGTATGTGATTGAGATTCCAACAGAAGTTCCGGTGATGGCGTTGTCGAATGCGGTGCTCTTTCCGCATTCATTGTTGCCGTTGCACATCTTTGAACCGCGCTATCGCGATATGCTGGCGCATAGCCTGGACGGAGATCGCATGTTTTCCGTCGCGTTGATGAAAAAGGGAATCGACGAGGCTGTTGGGATTGATGACCTTTGTCCCGTGGCTTGCGTCGGACTGATTCGCGCATGCGTCGGGAACGAAAATGGTACTTCCAATCTTGTGCTTCAGGGATTGGCGCGTGTTCGGCTGGTCGATTGGACACAGGAAAAGCCGTTTCGGATGGCGAAGATAGAACTTGTTAAATCGATTCCTGGTAACCTGGTTGAGGCTGACGCGTTAAGCGCGAAGGTGAAAGAGTTTTGTACCCGAATCGAACAAATCGGGGTCCCTCTCCCTCCAAATCTTATGGATCATTTGAGGCAGATTGATTCGCCTGAAATCCTTTCTGACGTTGTCGCGGCAGCTTTTGTTGGCGAACCATTCCAACGGCAAAAACTTCTTGAGGCGTACGAAGTGTGCGAGCGCCTGCGTCTACTGATCCAGTTCCTGAGAAGTCAGGCTCGGGGAAACTGACAACGGTAACATGTCCGGGCGAAGGTGGGAGCTTGTCCCTACCGGGATTTCGATTGTCAATCGAACTTGAATGAATTAATGCTCATGCATCTTTTTGCTATGATTCGTCACCTCATCATTCTGGCTCCAATCGCTCTTTGTGTGGCGTTTGTATCCTGTCAAACGACTGGTGGACCGAAAACAGCTGGTGCGGGGAATCGCTACGGATATGGTGCGGTTCCGACCCCAAGTCCCTCCCCTGTGAGCGCAGTGCCCAAACGCACGTCCGAAGCACCACCGGAGGAAGCTCCGCCACCGGAGGCGTTCCCTACCCCGTCTCCGACCCCCGCTGCTCAGCCTGAAAATTATCCTGTTGCAACAAAGGTCCCCGGTAAAACCGGTCGCGTAATCAGCCCTTACGCTCCGAATGCGGGTGAGGTCGACGTCGAGGGATATCCGCCAGGTGCGGAGGTGAAGGATCCGTACACCGGGAAAATCTTTCTTGTGCCTTAATTTTTGGGGCTGAAAAAAAGTTTTGGCGGGACGCGCGATTCAGCGCGTCCCGTTTTGTTTTGCAAGTATGAAAGCGCCCAGTGTTGGGATTGTGGGTGTTGGACTGATGGGCGGCTCGATTGCGCTCGCGGCGCTTCGTGCTGGCTATCGCGTCTGCCTTTACGATGGCTTGGCCTCTGAAAAACTAACTCTCACGAAATTCCGCGCGGCAACGATAGCAGGCGATCTTGAAGAGCTCGCTTTGCAGAGCGAGCTTATCATACTTGCTACCCCGATTGCGGCGCTGGCGACTGTCGGTCCGGCTTTGGGCGAACTCGTGAGGCCCGGCCACGTGGTTTCGGACGTCGCGAGCGTCAAGCAACCCGTCGCGGTAGCTCTGGCGAAGGCGTTGCGAAACCGTTGCGACTACGTACCGGCGCACCCGATGGCCGGATCGGAGAAATCCGGGGCGGAAGCGGCGCGTCACGATCTATTTGCCGGCGCGGTGACACTGATATGCCCGGAATTGTCAAGCGACCCCGCCAGCGTGCAGCTAGTCAAAGTTTTCTGGGAAAACCTAGGCACACGAGTCGTTCTGGCAAGCGTTGCAGCGCACGACCAAATGGTGGCTGCCATGAGTCATCTACCCCACTTGCTTGCTGCGCTTTTGGTCAGACACGTGGCGGAAACAAACCGGGTCGCTCTCGAGCTTTGCGGTCCCGGTTTCCGTGATGCGACTCGAATCGCTTCCGGTGCGCCTGAACTTTGGGCCGATATCCTCTTGTCGAATGCCGACGTCCTAAAGCAGCATCTCCTGGCGTTCAAAGACCTCCTGGATGAGGCGGTGACTTTGTTGAGCGAGAAAGACGCTAAAAAATTGCAAGCTTTGCTCGACGACGCGAAGGAGAATCGCGATAGGTTATCGCCATAACAGTTTATGTCCGAATTACTGGTTTTTAGGGCGCCCAGGATCGAGGCAGAAATTCGAGTTCCGGGTGATAAGAGCATGTCACACCGCGCGGTGCTGCTCTCGGCGATTTCCAATGGTACCTGCGTCATCCACGGCTTTCTCCCAAGTGAGGACTGTCAGTGCACGGTCAACGCGATGCGCGCGTTTGGCATCGCAATAGATCAACCGGCTGAAACCACTTTAGTGATCCATGGGCAAAGGGGAAACTTTCAACCTCCCAATCAGACGATCGATTGCGGTAATTCGGGAACCTTAATGCGGCTGCTTTCCGGCCTCGCCGCTACGCAACCTTTCGAAACGAAGTTAAGCGGAGATGCTTCACTGTCTTCGAGACCGATGCGCAGAATCATCGAACCCCTCACCCAGATGGGCGCGTCAATCCAGGCGACCGAGCCGAACGGCACAGCGCCACTGGTTATTCGAGGGGGCCATTTGCGCCCGATTCGCTATGAGTTGCCAGTGGCCAGTGCTCAGATAAAGAGCGCTATTTTGTTTGCTTCGCTCAAAGCCCCGGGCAAGACGGTCGTTGTTGAGCCGCTCGCAACGCGCGATCATACCGAGAGGATGATGTCATATTTTCTTGTCCGATCGCAGCGCGAGAAGGTGCCCCAGGGATTTGCTATTTCGTTGTATGGTGACCAAGTGCCTGAGTCGAGAGACTTTACCGTCCCCGGAGACATCTCGAGTGCGGCTTTTTGGCTGGTCGCAGCCGCTGCCCAGGAGGATTCCAATCTTTTGGTCCGCGACGTCGGCCTGAACCAAACTCGAACTGGAATACTGTCCGTGCTTTTGCGCATGGGAGCCAGGGTTCGAGAAGTGATCGAGGATTGCGATCAAGTCGAGCCAAGAGGCGAGGTTCAAATTCAGGGTGGACGGCTTCGCGGAACCATTATCGAAGGGGCCGAAGTGCCGAATGTCATCGATGAGATCCCGATTCTCGCGGTAGCCGGTGCTCTGGCCCAGGGAAAGACCGTGATCCGTGACGCGAAAGAATTGCGGGTCAAGGAAACTGATCGGCTTGCGGCTATCGCGGCGAATCTGACGGCCATGGGAGTCGAGGTCGTCGAATTGGATGATGGACTGGAAATTTACGGCGGCGCCCCGCTCTTGGGAGCGCGGTTGAAAAGCTACGGCGATCATCGTATTGCGATGGCCTTCGCAATTGCTGGGATGTTCGCGGATAACGAGACGGTGATAGAGGACGCTGATTGTATTGCCACTTCGTATCCTGGGTTTGATGACCAGTTGGAGAAATTTTTGGCGCCAGATGAGAATCCCCCTACGCCAGTGATAAACCCCGCCGAAGCTTTAGAGAAGAATTGAGCCCGGACATCGACTCCGAATATTCCGTAGTTGCGATCGATGGTCCCGCTGCCTCTGGGAAAAGTACGGTCGCGCGAAAGCTTGCCAAGCGACTGGGGTTCTCCTACGTGAACAGCGGGGGGCTCTATCGAGCGGTAGCTTGGTTAGCCGGCGAGCATGAGCTTCGGCCAGATAATTGGTCCGCGGTTTCTGCCCAGGTGCGCAAATCGGTTTTCAATTTTTACCTGCGCAATAAAGAATTGTCTTTTCTAATCGACGGAAATAACCCCGATACTCATTTGCGCGATGAAAAGGTGAATCGAACAGTATCCGCTATTTCGGCGATTCCTGAGGTGCGGGAATTTTTAGTGGCTCACCTTCGTGAATTTCTAACTTGGGATAACCTTGTGATGGAGGGGCGCGATATAGGGTCCATTGTGTTTCCGGACACTCCCTATAAGTTTTATATCGACGCCTCGCTCGAAGTTCGAGCACAACGGAGAGCGGCCCAGGGACAACGCGATGATCTATTTTTCCGAGACCGGGCCGATTCTTCACGGCGCGCTTCGCCGCTCACGATAGCCGAGGATGCGCATGTGATCGATAGTTCATCCCTCACGATCGAAGGCGTCGTGGGCGAAATCATCGGTCGATTGAAAATCAAAAGGCTCCCGGAGGCTCTTGCCCTCGACTCATGAATCCTCTCTACTGGGTCGGATACGCGCTTTGCAAGACAGTCGCCAAGGTCGCATTTCAGTACCAGGCATTTGGGCAGGAGAACATCATCGAGGATGGTCCTGCGATCATGGCTGCAAACCACCAGAGCTATCTCGATCCGCCGCTGGTTGGGATTACCTGTCGCGCAGAGCTCTATTTTTTGGCGCGAAAGACACTTTTCGAGAACAAGTTTGTTGGCCCAATACTCTCCAGAGTTAATGCGCTACCGGTCGACCTCTCGGGGGCGGATCTAACAGCTGTCCGGACAATCATTAATTTACTCAAACAGGGGCATCGGACTGTTATTTTCCCTGAAGGAACCCGGTCACTGACCGGTGAAATCCAGCAGGCCAGGCCTGGGATAGGCATGATCATCGCGAAGACGCTTGCTCCGGTCGTTCCGATGCGGATCTTCGGGTCCTTTGAAGCTTGGCCGAAAGGAGGAAAAATCAAGCTGTTGTCCCCGGTCACGGTTGTGGTCGGGAAGCCGATCCGATTCAAAAAAGAAGATTTTGTTGTTAAAGGCCGTGAAGCCTATCAAAAGATCAGCGAGCAGGTGCTTACGACGATCGCCGCAATCGAAAGACCAGGGTAGAGAGGGCTTACGATATGGGTTGGGACTCCCGTGGCTGGATTAATTGAGCCTAAATTCCGAAGTTGAGCAGGTCGCGGTCGTGCTCCTGCTCGTCCTCGTCCTCGAGAATTCCCGTTATCTCGCGGTCACGCTGGTATAACGAAATAGTGCGGGAATATTCGGGCCTCGTTTCGACGCAGAATCCTACCCCACAGATCGAGCACGAGCACGACGACGAGCACGAGCACGATTCCCTAACTTCGGAATTTGCGCTGAGATCACGGGCACGACGCCCGTAGCACAAGCTTATCGGCGCCTTCTTTGAATGGTTATGCGTTTGATCCGCGCGTCGTCGCTTGGACTGAAACTCATCACGTCGGGATCTTCTTTCAACGTGTTGTGAACTATTCGGCGATCGTAAGAGTTCATCGGCTCCAGCTTTACCGGCCGACCGGAAATGCGCACAGTCTCGGCAATCTGCCGAATACGTTGTCGCAGCTTGTCGTCCCGCATCGCTCGCCAATGGCCAATGTCGACTTGGACTCGGCGTGCATTCCGATCCTGAGCTTGAAGAATTCGATTGAGGAGAAATTGCAGATCTTCGAGCGTCTCGCCGTCGTGACCAATCAATGCATCGCTTTCTGCCGTGAACACCTGGAGCTGACGACCATTCTCGGTCTCGACTTCCTGGATTTCTGCCACAAAGCCGAGGTAACCGAGCATCGTATCCAATATCTCCTTGGCTTCCATTTCTCCGGGGGTAAACAATTAAGTTTTAACGATAACTCTTTCGTTTGGCAACTGGAGGAGTCTTCGGGGCCCTTACAAGCGGGGCATCCGCCTGGTTTCTAGTGAGGTACATCTGGGCGACGAAGAACAGATTTTGCACCGTCCAGTACAACGCCAATCCTGATGCATAATTGTAGCAAATGAAGAGGAAAATCAGCGGCATGAAAAGAAACATCCTTTGCTGAGCCGGGTCGCCGGTCTTTGGCGTAATGCTCATCTGCCACAACTGGGTCGCCGCCATCACCAATGGCAGGATATTAATCGGAATGCCGGCGAGATGGAAAACCGTATCTGGTTGCGATAGGTCGCGTACCCAAAGAAATGAACTGTTGCGAAGCTCGATGGACTTGTCGAGCATGCCGTAAAAGCCGAAAAAAATTGGGATCTGGACAAGCATCGGCAAGCAGCCACCGAACGGATTGACGCCATACTCTTTGTATAGCTTCATGGTCTCCTGATTCATCCGCTGGGGGTCGTCTTTATACTTCTCGCGGAGCTCATTCATGATCGGCGATAGTTTGGCCATCTTGCGCATCGACTTCGTCGCTGCGTTTTGCAGCGGCCAAAGGAGCGACCGGATAATGATGGTCATGATGATGATGGCCAGTGCATAGCTCTTTACCCAAGCGTGCAGCGTGTTCATCACAGTCAGCAAAATTTCGCTGACCCATTTCGCCCAACCGAAATTCATGATGTCGGCCTGGTCGTTCGGGAGTTTTGCCAAACGGTCGAACTCTTTAGGCCCAGCATAAATGTTGAAATTGACGGTCTTGGACTCCCCGGAAGACAACGTAAAGGGTGGAATCTCGATGGCACCCTGGATAGCCCTGATCGGCTGCTGGCCATCTTCAGCCGGCAAATTCACAGGGATCGCCCAGACCTGCCTGCCGTCCGTCTCCTGCGGAGCGAGAATCGTCGCGAAATACTGGTTACTAACGGCCGCCCAAAGGATTTTATCTGCGGTGGCAGAGTACACGTCCTTGGGTCCACTTGTCTGGAACAATCCGAACAGCTTGCCCGGATCAAAATAGTTTACCGCGATCGAGTTGAATTTGCCGTCCCGGTACCAATCGAACTGAGTCGCGTAGATTCTGTCGGTGCGGTGGATCGGTTCCGCAGCTCCCGTGCCTACGAAAAAGCCAGGCGTTTCGAACGGAGTAGAACCGTTGTTTTTAAAGGTAATCGCGAGGTTGATTTGGTAATCGTCTTTCAGGCCAGCTTGCTTCGAGAGCGTGTAGACTTTGGTGATCTCAAGATCGCCTGCAGTCGTCCGCCTGAGGGTTGCTGTTCCTGCGGTAGGATCGGTCGAGAGTTCATACCCGCTATCCTGCCAGCTATTCGGATTTTGGGTGATCGCGCCGATAGCCGGCGTGCGTCCCGCGTTGAGTTCGACGAATTGACCTTGTTCCGCCCGGTGGTTTAGCAACTCGACCGTTCCAAGACCTCCTCTGTTGTTCGAAAAACGGAGATGAGCGACATCGCTCTTCAGCGTCTCTTCTTTGTCGGGCACTGTCTGGCGCGGCTGCTCCTCAACGGGCGATTGAGTCGTAGCGGTCGGTGACCCTGGCGTGCCCCGTGTTTGAGCGGTTTGAGGTGTTGCTGTGGCCTGCGCGGCGAAGGCCGCTTGGTCTTGCAGGTATTTTGCTCTCGCTTCAGCCCCCTGGCGCTGTTGCCAATAGATCGATGCGACCAATCCGATTGTGGCGAGTACGATTGCTATCCAAGCTGTGCGGTCCATTCTTCGATCAAATTAGAAAACTTTATTGCCCTTCGGATGCTTGGCCGGAACCGGGTCATACCCAAAAGCGCCCCAGGGGTGACAACGAAAAATTCGCCTGATGCCCATCCAGCTTCCAGCTATCCAGCCATGCACTTCGACAGCCTCTACAAAATACTCCGAGCACGTTGGTCTGAATCGACAACCAGTTCCTGGGCCACCGGTTAACGCCGCCAGGAAAGGCGATAGTGTAGCCTTGTACAAGCTAAGTAAGATCCGCAGGATGCGAGCCATATGAGCTAGGCGCTAAAATAGAGGCGCGCTCGGCCAGTCGCAACCAGTCTCGTTCGAGCTCACGATAAGTTGCCGCTGCTGAGGAAAACCGAGCAATTGTGACCAGCCAAAAGCCTTTTCGAATGCGGTATTGATTCAGCCTGAATATCTCGCGGATCTTTCTCCGGACCTTGTTTCGAATGACTGCATTGCCCAGACGTCGGGTGGCCAGAATTCCAATTCTGGAGGGTGCGTCCGTATCCCGCGTCAACGTTGCCAGCACCAGATGCTTTCCATTCCAGGATTTTCCCGACGCTTTGACTAAGTTGAACTCAGAGGAACGGCTTAACCGGGTTGAGCGAGGGAACTTAAACCTTATCCGCCCTGGGCGGACCATAACCTTCTAAGCCTGAGTGTGACGCGCATATTGCACTTCCACGCCAACGGGAATTAGGCGCTTCCGGCCTCGCTGACGCCGCCGAGCCAAAGTCGCCCTTCCACCCTTGGTTTTCATCCGGGCGCGGAAGCCGAACTGGCGCTTCCGGGTGCGTTTTGAAGGTTGATAGGTTCTTTTCATGGCAGTAAATCCTGGAGCATCGAGAGTCGCAAAGGTTAGTCAGAGGCCGGCAATTGTCAACCGGGGAGAATCGACTTCGGCCTGAGAGCGATTTCAGCACGGTTCAGATGATGGCGATTGGTAAGTTGACTCGTAGCCTGATCCGCTTGCAGATGTAGACCCATTTGCGTCGGGCTTAAATATGGTCCAGCGTTCGGCCCCGCTTAACGATCGAAAATGGAATCACCAGACGATACAATAAAACTCCTGAAAAGTGGCGGCTGCCAGTTCATCAGCGAAGCCGAACTGAAGATTAAGCTCGAGGAAGGGCGTGTTCTAAGGGTTAAACTAGGTGTCGATCCTACGTCGCCGGATCTGCATCTGGGACATTCCGTGCCTCTTTTCAAGCTCAGACAATTTCAGGATCTGGGCCATGTCGCGGTCTTGATTATCGGCGATTTCACCTCGATGGTTGGTGATCCGAGCGGTCGGTCGTCAACCCGGCCCATGCTGACCCGCGACCAAGTCAAAGCCAACGCCGAAACCTACAAGGCTCAGGCATTTAAGATCCTCGATCCGAGCCGAACGGAGATCGTATTTAACAGCGAATGGCTCGAAAAAATGACCTTCCTGGAGGTCGTCAAGCTGAATAGCCGGGTGACGCTTCAACAAATGCTCCAGCGCGACGATTTCAAGGTCAGAGTGGCCGAAGGGTTGCCGGTTTTCTTACACGAGCTTCAATATCCGATCATGCAGGGGTGGGACTCGGTGATGGTCCGCGCAGACGTGGAGTTGGGAGGAACGGATCAGCTTTTCAACATTATGGTTGGCCGCGATTTACAGAAAGAGCAGGGCCAGCCGCAACAAGTTGCGTGTCTGCTGCCGATCCTTGAAGGGCTCGACGGCGTGCAGAAAATGAGCAAGAGCCTCCGCAACTACGTTGGAATTAGCGAATCGCCACGGGACATGTTTGGAAAGCTGATGAGCATCTCGGACGAATTGATGGCTCGCTACTACGAAGTTCTCTCGAGTGAACGACCGCCGTCCGTTCATCCAATGGAGGCAAAGAAGCAACTCGCTTCCAGAATAGTGGAACTATTCTACGATCGATCTGCAGCTCAGGCCGCCCTCGACGATTTTAATGTGCGGTTTGCGAAACGCGACCTGGATTCTGCGGAGCTGCCGAGTGTGCGTGTAGTTGAGCTCGGCGAAGACATCATTTCGGCCGTCGTGACAGCCTATTCGCAAGGTTTTGGCATCAGTAAATCGAAGAGTGAGGCTCGCCGCCTCGTCGAGCAGGGGAGTGTTCAATGGCGTGGGGAGAAGGTCACTGATCCGAAGACGCGGATCAGCTTTATCCCTGGCGAAGTACTCAAGCTGGACAAGACTCGAGCAGTCCGATTGATCTGATCGGGATTCAGTCTGGCCCGAGGCCAGTCAGTGTCTCCAGCGAGTCAGGTTCCGTTCGCTTCGAGCGCGCAATTAGCGCGTCGTTTCTTATCCCGTGTGGTTTTTTGCGGGCTAGTCTAACCCTCAGGCTTCTCCTCATTGGAAAGCATATCCTTGACGGACTTTCTCTTGCGGAGACGTAACCAGTTGTTCCATGTCTTCCGCAGGTTATCTTTCACGGAGATGTACTCCTGGTTCAGATCGTTCTGTTTCGGAATCTGATCCAGGATGCCCCGGACGGAAAAGTCATCGGTTTTCAGGATCGTGTAGGCTGTGCCGATTGCAGCATAATGATGAGCGTCACTGGCCGCGGTCATCGGTAAGCCGCGCTCTCTGGCGTAATTGAACGCCGATTGATTGTATCGCTTCAGCGTGGTCGCTGCATTAAAAACCTCAATGGCATCAATCGGCAAGGTGTTCAGGACGTTTTCGCGGATGCCCGCCCGGAAAAGATCGTAGGGATGCGGAGGAACCGCCAGACCTCCGGCTTCGTGAGTCAGGTGACAGACTTCCAGCGCAGGTCGTCCCTTCAGATTCGGCAGAACGGCTCCAATGCACAGGAGGTGTCCCTCCGCAGTCGTGACTTCAACTCCTGGAACAACCAGAAAATCGTTGACCGGCGTGCCATCGCCCCGCATGAGGCCTTTGTCCAGCAAGTAGGTGATAGCATCGCAGGTATTGTGATCGGTCATCACAAACCCGTTCAAACCCTTCTTGCGGGCTGATTCGATCAGTTGTTCCGGGCTGCTGACCCCGTCGCCAGAAAAGAACGAATGGCAATGGAGGTCGATCTTCAAAGGCATGAGGTGGAGATTATAGAGGAATTGAAACGCGCCAACTAAAATTGCCGACCCGTCGAGGTCCCTCTTCAAGAAGTTCTTCGGTGCAATCGCTCTGGATTGTGTTAACAAAGTTTTGATGGAGAGACTGGCTGGCGAACCGGCTTACCCGTGCGAATGACTAGCAACGAGAACCCAGAAACGAAAAACAAGGAGTCCCAATCGGGCGTCCCCGGGTTCAAAGAATGGGCCATTGTTTGTGATTCGATCGCACGCGGTGAGACGAGCTTAATTTTTCGGAAGGGCGGAATTGCAGAAGGTCGCGAAGGATTCCAATTCAAATATCAGCGATTTTTTCTGTTCCCGACCCATTTCCATGGGCAGATCGAGCGAACTCGCCTGAGTGCTGACCGAGACGTGAGACCGCAGCAGGACACCGTGCCGATATCGGTTTTCGTCGAAGTAGAGTTCACGACCTTGTTACAGGACTTGAACCTGCTCCGGCCCTTGGAACCTTTACATGTCATGCAGGCCTCTGTCCTCGAAGAGCGTTTTCATTACGACCAACCAGAGGGTTTGTACCTGGCCTTTGTTAGGGCTTATCGGGTTTTGCCCAGATGGATTCTTCCGCTCCGTCCTGCCTACGGCGGGTGCCGCTCTTGGCTCACGCTACCTGATGCGCCGCCTGAATTGCAGACAGAAGCCGTTCTCTCGGATGAAGAACAAGGCCGGCGCCGCCTGCTTGTCACCGAGACGTTAGCGTAGGCTTCTGACCTTGCCTCACATGTAAATCAATTGTATCCGCTGAAATGTCGCAGCCACCCGGTCACGAATACGATTAATTTCCGGTGAGTCGTGACGGCGGTTGAGGGAGCTAATCAGATGGTCGAATATTGGTTTGGCGTCTTCGAGCTTCTCCTTTAAAGACTCCAAGTAGTCGTCCATCACTTTTTTGGAGTCTGGATCGCTATCCATTGATTTGACAACGTCCGATTCGGCGAATTGATCCTTATTCTCATTAAATGCGTCTACGAACTTGTTGGCTTGGTCACAAAATTTGTCGGCAGCCCTGATGAAATCCGAATCCGAGGTCACGGTATCGAGCGCCGATCCGAGGTCCTTTATCGCTTCAAGGTAGATGGTGAACGGTTGTTTGTAGCGATCAATGACAGCTTGTTTGTCTGGGTCGAGTGCCAACGCTGGGAGACGCAAAACGAAAAGAGTCAACCCGAGGGAAACCGCAAACTTCAGATTCATAAACATGTCAGACCGCGATTGCGGGACATTGTTTGAGTGTTGTCCGGGAATCAATCAAAAATTTGGACCAATGGTTTCCGAGTTTGCGGGCGATCATTCTCGGCTAATTCTTTGGTCGCACGACCAGGTAATTGCTGACGACCGATCTTCCTTCCGAGAAAATGACTCTGCCCTCAAGTTTGACGTAAAACGCCGTGGACGAACCACCATCGAAATTCAGTGCGCGAATGATCGGATGTTCCAGGATCACTTTCGCGTGAGCAAGTATATCACCTATTTCTTTCAGCGTAACCGAGCGACAGACACCAAAACCCCATAGAGACGTTCCGCAAGTAAAAACAAATGTCCTCGGGGCGCCGCGCTGATCGTTTAAACCCGGCACAACGCGTCCACCGTCCACCAGGAATGGTCCGCATTGGATAGCCTGCTGGACGCCTTTGACTCCTGGAAATTCCGCCGTCCGCGTTAACTCAGGTCGGCCGTTTCGCACGAAAAATATTCCCGACAGCAGTTTCGCCTTTTGGAGAGGGTGCAAAACTCTGCTGTTACCGATCAAGAGCCCAAGCGGATCGAGATTTGCTTCGAAGTAGCCGCCGTTTATCCCGGCGAAACCTCCGCGGCTATCGACGGCGTCTCGGACGCCTTGAATATTACCGTCCAAGTTCGTGACCGTTTCGAACCGGATGTCTGTGGGCGTGAAGTAGACCAATTGAACCTCAGCCCGGCTTGCTCCATCACTCAGCGTAAGTTCGGATGCCGTGGCCTCGCCTTTTGATGTCGTGGAGTCACGGCGCTGAATGACGTTCCAATCCGCGTATAGGCAGCCTGGACTTAGCAGGAAGAGCAGGAAAAAAAATTTCATTGCAAGGATCAGGTAGGCCTTGTCAGGCGGAAGCGGGCCCCTACCTGACCCCTGTCGCCAGCACCGTTTGAAAGTAGGGACTGTTTGGTTCCCTCGAAACTATTTGCACCTCGCTTTCCCGGAATCCGGCTTGCTCCAAAAGATGCAGTAGTTGGACCTCGCTGAACCCGAGCCAAAGATCCGCGTACAAATCTCTTGCCTGCTCGAAACTGTGCGCGAGCAGGTCCAGAATGACGAGTCGCCCTCCCGGGCGTAAGACACGCCTTGCCGCCGCGATCGCTTTAGTTGGGCTGTTCGCGTGATGAAGCGCTTGGCTAAAGACAGCCAGATCAATGGAACTGTCCGCAATGGGCGGTTCTTCGAGATCGCCGAGACGGTACTCCAAATTCGTGAATCCTTGCTCCTTTGCCAGCTGGGTTCCGACCTCGACCATTCGCTCAGAAATATCGACTGCGATTACTTTGCGAGCCCGTTTAGCAAGAAGTTGGGAGAGCGTTCCTTCGCCTGCGCCCAGGTCTGCGACATCGATGGGCGGAAAGAGTGTTAAGAGAAGGTTTGCGAGGCCTTGCCACGATCTGCCCGGGCAGTAGCTTCGTCCAAATTTCCCCGCAAGCTTGTTGAAGTACTCACGAGTGCGGTTCCTCCGCTTGGAAAGGACGTGTTTCAGACCGGACCGGTCCGAAGCCGCTTCGGGCATGTCCCCGACCGCTAGCCGGATTAGACTTCTCAACTCGGGTTCTTTGATTGGCCCGGCAGGCGTCCAGCTGTAATAGATGTTTTTGCCGACGCGCCGATCCTGAACCAAGCCGGAGCGTTTAAGCTGCGCAAGGTGAGTCGAGATTCGGGATTGCCCCATTCCTAGGATTTCTTGGATCTCGGCGACCGAGAGCTCTTCAGCTTGGAGCAGATTCATCAATCGGGCGCGAGTTGGGTCGGATAAGGTGCGAAGCGAATTCAGCGTTGACGGCATGGAAATATGATCGATATATCAGGATATCATGATTGGTCAATATACTCCAACGCATTTCCACGCCTTAGTCCTATAGTTGATCTTCAGAAGGCCGATCTATATCCTCACTTTTATGATGCGACGTTACATCTTCTCCTCAGAATCGGTGACCGAAGGTCACCCAGACAAAGTCTGCGACACTATCTCCGATCGAATTCTTGATGCTTGTTTGGCCCAGGACCCGCAGAGCCGAGTAGCCTGCGAAACTCTCGCCAAAGGAAATCTGGTTGTTATCGCCGGCGAGATTACCACCAACGCACGCTTCGATTATCTTGACGAGGTCCGTTCGGCTATTCGTGGAATCGGATACGTTCATGAAGAGTCACAATTTCAGGC
>Ga0213872_10001505_pt1 | contig 15004 bp, 13 predicted proteins | sample VelepicomBERX_R2_FD_160071 | JGI IMG/M metagenome (GOLD analysis project Ga0213872, IMG submission 160071) | Rhizosphere microbial communities from Vellozia epidendroides in rupestrian grasslands, the National Park of Serra do Cipo, Brazil - RX_R2 | ecosystem: Host-associated > Plants > Roots >...
GATCACGTCCGCGCCATGGCGCACGCGCGCCACGGTGTTGAGCAGATCGCGCTGCATGCGCTGAATCGCTTGTATCAAACGGGCGATTTCGTTGTCGCCGCTTTGCTCGATCCTGGCGGTCAGGTCCCCACGCGCCACCTGGTCCAATAAAGCGACGGAATGTTCAAGCGGCTGAAGTACGACCTTGCGCAGGAACAGATGCACCGCAATGATCAGCATCGTTGCGGCCACCAAACCAGCAGCCACCAGCCACATCACGGTGCGGTAGTCGTCGGCGCGGCGCTCCAGCAGGGCGTTCACTTGCTCATCGCTTTGCTTTTGATATTTTTCCAGCGCAGCAGAAAACGCAGCGCCGTTCGGCGTCAGTTCTTTGAGGTTGACTGCGGAATAGGCGTCCGCGTCTTCCTTGGCCAGCGCATCGGTAGCTCGGTCCAAGGTAGCAAGCAAGACCTTGCCGGCGTCGACCAATTGCTGCTTCATGGCCAGATCCTCGCCTTCATACACATCACCTTTGGCATAGGCATCAAGGAAGCCCGACGACTTCTGACGGTTCTTGCGCGCAGTAGCCAGGGCCTCGTTCAGCGCCTCCTTGCTGCCGTTTTCACGCAAGGCGGTGTAAGCACGCATCATCGCGGTGCGCACGCGGGTGGTGTCTTTGTAGGAGTCATTGATCAGGATAACCTGGCTGCTTACCTCATGCACCAGCGCGGTCGTCTGGTTCGACTGCTTAATTGCATACATGCCCAGGCCCGCACCAACGACCAGCATCACCGCAAACATTACCAATACGCCCATCAAACTTGATCGCACGGTGACTTTGTTCATTCTTTCCCCAAAAATAAAGCATTGCTTAAAGGAAACGAACTATACCCGATATGTGGCGATTCCGCTGCGTGATCAGTCCTCTGGTCTACTAGCTATAATGAAATAATCAAACCAAACTGATGGGGCGCCCATGTGGTTATCCGCCGTTGCTTTTGCAGCTGCCGCCAGCGCAAGCCCGGTCGCTGATCCAGTGCCTTCGGCTGCCGCCACGTCCACCGTCAAGGTCGGCTTGCAAAGCGTGGTTGCTCCGTTCGTGCTGTCCGACCATACCTCCGGCCTGCTGGTGGATGTGATCCGGGCCGCCTTCGTGTCGCAGCAGATGCCGGTCGAGTTCCGCTATCTCCCCAATGCCCGCTTCGATGATCAGTTCCGCCAGGGCCTGCTCGACGCCACCACGGCATCTTCGCCCGACCAGGCGCAGGAAGGCTATCTGACCCACTGGCCGGTGTCGTACTTTCATAACATGGCGATCACCTTGCGCAGCCGGATCCCGGCGCTATCCAGCGTGGACGACTTGAAGAAATACCGGGTGACCTCATTCCGCAATGCGCGCAAGGCGCTTGGCCCGGCCTATGCAGCAGCGACGGATCAACCGAATTACCGGGAAGCGATCACCATGCCTTCCGGCGCCCTGCTGCTGGAGCGCACCGACGTGATCGTTTCGCAGCCCGATGTGTTCCAGTACTACCTTCACCAGCAGCTGCCGGAAAAGCGTATCGCCGAATCCGAGCTGGCCTATCACGACATTCTGGGAGCAGGAAAATTTTACTGGATGCGCTTTCGCACCGAGGCCCAGCGCGACGCCTTTGAACGCGGCATCGCGCAGCTTTATGCGACGGGTGAGATCGACCAGATCCTCGGCCACTACCAGCACGACTACGGCGTGACGCGCGACTTCTTCATCGCACTGGACTGCCAGTTCCGCCCAGCGCTGGCGCCGCAGAAGTGCAAAACCATCAAGTGGAAATGAAAAGTGGAAATGAAAAAAGCCCAGGCTGTAAAACCTGGGCTTTTAAAATTCTGGCTCCCCGACCTGGACTCGAACCAGGGACCTGCGGATTAACAGTCCGTCGCTCTACCGACTGAGCTATCAGGGAAAAGAGGCCGTATTGTACACGGCCTTTTTGCGGCTGTCTAGGCCGCTGCGGAACTAATTAAATCAGAAGCCGCCGCGGAACTGCACGCCAAACTGACGGGGATCGTTGACGAAGCCGGTCAGGTTGTTGAAGTCGATCGCACCAACCACACGCTGGGTGTTGGTGATGTTACGTGCGAAGGCAGCCACTTCGTACTTGCCGCCAGCCCAGTTGTAACCGACGCGCAGACCACCTTCCAGCAGCGACTTGCCGGTGAATTCCTTGGCTTCGTACAGGAAGAAGTTGATCTTGCTGCGGTACGACCAGTCGGTCAGCACGAACAGGTTGCCGTTTTCCAGCGCCCAGTTATAGCGGGCGGTGGCGTTCAGGATCCACTTCGGTGCCTGTGGCAGCGGGTTGCCGTCGATGACGACGCGGCCGGCAGCGTTGATCGGGTTGGTGATGGTGCACTGGGCGCACTTGTTCACCGACAGCGAAGGATCTTCGATCTTGGTGAAGTTGTACGAGGCGCTGCCGGTCACTTTGAAGTCGCTGGTCACGAAGGCTTCGAAGTCGCCTTCCACGCCACGGCCTGCGGTCTTGGCTGCGTTGATCAGCTTGGTCACGTTGGAGGTACCACCCACCACGGTCAGCTGCTGGTTCTTCACTTCGTAGTCGTACACGCTCAGGTTGGCGCGGGCGCGGCGGTTGAACAGGTCAGCCTTGATACCGGCTTCGTACGAGGTGATGGTTTCCGCATCGGCCACGGTGATCGGCACCGAGCTGTTGGCGGCGGCGATCGACGGTGCGCGGAAGCCGGTCGCTACGCGGGCGTAGGCGTTGACGTCCTGGTTGATCTTGTAGGTGCTGCTCAGATCCCAGTTGACCTTGCTCTTGCTCTCGTCCACCGATTTAGGACCGATCTGCACCACGTTGACGGCTTCCACAGTGCGGAAGTCCTTCTTGTCGTTGGTGTAGCGCAGGCCGCCGCGCACGCTCCAGACGTTCGACACGTCATAGGTCACGGAACCGAAGATCGCTTCGGCTTCGTTGTTCTGGTGGCTGGCCAGGTGCGAGGTCTGGGCGCCGGTGTCGCTGTTGTAGTTGTTGCTGTAACCGTCGGCGCTTTCCTTGAAGTAGTACACGCCGGTCTGCCAGTTCAGCGGACCTGCGTTCTTCGATTCGACGCGGAACTCTTGCGAGTACTGATGCAGGCCGGTCAGGCCGCCACCGGTCTCAACCTGGAACGGAATGAAGCCAGGGCCAGCCGGGGTACCGCCGTCGATGTCGCCGCGGCTGTAGTAGTTGTCCACGCCTTCATAGCCGGTGATGGAGAACAGCTTGACCGAACCCAGATCCCAGGTCAGGCGGGCATTGGCACCGTTGGTGCTCAGGTTCTGCATGTTCTGGCCGTTGGTGTTGATCTTGGTGAAGTCGTAGCCGTCCGCCAGATCGTCGGTGCCCTTCTTGATGATGTTGGCGCGGAACAGGCGCGCGCTGCCGGTGGTCTCGCGCGAGTGCACGTTGAACAGGGCGTTGAAGTCGGCGTTCGGCTTGTACAGGAACTGCACGCGCTCGGCGTGTTCGTTGTAGCCTTCCAGCACGTCGTTCTGCTTGGTGAAGGTGTTGTCAACGAAGTTGTCGCGGTGCTGGCGCAGGGTCGATACGCGCATGGCCCATTCGCTCGACAGCGGAATGTTGGCGGCGCCTTCGGCATTCACGGTGTTGTGGGTGCCCCACGACAGGCTGTAGTAGCCGTCGACGCCCTTCAGGTTAGGCTTTTCGGATTCAAACTTGACCACGCCGGCCGGGGTGTTGCGGCCGAACAGGGTGCCTTGCGGGCCGCGCAGCACTTCCACGCCGGCCACGTCAAATACCGGGAAACCTTTCAGGATCGGGTTTTCCTGCACCACGTCGTCATAGATCAGCGACACTGGCTGCGAAGCGAAGGTGCTGAAGTCGGTGTTGCCATAGCCGCGGATGTAGAAGCGCGGGAAGGTACGGCCGTTGGACGACTCCACGTTCAGCGATGGGGTCTTGCCCGCCAGGAAGCGGATGTCCTGGCCGCCGGACAGCAGCACGTCCAGGTTTTCGGCTTTCAGCATCGACACGGACACCGGCACATCCTTGATGTTCTCGGTGCGGCGCTGTGCGGTCACGGTGACGGTTTCCAGCTGGGGTTCGGTGGCAGGGGCAGCGGCGGTATCAGCAAAGGCGGAGCCGATAGGCATGACGGCGGTCAGCGCCAGCAGGCGCTTGTGCATCTTGGACAGTTTGATCATTCAAGTTCCCGAAGAATTATTATGCAAAGAGTTGCTCGACAGTGTCTCCTGTTCTCTCTTTGTTTGTGATGTTTAAAATACATCAACTTTTTCAGAAGGCGATATTCTCGTTTATTGATACCATCTATTGCAATAGGAATATAACAATTGCCTTCTCAAATGATAGAAACCGTCGTAATTTTGCCAAAAGACAAAATAAAAAAAGCCACGCGGTAAGCGTGGCTTTCGCTGTGGCGCGGGCAGCGCGGCTTACATGCCGAGCGATTTGAGCAGGTCGTCGGCGTCGTCGTCGATCATCGGCGCGGAGGCTTCCGGCGCGGTGCCGCGCGAGGCTTCCAGCAGATCGTCGGCATCGCCCACTTCGCTGGCGTCGAAGTCGTGCAGGCGGATGAACTCGGTGCGGTCGATCGCCAGTTCCAGGTAGAAGATGTTGCCCTTCTCCGTGTAGAACGAAACGCGGCGCATTTCCGGGCGGTCCAGCGGGGTGTCGATGCTCAGGGTCACCTGCTTGTTCAGCACCAGCATTTTCGGCTGGTTCTGGGTGATGTTGGTCTGCAGTTCGCGGCGGATCTTGCCGGTGAAGTCACCCACGATCTGGTTCATCAGTTCGCCCAGGATGTTGGACACTTCATCCGAGGTGTGCGAGCTGGCCAGTTCCGACTTTGGCATGCCCATGTGCAGCATATAGCGTTCGTACAGCTCCATGGCGGTATCGGCGCCGAAGTTCAGCACCACCAGGCCGGTAAAGCCGCCGTCAAACAGCACGAAGCAGCCGATATCGGGTTTCAGGCCAACCTTGGTGATACGCTGCACCATGGCCGAGTAATGCACTTTGCTCTGGGTGGCGATACCCAGCACCCGCGTGACCGAATTGCACAAGCTGGTCAGCAGATCTTCCGTGCCGTAAACAATCTTCGTATCGCCCAAATCTTCCGTGGTCATGCTGCCCTCTCGTTGTTTTCTAAATGTCTGTTTTGTGTGCCAGACCCGAATATCAGAAGGATACTGAAGCGACAACCTCCCGTCCACTTGATTCAGTGAAACTGCGGCAGAACCCACGAAAAGCGTGCTGCGCGACAACTTTTATTGTGGCGGCTGGGTAAAATCGCAGACACCGTCAGGGAAAATGCGCGCCAGCCACTGCTGCTGCTCCGGCGTAAAGCGGGCTGGGCCTTCGGCGCCATAGGTGCCGTCGGCCAGCGCCGTGGCCAGCGGCTTCAGCGCGCACTTGAACTCGTCACCCTTGATGGACGCCCCCGCCACCATGCGCGGGCTGGAAAAGATGGGATAGCGCCGCGTGCAGGCGCCCGTCTCGCGCTGGTTGAGGATGCCGTCCCAGACGGTGGGACCGGCGGCCAGCACGCTCCCACTGTCGTCGAAGCACTGGTCGGCAAACTGCGCCGGCGCTTTGCCGCTGCCCAGGTAGTCATCCAGCACCGCCAGCGCTTGCAGGATATGGTCGGCCAGGCCCGCTTCCGACGGCGCAAACCAGATCACCTGGCGGCTGGCGTCCTGCGCATGGGCCGCCTGCAGGCGCGCCCGCGCGGAAAAGGACTGGCGGGCATTGTGCATGTTCAGCTCCGGCTCCAGATAAGGCCGCAGATCGATCAGCGGCATACCCAGGCGCCGACCGGTGAAGACCTGCCCGGCGGCGACGGCGGCGCGCATGGCCTCCATGCTGCCGCTGCGGCGCGGCGCCGGCGTGCCTTCCGGCGTGCGGCAGGTGGCGCTGCGGCGCATATTGCGGGCGTCAAAAGGATCGTCATCCATGCGCCAGTCGACAAACTCGGCCTGCTCCTTCCAGCTGCCCACGCAGGCGTTCAGGCGCAGGAATTCTTCCGCGCTCAGCTGGCCTTGCAGCAAAGCGGCGAGACCGTATTGCACGCCGGTGTTGTCGACCGAGATCGGCGCAAAGCCCTGCTGGTCCACGCCGTAGATATCGGCCAGGTCGTTCCAGTGCGTCCACTTGACCTGGTCGAACACATTGGCGGGATAGCCATACGCCCGCGCGCCCTTGTCAAAGCGGGGATCCTTGAAGCGCGGGTTCAGCACGGTCGGCATCGCCATGCGCCAGCCGTGGATGCACTCGGTTGAGCCTGGCTTGCCGGTGATTTCATTGCGCACCGTATCGCTGGCGTTCATGCCCTCGATCACGCGCTGCTCGCTCCAGCGCGCCCAGCGCGAGGCCGGATCGCGCGCCACCTCGTCGCGGAAATACTGGCCCAGCAGCGGGCAATCGGCGATCGGAATGGTCTGCGTGATCATGTCCGGATAAGACTGGAGGGCGATGCCGCCATCCAGCAAACCCGGCCGGTTTTGCGCGAACATATACTGCTGCACGGCGCCGCCCGATCCGCCGATGCCGATGGTAAAGCGCGGCTTGCCATAGGCTTCAGCAAAGCGCGCCTTGGTCAGCACGGCGGTCTGCTCCGCCAGGCGCATGTTGTAGTGCACGCCAGTCTCGTTGCCCGAGGAGCTGATCACCGCGTAGCCCAGCGTCAGCAGGCGCGGCAGCAGCTCCTTTTCACTGGGGCTGAGGCCGCCGTTAAACCACATCGCCAGCCCCTGCTGATGGCCGATGCCCACGCCGCCGCGCAGCCAGTAGATCAGCTTGCCATTCCATTGCGGCGGCATGGCAATCGTGTACAGGAAGCGGTTGATGACGCCGCCTTCCACCCGTACCACCAGGCGCTTGTCAGGCGGCGGCGCGCCTGTATCGACGGGCTGAAAGCCCTTGCCGTCGTAATAGAAGTCTTGCGTGCGCGGCTTGATGGCGCAGTTCTGGGAGTAGCCGATCAGCTCTTTGTTGTTGTCGAAAACAGGATGGCCGATGCCTTGCTGGTTGTCGACCAAAGGCTGGCCGAGGCCGGATTCCGCCGTGCGGCAGATGAAGGGTTCTTGCGGCGAGGGCTGCTGCTGCGCCGCCGCCAGTCCGCTGAAAAGCAGGCCCGCCAGCGCGGCCGCCCCATAGAATCGCCCTCTTCCCGCTCTCATCATCGCGCCCTCCTTTGAGGGCATTATGGCATTGAACAGTGCGTCATTAGCCGCATTGGAAAGCAAAAAGCCCAACCGGCAAGGGCTGGGCTTTTCAATATTCTGGCTCCCCGACCTGGACTCGAACCAGGGACCTGCGGATTAACAGTCCGTCGCTCTACCGACTGAGCTATCAGGGAATGGAGGCTGCATTATAGACACCGCCGTACAGGCTGTCCAGCACGCGGAACTGAACGGCTACTGTCCCACGCAGATAATTTATTCCGTCATCCGTAATGGCACAAGAGCATAGGTTGCGGCCCGCTTCGGCTGAGCGGCGATAGCGAAACTACCTCCGCATTCATTACCAGCCGATTCCAAGGCTTGCCCGACAACGCCCAGTAACAAGCCAGCCGCAAGCGTTTCGATGCGCGGCGTTACCTCAAAGTAGTAATCGGTGTTCGGGCGAGCGTCGAACTTCAGCTGACAGGCGCCCGGACTATCCCATAAGTCAGCGGCGATGACATGGCTGCCGCGGGGAACTTCGAATGTAGAAAAGCCCATATGGGCGACTTTGCCGACGATCTTGCCATCGATCGAAAGACGAGTGTCCCGCCCAGATCCCTGGCTGTCATCGCCCGACCGATACACCACAACACGCGCACTATCAGGCGCCAGAGGAACCTGCGACTTGAGATATTCGGAGTAAGTGCGCCCATTCGCCGCACATCCGCTGATTAAACCGGCCAACAGCACGAGACTAACTTGTTTTTTCATATTTTCCATTGAAATTCGGGGGACTGAACGCATAACGGAAACCGCCCAAAAGGTTGCTTATGCGCAATTATCACAACAATATCAGAAGCCGTCGCCAATGACAAAGGCGTTCTGATCACATTCCCCAGGCGGCGGTAACAATTGAATAGAATTTAACAATAATAAATTGCTACCATCACTGCGCATAATGCCTGGTGCGTTTCGCCGGGCGACCACAAAAAAGGGGGATCAAACAATGGGAAAACTCAAGAGCAGATTCATTCCGATGGCGATGGCCGCTGCGCTGGCGGCCCTCTTGTCCGCATGCGGCGGCGGGGGCGGGGGCACATCGGGCACAGCCACCGACGCCAATCCGGTCACCACCAGCTTCCCCATCCAGCAAGCGCTGGCCTATGCCTTTACGCATGGCGTGCAGGCGACACTGAACATCACGGGTAACACCAGCAACGGAACGACGACCTATCCAATCACCGGCTCGCTGACCTACACGCTGGGCATCGCGGCCAGCGCCACCTTCGAGGGAGGTACGGCCTTGCAATCTGCCGAGAACCTCACCGCCACCCTCTCCGCCAACGGGACAACGCAGCCACTGACGGTCAACGGGCAATTATTCGTCAATGCGCAATATGCGCCCATCGGGGAAAGCACGTCCGACAGCTACTGTGTGGCGACCAATACACCGGCCTATCCCGCCACCGCCGTGGCAGGCCAGAGCGGCGATATCGCCACCCTGAATTGCTACTCCGACAGCAGCAAACGAACACTGGTCGATGTGGAGAAAATCAGCTACGTCACCACCGCTGGCAGCGATGCCAACAGCCTCGACTTTAAAATGGTGACCACGGACTACGGCCTGTCCAATACTCCGGTGACCACCAGCAGCACAACCTATACCATATCGGCCGCCGGCATTCCCAAGCTCACCCGGGTGCAGCTTTCCGGCACGGAGGATGGCATCAGCGTCAGCATCGACGCCAAATAGCAGCAGTGCTCGGCCCCCACGGGGGCTCGAAGCCTGGTCCGGCGAATGAACAGTTCGCCGCGCTACTGCCCGACGCAAATGATCTTGGAGACGTATTCGCCTGCGCCACTTTTCTTGCGGGCAGCCCAGGCAATGGCTTCATTTGCCTCTGCAACCGTCATCACTGTGGCCTTGTCCTTGTTTTTGATGAACGAGACGCCCTCAAACGCCCCTTCCTTGCTGCGCATGACGCGCGCAAAGACAGGCGGCTTGCTGCTGTCGCCAATTTTGTTCTGCTGAACGAGGTAACGGCGATCCTGATCTTCCATTTGATACTCCTGAAACACTAAGGCTGTATTTTATGCGAACAACTGAGCGCCGTTCAGTTCGCTTTTGGCTGTAGCTCCAGCCACTCCCTTACAGCATCATTCACGCGGGTTTGCCAGCCTCGGCCACTGGCCTTGAGGGCTTCAAGGACGTCCTGATCGAATCGAATGGTGGTCGACACTTTGGGATTGGGCTTGAAGCTCCCCACCGGGCGACCGCGCCGCGCTACAAGCGGTTCGGGGATTTCGGCTTCCGGCTGCGGCGGCGCCATATGCTCCAGACTACGCAGCAACGCGTCTTCAAACGCAAGAATCTCTGGGGCGATGGCATCTTTACTCACAAAACTTTCCTGCAACGTCGACGGGACCGTGATTAAATCGTAATTACAAAAAATTTTCCACAATTATTTTGTTATTACATCCAAATACTCCTACATCTTCACATTGAGTATGTGCTTTGCGCTAGCCCAAAGCGGCAGAAGCCAGCCACGGAACAATCAATGGCTCATAAAGAGGAGCCAACGCATGGAACCAATGGCAAACGAATCACACCCCACACCGGCGTATGATGATCACGAGTCCCGTCTTACGAAGTTGGAGGAAGCTGTGACGGCTTTGCAATGTGACAATGCCTTATTACGACAACGAGTGGATAACGGCTTTGAGACGGCTCAAGTGCAGCTCGCGGTTACCGAAGAAAAGCTGCGGCGAGAGTTTCATGAGGGCTTGCACGATTTGGAGCGAGTTCTGAGCGCCAAGATCGAGGGAGAAGCGAGGCGTCTGGAGGGCCGGATTAGCGACGAAGTGATCACCAGACTGGACAGACAAGATGCAAGAATGGACAGGCTGGACGCAAGAATGGACAGACTGGACGCCAAGATTGACCAGTTAGCCAAATGGCTAGTCGCGGCACAAGTGACCACAATAGCTCTCATCGTTGGAATCGCGGTACAGCTATTCCTGCGCTGAAAAACAAAAAGCCCAACCTGTCAGGGCTGGGCTTTTTTAATTCTGGCTCCCCGACCTGGACTCGAACCAGGGACCTGCGGATTAACAGTCCGTCGCTCTACCGACTGAGCTATCAGGGAAAAGAGGCCGCAGTGTACATGCTCCGGGCAAAATTGCCTAGAGCTGGCGGCAATTATTTTTGCTGGATGTGCCCCCTCACCTGCTCCAGCACCTCCTTCAGCTGAACAAGCAGCGGCTGTGCACGCTCCAGCTCGCTATGCGCCTCGCCATGCGCCAGCTGCTCCAGCGCCTGGCACAGATCCGCCATGCCAAAGGCGCCGACTGTGCGGGCGGAGGCTTTGAGGCGATGGCCCAGCTCGCGCACCGACTGCACGTCGCCGCGCGCCAGCCCCGCCTCCATGTCGCGCACACCCTCCTCCGCGCTTTGCAGGAATTTGACGGCGAACTTCTGCAGCCTGGCCGGATCCTCGCCGATCAAGTCCGCGAGCACGGACAAATCGATCACCGCCGGGGCGCCGCCGGACACCGGCCGGGCAGCAGAAGCCAGGACCGGAGCCTGCGCCTGCGCGGCCAGTCCCGCCGACTGCGGCAGCCATTTGGCGATGGTCTGGTACATCAAGGCAGGCTGGATCGGCTTGGAAATGAAGTCATCCATGCCTGCATCGATGCAGCGCCCGCGCGCCTCGGTGGTGGCGGTGGCCGTCATCGCCAGCACGCGCAGATGGGCCAGCTGCGGATCTGCGCGAATGCGGCGGGTGGCTTCCAGCCCATCCATCTGCGGCATCTGCAAGTCCATCAGCACACAGTCGAACTCGGCCCGGCGCAGCAGCTCCAGCGCCTCAACGCCATTGTTGGCGAGACAGACGGTTGCGCCCGCGTCTTCCAGCATTTCCCGCGCGATTTGCTGGTTGAAGGAATTGTCCTCGGCCAGCAGGATGCGGGAGCGCTTCAGCGCCGCCATCACCGCTGAGGTCTGCGCACTGGCCAGCAATTCGGCTGCAGCGTCGCTGATCTCGTTGATCAGGGCCGGCACCACCTGACGTGATACGCCAAGCCGCGCCGTGAACCAGAAGGTGCTGCCCACGCCCGGCTGGCTGTCGACGCCCACCTCGCCGCCCATCAGCTGCGCCAGCTCCTTGCAGATCGCCAGACCCAGCCCGGTGCCGCCGTATTCGCGCGTGGTCGACGTATCGGCCTGCTGGAAGGAGACAAACAGCCTGGCCATCTCCGCCTCCGACAGGCCGATGCCCTGGTCGCTCACCTCGAAGCGCACCAGGCATTCATTGGCATCGCCAGCCAGCTTGCGCGCGCGGATCGCCACCCGCCCCTGCTCGCTGAATTTGATGGCGTTGCTGGTGTAGTTGATCAGCACCTGCTCGATCCGCAGCGGATCGCCCACCAGCCGTGGCGGCAAGGCCGGATCGAGATCGAACATCAGCTCCAGCTTGCGGCTGGCAGCCTTGGGCGCCACCACCGTCAACAGCGTCTGCGCCACCTGGTCGAGCGCAAAATCGACATGCTGGATTTCCATCTTGCCCGCCTCGATCTTGGAAATGTCGAGGATGTCGTCGATGATGCCCAGCACATGCTCGCCGGCGAAACGGATCTTTTCCAGATAGTCGCGCTGCTGCGGATCGAGCTCGGTCTTCAGCGCCAGATAGGCCATGCCGATCACGCAGTTGAGCGGCGTGCGGATCTCGTGACTCATATTGGACAGGAACTGGCCCTTGGCCATGCTGGCCGCCTCGGCCAGTAGCTTGGCCTGCTCCAGCTCCTTGTTCTTCGCCTCCAGCTGCTCCTCGTAGCGCCGCTCGGTGGTCACGTCGTGGTAGATGGTGACGAAGCCGCTGACGGCGCCTTGCGCGTCGTAGATGGGCCGGCCAATGATGTTCAGCAGCCCGCCATCAGCCTTGGTGCGGGTGAAGTTATGCGGTTCAAACTTCAGGCACAGCGCCACCCGCGCTGCGACCAGCGCTTCGATATCGCCCGGTCCATAGTCCCCGCGCAAGGCAATCACGCGGAAGACGTCGGCCATCGTCACGCCGGTACGCATCAGGTCCGGCGGAAAGCCTTGCAGTTCGGAGAAGGCCGGGTTCCAGAATCGAATGGTCAAATCCCGGTCAACAATGGTCACCCCGACCGGCATGTACTCCAAGGCAGCAGCCAGCTTGGGGAAATTTACGCGAAAGAATTCGTCGCTGTGTACTATTGATTCCATTTGTTAATCTTAATGCACCGCACAAAAAAAATCCCGCACAAGGCGGGATTTAGATGATGCAGCACTCGCCCGAAGGCGCTTTTGCTTGTTATTTCTTGTTGGATTATTTCTGCTTGCGACGTGCTACCAAGCCCAGCAGGCCCAGGCCGGCGACCAGCATGGCGTAGCTTTCTGGCTCTGGTACCGGCGCGGCGGTCACGGAGATGTTGTCCAGCGCAGCACCGTAGTAGGTGTTGTTGCTGTTGCCCGAGAAACGCAGGGTGCTGGAGGTCGAGTCGGCTACGAAGCTGAAGCTCTGGGTGGTCCAGCCCATGTCGCCGTGCGATTTGCCGGTCGAATCGAAGGAGAAGCTGTGGTCGCCGCCAGCGCCGACGGTGATGACTTTCACCGCGCCGCCGCCGTCGGTGTTGCCGGCCATGCTGAAGCTGACGTTATAGGTCTGGCCTACCACGGTGGCGAAGGATTGCGAGATCACGCCAGCCGAATTGCCGTTCAGGTCCAGGCTGTAGCTGCCGGATGCCGGCGACCAGTAGGTGTTGATCAGGTCAACGCTGCCGCTTTCGATGGTCCAGCCATTCAGGCCGCCGCCAACGCCGTAGGTGGTGAAAGCGCCCGAGAAGGTGCTGTCTTCGAAACCGCCATTGGTGATCAGCTCAGCTGCCTGCGACATTGGCGCCAGTGCGGCGAAAGCGGCGATAGCGAGAATTTTTTTCATGGTGACGGTTTCCTGTTGTATTTAATTAACTGCTATTGCCTATTATTAAGCCTAACTTAAGCAATGTCAAACAAATATCACATGTTATTTTTAGGCAATTGTTTTTACGCCACAAATTCAGGCCAGGGCTTCCTTGGCCGCTTCTTCCGGGCTCAGGCCATCGTAAAACAGATCGGTGAACCACTCGACCTGCTCCTCAATGTGCTCCTGCGCCTGCTCCTGGGTGGCGCCGCCTTTGACCAGCCAGCCCTCTACCTCGATGCACCACTGGATCAGTTCCAGAGTTTCCGGATCGAGTTCTTCTTTCTTTTTTGCCATGATTGCGAATCCATACGATAAAAAACAAAAAAGCCCAACCTGTTAGGGCTGGGCTTCTTTAAATTCTGGCTCCCCGACCTGGACTCGAACCAGGGACCTGCGGATTAACAGTCCGTCGCTCTACCGACTGAGCTATCAGGGATTAGAGGCAACATTTTATACTGTTTCGTCCACGCCATCAAGTATTCCGATGGCACAACTTACTGCGGTATTCCGTGTTGCCATTCGCACTTTGCAGCGCGAAGAAGCAAGAGTTTAGAGCACTTTCGCGACGGCGTCAACGACGATATCGATATTGCGCGAATTCAGCGCCGCCACGCAGATACGGCCGGTGTCCACCGCGTAGATCGACTGGGCGCGCAGCTGCTCCACTTGCGCCTTGCTCAGGCCCGAGTAGGAGAACATGCCAACCTGGTCGCGCACAAAGGCGAAGTCATGCGCTGGCGCCTTCTCTTTCAGCTTGGTGACGAAGGCTTCGCGCATCTGCTTGATACGCACGCGCATGGCGGCCAGTTCGTCTTCCCACAGCTGGCGCAGTTCCGGGGTGGTCAGCACGGTGGCGACCACCTTGCCGCCGTGGACTGGCGGGTTGGAGTAGTTGGTGCGCACCACGCGCTTCAGCTGGGACAGCAGGCGCGCCGCTTCTTCGGTGGAAGCTGCCACCACGCTCAGGGCGCCCACGCGCTCGCCGTACAGCGAGAACGACTTGGAGAAGGAGTTCGAGATCAGCAGCGGGCAGCCGGTGGCGGCAAAGCGACGCACCACGGCGCCATCTTCGGCGATGCCGGCGCCGAAGCCCTGGTAAGCCATGTCCAGGAACGGAATCAGGCCGCCAGCGACAACGGCAGCGATCACTTCATCCCACTGGGCGCTGCTCAGGTCGGCCCCGGTCGGGTTGTGGCAGCAGGCGTGCAGCAGCACGATGGAGCCGCGCGGCATGGCTTTCAGGTCGGCCAGCATGCCGGCGAAGTCCACGCCGTGGGTGGCTTCGTCGTAGTAGGCGTAGTTGTTGACCGTGAAGCCGGCGCTCTCGAACAGGGCGCGGTGGTTTTCCCAGCTCGGATTGCTGATGTAGACTTGCGCGCCCGGTGCGAAGCGCTGCAGGAAGTCGGCGCCGATTTTCAGGGCGCCGGTACCGCCGATGGCCTGCACGGTCACGGCACGTTTCTCTTGAATTACGGCGCTGTCGGCGCCAAATACCAGCTCCTGTACTGCCCTGTCGTAGGCCGCCAGGCCTTCGATCGGCAGGTAGGTACGTGGGGCTGGCGCGGCGATCAGCTGCGCTTCCGCTTTCTGCACGCACTCCAGCAGCGGCACTTTGCCATTGTCGTCATAATAGACGCCCACGCCCAGATTGATCTTGGCGGGATTGGTGTCGGCATTGAAGGCTTCGGTGATGCCCAGGATAGGGTCGCGGGGGGCCATGTCGATGGCGCTGAAGATGCTAGGATTCGTCATGATAAGATTGGATTCGATTGGAAGCGGTCACAGCGGAAACACGCCGGCACCCGAACAAAATCCGGTTTTACACGCCGACAATCGCATATTCTATCAAAGGTCACGC
>Ga0213872_10001506_pt1 | contig 15000 bp, 12 predicted proteins | sample VelepicomBERX_R2_FD_160071 | JGI IMG/M metagenome (GOLD analysis project Ga0213872, IMG submission 160071) | Rhizosphere microbial communities from Vellozia epidendroides in rupestrian grasslands, the National Park of Serra do Cipo, Brazil - RX_R2 | ecosystem: Host-associated > Plants > Roots >...
CGGCCATGACCAGATCTTCGACCATATGGTGCTGGACGGTCTGGAGGACGCCTATGCCACCGGCCGGGTGATGGGCGATTTCGGCGAATCCACCGCCGAGAAATTCGGCTTCAGCCGCGCCGATCAGGACGAATATGCCATCGAGACCTTGAAACGCGCCCGCGCCGCGATCGAAAGCGGCGCCTTCAAGGCCGAGATCGTCCCGGTCCCGGTGCAGATCAAAGGCGGCGAATTGATGATCGCCGATGACGAGATCCCGATGAAGGTCAGCCCGGAAAAGATTCCCACCCTGAGGCCGGCCTTCCGCAAGGACGGCACCATCACTCCGGCCAGTTCCAGCGCCAATGCCGACGGCGCCGCGGCCCTGGTGCTGACCCGGAAGTCGGTGGCGCTCGCCAAGGGCATGCCGATCCTGGCCGAGGTCAAGGGCCACGCCACCCACAGCCAGGAGCCGGAATGGTTCACCACCGCGCCGATCGGCGCCATCGGCAGGCTGCTGACCAAGACCGGCTGGGGCGTCGACAGCGTCGATCTGTTCGAGATCAACGAAGCCTTCGCCGTGGTGGCGATGGCGGCGGCCAAGGAACTCGGCATTCCGCGCGACAAGCTGAACGTCAATGGCGGCGCCTGCGCGCTCGGCCATCCGATCGGCGCCACCGGAGCCCGGCTGATCGTCACGCTGATCCATGCTCTGAAGCAGAAAGGATTGAAGCGCGGCGTTGCCTGTCTTTGCATCGGCGGCGGCGAAGCCACCGCCATCGCCGTCGAATTGGCCTGAAGCGACATGTAACAAAAATCTCACAGCCTCGTTGCGGGCATGGCGGCTCCCTCCGGCCTTAACTTTTATCGCCCGCTCCCTCCGGGGAGAGCGCGGCAAGAGGTCAGAGGGAGTCTTTCATGCACATCACTTTTTCGCTCGAGAGCGAAGTCGAACGTCAGATCGAGCGGCTTCGCCACTCGAATACCAATATGATTCTCTTGTCGATTTCCGCGCCGCAGCTGTCCGCGGCGGCCTTGAACGACGCGGTCTGCGCCGCGGCGGGCCATTCCGACATCGTGGGCTCGCTGCAGGATGGCGCGGTCGGGGTATTGTCCCTTCTGCCGATGCGGGCCGGCGCGGCGGTAATCTATGAGCAGCGCTTCATCTCGCGGCTGCGGGTCTGCCTGCAACAGCCGGGCGGCGGCCGCGCCTGGATGCGCTCGGCGCGGCGCTGGACGGCGGAATTGTCGTCGGCGGCGGAACTGTTCGAAGCTCTGGCCAATGCGCCCTGCACCTGCATCATTCCCGGTCTTCCTGGACCCGTCGCGGCGACTATGGACGAAGACGCATTGCTGATGAGCAGCAAGCACTGGTTCAATTTGCACGCCTATGTCTCGGCGTCGGAACATTGAGCTTGTTGAGAACGGGCAAAAAAATGTTGGATGAGCATGTGATCAGCCATGTCAAACGCCATGGCGAACAATACGACGCCAAGCCATTGGTGTCGTTCAAGAACCGCTTCGGGACAATCAAGGAGATGTGCTATAGCCGATATGACCGCTGTTTCTACGTAGTGGTCGATGGGCGCGAGAGATTTCGCGGCGACGCCCCGGATACCGTCTTCGGCTATTTCTGCGACGTGGCTCCCGATTAAAACACCTCTTCCCAGCTGCTGCTGAGCCTTACCGCCGAATTGATCAGCCCGACCATCGAATAGGTCTGGGGGAAGTTGCCCCACAATTCGAAGGTCTTGTGATCGATGTCCTCGGACAGCAATCCCAACGGGTTGCGTCGGGCCAGGACCGATTCGAACAGGGCGCGGGCTTCTTCGGTGCGGCCGAGCGCCGCCAGGGCGTCGATATACCAGAAGACGCAGATGATGAAGGCGGTCTCCGGCTGGCCGAAATCGTCCTGCATGTCGTAGCGGAACAGGAAGTCGCCGCGCTTCAGCCGGTTGCCGACGGCCTCGACGGTGGCGAGGAAGCGGGGATCGTCGGCGGCCAGGAAATTCACTTCATGCAACAGCAACAGGGTGGCGTCGAGCTTGTCGCCGCCGAAGCTGGAGACGAAACTGCCGAGCTTCTTGTTCCAGCACTGGGCGCAGATCTTGCGGTGCAGCCGGTCGGCGCGCTTGCGCCAAGCCTTGGCGCGGCCTTGCCAGCCGAGATGTTCGGCGATCCGCGCCAGCCGGTCGCAGGCCGCCCAGCACATGACGCCGGAAAAGGTATGGGTCAGGGCGATGCCGCGGAACTCCCAGGGTCCGGCGTCGGGCTTGTCGAATTTCGCCACCGCCCGCAAGCCCAGGCGCTCCAGCTGGTGGTACAGCGTGACGTCGCCGCGCCGCGCCAGCCGGTGATCGAAGAAGGCGTGAGCCGACGCCAGCACCACCGAGCCATAGACGTCGTTCTGGATCTGCAGATGCGCCTGGTTGCCCATCCGCACCGGCCCTGAACCGCGGAAGCCGGCAAGGGCCGGCACGATGCGCTCGTCCATGTCGGTGTAGCGGGTGATGCCGTAGACCGGCCGCAAATCGGCATCATTGGCTTCCTCGACGATATTGCCGATGAAGCTGAGATAGCTCTCCATGGTGCGGGTGGTGCCCAGCCGGTTCAGCGCGTGGATCACGAAATAGGCGTCGCGCAGCCAGCAGAAGCGATAGTCCCAATTGCGTCCGGTTCCCGGAGCCTCCGGAATTGAGGTGGTGAGGGCGGCGACGATGGCGCCGGTCTCCTCGAAATTGCACAGCTTCAAGGTGATGGCGGCGCGGATCACCGCTTCCTGCCATTCGAACGGAATCGACAGCGAGCGCACCCAGCTTCGCCAATGATCCAAGGTGCGCTCATAAAGTTCGCGCGCCGTCGATTCGATGGGGGCGTTCAAGGCTTCGTCGGACCCGAAGATCAAATCGATCGGCTGATCGAGCAGGAAGATGCGCTCCTCGGTGATGTAGGAACTCGGCCCATTGGTGGTGAGCCGCATGGTCAGCGACGGCGACACGAAGCGGACGTGATTGCTGCCCCGGGTGATCTCGGGAGCGCGGGATCCATCCTCGAACAGGGGCCGCAGGCGGATGCGGATGCGCGGCCGGCCGCGCAAAGGCGAGATACGGCGGACGATCATCGGCGGCCGGAAATAACGGGCGAATTGCTGATAACGCGGCGCGAAATCGGTGATCTCGACGGCGGCGTCGCGCGCGTCGGTCACGGTGGTGCGCAAGATCGCCGAATTTTCCAGATAGGCCTGCTCATAGCGCTCGGCATTGATCACCTCGATGGCGAACATGCCATAGCGATGCTCGGGCAGCCGGTGGCTGTGATCGCCATCCAGCAGCGAACAGAACAGAGGATCGCCGTCCAGACGGGGAAAGCAGCCCCAGACGATGGTGGCCTCGGCGTCCACCAGACAGGCAATATTGCAATTGCCTATCACGCCATAATCTAAGCCAGCCATTTAAAGTCGGGCCGGCCGCGGAATGACGGCCGAAGCCAGCCATTCCCTGAGAGAGGTGGGCGACGGCAAGCGGGCCATGGCCTTGGTGGACGGATTGTTGCCGACATGAATGGACACGCCTCCCATTTGATTGACCAGTTCGAAACAGACCTCGTCCGATATGTCGTCGCCAGCGAACACCGGTTGACGGCCGCGATAGGCGGCGCAGTTCATGAAGCGCGACACAGCCGCCGCCTTGTCGGTGCCGTCCGGCAGGATCTCGACCACCGCCTTGCCGTTGATGCAGCGGAAGCCTGTGCCGAGGCGGGCGGCGATGCGTTCGGCGATCCGCTCGGCGTCGGGCCGTTTGTCCGGCGCGGCGCGGTAATGCACCACCAGGGAATAGGTCTTGCGTTCGAGGGCGAGGCCGGGGCATTCCTCGACCAATTGGCGGGCGAAGCCGGTCACCGCGGCGATTTCGGCGCTTCGGTCGGAGACCGCCAGCAACGACAGACCGCCTTGGCGCCACTCCTGGCCATGGCTGCCGGCGGCATCGTAATGCTGTGGATGGAACAACCCATCGATCTGGGACAGGGTGCGGCCGCTAATCAGCGCCAGCGCGCCGCGCAGCCGGAACTGCCAGCCATCGAGAATGGTCGGCAGCATTGGCGGCACCGTCACCGCATTGGGGGTGATGGCGATATCGACCAGGGTGCCGTCGATGTCGAGGAACATCGCCCAGCGCATCGCTTCGCCGGAGGTGGGGTCGGGGAGGCTAGCCATGACGGCCATTCCCGTCATTATCGCCGATGGCTTGCTGGCGGCGCATCTGGGCGACGTCCTGCAGAATCTGGCCGGCCCAGCGATAGACGTTGAATTCCTGCACCCGCGCCCGCATCGGCGACATACGCTGCATCTGTTCCTCCGTCGACATTTCCAGCGCCTGCGCCAACGCCATCGCGGTGCCGCGGCGGTCATAGGGATTGACGATCAGCGCCTCGAGCAACTCGCGTGAGGCGCCGGCGAAAGTGCTCAGCAGCAACACGCCTTGTTCGTCGTCGCGCGCCGCCACGAATTCCTTGGCCACCAGGTTCATTCCGTCATGCAGGCTGGAGACCACGCAGAGATCGGCGGCGCGATAGAGTTCAAACACTTCATGGGCGTCATGGTGTCGTACCGACAAAATGATCGCCGGGACCTCTGCGCCGAATTCGCGGTTGATCTGCTCCGCCAGGGCAGCCGCCTCGTTCTGCAGATCCTGATAGGCGCTCAGTTTCTCGCGGGATGGCGCCACCGCCTGCAAAAGCGTGAATTTTCCACGCCATTCCGGATGATTGCGCAGCAGCATTTCCAGCGCATACATGCGGTCGAGGATGCCCTTGGTGTAATCGAAGCGCTCCACCCCCACCGCCAGGCGGATGTCAGGCGGCAGGCCGAAGCGCCGCCGCACCTCGGCGCGGCATTCCGCCACCGGCTTTTGCCCGATCAGCGCCTTGGGCGGCCATTCGATCGAGATGGGATAGGAGCGGACCAGGGTCTCCATGCCCTGGCAGATGATCGACAACCGTTCGCGGTCGATGCGGGTTTCCAGGAAGCGGTCGACGGTGTCGAGGAAATTGTTGCAGTGGAACTGGGTGTGGAAACCCATGATCGAGCTGCCCAGCATTCCCAGCAGCAGCTCCTCGCGCCAGGGACAGATGCTGAAGGCTTCGGCATTGGGCCAGGGAATATGCCAGAAGCTGACGATGGTGGCGGCCGGCAGTCGTTCCTTGATCATCTGCGGCAGCAGAGCGAAATGATAATCCTGCACCAGAACGACCGGCCGCGCCGAACGGGCCTCCGCCACCACCGCATCGGCGAATTTGCGATTGGCGGCGATATATTGATGCCAATCCTCGTCGCGGAATACCGGACGCACATAGGCGAGATGGCAAAGCGGCCACAAACCCTCATTGGCGAAGCCGTAATAATAGCCGTCCAGCTCATGTTCGCTGAGCCAGACCCGGCGCAAATTATAGGCCGGCTGGTCGGGCGGCACCGCCAGGCGGTCATTCTGATCCACCGTGACATGGTCGGCGGTGCCGCTGCCATGCGCGATCCAGGTGCCGCCGCAAGCCACCAGGATCGGCTCCAAGGCCGAGACCAGCCCGCTGGCGGGGGTCTGCAGCACGATCCCGTTCTCCTCCTGCATATGGCTGTAAGGCTCGCGGTTGGAGACGATCAGGATCTCGGCGTCCGGCAGCTCGTTCTGCAAGATCAGCTTCAAAGTGTTGGGGGTCCACTCGACACGGCTGTCATCGGCCGGCCGGCTCCTCTCATCCTGCTCCCGCCACAGCTGTCTGGCTTCTTTGACGATGGGGACGATCTCGGGCGACAGATCGCTGGCCGGGCCGTCGCCGATCAGGCCGCGCCGCATCGAACGCCGCCACACATCCAAGGTTCGATGCGCCGCGAAGGCGGTGGTGGCGATGGCGGCCAGGGCCAATAGCGCCATGTAGATCTCCATGAACAGCCGGATCTGGCCGACATTGCGATTGACCGAGCGGGTGTCGTGCAACACCACCAGCGTCGCTCTTTGCGACCCGGCCGACAGCGGAAAGGCGGTGACCAGCAGCGGTTCGCCGTCGCCGATCACGCGGGCGGCGGGCGGGGTTTCGGTTCCCGCCGCCGCGGCGCAATTGAAGCTGGGCGGCAAGCCCCGGCTGGACTGCAATAGACGGCCTTTCTCATCGCATAAGGAGAAGGCGACGGCCTGATCGTCCTGGCTGATCTCGGTGAAGAAGGCGGCGATGCGCGCATTGTCATGTTCGGACATCAACCGTTCCAGTGGCACCTTCATAGCCTCGTACAGCAATTGCGAACGTTGCTCGACGTCGCGCAGGAACCAGCGCTCGGACACATCCTGTATGGCGGGCGACAGCGCAATGCCGATCAGCGCGATGACGCTGAGCAAAGGGACTGCAAAGCGAAGAGTGGTTGCAATGCCGATCGTCGTACTCGTCAATGCCAGGTCTCCTGCCGATTAGACAAAGAGTGGCACGGAGAGCATGCTGCCGACCAGCTAAGCAGTCGACCGCCACAGATTGGTCACAGGATGGGATTTTTTATCAGAAGATTTTTGAGCATTGTCGACAAGTTATGCTTAACATGTATTGAATAATAAACGGATTATACGGATATTGTCTGCATAATGACTTTATTGTGACCTTTCATAGACTTTGGCCACGCAAAGGTCACAACCATCACTTCGGTCGCCGTGCTTGTTTTGGGGCATGGCTTATTCAGATGCTGTATCCGGCGGCATGGCCAATTCGGTCATCGGCGCCAGCAATATCGACGGTCCCAGGCTGGCCGCGCTCTTCGTCTTTTGCTGCTGCGCCTATCTCACCGTCTATTCGGTCGAGGCGCCGATCCGCTACGGCCTGTTTCTCAGCGGCCACGACAGCCTGATCTTCATCCGCGACGGGCTGATGATTACGCCGATGCTGGTGCTGTTCGCCGCGCATGCGCAACAGCTCAGGGTGCATCCCGCCTTTGTGGTGGCCGGCCTTCTCATCATTCTTCACGGCCTTGTCCTGGTCGGCACCACCGGCAGCGTGACCGGCGTCGTCTATGGCGTGAAAGTGCTGATGAATTTGCTGGTCGGCTTCTTCGCCGCCTCGCTGCTGCTGTCTCCGGGACGCCGCACTTTCGGCTGGCTGGCCTTTCTCTGGCTGGTGATCCTGGTCGGCGTGTTCCTCGACAAATTCGTCATGAGCTTCCCCTGGACCGGCATCAAGACGGTGATCGGCGATCTCAGCGTCGACGTCTCCAAGGACTGGGAAATCCAGGACGGCTTTGCCAAGCGGGTGGCAGGCTTCACCAGAAGCTCGATCGCCGTGGCGTCCATCATGCCCTGCCTGAGCATCGTCCTTTTGTGCAAGATCAAAGAGCGGATGTGGCGGCTGCTGATCGCGGCTTTGGCGGTGGGAGTGGTGTTGCTGACCACCCAGAAGGGCTCCTTGATCGCCTTCACGCCGATCGCCCTGATCTTGTGCGCCGCTCCGGAATATCGCGCCAACCGCCTGCGATGGGCGGCGGGCCTTTATCTGATCCTGGCGATCGCTTTGCCGGTCATGACGGTCGGCCTGCATATGGAGCATGGCGCCGGCGTGTTCAGTACCGAATCGCTGTTCCTGCGCGTCGCCTATACCTGGCCGGAAGCCTGGCACTGGATCGACCGGCACCAGATGCTGTGGTTCGGCGTGGGACTTGGCGGCATCGGCGCGCCGCAGCGGCTTTACGCGCCCGACAATTTCAATCCGGCGGACAATGTGTTCCTGCTGCTGTTCGCCTATTTCGGTGTGTTCACCTTCCTTTATGGCGGCTGGATCGGGCATCTGATGTTGCGCCCGGTGACCGGCAGCCCGGAACGGATGGTGCCGGCGCTGGCGATCGTCGCCTTCGCGCTCGGCTATGGGGTGGTGCTGTCCATTCTCGAGGATCAATCGGCGTCCCTGTTCCTGGGGGCGGCGATCGGCGTGCTATGGCGCGAGACCATCCCTGTCAGAGACCGAGTCGGAGATCGCTATTATGCAGAACAGTCAGGTTTTACCGCAGGCCGGAATCGTTACCTTCGACCGCGCCGCCTTTGACGAGGCGTGCCTGGCGCTGATGCAGCTGGTGCTGCAGGACGGCGAACCGGACGCGCTGATCGGTATCCGCACCGGCGGCCTGCATGTGGCGCAATCGATGGCGTCTGCCTGTCAGGTTCCGGTACTGGCCTTCACCTGCCGGCGTCCTTCCACCCGCTTCAAGGCCAATTGGCTGAAGAAGCTGATGACCAGGCTGCCGCGGTCCTGGCTCGACCGGCTGCGCATGGTCGAACATAAGTTGCTGACCCGGCAGCCGCCGCGCCAGCCGGAGGAGTTCACCTTCGATGCGGCCGAGATCGCCGCCTTTCAAACCTGGTTGAAGGCCGCCGGTCCCACCCCTGCGCTGGTGGTGGTGGATGATGCGGTCGATAGCGGCGCCACCTTGGCGAAGGTGATGGCCGAGGTGGCCCGCCTGGCGCCGCCCACCACTTGGATCCGTTCGGCGGTCATCACGGTGACCACCGGCAATCCCCAGGCGCTGCCGCGCTACACCCTCTATAGCCGCCAGCTCTGCCGATTCCCCTGGTCCTTAGATGCGTGAAGCGCTGATCCTTGATCTCGACGGCACGGTACTGACCGTCAATAGTTTCCGCCACTGGGCGATGTGGCTGGTGCATTCCCGCTTCCGCCACCTCGGCGCGGCAAAACGGGGATTGGTGACGCTGTCGGCGATTCGCGCCTTGGCGCAAAGGCGCCTCGGCTTCATCAGCCACGAGACCCTGAAATGGCGGCTGCAGCGCACCTGGCAGGCCGCCTGCGCCGGCGATGGCGGCGCCAGCGAGCAGGAATTCGCCGTCAGCCTGCTGCCTTATCTGCGGCCGGAATTGAGCGGGTTGCTGGCGGCCGCCGCCGACGGCAGGATCGACGCGGTGCTGGCCACCGCCGCCGCCGGCGATTACGCCTATGCCTTCGGCCGGCTGCTCGGCTTTTCCCATATACTGGCGACGCCGCGGCACCGCGAGGTGGGGGAGCCCAGCAATCTCGGCGTCTGCAAGCGCGACGCCGTCATCGATTTCATCTTCTCGCAGGGCTGGCAGGACCGCGCCTTGATCCTGTTCACCGACCATTGCGACGATCTGCCGCTGATCCGCATCTGCCCGACCGTGTTCTGGTTCGGCTCGGAGGAAGAAAGGCGGGCGCTATCGCTGATCCTGCCGGGAACCGCGCTTTATGCGGGGTTTCCCGGGGATCTGCAGAAGCAGTCCGCCTAGAGCATCGTGCGAAGCGCGATGCTCGGACGAGCAAAGCGAGGGCCCCGCATGCTTTGCATGCAGTTCCCTCAGCCTCGGCGAAGCCGAGAGGGGTGCGGGGTAGGCTACCCCGCGAACTAAGCCATCAAGCCGCGATAGATGCCGAGCAGGCCGCGCGCATGCGCTTCCGAGGTCGGCGGATCGCGCCAGAAGGCGCGATAGGCGGCGGCGCCGGCGGCGGCGACCTTGCGGTCATCCTCGACCACACCGAGACAGCGGGCCAGATCGGCGGCGTCGCCGCTCTTGAAGCGCCAACCGGTGACGCCATCCTCGACCCGTTCGGCGGCGGCGGAAATGTCGCTGACCACCGCCGGCACCCCGCGCGACGCCGCTTCGGCGACGGTGAGGCCGAAAGTCTCGTACCACAGGCTGGGGAAAACCAGGCAGCGCGCCTTGGCCAGATGGTCCTGCAATTCATCGGCGGCCAGCCAGCCGGTGACTTTCATGCCGGGAATCGCCTCGATCTCGTGGCGCAGCGGGCCCTCACCGACGAAGGTGATTTTGAGGCCCAGCCAGAAGGCGGTATTGGCCAGCAGCCGCACCCCCTTTTCCTCATCCAGCCGGCCGACATAGAGGATGGTCCGGTTATAGCCGGCTTCGACCGGCGGGGTCTTGCTGGCCGCCACCATGTTGGGCAGGCGGAACAGCCTGGCATTGGCCGGCAGATAGGGCGTCAGCAGAGCGGCCGAGCGTTCCGACAGCGAAATGTAATTGCCGATGGCGGCCGGAAAGCGGCCCAGGCGCCGCTGCGCCATCATGCGCGCCACCCGGAACCATTTATGCAAAGGATGGCGTTTGTCGCAGCGGCATTTCAGGCAGGCGCTGGACAGCGCCTTCAAACGGCAAGGCGCCGCCTGCTCGTAATTGAAGAATGCGCCATTCGGGCAGGCGGCGAAGAAATCATGGAGCGTGCAGACCACCGGCACGCCAAGCCGCGCCGCCGCCCGCACCGGGCTGGTGCTGAGCGCCTTGGTGTAGCCGTGCAGATGCACGATGGTGCGGTCCGCCGGCAGGTGGCGCAAAATCGCGCTGACCCGTCTTGCCGCCTTGCCGTTCCATAAGCCTTGCAGGATTACGCCGGGATGGCGGGCGACCTCGAGCAGCTGGTGCTGGTCCAGGCATTCGACGGTCAAGGGCGCGTTCCGCAACTCCTCGCAGACCGGGCCGACCGCGCCGACGAACACCACATTGATGCCGGAATGCGCCAGCGCCACCGCCTCGTCGATCGCCACTTTGCTGGCGCCGCCTTGTACATGACAGAAATCGTTGAGCACCACCACCGAGAGCCCGTCCGGGGGCGGCGGCTGATCCCGCATGCGGCCGGTCAAGCGGCGACCGAAGGCGATGCCGGGCAATTCGACGAAACGTTCCGCCAAGAGCGCCAGCACCAGTACCGCCGGAAGCAAAACCGCCAGGCCGAGATCATAGAGGCCGAACAGCAGCGACAGCTGGATCAGGGGCGCATGCAGCAGATAGACGCCATAGGAGATATCGCGCTTCATCCCGATGCGCGGCGTGTGCAGCGCCGCGAGAACGACAAAAGCGGCCACCACCGGCGGAAACAGCAGCGGCGGCCGCCACGCCATCATCAAGGTCAGCAGTGCGCCGGCCAGCAATGCCGGGATCCAGCGGCGGCGGAAGGTCAGATGTTGGCGATAGCGATAGGCGGCGATGCCGAGCACGAAATATTGCAGCGCGCCCGGCAATTGTTTGGCAAAGGTCGGCATTCCGGCATGCAGGAAGGCGGCCTGATAGGCGGCGGAGGCCAGGAAGATGCCGGCCAGTAGCCGCCAGCCATAGCGCTCGGTGGCGCGCCACAGGATCGGCAGGGCCAGATAGAAGGCGAATTCGACCTTCAAGGTCCACAGGCTGGCGTTCAGGCTGGGGTCGACCAGGTGGGTCAGCACGCCGTTGCCGATATCATGCTGGATGAAATTGAGGAACAGCGCGTTGGCGGTGAGATAGCCCGCCATCGAGCGCAGATTGCCGGCGATCCCGCCTTCGGCCATGCAACCCAGCACCACGGTCTGCACCAACACCACCGCCAGATAGAGCGGATAGATGCGGCACACGCGGCGGATGAAGAAGCGCTTCGGATTGGGGTCGCGATCGAAACTGTTGCTGACCAGATAGCCGCTGACCACGAAAAAACACTCGACCGCCACCGCGGCATAGCCGAATGGCCAGGGCGGCGAGAAAATGCCGACGAAGGCCTTGTAATGGCCGAGCACCACCAGCGACGCCAGCAGCAGGCGCAGCGGCGTGAAGTTGTTTTCCTCAGTGGTTCGCATCTTCTCTCCTCCGCCGCGCCCGCTCGGCGAAGCGTTCGAGATTGTTGGAAGTCGGCAGCAGGCGGCCATAGAGCCGGCGCAACAGATAGCCCAATGCGAAGGGATGGCTGGTCAGGTGACCGATCACGGTCGCCCAGTCGCGGTGGCTAAAGGCGTCCTTGGCGCGGAAATAGAACTCGAGCGTCTTCAGCCGGCCATAACGCGCGCTGAGGCGGCGGCGCTGGCGGCTGGTCAGGTCGGCGTTCTGCAGATATCGCAAGGTGATGTCGTAGGCGTTCTGGAAATCATAGCGGGTTCGCCCGGAATGCGACCATTGCCGCGACACCGAGCCGAAGGGCTGGGTGTAGAAGTAATAGGGTGTGTCGCTCACCACCGCCCGTCCGTGCGCCAGGAAGAATTGCAGCAGGTGGAAGAAATCTTCGCCCTGGCGTGCGCTCTCTTCGTAGCCAAGGCCAGCCGCACGCATGAAATCGACCCTGAGGATCGGTTTCAGCATGCCGAGATTGAAGGATTGATAGGCGTCGGAGCCGTCGAGGAAATCGTCGAATTCCAGCTGCCAGGCGGAAGAGGCCGCCGACCAGGCGGTGCCCACCACCTGCGCCGCGGCGGCATCGAACAGGAATTGATTGTCGGCCACCAGATCGGCCTGCCGCTCTTCGCCCAGCGAAATCAGGCGGCTGAGGCGCTCCGGGTGGTACCAGTCGTCGGCGTCGAGCACGGCCAGCCAGGCGCCCCGCGCCAGCGCCATGGCCCGGTTCATCGCCGCCGATTTGCCGAGATTGGTTTCGTGACGCAGCGCCCGCACTCTGCCGTCGCGCTGGAGCAACTCGGCGATGATGCTCCAGCTGCCGTCGAGCGAGCCGTCATCCACCAGGATCACTTCGATGTCGTGCAGGCTTTGCCCGAGCGCGCTGTGCGCGGCGCGCAACAGGGTGGCTTCGCCGAAATAGCAGGGAATCACCACGGTGGCGCGCACCGGCGCCGCCGACGCCTCGGGACCGACCCAAAACTCGGCTTCGCGGTGGATATCAGGAGGTGTAAGGCCGGGCATTAACTTCCTCACGGCGGCGCGACTGCTCGGCGATGCGGTCGAGAGTGGTGATAAAAGCCGGCCGCTTGACCAGCCGGGCATAGATCCGGCGGCACAGATAGCCGAAGATCTTGGGGTTTCGGGCCAAGAGCCCGATCGCGGTGGCAAAATCGCCGTGCAGCGCCGCTTCCTTGCTGCGGTAATAGGATTCCAGCAGTTTCAGCCGTTCGGTGCGGGCCCGCAGATGGCGCAGCTGAGGCAAGCTCAGCACCGCTTCGGCGCTTTGCTGATAACGCTGATTGATCTCGTAGGCGTTCTGGAAGTCGTAGCGCTTGCGGCCGGCGCGCGACCAGCGGCGCGAAATGTCGCCATAGGGCTGGGTGTAATAATAATAGGCGCGGTCGCTGACCACCGCCTTGCCGCCAAGCAGATAGAATTCCAGAAGATGAAAGAAATCCTGCCCGTGCCGCGCCGCCGGCTCGTAACCCAACCCGGTGCGGCGCAGGAAGTCGAGGCGCAACACCGGCTTCAACATGCCGAAATTAAAGGTCTCATAGGCGTTGGAGCCGCTGAGGAAGCCATCGAAATCAAGCTCCCATGCGGTTTCGCCCTGCGACCAGGCGGTGCCTACCACCGAGGCCGCCGGCGCGTCGTAAAGGAACTGATTGTCGGCGACCAGGTCGGCCTGACAGCGTTCGCCCAAGGCAACCAACTCCGCCAGCCGGTCATAATGATACCAGTCGTCGGCATCCAAGACCGCCACCCATCGCCCATGCGCATGGGCGATGGCGCGGTTCATCGCGATCGCCTTGCCGCAATTGCGCTTGTGCAGGATCGCCGAGACCCTGCTGTCCTCTTCCGCCAATTGGGTCACCACTTGCCAGGAGCCGTCATTCGAGGCGTCGTCGACGATCAACAGCTCGACATCGGCCAGGCTTTGGTCGAGAGCGCTGCGAGCGGCCCGCAGCAGAGTGTCGGCGGCGCAGAAGCAGGGGATCACCACGGTGACCTGGGCATGAGTGGCGGCCGGCGGCGGCAGCAGCCAGAAATCGGCCTCTTCGTGCATGATTCGGCTGGGCAGATCGTGCATGGCTGGTCGATCACGCCGCGCCGATCAGCGAACGGCCGAGCAGCCGCAATGTCAGCAGCCGGCCGCACACCAGCAGCGGATAAAGCCGGCGGGCCAGCCATGGATGGCGGAACAGCAGACGGTTGAGGTAATTGAAAAGCGACCCTTCGGCTCCCAGCAGCGCCAGGATCTGCATGGCGGCGGCGGCGTGATAGAAGCGGCCGCCCAATTTCACCACCATGCCCTGATCCAGATCGAGGCCGCGGGCGCGCACCTCGGCCACCACGGGATGCGCCTCCCGGGCGTCGATCAGGCGCAGGCGCGCGGCGTATTCCCTGATGCGGTAGAGCCGCACATAGGAACTGCAGAACGGGCATTGTCCGTCATAGACCACCCACAGATCTTGCAGATCATCGTTCGACATCGATCACCTGATCGCTGCGGTGGCGCACATCGCGCGTCAGCACGCCGTTCTTGAGGCCGAGACACACCGATTCGACGACATAGTGGTAGCGCGCGATGTCATTCATCGAGAGCGCGTTGAATTCACGGAACAGGAAGGGGTTGGCCACCATGTGGTGCGGATAGAAGTAGTAGAGATTGTCGGTCTTGACTTCGGGATGCTCGCGCATGGCGGCGTCGGTCTGCACCACCATGGCTTCGATGGCGGGCAGGGTGGCGGCGCTCTTCTGATGATTGCGGACATCGGGGCCGCAGGTTTGCGCGTCCTCCCAGTCGGCCCAGTTATAGCTGTTGCCGCCGATCCGCATCGGGAAATGCCCATCCGGCACATACATCAGGGTCTGAGCGATGGAGTAGGAACGCATGCCGAAATAGACCGAAGGGATCGGCACGTAGCGTCCGTCCTTGGTCTCGGCGACGAAACTCGGGCTGGCCAGCTTGGCCCCGTCCAGCCAGCCGAGATGGCTGGTATAGAACAGGAAATGACCGAACAGAGCGGCCGCCATGGTGGTGATCTGCATCAAAGGCGTGATCTGGCGGTCGGTCATCCTGGTCGCCGAGGCGAGGATGATGGCGTTCACCGCGATCCAATAGGCGAACATGGCGCCCAAGGTGAAATAGACCCCGATATGGAACAGATCGAACAGCAGGACGAAGGCCATCAGCAGGCGGCGATGGGCGATGGCGATGGGGGCGAAAAATTGCAGCCCGATCACGAACAGATTAAGTCCGACGCCGGCGCCGACCACGCCGTCCCACACCAACTGCACCAGCCACGGCCATGTCGCCAGCGGATTGTCGCCGCGCTCCAGCCCGATCAGGATCGAGGTCTGGGTTGGATTGTGCAGCAGCCAC
>Ga0213872_10001507_pt1 | contig 14999 bp, 12 predicted proteins | sample VelepicomBERX_R2_FD_160071 | JGI IMG/M metagenome (GOLD analysis project Ga0213872, IMG submission 160071) | Rhizosphere microbial communities from Vellozia epidendroides in rupestrian grasslands, the National Park of Serra do Cipo, Brazil - RX_R2 | ecosystem: Host-associated > Plants > Roots >...
GCAAGGCTGGCACCAGGGCCAGCATGATGCCAAACCGTGGTTAGACTACTTCTGGGGCGCGTTACTGCGTGCCTATCGAGAATTTGAGGAGCGAGTCGGCACCCTTGAACATGGTCGAGGAAGCAAGGGGGACCGTGTGCGAACAGAGATACTCAAGCGCACGCGACCATTCTCCATTTCTGAGATCGAGGAGGCCTGCCCTGGTATCAGTCGAGACATGGTGCGACTCGTATTGCGCGCAATGAAGGTAGAAGGGCTCATCGAACCGACAGGGAAGGGACGCGGCGCTAAGTGGAACCGGTTAGATAGCCCCGTGGATTAACTCAGCCAACGGAACAGCAAACCCGTGCATTGCCTGCGGCGAATGCACGCTACGAAGCTTGAAATGTAGCGTGCGTTCGCGCAGCAACGCACGGCGTGTAGGGCGCGGTCGCGTGCACCGCGCCATCCTAGCGTCCAGCGACAACCTGTACTATCGGTCAGGTCGTCCCCGTCTTTCCCTGCCCGCGCTTTCCCCCACGCCCACGCCTGTCTATGTTGCAAAAACACGCTCCACACAAAGAGGTAGCGATCCATGGGCTTTTTGCGCGGGATATTGGGTGGCGGCAACACCCAGGATTTAAAGGGGCAGGTAGCGGCTATCAGCAAGGCGATGGGGGTGATCGAGTTCAATCTCGACGGCACGGTGCTATACGCCAACGACAATTTCCTCAAGGTGCTCGGCTATTCGCTGGCGGAGATCCAGGGCAAGCATCACCGCATGCTGGTCGAGCCGGGCTATGCCCAGAGCGCCGAGTACCGTCAGTTCTGGGAAAAACTCGGCCGCGGCGAGTACGACGCCGGTCAATACAAGCGCATCGGCAAGGGCGGACGCGAAGTGTGGATTCAGGCCTCCTATAACCCGATTCTCGACAAGCGCGGCCGGCCGTTCAAGGTGGTGAAATACGCCACCGACATCACCGAGCAAAAGCAGAAGAACGCCGACTTCGAAGGTCAGTTGGCCGCTATCGGCAAGGTAATGGGGGTGATCGAGTTCAATCTCGACGGCACGGTGCGCCACGCCAACGACAATTTCCTCAAGGTACTCGGCTACGCGCTCAATGATATCCAGGGCAAGCATCACCGCATGCTGGTCGAGCCGGCGTATGCCGAAAGCGCCGAATACCGCCAATTCTGGGAACGGCTGGGGCGGGGCGAGCACGATGCCGGCCAATACAAGCGCATCGGCAAGGGCGGGCGCGAGGTGTGGATTCAGGCGTCTTACAACCCGATCCTGGATATGGATGGCCGGCCGTTCAAGGTGGTGAAATACGCGACCGACATCACCGAGCAGGTGAAGCTCGCCAGCGCCATGAAGGAGGCGGTGGCGGACACGCAAGCGGTGGTGGCCGCCGCCGGCGACGGCGACCTGACCCGGCGCATCCCCTTGGAAGGCAAGAGCGGCGCCGTCGAAACGCTGTGCGTCGGCGTCAATTCGCTGCTGCAGAACATGTTCGACATCGTCAGCACCATCAAGGAGAGCACCGACGCGGTCACGGCGGCGGCGCGCCAGATCGCGCTTGGCAACCAAGACCTGAGCCAGCGCACCGAGGAGCAGGCCGCGAGCCTGGAGGAAACCGCCAGCAGCATGGAGCAGCTCACCAGCACCGTGCGCCAGAATGCCGACAATGCCCGCCAGGCCAGCCAGCTTGCCGTCTCGGCCTCGGACGTGGCCGGCCGCGGCGGCGAGGTGGTTACCGGTTCGGTGCAGACGATGGCGCAGATCAGCGAGTCGTCGCGGCGCATTTCCGAGATCATCGGCGTTATCGACGGCATCGCCTTCCAAACCAACATCCTGGCGCTGAACGCAGCGGTGGAAGCCGCCCGCGCCGGCGAGCAGGGGCGCGGCTTCGCCGTGGTGGCCGGCGAGGTGCGCAACCTGGCGCAGCGCTCGGCCAACGCGGCCAAGGAAATCAAGGATCTGATCACCGACAGCGTCACCAAGGTAGAGAAGGGCACCGAGCAGGTGAATCAGGCCGGGCAGACCATGGGCGAGATCGTCGGCGGCATCCGGCGCGTCACCGACATCATGGCCGAGATCAGTGCCGCCAGTGTCGAGCAGTCGCGCGGCATCGAGCAGGTCAACAAGGCCGTGGTGCAGATGGACGAGGTGACGCAGCAAAATGCCGCGCTGGTCGAGCAAGCGGCGGCGGCGGCCGAATCGCTGGAAGAACAGGCGCTCAACATGTCGGCGGTCGTCAGCCGGTTCAAACTGGGCGAGTCGTCGGCGGCGAGCGCGCCGTCCAAGCCGGCCCAGCCGGCCTTCCGCGCCAACCCGCCCGCGCCGAGGGCCGTGGCGCACAAACCCGCGCGTATCGCCCACCCGGCGCCGCCGCGCGCGCTGCCGCAGGCCGCGGCGGGCAACGGCGAATGGGAGACCTTCTAACGGCAACATACCTATCGCCATTCTGACATCAATTATTTTTGGCTATTGAATTTCGCAATCGATGGTCAAAAACAATTAATTGGGAATCGTTCTCATTTGTCTCGATAATCGGCACATGCCTTCACGGAAGAGACCGATGAAAACCACCTACCGTCAGACCCTGATCGAGCTCATGGCCAGCTTCGCTTGGCTGCAATAAGCGCCGATTACCCGATAGATAAAGGAGCCGCATCATGAAAGACCATCTTCTTACCACCGCCGCCGGCGCGCCCGTGGCCGACAATCAAAACGTCCAGACCGCCGGCCCGCGCGGCCCGATGCTGTTGCAAGACGTCTGGTATCTGGAAAAGCTCGCCCACTTCGACCGCGAGGTGATCCCCGAGCGGCGCATGCACGCCAAGGGCTCGGGCGCCTTCGGCGTCTTCACCGTCACCCACGACATCAGCCGCTACACCCGCGCGAGCCTGTTCGCCGAAATCGGCAAGCAAACCGATCTGTTCGTGCGCTTCTCCACCGTGGCCGGCGAGCGCGGCGCGGCCGACGCCGAGCGCGACATCCGCGGCTTCGCCGTCAAGTTCTACACCGATGAAGGCAACTGGGATCTGGTCGGCAACAACACGCCGGTGTTCTTCCTGCGCGATCCGCTCAAGTTCCCCGACCTGAACCGGGCGGTGAAACGCAATCCGTACACCAACATGCGCGACGCCAACGCCAACTGGGACTTCTGGACCTTGCTGCCCGAGGCGCTGCACCAGGTGACCATCGTCATGTCCGACCGCGGCATTCCCGCCAGCTACCGCCACATGCACGGCTTCGGCAGCCACACCTTCAGCCTGATCAACGACGCGGGCGAACGGCATTGGGTCAAGTTCCACTTCGTCAGCCAGCAAGGCATCAAAAACCTGACCGATGCCGAGGCCACCGAGCTCGTCGGCCGCGACCGCGAGAGTTCGCAGCGCGATTTGCTGGAGAGCATCGAGCGCGGCGAATTCCCGCGCTGGACGCTCAAGATTCAGGTCATGACCGAGCAGCAGGCGCGCGACTGTGCCTTCAACCCGTTCGACCTGACCAAGGTCTGGCCGCACGCCGATTACCCGCTGATCGACGTCGGCGTGCTGGAGCTCAACCGCAACCCGCAAAACTACTTCGCCGAGGTCGAGCAGGCGGCGTTCAATCCGGCCAACGTGGTGCCGGGCATCAGCTTCTCGCCCGACCGCATGCTGCAGGGCCGGCTGTTCGCCTACGGCGACGCCGAGCGCTACCGCCTGGGAGTGAATCACCACCTGATTCCGGTCAACGCGCCGCGCTGCCCGTTCCACCAGAGCTATCACCGCGACGGCGCCATGCGCGTGGACAACAATGCCGGCGCCACCATCGGCTACCAGCCCAACAGCCAGGGCAAATGGCAAGACCAGCCGGCGTTCCGCGAACCGCCGCTGGCGCTGTCGGGCGATGCCTGGGATTGGGATTTCCGTCAGGATGACGACGACTACTACAGCCAGCCGCGCGCGCTGTTCCGGCTGATGACGCCGGCCGAGCAGCAAACGCTGTTCGACAACACCGCCCGCGCGCTGCAAGGCGTCGATCCGGCAATCCAGCAACGCCATATCGACAACTGCAACCGCGCCGATCCGGCCTACGGCGCCGGCATCGCCAACGCGCTGAAGGCCTTGGCCAAGTAAGCGTTGTGGCGCCGGGCATACGCCCGGCGCCTGTTTGGCTTGCCCCACACAAATAAGAGATTGATAATGCATTCATACAGTAATTGTTTTTGTATGAATGATTACGGTAACTTGAAACGGGAGTCCGCCCTCATTCCTTGAGGACGGGTGAAACGGGAAGCCGGTGACGCCGCCTAGCGGCCATTCCGGCGCAGCCCCCGCTGCTGTAAGCCAGACGAGATAACCCACATGCCACTGTGAACGATCATGGGAAGGCGGTTATCGAGGACGATGGCGAGCCAGAAGACCGACCCGCATCAAGTTGAAGTGCCTATCTCTGGGGTGTGGGAACGGCTCTTTTGCATCCTGCCGCACATGCGGCCGGGTGCTGAAGCGTATTTCTTCCCTCTCCGGTTTTGGCTTACTGGCGATCTCGCCATCCACGAAACCTGAGGCGATTTTTTAAATGCTCAACCAATTGGCAACCGTGTTCAGCGACTCGAGCAGCGATGTTCGGGCGCGGCTCTTCGGCATCTATGGCGTGCTCATCGCGATCAACGTGCTCGCATGGCTGTGGGCGCTGACTGCGTTTTACCATCATCCCGTGTTGCTTGGCACGGCGCTGTTGGCCTACAGCTTCGGGCTGCGGCATGCGGTCGACGCCGACCATATCGCCGCCATCGACAACGTGACGCGCAAATTGATGCAGGAAAGAAAGCGACCGGTCACCGTCGGTTTCTTTTTCTCGCTCGGTCATTCCTCGGTGGTGGTATTTGCCTCGGTCGGCGTGGCTGTCGCGGCACAGTTGATGAAAACCCATTTCTCGCAATATCAGGCCATCGGCGGGATCGTCAGCACGGCGGTGTCGGCCCTGTTCTTGCTCGCCATTGCGCTGATGAATTCCTTCATTCTGCGGGCAATCTTCCGATCCTGGCGCAATGTGCGCAACGGCGGCGCCTACCATGACGACGACTTCGACATGCTGCTGGCCGACCGCGGCTTTCTCGCCCGCCTGTTCCGGCCGATGTTCAAAATGATCACCAAGGGCTGGCATATGTTTCCGTTGGGGCTTCTGTTCGGCCTCGGCTTCGATACCGCCACCGAAGTGGGGCTGCTCGGCATTTCCGCCACGCAAGCCTCACACGGCCTGTCGCCGCTGTCGATCATGGTGTTCCCCGTGCTGTTTTCCGCCGGCATGTCGCTGATCGACACGCTCGACGGCCACATGATGCTGGGTGCGTACGGTTGGGCTTACATGAAGCCGATCCGCAAGATCTACTACAACCTGAGCATCACGATGGTCTCGGTGCTGGTGGCCGTGGTGGTCGGCGGCATCGAGGCGCTGGGCCTGATCGGCGATCAGTTGCACCTGTCCGGCACGTTCTGGGACTGGATCGGCGCGCTCAACGACAATTTCGGCACCATCGGTTACCTGATCATCGGCATCTTCGCCCTGAGCTGGCTGTTGTCGATCGTCATCTACAAGGTTAAAGGCTTCGACAAGCTGGAAATTCAAGCCCAGCGCTCCTGACGCCGGGCATCACGACGGGCGCCGCGCACATGCGACGCCCTGCGACAATCTGCCACACTTCATGCCTTTCGCATTTCTGCGACAATGCGTCACCTTTCGCTCGCCTTTCAAAAACATAACACAGCGGCATCCAGCCCATTTTCATGGCGCGGCGGTGCATTGGACGCTCTTGGGGGAGACAACTTGTGAAGACCAAACCGCTTCTGCTGGGCTTGCTCGCGCTGGGCCCGACCGCTGCTTTCGCTTGCGCGAGCTGCGGCTGCAGCTTATCGGCCGACGCCGCCGCCGGCTACACCGCCGAGCCAGGCTGGCAGTTCAGCTTCGAGTACGACTACCTGAATCAAAACCAACTGCGTTCTGGCGCGCACAGCGTATCGCAGTCGCAAGTCGCCGCCATCAATGACGCGGGCGGCAATCAGGAAGTCGAGAACCAGACCATCAACCGCTATCTGACGCTCGGGATTGCCTACTCGCCGAATCCCGACTGGAATTTCAAGCTGCTCGTTCCCTACGTCGACCGCAGCCACACCACCTATGGCCAGGCGACCAACCCCATGGCGGACGATTCGCAAAGCGGCGCCGCCATCTCGGGCCTCGGCGACATGAAATTCATCACCAGTTATCAGGGGTTGTTGCCCACGCATAACTTCGGTCTGCAACTGGGCGTCAAACTGCCGACCGGCGACTACGGCGGGCAGAATAGCGTCACCGGCGCCATGGTGGGCCATCCGACCAACTTCAACGTCGGCGCCGCCGCCGGCACGCCGGTCGACACCAGCTTGCAGCCCGGCACCGGCAGTACCGACCTCATCGTCGGCGCCTACTATTACCAGCCGGTGAGCCAGAATTTCGATGCGTTCGCCACCGCGCAATTCCAGGCGGCCATCATGGAAAGGTTGGATCAGGCCAATCAGGATTTCCGCCCCGGCAACACGGCCAATCTTAGTGTGGGTTTGCGCTATGAGGCCGATCCGGACTGGGTGCCGCAGCTGCAGCTCAATCTGATTCGCAAGAGCCATGATCAGGGCGCACTGGCCGACGAGTCGGACACGGCGGGCACGATCGCCTATCTGAGCCCCGGCGTCACGTTCCGGGTCGGAGACGACAAGACCCATGTTTACAGCTTTGTACAGCTGCCGCTCTACAGCAATTTGCAGGGTTATCAGCTCGCCCCGCGCTGGACGGCCACGGTAGGCATCACCCATGCGTTCTAAGCTTTGGCGCTTGTTCTGGGCCGGTTTGCTGCTGTGTCAGTGCGCGCCGGCGTGGCCGTCCACGCTGCGCGTGGGGCAGGACGCGCCACCATTGGCCGTGCGTGTGCTGGATGGCACCACGCTCAATACCCGCGACTTGAAGGGCAAGGTGGTGATTCTGGCCTTCTGGGCAACCTGGTGCGATGCCTGCCGCGACGAGTTGCCGTTGTTGTCGGATTACGCCCACGCCCACGCCAAGCAAGGCCTGGTCGTGCTCGGCATCAGCCTGGACGATTCCGCCGACTTGGCGCGGGTTCAGACGGTCGCGAAACGGCTGGACTTCCCCGTCGGGCTGCTGGGGAGCGCGTGGGCCGGCGGCTATGGCCGGATATGGCGTCTGCCGGTCAGTTTCGTCATCGACCGCCAGGGGCGGCTGGCCGACAACGGCTGGGACAGCGCCACCCCCATCTGGACCAAGGAACGGCTGGACAAAGTCGTTTTGCCGCTGCTGACGCCACAGCCGTAACGGGCGCGCGCCCGGCGCCGGTTTTTGCTATCGTGGCCGCATGATCTCGCTACTGGACATCTTGGCCGAACAACGCATCGTCGATGCGATCGCCCGGGGAGAATTCGACCATCTCCCCGGCGCCGGCCAGCCGCTGGAACTCGACGACAATCCGCTGATCCCGCCCGAAATGCGCATGGTGAACCGCATTCTGAAAAACGCCGGCGTCACCCCGCGCGACGTATCGCTGCGCAAGGAAATCGCCGAGCTGCGCGAGGCCATCGCCGCCTGCCCGCCGGGCGAGCGGCGCGACGCGCTCAAACGCGAGCTGGGCACCATGCTGCTCAAGCTTGCACACGGCTGATCAAACCACATTGCATAACTACGGAAATAAATATTATTTAGTGATATAGAAACAAATCTTATGATTTAAATGTTATATCACGTTGTGGTGCGGCATCATGAATTTCCAGCAACTTCGCATCGTGCGCGAAACGGTGCGGCAAGGCTTCAATCTCACCGAGGTCGCCAATGCGCTGTTTACCTCGCAATCGGGCGTCAGCAAACACATCAAGGATCTGGAGGACGAGCTGGGCGTCGAGCTGTTCGTGCGCCGCGGCAGGCGCGTGCTGGCGTTGACCGAGCCTGGCCAGGAGCTGCTGCAGATCGTCGAACGTCTGCTGCTCGACGCCGGCAACATCAAGCGGCTGGCGGAACAGTTCAACCTGCGCGACAGCGGACAGCTGACCATCGCCACCACCCACACCCAGGCGCGCTATGCGCTGCCGCCGGTGGTGGCCGGCTTCCGCCAGGCGTACCCCAAGGTGCACCTGGTGCTGCATCAGGCGAGCCCGGAGCAGTTGGTGCGGCAGTTGCTGGCCGGCGAAGCCGATATCGGCATCGCCACCGATGCCGTGGGCGAGGTGGCCGAGCTGGTTTCCTTCCCCTACTACAGCTGGCGTCATTGCGTGATCGCGCCGCCGGATCATCCGCTGCACCGGCAACCGCTGACGCTGCGGCAGCTGGCGCGCTATCCGATCGTCACCTACCACGGCGGTTTCACCGGCCGTTCGGCCATCGACCAGGCATTCGCCGAGGCCGGGTGCGCGCCGGACATCGTCATGACGGCGCTGGACGCCGACGTGATCAAGACCTATGTCGAGCTGGGCCTGGCCGTCGGCATCGTCGCCAGGATGGCGGTCGACACCCACCGCGACGCCGGCGTGCGCGTGGTCGCCGGGCCGGAGCTGTTCGCCGAACAGCACGCGCGCATCGCGCTGCGACGCGGCCACTATCTGCGCAGCTACGCCTTGCGCTTCATTCAGCTGTGCGTGCCGGGGCTGGACGAGCAGCAGATCCGCGCGGCGCTCGCCGCCGCGCCGGACCCGCTGGCGTCGTTGTGCGCTTGAGGCCGGCTTAGGGTATCCGGCGCAATGTCGCGCGTTGCGCGCCGATTGCGCCCTACGCAACGGGGCGCCCATTCGGGTAGGGTGCACTCGCCGCAGGCAGTGCACCGCAAAGTTCGCGCAACCGGACACCCCCCTAGAACGGCCGGTCGCCCAGTATGGTGGCGCGGTGCATGACGCGCCGCTGCGGCCGGTAGTCGTCCACGGCGTAATGGATGGTCGAGCGGTTGTCCCAAAAAGCGACGTCGCCCGGCTGCCAGCGCCAGCGCACGCTGAACTCCGGCCGCGACTGGTGCGCGAACAGAAACGCCAGCAGCGCCCGGCTTTCCTCCTCCGGCAATTCGTTGATCTCGGTGGTAAAGCCTTCGTTGACGAACAATGCCCTGCGGCCCGACTCCGGATGGGTGCGCACCACCGGATGGCTGACCGGCGGGTTGGCCTTGCGCGTTTCCTCCCAGCGCTGCCGGTCTTCCGGCGTCGTGCCGTAGCGCTTGAGCGGAAAGGTCTTGGTGAAGTCGTGTTGCGCCGTCAGTCCTTCCAGCAGGGTTTTAAGGCGCGCGGACAGCGCATCGTAGGCGGCGAAACCGCTGGCCCACAGCGTGTCGCCGCCTTGCGCCGGCAGCTGGTACGCGGCCAGCACGGCGCCGAGCGGCGGCGTGTCGATGAACGTCACGTCGGTGTGCCAGATGGCGTTGTCCTTGAGGTCGAAGGCATTGGTGTCGAGCACCATGATCTCGCGCGCCTCGGGATGTTGCGGATAGATCGGATGCACGTGCAGGTCGCCGAAACGGGCGGCGAACTGGCGCTGTGCCACCGGGCTCAAGGCCTGGTTGCGGAAAAACAGCACTTGATGGAGGGCGAGGGCCTGGCGCAACGCATGCACCAGGTCGCCGTCGGCGGGGCGGGCCAGATCGATGCCGCTGACCACGGCGCCGATGGCCGGCGTCAGCCGGGTGAATTCAACTGCCATACCGTTTATCTCCTCTAGTTTTTATGCAGCGCCCACGGCGCCAAATGCTGTTGCAGCGCGCGCAGGCCGAGTTCGAGCGCAAACGCCACCAGCGCGATCACCAAAATGCCCAGCACTACCACGTCGGTGGCCAGAAACTGCGCCGCCGACTGCACCATGAAGCCCAATCCGCGCGTGGCGGCCACCAGTTCGGCCGCCACCAGGGTCGACCAGCCGGTGCCTAGCCCGATGCGGATGCCGGTGACGATATCCGGCAGCGCTTCCGGCAGCACGACGTGCCATAGCAGCTGACGGCGCGACGCGCCGAGCGACTCGGCGGCGCGCAGCCGCTCCGGGCTGACGTGGCGCACGCCGTGGGCGGTGGCGATCAGCACCGCGGCCAGAATTTGCAACGTGATCAAGATCACCTTGGACAATTCGCCGATGCCGAACCAAATGACGATCAGCGGCAGGTAGGCCAACGGCGGCACCGGCCGCCAAGCCTCGACCAGCGGGTCGAGCAAGGCGCGGGCGACGTCGACCCGGCCCATCAATACGCCGAGCGGAATACCGATCAGCACGGCCAGCGCGAGCCCAAGCAGGATGCGCGCGAGGCTCGCGCCCAGGTGCTGCCACAGCGTGGCGTCCATGAAACCGACGGTCGCCAGCACGCCGAGCTTGGCCAGCACCGCCTCGGGCCCGGGCAGGAACAGCGGCGGAATCTTGCCGCTATGCGCCAGCAGCCACCACAGTCCCACGAAAGCGAGCAAGCTCAGCACGCGCAAGCGCGCCGGGGTCAGCCGCGGGGCGGCCTGGTCCGTGCTGTCCGGCAGTTCCTCCGGGCTCGGCGCCGGCGCGGCTTCGAAAGTGGTATCAAGGGGATTCATGCGGCTTCCTCCTGCCGTCTGAGCCGGAACAGGGTGTCCAGCAGATGTTCGCGCAACGCGATGAAGCGCGGATCGGACTTGATCGCGCGCGCGCTTTCGCCGGCGCGGTAGCGTTGGCTGAAGCCCGGCTGCACTTCCTCGACGATGCGGCCCGGGCCGGGCGACATCAGATACAGACGCGTCGCCAGAAACAGCGCCTCGTCGATATCGTGGGTGATCAGGAACACGCTGCGGCGGCTCTGTGCCCATACCTTGAGCAGCAGCTCCTGCATCTGCTCGCGCGTGAAGGCGTCCAGCGCGCCAAACGGCTCGTCCATCAGCAGCACCCGCGACTGGCTGGCCAGCGCGCGAGCGATGCCGACGCGTTGCTTCTGGCCGCCCGACAGCTGCCAGATCGCTCGCCCGGCGGCCTGCGGCAAATCGACCAATTCCAGCACCTCGTCGGCCCTGGCGCGCCGCGCCACCCGCTCCACACCCTGCAGACGCAGGCCGAAGGCGACGTTATCGCGCACGTTGAGCCAGGGCAGCAAGGCGCCATGTTGGAACACCACCGCGCGGTCGGCGCCGGGCGCGGTCACCGGCTGGCCGTCGAACAGCACCCGGCCGCGGTTGGGCCGGATGAACCCGGCCAGCAGATTGAGCAAGGTGGTCTTGCCGCAACCGGAGGGGCCAATGGCCACCGCCAGGTCGTCGGCGCCGATCGTGAGCGATACGTCCGCCAGCGCCGCCAGGCGCTGGCCGGGGTAGCTCACCGACACATGTTCGGTCGCAAGCGTGGCCATGACGTTACTCGGCCTGGCGCACGAAGCGGTTGGTGACGTACGGGTTGTAATCCGCCAGCACGGTGTCGACCTTGCCTTGCGACTTGAGGAAGCTGGCGGTATTGCTCACGGCGGTGACGAACGGCTGCTGCAACAGACGGATTTGTTCGTCGCGCGACAAGAAGCGGTTGCCCTTGAGACCGGCGACCACATCCGGCGCCGACGCGCCGGTCAGACGGCTGATCTTGTCGATATTGGCGCCATTGGCGATAAAGCCGGCCGGGTCGGCGCGATACTGGGCGATCGAATCCAACGCCACCTTGGCGAAGCGCGCCACGATCTCCGGATGCGCTTGGGCAAAGTCCTTGCGCACGATCCAAATGTCGTAGGTCGGTGCACCCCACTTCGCCACCTGCTCGGAGCTGGTCAGCACTTTGCCGCTGGCCTTGACCTTGCCCAGCGCCGGGTCCCACACATAGGCGGCGTCAATGTCGCCACGCTGCCAAGCGGCGGCGATCTCGCTCGGCCGCAGGTTGAGAATGGTCACCTTGGCCGGGTCGATGTGCCAATGCTTGAGCGCGGCCAAGAGGCTGTAGTGGGTGGTCGAGACGAACGGCACGGCGATCTTCTTGCCGATCAAGTCTTGCGGCTTGTCGATATGGCTGCCGTTGCGCACCACCAGCGCCTCGGCGTCGCCGATCTGGTCGGCGACCAGGAAGGTTTCGATCGGCAGGCCGCGAGTGGCTGCGGCGGCCAGCGGGCTTGAGCCGATATTGCCGATCACCACGTCGCCGGAGGCCACGGCGGCGATCACTTCGGCGCCGCTTTCGAACTTGCGCCAGTTGATCTGGCTGCCGGTGGCCTTTTCGTACAGGCCGTCAGCCTGCGGAATCTTGGTCGGGTCGATGCCGGTTTGATAGGCGACGGTGAACGGCTCGGCGGCCGAGGCGACGCCGGCCGCGAACGTCAGCGCGGCGGCGAGAATGGGTAGGAATCGCTTCATGGGGATGCTCCCTGTTTGTCTGTTGGTTGCATCAACCTAACAAAGCCCCTGGCGATTCCTAACCAATTTGTCTTGATTTGCTTATCAGGTTTCTTGCAAAAGACGGCCGTTTGACTAGACAACTTGCAAAGTTGTATACATTCTCCCAACTGCCGTGATACAGTTCTGTCAGAAAATAACAATGACCCGCTTCGATTGATTCCTACTGAGTCCTGCCGCTTCCCCTGAGAACACCGCAGCACGAGGTGCCGACCGATCCGGCGGGCACACTCATGCCGAGCGCCGCCAAGGCGCCGAGAAGAACATCCGGAATCGGGGTAGATCCACTATGCAAGAAACGCAAAACGTCTCATCGCTGCGCCGCAATTTACGCACGCGGCACTTATCCATGATCGCCATCGGCGGATCGATCGGCACTGGCCTGTTCATCGGCGCCGGCGCCACCATCGCCACCGCCGGCCCGGCGGGCGCGCTGTTGGCCTACGGGCTCTGCGGGCTGATGGTGTATTTCCTGATGACGAGCCTGGGCGAGATGTCGGCCTATATGCCGCAGACCGGCTCGTTCCAGGTCTACGGCTCGCGCTTCGTCGACACCGGCTTCGGCTTCGCGCTCGGCTGGAACTACTGGTTCAACTGGGCGGTGGTGATCGCCGTCGAGCTCGTGGCCGCCGGCCTGATCATGCATTACTGGCTGCCCGGCGTGCCGGGCTGGGTGTGGAGCGGGCTCGCGCTCGCCTTGATGGTGGCGCTCAACGTGTTTTCCGTGCGCGGCTTCGGCGAGGCGGAATACTGGTTCTCGCTGTTGAAGGTGATCACCATTGTCGCCTTCATCGCCATCGGTCTGCTGATGATTGTCGGCATCATGACGCGGCCGGTGTTCCACGGCCTGGCGGCGGGTCTGCCGGTGTTCTTCGCCAGCGGCAACGGCTTTGTCGGCGGCATCGGCGCCTTCATCAGCGTGTCGATGGTGGTCGGCTTCGCCTATCAGGGCACCGAGGTGATCGGCGTGGCCGCCGGCGAGGCGGAAGACCCGGCGCGCAATCTGCCGCGCGCGGCGCGGCAGATCTTCTGGCGCATTCTGATGTTCTACATGCTGGCGATTTTCCTGGTCGGCATGCTGCTGCCGTACAACGATCCGCTGTTGCTCAAGAGCGATATGAGCGACGTGGCGGCAAGCCCGTTCACCCTGGTGTTCGCCCGCGCCGGCATGGCCGCGGCGGCGAGCGTGGTCAACGCCACCATCCTGTCGGCGGTGCTGTCGGCCGGCAACTCGGGCATGTACGCCTGTGCGCGCATGCTCTACAGCATGGCGGAAAACAACATGGCGCCGGCCTTCCTCGGCAAACTGACGAAAAACGGCGTGCCGCGCAATGCCCTGTACCTGACCACCCTGGTGGCCGCGCTGTGCTTCCTGTCCTCGCGCTGGGGCGACAGCCAGGTCTACATGTGGCTGCTCAACTGCGCCGGCATGACCGGCTTCATCGCCTGGCTTGGCATCGCCGTCTGCCACTACCGCTTCCGCCGCGCCTTGCGCGTGCAGGGCATCGATCTGGCGGTACTGCCCTACCGCGCCAAGTGGTTCCCGCTCGGCCCGCTGTTCGCCTTCGCGCTGTGCCTGGTGATCATGCTGGGTCAGAACTACGGCGCGTTCACCGGCGCCAAGGTCGACTGGAACGGCATCCTGGCCACCTATATCGGCATTCCGCTGTTCCTCGTCTTCTGGCTCGGCTACAACTGGAAGCACCGTCAGCGCTTGATCCCCTTGCACGCCATGGACGTGTCGGCGACGCCTTCGTCGGGCCGCTGAACCCACACGGCAGGCATCGAATTCCGCGACAGGGCGTTGCTGCTTGATAGGCAGCAACGCCACAGGCTATACATCAACGCAATTTAATGAATTTTGCGTTGAAAAATACCACCGATCGACAACCAACTGAATCGCCAGGAAATTTCACACAAGAAGACCTAAGACGTCTTTGGTCTGCTTGATCAATTCGACTATATCGACGCAAAAAGAACGACTTTGACGTGACCGACCACACCGCCCGCGCCGACGCCAGAGAACAGTTGCGCAACAAATAGGTTCAGGCTCTAAGCATCTCTAACAAAAGTACCGCCAGGCATCCGCCCGAGTTTTGTAGCGTGCATTCGCCGCAGGCAATGCACGTCTTGCGCGAGTCCTCAGGCCGTGCGTTGCTTCGCGAACGCACGCTACTTAACCGTGAAATGTGTTCTGTTGGAGGTTCTAAAGCATGTCGCCAAGAGTCTGGCGCAATGCCGCGCGTAGCGTGCATGACAAGTGCACCGGGGTTAATCGTGATGGCGGATCCGGTCCAGCGTGCCGTCGCGTTGCATCGCCGAGAACGCTTGGCGCAGGCGTGCAAACGTCGTGCCGGGCAACTGCGGATTACAGGCCAGATAGAGTTCGGTGACGTTGAATTGCAGCACCGGATGGATCGCGGTTTGCGGGGATTTGGCCAACAGATAATTGGCGTGGTAGACGCCGCTGGCCCAGTAGTCGATGCGGCCCAGGGCCAGGAGCTGGACGTTGCGCGCGTCGTCGCTGATCTGCTGCACGCGGTAGCCGCGGTCCACCAGGTACTGCGCCACGGCGTCGCCCAGGTAGCCGCCGATCACGGCGGGCGGACGGACATCGTCGAGCGTGCGCACGCGATCGG
>Ga0213872_10001508_pt1 | contig 14992 bp, 15 predicted proteins | sample VelepicomBERX_R2_FD_160071 | JGI IMG/M metagenome (GOLD analysis project Ga0213872, IMG submission 160071) | Rhizosphere microbial communities from Vellozia epidendroides in rupestrian grasslands, the National Park of Serra do Cipo, Brazil - RX_R2 | ecosystem: Host-associated > Plants > Roots >...
GCCCGACAAGGTGACGATGACCGTCACCGAGGCCGATCCCGTGGTGAAGGGCCAGACCGCCGCCTCTTCCTACAAGCCGGGCTTGCTGGAGAACGGCGTGCGCGTGCTGATCCCGCCCTTCGTCGAGGCCGGCACCCGCATCGTCGTCAACACCGCCGACGCGACCTACGTCGAACGCGCCAAGGACTGAGTTTTCATGATCGTCAAATCGGCCAACATCAACGTCATGACCGCCGCCGCCCGCAAAGCGGCGCGCGGCCTGCTGCGTGATTTTGGCGAAGTCGAGCAGCTTCAGGTGTCGCAGAAGGGGCCGGGCGATTTCGTCTCGGCCGCCGACCACCGCGTCGAAAAGGTTCTGCGCGCCGAGCTGACCAAGGCCCGCCCCGATTACGGCCTGCTGCTCGAAGAGAGCGGACATATCGAGGGCAAGGATCCGCACAATGTCTGGGTGGTCGATCCGCTGGACGGCACCACCAACTTCCTGCATTCGATCCCGCATTTCGCCATCTCGATCGGGTTGGTGCGCAATGGCGAGCCGATCGCCGGCGTCATCTATCAGCCGCTGACTGACGAAATGTTCTGGGCCGAGAAGGGCAGCGGCGCCTTCATGAACGACCGCCGCCTGCGCGTCTCGGCGCGCCGCAAGCTCGACGAAGCGGTGGTCACCACCGGCATCCCGCATCAGGGCCGGCCGCAGCCGAAGCGCTTCCTCGGTCAGCTCGAGAAGGTGATGGGCGCGACCTCGGGCATCCGCCGCTTCGGCGCCGCGACCCTCGATCTCGCCTATGTCGCGGCGGGACGCTGCGACGGTTTCTGGGAAATCGGCCTGCAGCCCTGGGACATCGCCGCAGGCATGATCCTGGTGCGCGAGGCGGGCGGCTATGTCAGCGATTTCGACGGTCCGGCCAATCCGCTGGAGTCCGGCAATGTCGTCGCCGCCAACGATCATCTGCACGCGCCGCTCGCCTCGCTTCTCAAGCTGTGACTTCTAAGTGATTGTGAGGCATTTTACCTTGCGTTACTGTGTGTCATTGGTCACACCGGAACGCGGTCGGGGGAGTCGGTGAGCAGAAAAGGACGTTGGAATCGCGCTTTGCCGTTGGCGTTGGCCGTCGGCATGGCCGGTACGGGCTTGGCCCAGGCTCAGGTCGTGATCGGGGGCAAGCCGGAAGTCGAAGTCGACACGAGCGTCCTTGACCAGCTGGGCCCGCCCTCCAATCTTCCCGAGCTGTTTCTGCAGGAGACCCCGCGCGACACCCGCAAGGTCACCCTGATTCCGCCGAAGTCGCAGCGCACCGTCTCGCAGAAATTCCATCATTCGCTGGCCAAGGACGCGCTGCCCGAGAGCGAACCGGGCGCCGTACACCTGCACCCGATCACCCACCACGCCCACCATCCGGTCGAGCGCAAGAGCGCGGCCAAGCCGGTCAAGGAGGTCAAGGCCGTCGAGTCGAAGCCGGCCGCCCCGGCCGCCGACGCCATGCCGCCGACCCTGCAGGCGGCGCCGAGCCCCGCTCCGACGCCGGCTCCGGCTCCGGCCCCCGCACCCGCGGCGCCGCCGAAATCCACCGCTCTGGCGCTCACCCCGCCGCCGGCGCCCGCTCCGGCCAAGACGGCGCCGATGACGCTGACTCCCGCGCCGGCACCCGCACCGGCTCCCGCTCCGACACCCTCTCCCGCTCCGGCCCCGACTCCGGCGCCCAGACCGTCGGCGGCGCTGACCGCGCAACCCAACACCTCGGAGATCGCCTCGGCCGCCACCGGCCAGGAATCCCTGTCCACCGTCGCCTTCGACAAGGACAGCGCGCGGCTGCCCGACGGCGCCCGCGAGACTCTGGCCCATCTGGCCAGCCGCATGACCGAGGACGCCACGCTGGAGGTCCAGTTGCTGGCCTATGCCGCCGGCGACGACGAGAATGCCAGCAAGGCGCGGCGCCTGTCGCTGTCGCGCGCCCTCGCCGTGCGGTCCTTCCTGATCGATCAGGGCGTGCGCAGCACCCGTATCGAAGTGCGGGCGCTCGGCAACAAGGTTCCGCAGGGCGCGCCCGACCGGGTGGACATCGTCGGCCAGAAGCGAGGCTGAGGCTTGCCGTAAAAAAGGCGCGATTATAAGGTTTGGTCCGCCTCGATTTCCTTTGGAAGTAGCCGCAGCATGGTCCATTCGCGCCGTTTTCTCATTCGCATGGGCGCCTTCCTCGGCGCGGTGATCCTGGTGATCGCCGTGCTGCATCGCGGCCTGGGCCATGCCTTCCTCAACAATATCCCGCTCAACAGCCTGATCCTGGCGATCCTGCTGACCGGCATCGCGCTGGATTTCCGCCAGGTGCTGGTGCTCGAATATGACGCCGAGTGGCTGGCCGCCCTGCGCCAGGGCCGCGAGCCGGCCACCCTGTCGGGTCATGGTCCGCGCCTGCTGGCGCCGCTGGCCGGCCTGCTGGGCGAGCGGCGCGACCGCTTCGCCTTGTCGCCCGCCGCCTTGCGCTCGCTGCTCGACGGCATCTCCGCCCGGCTCGACGAATCGCGCGAGATCGCCCGCTATTTCACCGGGCTGATGATCTTCCTCGGGCTGCTCGGCACCTTCTGGGGTCTCAGCCAGACGGTGGGGTCGATCGGCGACGTCATCAAGAACCTGGCCATCTCGACCGACGACGTCCAGGCCGCCTTCTCCTCGCTGAAGACCGGGCTGGACGCGCCGCTGTCGGGCATGGGCACCGCCTTCTCGACCTCGATGATCGGGCTGGCCGGCTCGCTGATCCTCGGCTTCCTCGATCTGCAGGCGGGACAGGCGCAGAACCTGTTCTACAACGATCTCGAGGACTGGCTGTCGGGCCAGACCAAGATGACCGCCGGTTTGGGCGGCGGCGAAGGCACCGACCAGCCGATCCCGGTCTATATCCAGGCGCTGCTCGAGCAGACCGCCGAAAGCCTCGACAATCTGCAGCGCGTCCTGATGCGCGGCGAAGAGGGCCGCATCTCGGCCAACACCAATATGCGCCAGCTCACCGACAAGCTGGCCACCCTGGCCGATCAGATGAAGACGGAACAGGCGCTGATGCTGAAGCTGGCCGAAAGCCAGATCGAGATGAAGCCGATTCTCGCCCGCCTGGCCGACGTCCGGGCGGGCGGGATCGACGAGGCCACCCGCACCCATCTGCGCAACATGGACAATGCGCTGAACCGCCTGGTCGAGGAATTCACCGGCGGACGCGACGAGCTGATCCGCGAGATTCGCGGCGAATTCAAGCTGCTGGCCCGCACCCTGGCCTCGCGCACCGAGGAAGAGCAGCCCCAAGCCCAGCCTTTCCGGCTCGGCCGTCCGGAGCTGTAAGCCATGCCCGCGGGCGGCCGGCGCCGGGGGCAGCATTCCGGGATCAATGTCTGGCCCGGGTTCGTCGACGCCTTGTCGTCGCTGCTGCTGGTCGTCATCTTCGTTCTGCTGGCGCTGGTCCTGACCCAGTTCTATCTCGGCACGGTGCTGTCGGGGCGCGACCAGACGATCACCCATCTGTCGAAGCAGCTCAACGAGATGACCGATCTGCTGGACATCGAGCGCCGCAACAGCGCCGAGCTGAAGACGACGATCGGCACCCTCACCGAGGAGCTGGTGGCGGCGAACAGCCAGCTCGACGCCGCCAAGGGGCAACTCGCCGACGAACACAAGCTGTCCGAGGACGCCCAGGCCCAGGCGGCGCTTCTCAACCAGCAGATGGACACCATGCGCCAGGAATTGGCGCGTCTGACCGCCGCGCTCAGCAACAGCGAAAGCCTGTCCGCCGAACAGAAGGTCGAAATCGCCAATCTCGGCAAGCGCCTCAACGCCGCCCTGGCCGGCAAGGTCGAGGAATTGGCGCGGTATCGTTCGGAATTCTTCGGCCGCCTGCGCCAATTACTGGGCGACAAGCCGGGCATCCGCATCGAGGGCGACCGCTTCGTGTTCCAGTCGGAACTGCTGTTCCCCAGCGGCTCGGCCGAACCGACCGAGGAGGGCCAGGCGCGGCTGGCGCAGCTCGCCCACAGCCTGGTGGACGTGACCAAAGGCATCCCGGCCGATATCAATTGGCTGTTGCGCGTCGATGGCCATACCGACAAGGTGCCGATCAAGGGCGGCAAATTCGCCTCGAACTGGGAGTTGTCGACGGCGCGTGCCGTCACCATTGTTAAGTTTCTCGCCGCGCAAGGCATCCCGGCGGAAAGACTGGCGGCCGCCGGCTTCGGCGAATTCCAGCCGGTCGACAAGGGCAGCGATTCCGCCGCCCTCGCCCGTAACCGCCGCATCGAGATCCGTCTCGACCAGCGCTGAAGAATTGGTGGAGTTTCGTCCGTGAACCAGACCGTCGTCCTGCCCGAGGTCGAGAAGGCCCGCAATACCGCGTTCCCCGTGCTGCTGGGCCTGTCCTTCAGCCATCTGCTGAACGACATGAACCAGTCGCTGCTGGCCGCCATCTATCCCGATGTCAAAGCCAGCCTGGGCCTCACCTTCGCCGAGATCGGCCTGGTCACCCTGGCCTATCAGGCGGTCGCCTCGCTGCTGCAGCCGCTGGTCGGCATGGCGACCGACCGCAAATCCTATCCGCACTCGCTGTCGGTGGCGATGCTGTTCACCCTGGCCGGGCTTCTGCTGCTGTCGGTGGCGCAACGCTACGACGTGCTGGTGGGCGCCGCCATGCTGGTCGGCATCGGCTCGTCGATCTTCCATCCGGAGAGCTCGCGCATCGCCCGCATGGCGTCGGGCGGACGGCACGGTCTGGCGCAGTCCTTGTTCCAGGTCGGCGGCAATGCCGGCAGCTCGCTCGGGCCGCTGCTGGCCGCCTTCGTGGTCGGCGCGCGCGGTCAGGGCAGCATCGCCTGGTTCGCCATCGCCCCGCTGTTCGCCAGCGCCATCCTGTGGAGGATCGGCGACTGGGCCGCGGCGCAGCACCGCGCCGGCCGCCGCCAGCCCAAGGCCAGCGATACCGGCCTGTCGCCGCGCCAGACCCGGCTCGCCATGGTGCTGCTGCTGACCCTGATCTTCTCGAAGCATGTCTATCTGGCCAGCCTGTCCAGCTATTACACCTTCTATCTGATCCAGACCTTCGGGCTCAGCGTGCAGGACGCCCAGCTCTGCCTGTTCGTGTTCCTCGGCGCGGTGGCGGTGGGAACCGTGGCCGGCGGACCGATCGGCGACCGCTTCGGGCGCAAGCATGTCATCTGGTTCTCGATCGCCGGCGTGCTGCCCTTCAGCCTGGCCCTGCCCTATGTCGGGCTGGTGCCGACCATCCTGTTGACCATCGTCATCGGGCTGGTGCTGTCCTCGGCCTTCTCGGCCATCGTCGTGTTCGGCCAGGAGCTGATGCCGCACAAGGTCGGCACCATCGCCGGGCTGTTCTTCGGGCTGGCCTTCGGCGTCGGTGGCCTCGGCGCCGCCGGTTTGGGTTGGCTGGCCGATCACACCAGTATCGGCTTTGTCTATCGGCTATGCGGATTCCTGCCGGCGTTGGGGCTGCTGGCGGCGTTTTTGCCGAATATGAAGAAACTCGACAAGCAGGCTGCGTAAAAGGCTTGCAACCGCCAAGCGGTCTCGTTTATATACGCGCTTCGAATTTTGGAGCAGTTGCGATGAAGACGGATATCCACCCCGATTACCACGAGATCACCGTGGTGATGACCGATGGCACCGAGTTCAAGACCCGGTCCACCTATGGCAAGGAAGGCGACGTGATGCGCCTGGATATCGATCCCAAGTCGCATCCGGCGTGGACCGGCGTGCATCGCCTGATCGACTCCGGCGGCCAGCTGGCGAAGTTCAACAAGCGCTTCGCCAATTTCGGCGTGAAGAAGTAAAAGCGCGTCCGACACGCTGTTACTTGTCGCTGTTGTGGTGTATTTCTAGAGCGCGCCCTGCCGTAAAGGTGGGCGCGCTCTTCGTTTTGGCTGGGGCAAGACAATCTGAGTCATGAGCTCGCAAAATCCTCCCTCAATCCATTACGAGGTCTATACGCAGGACGGCGGCAACCGTTGGAATCTGCACGCGCGTTATGAGCGCAACGAACGCGACCGGGCCATCCTGGACGCCAAGAATGTCGAGAAGACTCTGCAGATCCCCGCCAAGGTCGTGCGCGAGACCTATTACGCCGGGAACAATCTCTCGGAAGAGGCGCTGGTCTATGGCGGCGACGCCGAGCTGCGCGCCCGCATCGCGGCGCGCGCCAACGCCTCGGCCAATTATCGCGGCCGCGGGGGCGGCGGAGCCGGCGGCGCCGGCCTGGGCGCGGGGGCTGGCAAGACCCAGAGCCTGGAAACCGAGAATCCCGCCTCGATGGGGACGGCGGCGAAGTTCCTGATCGTCGTGGTGGCGTCGCTGACCGTCGCCGGCACGGTGACCGGCCTCGCCAATTCCATGGTCAAGACGTCGGCCCCCGACCTGACCGACCTCGCGGACACGCTGATCCTGTTCTCGACCTTCATGATCACCTTCGTGGCGGTCGCCTTGCCGCTGTCCCACACCGTGCTGAAATTGCGCCTGTTCGGCGGCGGTTCCGCGGGCGCCGCCAAGGCGCGCAAGGCCCCCCTCGGTCCGCCGATGCCGACGCCCAAATCCGCCGCCGAGGAAACCAAGGTGGTGGAAGTGGCCGAGGACGAAGTCGAGCTCGATTGGGAGGACTTCAAGGACGAGGACGATTCCCTGCCGCCCGAGGATGGCGAGGACGAGCTGTCGACTTCGACCTCGGCAGAAGAGTCCAAAGACGTTGCGGCCGAGGATACGGCCGAGGAGAAGCCCGCCGAAAAGCAGTCGGAACAGCCGGCCGCCTTGTTCGTGCGTTTCGTCAACGCGCTGACCGCCACCGTGCGCAAGCGCCGCCCGACCCTCGATGCCTTCAACATGTTCGGCATCGATCTGGTAATGGCCGGCGCCATCGACGTGCTGGGCCAGCACAGCGGCCTCAAGCCCAATGACCAGCGCGCTTTGCTGAAGAGCTCGATCGAGGCGATGGGGGTCAAGTCCGCCACCGCCCAGGCCTTCGCCGACAAGTTCGAGGAATATCTGACCGAACCGCGCTATGTGCCGATGATCATGGCCGGGCGCACCACCATGGAGGCCTTCCTGCACGGCCAGGACCTGCTGCAGGAAACGGTGGGTCCGGTGTTCGAGCAGTGGAACAAGCCCCAGACCCAATCGCCGGCGGCCGCCTCGCGCATCATGACGGTGATGTTCACCGACATGGTGGGCTCGACCGACATGACCCAGTCGCAGGGCGACAAGGCGGCCCAGCATGTGGTGCGCCGTCACAACACCATCGTGCGCAACGCCCTGGCGCAATTCTCCGGCAAGGAGATCAAGCATACCGGCGACGGCATCATGGCCTCGTTCTCCAGCGCCGCCAGCGGCGTCGAGGCCGCCATCTCCATCCAGCGCGCCATCCACAAGCACAACACCCAGAACCCCGAGCAGGCGCTGCATATCCGCATCGGCATCAATGCCGGCGAGCCGATCGAGGAGGAAGAGGATCTGTTCGGCACCACCGTCCAGCTGGCGGCCCGCGTCTGCGCCCGCTGCGCCACCGATGGGATACTGTGCAGCAACGTGGTCAAGGAACTGGCCTCGGGCCGCGGCTTGGCCTTCGAATCGTTGGGCGCCCAGGAGCTGAAGGGCTTCAAGGAAAAGGTGGTGCTGTTCCAGGTGGAATGGCGGGAATAAGAGTTCCGCCGTCACCCCCGTCATCCCCGCGCACGCGGGGATCCAGCCGCCGGTTTGGACTCCCGCCTACGCGGGAGTGACGGGAGGTGGTTAGTGCAAAACCCTCGCCACCACCATCTCCTCAAGCCGCGATATCCGCTTGTAGAGATGCAGGCTGCGGCTTAGCAGGCTGCGCAATCCGTCGGGAATTTCATTGTCGCCGACGGCGCTGTCGTCCAGGCAGACCGACTGGCCGGACAGGCGGTTCTTTTCGTCGCAGGCTTCGCGAGCGGTGATCTCGCCGTCCTGCACCGCGCGCTGCAGCATCAGCCAGGCCATTACCTGGGTGAGGCGCGAGGTGACCCGCAACGCTTCGCAGCTGACCCGCAGATTTTCTCTCGATCCTCGCGGACGACGGCCGGCCGGGCGCATGTGGACCATGTAGTTGCGCGTCTCGACGATCAGATCGAGAGCCTCGTCATAGGTCCTGGTGAAAAGCGCTGTCTCGGCCTGCATCGCACCTCCGCAAACAACATTTTATTAAGGTGCTGATCGGCGGCGAGGATTTCAACCAGAAGTTCGTTCCGTCCCCCCCTTGACGGGCCGTCGGCGCGACCTAGATCTTGGCTGTCCGGCCGCCAGACTGGGGTTGGACGTCGGAAGGAAGGCCAAAGCGGCTCCTTCGGACACAGTTTTAACATTGCTCACAGGAGAATGTTGTCATGCGTACCATGGATCTCACCCCTCTGTTCCGCTCCACCGTCGGTTTCGAGCACCTGGCCCGCCTCGTTGAGGGCGTGTCGCGTGTCGACGACCAGACCTTCGCCTATCCGCCCTACAATATCGAGAAGCTGTCCGATGACGCCTATCGCGTGACGATGGCCGTCGCCGGCTTCGCCGAGAGCGACCTCGAGATCAATGTGAAGGGCCAGACCCTGACCGTGACCGGCAACGCCAAGAAGGAAGAGACCGCGCAGACCTATCTTCATCGCGGAATCGCCGGCCGCTCGTTCGAGCGCCGCTTCCAGCTTGCCGACCACATCCGCGTCGCCAACGCGGCCCTGATCAACGGCCTGCTCCACATCGAGCTGGTCCGCGAGGTCCCCGAGGCCCTGAAGCCCCGCACCATCGCCATCGGCACTCAGCTGACCCATCAGCCGGCCCCGGCGATCGAGGACCAGGGCGCCAAGGCCGCCTGAGCCTCGAATTTCACCAAGACGTGGGGCGCATTGCGGAGGCAATGCGCCCCAATTGTTTTCCGACACGCACATCCGCCGACTTTTGTTGCCCCGCAGCAATAACGATCAAAACCACCCCGACAAAATTTGTTAAGCTGTTATCAGTTGTGTCCGGATGTGCGGAAATGTTGGAAAAATTGCTTTACACAGGCGCGGTCGCCGTACTGTGTCTGCATTTTGCGGTATGGGCCTCCATCGACCATCACGTCGAGGACAATGCGGCGCCGCGCCACAGCGCCGACTGCAGCTGCGACTAGTAACCCGATCGCTTCCCCGCCATAGTTCCATCGTGTTCGCAAAGAGACTGTTCCCGGCGCTGTTCGCGCCCTCGATCTTCTCCAATCTGCGCGGCGACCTTATCGGCGCCTTGTCGGCAACCCTTGTCGGAGTGCCGCAGTCGATGGCCTATGGTCTCATCGCCGCCTCGACCTTGGGCCCGGCCTGGGCCGGCGCGGGGGCGCTGGCCGGGCTGTTCGGCAGCGTGATCGCCGGAGTCCTGTCGATCGTGCTCGGCAGCAACCCCGTGACCATCGTCGGGCCGCGCGCCGGCACGCTGCTGGTCTTCGCGGCCCTCATCGGCAGCTTCCTCGGCGTGCCGGGACTGAGCTCGGTCGACGCGGTCGCCTTCGGGTGCATTGCCGTCGCCGCGGCCGGCCTGATCCAGCTGTGCCTCGGCCTCGGCCGTCTGGGGCGCCTGGCGGAATTCATTCCCTATCCGGTGATCGCCGGCTTCACGAACGGCTCGGCCTTGATGATCATGGCAAGCCAGATCAGGCCCCTGCTCGGCGTGGCGACGACCGGCGACCTGGCCGACTTCCAACCGGGAGCCGCGGTGCTCGGGGCGGCGACCATCGTCCTCATCCTGCTGTCCCGCCGGGTGGCCCCCCGCGTGCCCCCGATGCTGCTCGGGCTCGGGGCCGGAACGCTGCTCTATCATCTGGCGCCGGCACTTGGCATCGACGCCCCATTCGGAGGCACGCTTCCGCCCCTGCCGGACCATGTCCGTCTCGGCCTCGTGGGCCCGGCCGCCCTGGTGGACGCGCTGCAGCGCCTCCCCACCTCGGCCCTTCCCCTGATGGCGAGTTCGACATTGTCGATGGCGGCCCTGGCCGTTCTCGACACCGCGCTGACCACTCTGGCGATCGATCAGTTCACCGCGCATCGCAGCGATCTCAATCGGGAGCTGGCGGCGCAAGGCGCCGCCAACGGCGTGGCCGGCCTGCTCGGGCTGTTGCCCTGCGCCGGCAGCATGGCGCGCACCGCACCGTTGGTTCAGGCCGGCGGGCGCACGGCGCTGGCCGGGCTTCTGAGCGCGGCGATGATGACCGCGATGGCGTTGCTGCTGGCGCCGGCGGTGCAATTCCTGCCGCGAACGGTGATGGCCGCGTCCCTGGCCGCTGTCGGCATCGGGCTTGTCGATAAATGGACCCTCGACATTCTCCGGCGGTGGCGCAGCGGCGGGATGGCGCGCCTGCCGCGGGCGGACCTGCTGGCCATGGGCGCGGTCGTGGCGACGACCTTGGCCTTCGGCCTGATGATCGCCGTCGGCGTCGGCATGGCCCTGTCGCTGCTGTTCTTCCTGATCCGCATGTCGCGCTCGCCGGTTCGCCGGCACTATCCGGCGACCGCGCTGACCCTTCATGTCCAGGACGATGCGCGGCGGTTGGCCTTCCTGCAACGGCACGGACAGGAGATCACCATAATCGAACTGACCGGCGTGCTATTCTTCGGCTCGATCGTGTCGGTCCGCAAGCATATCGAAGGACTGATGACCCAGGGCGTCCGCCACATCATTCTCGATCTGAAGCGGGTCAGGGATCTGGATGCTACCGCGGCGCGCGCCCTCGAACGGCTGAATGACGACCTGTCGCGCGCCGGGGGCCGGATGGTGCTGGCCTATCTGCATCCCGAACGGCGCTGGAGGGCGGACCGCCGCCATGACGGCCAGGATCGGCGCCAACATCCCGGCGAACGGCATCTGTGGCGCGTGCTCCATCAGGTCGGCAGCCTGCAGAAATTCGCCGAGGATCAGATCGCGCCCGATCTCGACGGCGCGATCAGAGCCTTTGAGAGGCACATGGAGGCGGCGCCCGATCTCGACACCGCCTTGCCGCCGGCGACCATCTTGCGCGGCATCGACAGGGAGAGCGTCCGCCGGCTTCGTCCCTATCTGTCGCGCCGCCGCTTTTCGACCGGCGACCAGGTATTCCGCCAGGGAGACCCGCCGGACAGCATCTATTTCGTCGCCTCCGGCCGGGTCGACGTGATCATCGACCTGCCGCGCACCGACCGCAAACTGAGGGTCCGCACGCTGACCCGCGGCGCCATCTTCGGAGAAATGGCGATCCTCGACCCGCAACCGCGCTCCGCCTCGGTGGCCGCCTCGGAACCGAGCATCTGCTATCGCCTGTCGGCCGAGGATTTCCGACGCCTCAAGCAGAGCGAATCCGATCTGGCCCTGCTGCTCCTGGAAAATACCGGCCTGATCTTCGTCGAGCGGCTGCGGGCCAGCAATCTGATGATCGCCGAATTGGAATCCTGACCTTCAGGCCACCATGTCACCGCCGATGTCGGCGATCCGGGTCGCGCCGGTCTGGCGCATGATCGTTTCAAACTCCCGCTGGAGGATCGCCAGCACGGCCTCGACGCCGGGCTGGCCAAACGCGGCGAGGCCCCAGCAATAAGGCCGTCCGATTCCGACCGCCGTCGCCCCCAGGGCCAGCGCCTTGAGCACGTCGGTGCCGCGCCGCACGCCGCCATCGATCAGCACCGGCAAGCGTCCCTCGACGGCGGACACCACCTCGGGCAAGGCGCCGATCGTCGATTGCAGGCTTTCCTCGGCCCGGCCGCCATGGTTGGACACGATGATCGCATCGGCTCCGTGGGCGACGGCCCGGCGCGCGTCGTCGCCGGTCATGATGCCCTTCAACACCAGCTTCATTTTGGTCGTCTTGCGGATGCGGGCCAAGAATTCCCAGGTCATGCCGGTGCCATAGAGATTGGTGACGCGCGAGACATCCAGGCCGTCGAACATCGGCTTGCGCGCCACTTCGTTGGCGAATCCGCCCTGGTGGCAATCGGCGCAATTGCGCGGATCCATGCGCCGGGCCCGGAACAGGGTCTCGGTATTGCGCCCGCCCTGGCGGTCGACGGTCAGGACCAAAGCGGGCGAGCCGGCCTTCTCGGCCCGCCGGATCAGCGCCTCGGTCACGCTCCAATCGTCGGTGGGATAAAGCATGTACCAGACGGGCGCCCCGCGCGCCTCGGATACCGCCTCGATCGAGCTGTTGCCCACGGTCGAGAGGATCAATTGGTGCCCTCGCGCCTTGGCCGCCTTCGCCACGGCCACTTCGGCGTCGGGATGAAAGGCGCCCTGGCTGCTGACCGGCGACAGGAAGATCGGGCTGGCCCAGCGCTCGCCCAACACGGTGACGCTGGTGTCGATCTTGCGCGCGTCGATCAGGCGCCGGACTTTGATGCGGATCTTGCCATAGTCGGCATGGTTGGCGAGCAGGGTGGCATCGTCATCGACGCCGGTGGCCAGATAGCCGAAATGGGCGGGGGGCAGCGCCTTGCGCGCTGCGGGTTCGAAATCGAAAAGATTGAGCGCTTCCTCAGGGGTGCCGATGACCTCGCCCACCGCTTTCACCGGCGCTCGCAGAGCGTCGTAACTCTGCGCCTTCGTCATTCCCGGCAGAAGAGACCAAAGGGAACCGCCAATCAGCGAAAGCAAAAGGGCCCGACGCTCCGCGAAATGACTTTGTTGCATTTTATTGAACTCTCCAGCGCCGAAAAAAATTGCGAAAGAAGCAAATTAGCATGGCTGTTTTTAACGGTTTTGATAAAGATTGCTATTGTTAAAATGACCTATGGAGCGCGAGATGGGCGACCAAAACGATGCTGATCGCCCCGTGGCGCGCCTGCCGCCGATTCAGATCGAGGATTCGCGCCTCCTGTCGGGCATTTCGGCGCTGGAACGGGACCATACCGTCCTTCCGACGCTCGACGAGGTCGCCGGCACCGCGGGAATGAGCGCCTTCCATTTTCATCGGCGGTTCCTCGAGACAATGGGCGAGACCGTCGGCGATTACGGCCGCCGCATACGCCTGCAACGCGCCGCCGCGATGGTGACTCGCACGAGCGCATCCCTGCTCGACACCGCCCAGCGCTCGGGATATGCCAGCCAGGAGGCGTTCACCCGCGCCTTCGCCCGGCAGTTCCACATGCCGCCCGGCACCCTCCGGCGAACCGCTGTCGACATGTCGCCGCCGCCTCGGCAGAACGACCGCGACCGCGCGGCCCTGGTCCGGCCCGATTGGCGGGAGGAAGGACGCCTTTTCGGCATGCGCTTCCATGGCGATTACAGCAATGTGCCGCGCTTCTGGCGCCTGTTCGCCCAGAGATTGCAGGCGCACGGCTTCGACCTCGACAAGGCGCGAGCGGTCGGCATCCTTCATGACGATCCCGGATTCACCCCGCCGGAACGGATCCGCTATGACTGCTGCATCGTCGATGACGGGGTTCCCAATCATCTCGTGCGGGCGCCTTTCTGGCGCCGCCCGCTGCAGGAATCGCTCTATGCGCGAACCGACATACGCGGCGGATACGACCAGATCGCGATGGTCATCCTCAGCATCTGCATCGCCTGGCTGCCCATCGCCCGCAAGGTCCTATCGGAAACGCCGGCCTACGAGATCTATCACGCCGCGCCCTGGAACAGGGACGATTGGTTCGACCTCACGGTCATGGTCCCGATCGCCTGACGATCCGGCCGCTTATTTCCTGAAAAGGCCGTCGATCCCCGCCCGATGCGCCTGTTTGGCCGCGATGGCGGCGCGGGCACGGGCAATTTCGGCCTCGAGGCGGGCGATATAGTCTTCCAGTTCGCCGACCGACAGGGGGTCGAGAGGCTTCGGTTGCGTCGGCGTCCGCCGAGGTTCAAGCTCGTCGATGTCCATTTCCGTCTCCCTCCCCCTCTTTCCGGGCAGAGTATCATGCGCTGTATCGAAGTCCAGGAACCCGGCCCGTCCGCCAAGCTGGCGGTCGTCGAGCGGCCGGCTCCCGAACCGAAATCCGGCGAGGTGCTGATCGAGGTCGCCGCCGCCGGCGTCAACCGGCCCGACCTCGTGCAGCGCCAGGGCGCCTATCCGCCGCCGCCCGGCGCGTCAGACATATTGGGGCTGGAGATCGCGGGGAAAATCGCCGCGCTGGGGCCCGACGTGACCGGCCTGTCGGTCGGGCAGGAGGTCTGCGCCCTAGTCACCGGCGGCGGCTACGCCACCCATTGTGCCGCCGCCGCCAGCCTGTGCCTGCCCTTCCCGACGGGCATGAGCGCGGTCGAGGCCGCCGCTCTGCCCGAGGGGATCTTCACCGTCTGGCACAATGTCTTCCAGCGCGGCCGGCTGGCGGCGGGCGAAAGCCTTTTGGTGCATGGCGGCGGCAGCGGCATCGGCACCATGGCGATCCAGCTGGCCAAGGCGTTCGGCGCCGTGGTGTTCGCCACCGCCGGCAGCCCGGAGAAATGCCGGGCCTGCCGCGATCTCGGCGCCGATATCGCCATCGACTACCACACCGAGGATTTCGTGCGGATCGTCAAGGAAGCCACCGGCGACAAGGGCGCCGACGTCATTCTCGACATGGTCGGCGGCGACTATCTGCCGCGCAACCTCAAATGCCTGGCGATCGAAGGCCGCCATGTCAGCATCGCCTTCCTGCACGGTTCGACCGCCGAGATCAATTTCCTGCCGGTGATGGTCAAGCGCCAGACGATCACCGGCTCGACCCTGCGCCCGCAATCGGTGGCGGCGAAAACCGCCATCGCCGACGATCTGCGCGAAAAGGTCTGGCCCCTGCTCGACCGCGGCGCCGTGAGGCCGAAAATATATAAGACCTTCTCCTTCGAGGAGGCCGAAGAAGCGCACCGCGCCCTCAACAAAGGCGACCATTTCGGCAAAATCGTACTCACGTTCTGATTGCTAAAAATCATCGAGAATTCCCCACAAGGTCATTTGCCAAGGGAACGCTGCGCCGCTATATAAAGGGATAAGTCTTCGGGACAGGACCAACCACGCCCGGTTGGCCTTCCGTCACCGTTTCCATA
>Ga0213872_10001509_pt1 | contig 14992 bp, 15 predicted proteins | sample VelepicomBERX_R2_FD_160071 | JGI IMG/M metagenome (GOLD analysis project Ga0213872, IMG submission 160071) | Rhizosphere microbial communities from Vellozia epidendroides in rupestrian grasslands, the National Park of Serra do Cipo, Brazil - RX_R2 | ecosystem: Host-associated > Plants > Roots >...
GCCGCCATCGTGACCATCAGCGTGGGCGTCGCCTGCAGCCTGTCCTTCGGGGAGGGGCGCGACGAGAACCCAGGCAAGCAGGCCTACTCCGCACTGGTCCAGGTGGCCGACCAGGCCCTCTACTCGGCCAAGCAGGCCGGACGCAACCAGGCCGTGCTGGATGCTTGAAGCAGCTTAGAGCCTGTTCAATGTCTCGCACGGGCCGCGTTGGAGCGCAATCGGGATGAGTGGGTGGCCCGGATGCGCCGCATGGGCTCGTGCCCATGCCTGCAGCCGGGGCGCCCCAGACTGCGATGCCCCGGCACTTCGACAGGCTTGAGCGGGTTTCGATGAGAATCGCCCCTCATGCACAAGCAGGACCTTCTCCGACGCGCGATCATCACCTGGGCGTTCTGCGGGGCCTGTGTCGGCGCCCCGGCCGCCTCGCCGGTGCCAATGCCGATGCCGGTGCTCGACGAGCGCGGCTTCATCGATGTCTGGGCCTTGCGCCGCGACGCCGCGGTGGTCGAAACCGCCTCGCTGGCGACGGCGGATGAACACCGCTGCGACACGCAGGCCGCGCCCGACCCGCGCAGCCGTGCCCGCTGCCAGGGCGAGCTGCAGCGCGCCCTGGCGCACGAACGCCAACTCCGCGACGACTTCAACAGCCGATGGGTGCCGGCGCTGCTGGCGGCGATCTCGAAGTCCGACCCGGTCGCCGAGGTCGTCTGGCGGCAATGCCACACCACCCCGGTGCTCGACCGCCGCGATCTCGAGTCGACCTGTGACACTGATGCCGGGCGCCGCGCCGTGGCGGCACGCCGGCTGCGCGCCATCGGCTTCGAACCCGCCTTCGACCACGAGGAAGCGCTGCATGCCCTGGGACGGCGTCCCGCGCGCGCACAGGTCCAGGCCCTGGTGCTGCGCCGCTTTGCCGCCGGCGACCTCGGTGGCTACGAGATCGCGGCCCACCACGGCGGCAACGCACCACGCACGGCCGCCGAGCTGGACGAGGAGCGCAATTCCTTGCTGATCAACGCCGTGCAACAAGAAGCCCCGCGCGCCTTCACCTTCAACAGCCGCATGCAGAACGCGACGGACCGCCTGGGCTGGTTGCGCCTCGTCCGCCCGGTCACCACCCCAGAGGCCCTGGTGTGGGCGGCAGGCACCTTCCATGGCGGCACCACCTACACGGGCCGGCACGACTGGCTGCTCGGCCCCCGCGCCAGCATCCTTCAATACGAGGCCAATCGCCCCCTGGCCGTCGGGGGGGCCGACGATGCGGACTTCATGCGCAGCCTCCACGACGTGCTGGCGCAGGCCGAGGCCTCGATCGACGGTGTCCTCGCGCAGGAGCCGCGCTGGAGCGTCTTCCTGCTGCATCGGCTGGGCCGCCAGGAATGGGTGCCCGAACAGGAAACCAGCCAGAGCGGCCGGATCGCGCCGGGCTGGGCTGGCACCTATGTCCTGGCACGCAGCTTCAGCGATGCCGAACCCACCGCCACACCGCCGGGTCTGCAGGCGACGGTGGGCAGCCGGTCCGGGCAGGCCTGGATCCGCTTCCCGCAGGGGCTCGACAAGGCTGACGCGGCACTGTGCAGCCTCAGGCGCAGCGGCGGCTTGAGCCTATGGCCCCAGCCGGAAGAGGCCGGCGGCCCGCCGTCGCCGATCGGCAACCTGGACGGCCTGTCGCGCATCGTCGACAGATCGTCCGGTCACCTGCAGCCTCTGTTCGCGCCCCTGGCGGGCCAGGACCGTCATCCACAGGTGCTGGTGCAATGCCCGCAGGGGGAATGGCCGGACAACCGCATCGTGCGATTTGTGTTCTTCAGCGGCCGCACCATGGTCGAAGTGATGCAGCAGCAGGCCATGCGCTCGACGCTGCGTGTGCGCCATTGGGAGCGCACCAGCGACACGCCATCCGCCGCGCCTCTGGCAGACACCCCGCCCAGTTGGCCGACCGCCGCCGAACGCCTGGCCTGGTTCGAGACCCTGGCGGAACAGGCCGAGGCGAAGCGCGTAGATCCGGCCGTTCCGGCACCCTTGCGCTGAGCGTGGCCAAGGCTGACGGGCACGGCGCCGTCGGGTTTGCGCACGCCACCCTGGCGGCCAGAGCACCCCGGTCGCCCTGGGTATACTCGCGCCGCCCCGGCCCTCATTCCAGGAAGGTCCAGGAAGGAAAGGATCCATCTTGGCACTCACCATCGATGCCGAATACCTCCTCGCGCCACTGCAGGCCCTTGTGAACCGTCCTTCAGCCTGGGTCAAGCGCGTGCATCCCCTGAGCGATGGCAGTGCGGTGCTGCATCTGACCTCCCTCGAACGCTATGACATGCGCGAACACCTGGTCGTCCTGCGCGACGGCCACTGCCAGGTGATCAACGAGCCGCCGTCGCTGACCCAGGCCCGCCTGGTGTGTGCCGAGGATCCGGCACGCGAAGACCAGGGCCTGGTCCAATCGTTCCAGATCGGCGACCGCATCGGTCTGTTGCTCAGTGATCGGTGGCTTTGGCTGTTTGATCCGCTCCAGGACGACACGCCGATCGAGATCGCCATCGACACCCCCCTGCCGATCTGGGCCCCTGAGAGCTGGCCCGACAGCGTGGCAGCCCATCGTGTGGCGCGATGCGGCACGACGTGCGACCACCGCGTGCCCGTCGTCCTGGGGCATCCGGCCGCCACGCACGACTACACCGCACATTGGGCCTTGCTGGACGTCGATGTCGAGTCCCGTCGCGCCTGCTGGACGCAGCTCGGCAAGCAAGGCCAGACGCAGACGATCCGCTACGGACTGAATTCGAACTTCGAGGGCGTCGAAGGCCACGAGGGCACCTACCTCTGCGACCTGAGCTGGATGGGCGACCGCCTGCGGGCCTTCAGCATCGGCAACAGGACGCACATCGGCCGCATGGGCATGGCTTACGCCGCCGCGCTCGAAGCCGACGCACAAGGCCAGGGACCGGTGCTGGTGCACCCGTTGGATGAGGGCTGCCATGGCGCCTTCATCGACAGCGGCCACGTGCTGCTCACGCCCGCGAGCAAATCGGGCGCCCGCAAAGGCAAGCCGGCGCTGCTCGATCTCGCCAGCGGCACCGAAATCGAGCTGACGCTGCGCGGCCACGCCGGCTTCCGCCCCTTTGCAGCCCGGGCAGGCAAGGTCTGGCTCGTGGGCGGCGGCGCAACGGGCGCCTGGTGCGGCTGGCAGCAGATCAGCCTGCACGACGGCGAGGGCAAACCAGGCCGCATCGTCGTTTGCAGCATCGACTGAGCGACCCCACCACGGCCCCCCTCAGCGCGACGGCACGGTGAAGCCCACCGTCCGGCTGTCGAGCACCTGATGACGGGCATCGGCGAGATCGACGCGCAAGCTGTGCGGTCCCGCCTCCAGCCCCTGGATCACGATGAGGTCCTCGCTGGCCTGCACCCAATGCCAGGGGGCGTTGTCCAGGGTCAGGTGCAGATGGCCGATGCGCGGCACGACCTTGGCGGCATCGTTGCCATAGACCGGCGCGATCTGGAGGTTGTCGACATGGAACGGCACCACCACGGCTCCGTGCGCGAGCGGGCCGGCCAGCGGCGCCTCGACCGCCAGCCGGGCGGGCGCAGCCTCCGCCGCCTGGACCTGCGGGGTCACCCGGGCGGCTTCGATCCCGTCGGCACCGCTCGATGCCTGGGCCACCACCACCACCCACAGACCGAGGCCACCCCGCACCAGGGCCCGGCCAGAATTGAGAAGACTGGACATGAACACTCCTTCGACATCAAAGTAAACAGTGATTACATCAAGCCAATGTAGCATGTAATCATTGATTACAAAAGACGGATGAAAACTGCGATGAGCTCTGAGGCCAGCCCCGAAGAACGCGGCTACCACCATGGCGACCTTCGGCGTTCGCTGGTCGCCGCCGCCTTGCAGCTCGTCGAGGAACAGGGCCTGGAGGCGGTCAGCGTGCGCGAGGTGGCGCGGCGCGTCGGCGTGTCGCCGGGTGCGCCTTTCCGGCACTTCGAGAACCGGACGGCGCTGCTGACGGCGGTGGCGGAAGAAGCCCAGGACCGGCTGCTGCAGGCGGTGGAGGACAGCCGGCGCCAGCAGGCGTCGAACGATCCGCTGGAGGTGTTCCACGCGATCGGCGACGGTTTTCTGCGCTGGGCGTTCGCCAATCCCGCCCACTTCCTGGTGGTGTCGACCCGGTCCGTGATCGACTACGACAGCCCCGGCCTGCGCGAGCGCAACGACGGCCTGCGGGCGACGATGCGCCAGTGGATGGAACAAGCCGCCGCACAAGGCCGGTTGAAGCCGGGCGACATCGACCGGTATGTGCTGGGCCTTCGCGGGCTGGTCTACGGCCTCGCGCGGATGCACATCGACGGCCAGTTCGCCAGTTGGGGCCGCCCGCCCCAACACGCCCTCGAAGACAGCCTGGCGGTGCTGGATCAGTTCATGCTCGCCATCCAGGCATCGCCGGGCAGCCCGGCATCGAGCCCCCCTTGAGGGCCGGCGAACCATCGACAGGCCGGGGAGCTGGCGCGGAGCGGGCGGGGTTCCCAGCGCACACAGGGTGCTTCGGTGGAACTGCCGGCCCATGATCCAATAATTCAATTATCATTGAATTATGGAAGAAAAAGATGTCGTCAAAGCGCTCGCCGCCCTCGCCCAGCCGGTGCGCCTGCGCGTGTTCCGGGCCCTGGTGGTGGCGGGGCCGGGTGGGCTGACGCCCGGGGACTTGACCGACCGGCTGGAAGTGTCCGCCACCTCGCTGTCCTTCCATCTCAAGGAATTGACCCATGCAGGCCTGATCACCCAGGAGCGTGACGGGCGCCGCCTGATCTACCGCGCCGAATTCCACCAGATGAATGGGTTGCTGGCCTACCTGAGCGAGAACTGTTGCGAGGGCCGGCCCTGCCAGCTCGCCCCTACCCCTACCCCTACCCCTGCCCCTGCCCTTGATCAGAACCCGGAAAGCGCCTGCGGCCCCCAGGCCGGTTCCGCCTGCTGATGAGCTCACCATGACCCACCACATCCTGATCCTTTGCACCCACAACTCCGCCCGCAGCCTCCTTGCCGAGGGCATGCTCAACCATCTGGCCCGACAGTTGTGCAAGGATGTCCAGGCGCACAGCGCCGGCAGCGCCCCCAGCGGCCGCCCCAACCCCTTTGCGATGGAAGCACTCGGCCAGGCTGGCATCGACACCACAGCCTGTCGCAGCAAGAGCTGGGACGAGTTCACCACGCCGCAGGCGCCACCGCTGTCCATCGTCATCACGGTGTGCGACAGCGCTGCGGCCGAAACCTGTCCGGTGTTCTTCGGTGGCGCCGGGCAACCCGTCAAGGTGCACTGGGGCTATCCCGACCCCTCGAACGCCGAAGGCACAGACGCAGCCAAGCGCCGCGCCTTCGAGCTGACCCGCCAGGCCATGGGCTACCGAATGCTGCAATTGCTGGCCCTGCCTCTGGACACCCTGTCCCGCGATGAGCTGCAGCAGGCCCTGCTGAGCATCGCCAGGAGTTGATCTCCATGGACACCACCGGACGCAGGCTGCTCTGCGAAATGCTCGGCACTGCCCTGTTGCTGGCCATCGTGATCGGCTCGGGCATCATGGCCGAGAGGCTTGCGGGCGGCAACGTGGCGATCGCCCTGCTGGCCAACACCCTGGCCACCGTGGGCGGCCTCTACACCCTGATCGAGGTGTTCGGCCCGGTCAGCGGAGCGCACTTCAATCCGGCCGTGTCCACAGTCATGGCCTGGCGAGGCGAGCTGTCGTGGTCGCTCTGGCTGCCCTATGTGCTGGCGCAACTGCTGGGCGCCTTGCTCGGTGCCTGGCTGGCCCATGCGATGTTCGACCTGGGCATCCTGCAATGGTCCACCAAGGTGCGCACCGGAGCCGGCCAATGGCTGGCCGAAGCCGTCGCCACCGCCGGCCTTGTGCTGGTGATCCTCCGGGCCCCCGCAGCGCGTGTTGCGCCCCTGGTGGCGGCCTACATCGGTGCGGCCTACTGGTTCACATCATCGACATCGTTTGCCAACCCGGCTGCGGCATTCGGGCGCATGTTCACCGACACCTTCGCAGGCATTGCGCCTGCCAGCGTTCCCGGTTTCGTCGGTGCCGAGTCGGCCGGTGCGGCACTGGGGCTGGTGCTCCATGGACTGCTGGCTCCGATCAGGGACCGGGTCCGTGATGAGCCGTCCGATGGCACCGGGTGAGGGCCTGGAAGTGCTCTTCGCCAGCCCTCGGTCATCGGAACAGGCACGGGGCCATAGGTGCCTGCCTCAGGCCGCACGCCGCCCGGCCACCCATCGCTGATAACGCCGCACACGGCGGACATCGCAGATCTGCTGCAAAAGCAGTGCGCGCAGCGGCGAGACGGCGGGCTGGGTGCCCTGCCCCCTGCTGAGTCGGTTCAACTGGAAGCGCACGGTGGCCATGCTGGCCAGGGAGGCCAGCGGCTTGTTCTTCCAGCGGATCGGCGCCAGGGCGGGCTCGCTGGCTTTGCCCGAGCGCCAGTCGCGCGGCAGACCGGGGTCGATCGCCAACGCCGTGCCCATGCCCACCATGTCGACCCCCTGCTCGATCACCTGCCGGGCCACCGGCAGGCGGCGGATGCCCCCGGTCACCATGACAGGCATGGCGGCCACGGCGCGGATGTCGCGGGCGAAGTCGACGAAATAGGCTTCGCGCGCCAGCGTGCGGCCGTCGCGGGCCTCGCCCTGCATCGCAGGGGCCTCGTAGCTGCCACCCGACAGCTCGACCAGATCGACCCCGAGCGGGTTGAGCATGCGCACCACCTCGCGCGCCTCTTCGGCACTGAAGCCGCCGCGTTGGAAATCGGCGGAATTCAACTTCACCGCCACCGCGAAACCCGGCGACACGGCCGCACGCACGGCCTTGACGACCTCGAGCAACAGGCGCGCCCGGTTCGCCAACACGCCGCCCCAGGCATCGCTGCGGCGATTGGACAGCGGAGACAGGAACTGGCTCAGCAGGTATCCATGCGCGGCGTGGATCTCGACGCCGGTGAAGCCGGCCTGCTCGCTCAGCGCGGCGGTGCGCGCAAACCGCCCGATCACCTCCTGGATCATCGCCTCGGTCATCGCACGCGGCGCCCTGAAATGCCGGGACATCTTCCCCAGGTCCAGCGGCACGGCGGACGGTGCCCAGGTCTCCTGTCCGAGGGCGGCCGGCATCTGACGCCCGGGGTGGTTGATCTGCATCCAGAACTGCGCCCCCTGTTCGCGCCCCACCTGCGCCCAGCGCCTGAACCGCTCGAGTTGCGACGCATCTTCCAGGACCACCCCGCCAGCCCCGGTCATGGCCCGACCGTCGATCATCACATTGCCGGTGATCAGCAGCCCGGCACCACCGTGTGCCCAGGCGCGGTAGAGCTGGATCAGGGCCTCGGAGGGGGCCTGGCCGGGGTCGGCCAGGTTCTCTTCCATGGCCGCCTTGGCAAGGCGGTTCGGGATGCGGGCCCCATTGGGCAACAACAGTGGTTCGAAGACGTTCATGGCAGGCGCCTGGTTTGACGATGCCGAGACTCTAAGATTGAAGTCAACTTTAAAGTCAAGCCACATCGGAGCCCCCCATGAAAATCGGTGAACTGGCCAGGCGCAGCGGCCTGACGCCTTCGCGCATCCGCTTCTACGAGGCCAGCGGCCTGATCCAGGGTGTGGCGCGCCAGGAGAACGGCTACCGCGACTACGGACCGCAGACCCTGAAGACGCTCGAGATCATCATCGGCGCCCAGAACGCCGGCTTCGCACTGGAGGACATCCGCAGCCTGCTGCCGAGCAGCCAGGGCCACTGGCAGCACCAGGAGCTTCTGGCCAGCCTGGAACGCAGGCTCGCCGACATCGAAGCCCTGCAACAGCGCCTGGTCGCGACCAGGGCGCAACTGCTGCTGGCCATCGACAGCGTCAGGAACCGCCCCGAGGAGATGGACTGCTCGGACCGCGCCCAATGGGTGCTGGCGCAACTGAAGGCGCATGAGGCGCCGGGTTCGGACCTGCCGCCACCGCAGCCGGACGCGCCGGCGCCCAGATGACTCAGGAGGGCAGGAACTGCGCGTGCAAACCCAGCGGCATGACCCTGGGCAGGGTGGCCTGCGCCACGGGCCCGTCGGCGAGGCGGTCCGACTGGAAGACCGACAGCAGCATCGCCTGCTGGCGCAGGTCCAAGGCGGTGCCGACGATCCAGCCCCGACCCGGGCCCTGGCGACCGGGCACCACGAGGTGCTCTTCGACCATCACCTCGGGGCCATAGCTGTAGTGGCTGGTGCGGCCGCTGTCGACGTCCAGCTGCATCACCGCATCGAAGCCCGGGCGCTCGTCAGGCGCCTGGCGTCGGACCGCCATCACGACCTGTCGGTAGCGGCGCCCCACCAGGCGGGGATCGACACGGGGAAACTCGGCGATATGGGAGGTCAGCGTCTGCCGCGCCCGACCGCTGCGCAAGTCCAGTTCGAGCAGGGTGGCCACCGGGTAGTCGGCGCGCTGGCGCTGGTACTGGCCGCGCATCAGATCCCGCATGCCCTGCAAGACCCAGTCGGCGTCGGGCGAACGCACGTAGTCGAGGCGGATGAACCGGCCATCCGCCTGCTCCCAGGCATTGCCGAGGTGAAAGACGAAGCCGGCGGGCAGATCGAACCAGTGCACCTGGTCCAGCTGGTCCTTGGGGATGACCATGGCGCGCATGCCGAGCTCGGGCGACCAGCGATGGCAGTCCAGGAAGGGCTCGCCCTGACGGGCCCGCTCGCCGTCGAACACCAGCGGCGGCAACAGGAAGACCAGATGCCGCTGCGTGACGGCGAAGTCATGCACCATCGCGACCTTCGGGACCTTGAAGGTGTGGGCCTTCAACAGCTCGCCCGACGCGGAGATGCGGTAGATGGACATCATGCCCATCAGGCTGCTCACGCCGAAATTCCAGAGACTGCCGTCGGGCTCCACCCGCGGATGGGCCGAAAACGGCATGCCGGCATAGTCCTCGCTCCAGGTCTTCAGACCCAGGGTGTCGAGGCTGTCGGGATCCAGGCGGGTGGCCGAGCCCCCTTCCCAGAGGGCTAACAGTTCGCCGGCCAGCGGCAGCACGCTGGTGTTGGCCACATTGATCGAGTCGGCCGACCGCAGCGGTTCGATGTCGGTCAACGGTGTGCCGAACACCGCCCGCACCGGCCGGCCGGCGGCAGTGTCGGCCTCGAACTTGGCGGTGCGCACGAAGCGGGCGCTGTGCGCTATGCCCTGCTCCGTGATCTGGTACTTCTGGATCAGGCCGTCGCCATCGAAGGGGTGGTGATAGCGCACACCCCCCAGGGAATGCCGCGCCGGGCCGTTGCGGTACAGACGCCCGCGCAGGTCGGCCGGCCAGCGCCCTCGCAGCTGCAGATCCATGGCGGGCACATCCGCCTGGACTCCCTCGTACCCCATGAGCCAGGGCCGGCGCGGGCGCATGGCCTCAAAGCCCTCCAGCCAGGCATCGGTGGGTTCGGGCAGCGCATGGGCACCGAGGGACAGCAGTCCGCCAGCGGCGGCCAGGGTCTGCAGGCAGCCACGCCGCGACCAGGCGGGATGGGGCGAATGAGCAGTGGGGGTTTTCATGGGGCTCCCGAGAGGGCTGGAGTGGATCAGGCCCAGACTCTAGAAATGCCCTGGCGGCCGGGCGACACCGATGCGACCGGGTGGCGCCGGCCGGCGCGAAATGACGGTTGGCTGCCGCGAGCGGGACAGGCCATGGACCCGCAGGGTGCCCGCCCACGCAGCCCACGCGCAGCGCTCACGCCCCCGACGGATCAGGGCGCAGCCCCACGATCACCCCCCGACCAGGCTGGCAAAGCGGGCCAGATCGACATTGCCCCCGCTCACCAGAATGCCGACCCGTTGGCCTCGAAGCTCGGCCTTGCGCTGGCGGGCTGCGGCCAAGGGCAGGCAGCCGGTCGGCTCGACGAAGGTCTTCATGCGGCTGGCGAAAAAGCCCATGCAATCGACCAGTTCGGCATCCGTGGCAGTGAGGATGTCGGTCACATCGCGGCGGATGATCGCGAAGGTGATCTGGCCCAGGTGCTGGGTCTGTGCGCCGTCGGCGATGGTCTTGGGCGTGTCGATGTGGACGATGCCGCCGCTGCGCAGCGAGCGCTGGCCGTCGTTGCCGGCTTCGGGCTCGACACCGTAGAGCCGGCAGTCGGGCGAGAGTGCGCGCGTGCTGAGGGCCGAACCCGACAGCAGGCCGCCGCCGCCCAGCGGCACGAACAAGGCATCCAGGGGACCGACCTCTTCGAACAGTTCTTTCACCGCCGTGCCCTGCCCGCACAGCACATCCGGGTGGTCGTAGGGCGGGATCAACGTCAGCCCGTGCTGCTCGGCCAGGGTGCGGCCGATCTGCTCGCGGTCCTCGGTGTAGCGGTCGTAGAGCACCACGCGGCCGCCATAGCCCCGGGTGGCGGCGATCTTGGCGGCCGGCGCATCCTGCGGCATCACGATGGTGGCGGGCATGCCCAGCAGCCGGGCCGACAGTGCGATGGCCTGGGCATGGTTGCCGGACGAGAACGCCACCACGCCGGCGCGGCGCTGCTCGGGGCTGAACCTGGACAGCGCATTGAAGGCGCCGCGGAACTTGAAAGCCCCCATGCGCTGGTAGTTCTCACACTTGAAGAAGACCTGGGCGCCGAACTCTTCGTCGACCGTGCGCGAGGTCAGGACCGGGGTCTTGTGGGCGTGGCCGGCCAGGCGTGTGGCGGCGGCGACCACGTCGTCGTAGGTGGGAAGCTGGGTCATGGGCGTTGGACTTTCGAGGGAGAGGAATCAAAGGCGATGGCGAGACCGGTCTGCGCCAGCCGCGTGGGGGCGTCGGCCTCATTTCGCATCGCTGTACACCGTGGCGCGCGACACCCCGAGATGCGCGGCGATGGTGTCCATCGAGCGGCGCCACTCCAGCATGCCGGCCGACTTCAGCTCTTTCATCAGGCTGCGCCGATCTTCGGCCTTGAGCGTGCGGGGCGTGGCCGCCATGCGCGCGGCGAACGCGTCGATGCGGGCGCGGATGCCGTCGGCACCCGCGGGGTCGAGCGACTCCTTGACCGGGGTGGCGCCCTCGGTCGCGGTGAACCGGGTCAGCGCACTCTGGAAGCCCTGGAACAGGGTCAGGTCGACATTCAGGCACAGGGCCGCCACATAGCGCCCCTCGGAATCCTTGATGCCGATCGAGCTGCTCTTGACCTGTCGGCCGTCGGCGAAGCGGTTGGGATAGTTGGCGATGACCTGCGCATGATCGGAGTCCAGGATGCGCGCCAGTCCCAGCTCGGTGGCCGGGTCGCCGACACGGCGTCCCGACAGGTTGTTGTGGACCGCCAGGACCGCATGTGCCGGATCCAGCAGATCATGGACCACCACCTCGGTGAAGGGTGCAAAGGTCTGGGCCAGGCCATCGGCGATCTGCTGCACCTGGGACAGCAGCTGCTGTTGCTCGGGGGTCTTTTTGGGCATGTGGCGGAGTGTCGCGGCAACGATATTATTTGTCAATTATTGGATAATTTGTAAAATAAATCGCAAACACAAGCCCGTTGCCAGGGCATGGACAGAGTCCGTTTGCTGGGGTGGCATGATTCTCGAATCTCCCCCGAATGACAGACCGCGATCCATCCACCAGTCAGCGTCATGATTTCCTCTCAGTACGTCCAACGCATCAGCCTGCGCCGCGACAAGGTCGATTCATTTGATCGCTATCCCTTCTGCCTCCCGGCCGTCCATGCCCTTGAAAGCATCGACCTGCACCCGAAGGTCACCTACTTCGTGGGCGAGAACGGTTCAGGAAAATCAACGCTGCTGGAAGCCGTCGCGGTCTCGCTGGGCTTCAATGCAGAAGGCGGGAGCCGGAACTTTCGCTTCGGCACCCGCGGCTCGCACTCGGAACTTCATGAGTTCCTTCGCGTGGCCAAGGGGTTTCGACGGCCCCGGGACGGCTTCTTTCTGCGCGCAGAGAGCTTTTTCAATGTCGCAACCGAGATCGAACATCTGGATGAAGAGCCCGCTTTCGGCCCACCCGTCATCGATTCGTATGGCGGCCGATCCTTGCACGAGCAATCTCATGGCGAGTCTTTCATGGCCTTGATGACGAAGCGGTTTGGAGGCCAGGGCCTCTACCTCCTCGACGAACCCGAAGCCGCCCTGTCACCCCAACGACAGCTTGCGGTCCTGTCACGGATGCACGAACTCATCCTCGATGACTCGCAGTTCATCATCGCCACCCACTCGCCCATCTTGATGGCCTACCCCGAATCGCTCATCTACTCTTGCAGCAAAGACGGCATCTCTCCGATCGCCTACCAAGACACCGAGCATTTCAAGGTCACAAGAGACTTTCTGGGCAACCCGGAGGGCATGCTGCGAAAGCTGATGGATCCGCAGGCGCCGTGAGGCCTCGTGGCCTCTCGCCGGACCACCGCCATGGGATGCAATGCGGCACGGATCATGCCGTCGTCAGCGGGGTGAGTGGCCTCGCCGCAAGCCCCTCCGCGCAGCCGCCTGCAGTTCCTTGCCTGTCAGCACAAAGGCCTGGGCATCGGCCAGCCGGGCCAGGGCCAGATCCAGAAACGCCCGCACCCGCCGGGGTTGTGCCGAGCGGCTGCCGTAGTAGATGTGCAGGCCGAGGTGCTCGCTGAGGTGGTCCAGCAGCAGGGGCACCAGACGCCCCGAGCGGATGTGCGGTGCGGCCGCGAAGTTGGCCAACTGCGCGATGACCTGACCCGCCAGCACCGCCTGCAATTCAAGCTCGGTGTCGTTGGTGGAGAGCGTCGGCGGGAAATGCCGGTGCACGAGCTCGCCATCCACCGTCAGATACCACGGAGACACCTTGCCGGTGGCGGGATGGCGGAAGACGCTGCAACGATGTCGGGTCAGGTCTTCCAGTGTCTTCGGAACACCGTGCTCACGCAGATAGGCCGGTGAGGCGCACACCATGAGCTGCACCGGGAACAGGCGCCGGCCGATCACCTCCTCCTGCGGCGAAGTGCCGATGCGAAACCCGATGTCCACGCGGTCCAGCACCCAGTTGCCGATGCCGTCGTCGAGCTGCACATCGGGCTGGATGCCCGGGTGCAGGCGGCAGAACTCATCGAGCAGGGGCATGAGGATGGCGGCAAACGAAGACTTGGGCCCCACGATCCGCAGCGGGCCGGCAATCTCGTCCTTGCCTTCGCGGGCGGCGGCGATGGCGCGGTCGATGGCCGAGAGCGCCGGCCGGGTGTTCTCGAGAAAATGCTGCCCTTCCTCCGTCAGGGCCAGGCCCCGGGTCGTCCGATGCAGCAGCCTCACCCCCAGGTGCTTCTCGAGCTGAGCCACGGCCTGGGTGCCCGCCTGGGGCGAAATGCCCTGGGCCAGGGCGGCCTGGCGGATGCTGCCCAGCTCCACGGCCTTGGCAAACAGGGCGATCGATCGGAATTCGTTGATGGGCATGGTGGCTTTTTGCGCTGGGCATGTGGTGGTCAGTATCAATCTTCACTTGCTACCGATGCAAGTCCAGGCCCTCTATCCGATGGGCACACCGGGGTCTAGAGTGCAGCCTCGTTCAACCCTGAGGAGCACCCCATGAAGGAAGTCGTCGTCGTCGTCGGCGCCGGACAGATCGGCCAGGCCATTGCACGGCGCATCGGCTCCGGCAAGCAGGTGCTGCTGGCCTGCCTGCACGAGGAAGAGGCCCGGGCGGCAGCCCACACCTTGCACAACGCCGGCCACCTGGCCCACACGGCGACGGTGGATGTGTGCTCGCGCGCATCGGTCCAGGCCCTGGTCGAGCAGGCCGTGGCCCTGGGCCCCATCAGCGGATTGGTCCACGCCGCGGGCGTCTCGCCGTCACAGGCCCCGATCGAGGCCATCCTGCGCGTGGACCTTTACGGCACCGCCCTGGTGCTCGAACTCTTCGGTGATGTCATGGCCCCTGGCGGCGCCGGTGTGGTCATCGCCTCGCAGTCCGGGCACCGGCTGCCGGCACTCACGCCCGAGCAGGACCGGGCGCTGGCCATGACCCCGACCGAAGCGCTTCTGCAGCTCGACTGGCTCCAGAGCGCTCAGGTGCGCGACACGCTGCATGCCTACCAGCTCTCCAAGCGCGGCAATTCGCTGCGCGTGATGGCCGAGGCCATCCGCTGGGGCCGGCGCGGGGCGCGCCTCAACACCATCAGCCCCGGCATCATCATCACGCCGCTGGCCCACGACGAGCTGAACGGCCCGCGCGGTGCCGGCTACCGGCGGATGATCGAGGCCTGCCCGGTCGGACGCGCCGGCACCCCGGACGAGGTGGGCCAACTGGCCGCCTTGCTGATGGGCCCCGACGGGATCTTCATCACCGGCAGCGACTTCCTCATGGACGGCGGGGTCACGGCGGCCTTCCGCTTCGGCGACATCGCACAGCCCGTCGCAGCGTCCTGAGAACCTTCTCGGTCTCGCCCGAACACCTCATTCAACAGAAAGCCCACCATGAGCTACCCCGTCAAAAGCTACGCCGCCCACGCCCCGACCGCACGGCTCGGCCTGTTCGAATTCGAGCGGCGCAGTCCGCGCCCGGACGATGTCGTCATCGAGATCCTCTACTGCGGCATCTGCCACTCCGACCTGCACAACACCCGCAACGACTGGGGCCACGCCAGGAACCCGATGGTCCCGGGCCACGAGATCATCGGCCGCGTGATCGAGGTCGGCCCCGAGGTGACACGCTTCCAGCCCGGCGACCCTGTGGGCGTGGGCTGCATGGTCGAGTCCTGCCGGCATTGCGGCGCCTGCGGCAAGGGCTGGGAGCAGTACTGCGAGAACGGCGCGACCTACACCTACAACCACCAGGACCCGGTCGACGGCACGCGCACCTACGGCGGCTACAGCGAGAAGATCGTGGTGACCGAGCGCTTCGTGCTCAAGGTGCCCGAGGCCCTGGACCTGGCCGGCGCGGCACCTCTGCTGTGCGCCGGCATCACGACCTACTCGCCGCTGCGGCACTGGGAGGTGGGTCCGGGCAAGAAGGTGGGAGTGGTGGG
>Ga0213872_10001510_pt1 | contig 14967 bp, 15 predicted proteins | sample VelepicomBERX_R2_FD_160071 | JGI IMG/M metagenome (GOLD analysis project Ga0213872, IMG submission 160071) | Rhizosphere microbial communities from Vellozia epidendroides in rupestrian grasslands, the National Park of Serra do Cipo, Brazil - RX_R2 | ecosystem: Host-associated > Plants > Roots >...
GAAGGCGTTTCCCTCAATCGAGAAGCTGCGTTTCGTCAGCTCCGGGACGGAGGCGACCATGTCGGCGATCCGGCTGGCGCGGGCCTTCACCGGACGCAAATACGTTGTGAAGTTCGAGGGGTGCTATCACGGGCATTCCGACGGGCTGCTGGTGAAGGCGGGGTCAGGCGTTGCAACGTTTGGTATTCCGGGATCGGCGGGCGTCCCAGAGGAGATTGCACATCTCACGCTGGCCCTGCCTTTCAACAGTGTCTTCGCCGTCGAGGCGGCGTTTGCGGAGCACAAGGGCGAGATCGCGTGTGTGATTGTCGAACCTGTCGTCGGGAATGCGGGGTGTATCCCTCCTGCCGGGGGGTATCTCGAGGCGCTGCGTGAGATCACGGCACGAGAGGGCGCCGTACTCATCCTCGACGAGGTGATGACGGGTTTCCGGGTCGCGCTGGGCGGGGCGCAGGAGCTGTACGGCGTCACTCCCGATATGACCACGCTGGGCAAGATCATCGGAGGCGGGCTGCCGTGCGCAGCGTTTGGAGGGCGCGCGGAGATCATGGATATGCTCGCGCCGCTCGGGGCGGTGTACCAGGCAGGGACGCTGAGCGGGAATCCGCTGGCGATGGCGGCCGGCATCGCGACAGTCGGATATCTTATGGAGCACCGTGACGAGGTGTATCCGCTGATCGAGAGACTGAGTAAGGCGGTTGCTGAGGGCGTTGCGGCCGAGGCGGCCAAGGCCGGCGTGCCGATGACCACCAATCGCGTTGGCGCGATGTGGACGTGGTTCTTTACCTCAGGTCCAGTAACCGATTTTGCCAGGGCAGCGACGTCCGATACCGCGGCGTTCGCGCGCTTCCATCGGGCCATGCTGGATCAGGGGGTGTGGCTGCCCCCGTCACAATACGAGGCTGTTTTTCTCGGGACGGCACACACGATGGAGGACATCCAGCAGACCATCGCGGCTGCGAAAGAGGCGTTTGCGGCGGTCCTGACAGCGTAGAGATCCCCGGGCGAACGCAGCCCTGCGCGGATTGGCTCTGCGCAGGGCCTTTGTCTATCAGGGCGCGCCGTAGAGTTCGACCTCGGGGCGGTCGGGGTCGTCGGGGCGGGCTCGGGCGTACCAGAGCTCGACGCTGTGAATCACGCGCTCGCCGCCGGGCAGGGCGATCCACTGGCTGTTGCCGCCGGGCGGGATGAAGCGGTTTATGGGCAGCGTCTGGGCGTAGCCGTCTCCGTAATGGATGACGACGTGGTCGAACATAATCGGCGCGTTGTGCACCTGGAGCAGGACGGAGTGGAAGCGGCCTTCGTAGCGGCCGACGTGGATATCGTCGTGGTCGACACGCCCGTCGACATGCGCTTTGCCGAGGTAGAAGGCAGGGCGCTCCCTCTGCGGGGCGGGATAGTACTGGGCCTGCGTGGTGAGTGCCGAAGCGGCGAGTCCGAGTGCTGCGATGGCGACGAAAAGTTTTGAGCGCTGCATAGGGTGACTTTCTCCTTGCTTATTTCCCATGCAGATGAACGCGAGCGTGCGGGCAAAGTTGCGAGGAGCGCGAAAGGAATAAAGTTGCGGTGCGGCGAGGTTATCTCTCTGGTGCGCCTGCATTCCAGGCGTCTACGGTAACGAATCGGATCTGCTGCTGCTTCGCGCGCGCAAGAAAGTTAGCCGTGGCGGCGATGGTCGCGCGTCGATCCTGGCCGATGCCAGCCTGACCGCCGTCGTGGAGAAGCAGGTTCGATCCTTGGCCGCGCTCGCGGTTGCGGCGGATTCCCTTCTCGAGGTTGGCGAGAATGGCTTCGGGATTCAGGGCCGGCTTCCAGTCATTGCCCACGGCGTTCCAAAGGACGGGGGTGAGGCCGAGTTCGCGGGCAGTGCGGAGGACGTCGGGACGGCGTGCTCCGTGGGGCGGGCGGAAATAACGAACTGGCTCTCCGATGGCGTCTTCGATAGCAGCGTTGGTCGAGGCGAGTTCCTCACGTGCGCGCGACGGTGACTCGAAGAGCAGCACGGGATGGGTGAAGGTGTGGTTGCCGATGAGGTGTCCGGCTGCGTGGATGCGGCGCGTAAGGTCGCGGCGTTCGCGGACGAAGCGTCCGATGAGAAAGAAGGTGGCGCGTACGTTGTGCCGGGCGAGGACTTCGAGCAACTGCTCGGTGCAGACGTCGTTGGGTCCGTCGTCGTAGGTCAGGGCGTATTCGTTGGGGTCGCGTCCGGCGAGGATGGTTTTGCCGAAAATCTGCGACGTGGGCCACATCCCGGCGTAGAAGTATCCGCCGACGGTGAGTCCGGCGACCGCAGCGGCACTGAGGGTGGAAAGCATCTGAGATTAGTTTAACGAGGGTATTGATGAGGCGGTTAGTGCGCGGATTCCCGGGATTCGAGGCGGGCGACGCGCTGCGCGAGCGTTGTGTAATCCGTCAGGTGTTGAATAGCGTTCATGATCTGGTCGTGACGAGCCTGCGCAGTGCGCTCTGCCAGGTCAAAGCGCTCGTCGACGTGTTTGAAACGCTCGTCCATGCGCTTCTCCAGCGCATCCACGCGCGCTTTGAGTTCGCGGAGTGCGGGTGCAAGAAAATCTTGAATGACTGTACGGACGTCTTCGACAACGCTCATCGTGATCTCAGAATACTATCCAACTGGAGCCAGATATAAGAGGCTTCTCCAGCTTTCTATACACCCACTGGATACGGCTTGGGCGACGATTCGTCGAGATTCGCTCCGGAGCGCCATTGCTCGAAGCGGCCCTGCAGAAGTGAGAGCAGTCCGGTGTACCAGTAGCCAACTACGAACAGAAACAGAAACGGGATGGTGAAGTAGTTCTCGTTCGCCCAGGCGTACCAGATGGTCAGCGCGAAGTAGCAGCCGATGCCGAGCTCGATCCAGGGGACGATGCCGAGGCGTTTGCGGTATTTCGCGGCCTGCGCTTTTTCCCCGCGCTTCTCGACACGGTACTTCGGCGTGCGCTTGAACGAACTCTTAATGCCGAAGAGGGCTTCCATGACGGCGCGGGTGTTGGTGACGGTGAGTCCGATGCCGAGCGACATGAGGAAGGGCAGATAGAGAAAGGTCCGATACCAGCGGCGCGGGTAGAGCTCTTTTTGGGAGACCAAATAGAAGGACGAGATCGAAAACGTCGACGCCATGAAGAGCGGCAGATCGATGAGCAGCATCTGGAACCATCCCTGGTAGAAGCGGATGATCATGGCCGGCATGAGCAGGACGGAGAGGACGATCATCAGCGGATAGCTGAGGTTCGCGGTGAGGTGGTACCAGGCTTCGAGCTTGGTGTGCCAGGGCTGATCGCTTTTGAAGACGTACGGAAGGATTTTCTTCGAGGTCTGGATGAGGCCCTTAGCCCAGCGGGCCTGTTGTGTTTTGAAGGCGGTCATCTCGATGGGCAGTTCGGAGGGGCACTCGACATCCTGAAGGTATTTGAACTTCCAGCCTTTGAGCTGCGCGCGGTAGCTGAGGTCGGTATCTTCGGTGAGCGTATCGTGCTGCCAGCCGCCCGCTTCGTCGATGGTGGTGCGACGCCACATGCCGGCGGTTCCGTTGAAGTTGAAGAAGACCTGAGCGCGCGAGCGGCCTCCGTGCTCGAGAACGAAGTGGCCGTCGAGGAGGATGGCCTCGACCTGGGTGAGGAAGCTGTAGTCGCGGTTCAGGTGCGTCCAGCGCGTCTGCACCATGCCGATTTCGGGCTGGGCGAAGTGGTGGATGACCTTCATGAGCCAGTCGCGCGGAGGCACGAAGTCAGCGTCGAAGATGGCAATGAATTCGCCCTGGGCGATTTTGAGGCCTTCGTCGAGGGCTCCTGCCTTGAAGCCGTGACGATTGGTGCGGTGCAGGTAGTAGAGGGGATATCCGAGGGCGCGGTAGCGATCGCAGATGGAGGCGGCGACCTCTCTGGTTTCGTCGGTCGAGTCGTCGAGGACCTGGATGTCGAGCAATTCGAGCGGGTAGTCGATCTGCGTGCAGGCCTCGATGAGGCGGTCGATGACGAACTGCTCGTTGAAGATGGGCAGCTGGATAGTGACGCGCGGAAGCTGCTCGAAATGACGGGGCGGTTCCTTGGCGGCGTTCTTGCGGTGCTTGTAATAGAGGTAAACGAGCTGGTAGCGGTGCAATCCGTAGAAGGCCAGGATGATCATCACCACGAAATAAGGGATGAGGAGCGAGGTGTCGAACCAGTTCCAGCGATAAAGATGCTCGAAGGTGTGGTCGGCGTAGTGGGAACGGAGATAGTGGCGAAGGTCGTGCTTCTGCTGAAGGAAGGCGAGAGCGATGGAGGTCAGGCTGCTTGCGATCAGTTGGAGGGCGTGTTGGAGCAGGGTGGTGCCTCCGGCGAAAAGTGCTTAAAGCATTGTACTGTTCTGGCGGGATCCAAAATCATCGCGCAGCCAATCCAAAAAAGGACGAGGTCTCATGATGATGAGGAGGTTCCCATGATGTGTTTTGATGGGCTGATTCATCCAGCGGGAGAAGTGGACCTTGTCTCCAGTAATGAGAAGGTCTGCGCTTGCATAAATTGCAGAGGCAAGGATGGGGATGTCTTTCGCGGGGAGATGGATGCCAGACGGAACAATATCGGGGGCCGCATCAGAAACAATTATCGTTTTTTCGATCAGAATGTCGAGACGCTGCAATTGGACTTCACTGTTGCAGTTTCGCCGCGTCTCGCGAACTGCATAGGGTGAAGTCATCGCGATGATCTCCGGAGTGTTCCAAAAACGCAGAAAATCATGGTTTTGCTTGTAGGTTGCCGAAAACAAAATATTGGAATCCAGAAAGACGTGCAGCCTGTCAGGCATGGCGTCTGCTCGACTCTGTCCTTTTGCTTAATTTCTTTCGGATAGCTTCCCACTGCTGATTCATCTCAGCACGGCTCGGCAGGGCGTCGCGGCTGACATCTTCGGTGTGAGGAATTTTTGCCGGATCGAGTCCCATGGCGCGGATTTCTTCGCAGGCGGCGTCGTAGTCTTCTTTGCTCACGGCATTATTGAGAAAAAACTCCGCTTTGCGTTCCGGCGTGTAGATCTCGACTGGCATGGCCACTGCGGGACGCAGAAGGATACCGTCTTCGCGCTCTTCCGCGAGAAACAGATCGCCTTCCTTGATGTTGAAGCGCTGCCGGAGCTTGACGGGAATCACGAAGGTTCCGCGTTTGCCGATGCGGGTGGTATCCATACTGAACCTCTGATATTCAGAATATCAGAGGTGCTGCGCGCACGGCGAAAGCGCACTAGCGTGCGAATCTAATTCCTTCAATTCAGAAACATAGTCCGATACAAAGTGTCGCGCTGGACGGGCTTGAAGCCGGCGTCGCGGATGATGAGGCGCAGCTCCTCTTCGGTGGTGCAGTTGGAGGTGCCGGCGGCCTTGACGACGTTTTCTTCGAGCATGACGGAGCCGACGTCGTTGCCTCCGAAGCGGAGGCCGAGTTGCAGAACCTTGAGTCCCTGCGTGACCCAACTTGCCTGCACGTTCTCGATGTTATCGAGGTAGAGGCGTGAGATGGCGAGGACCTTGAGGTACTCGACGGCGGTGGCTTCGTCCCAGCCGCGTCCACCGAGGGCGGTGTGTTTGGGCTGAAAGCTCCAGGGGATGAAGGCGGTGAATCCGCCGGTTTCTTCCTGAAGGCGGCGAACCTGTTCGAAGTGGTTTATCCGGTGATCGTAGGTTTCGCCGACGCCAAACATCATCGTCGCTGTCGTGCGCATGCCGAGTTGATGGGCCGTGCGGTGGACGAGGACCCAGTCGTCTGTGCTGCACTTGAGGCGCGCGATACGGTGACGGACTTCGTCGTCGAGGATTTCGGCTCCGCCGCCGGGAATCGAGTCGAGGCCGGCATCCCGCAGGCGGATGATGGTGTCGCGCACGGAGAGGTCGCTGTATTCGGCGATAGCGAGGATTTCGGACGCGGAGAAGCAGTGCAACCAGATCTGCGGGAAGCGCTGTTTAATGCCACGGAGCAGGCGCTCGAACCACTCGATCTTGAGGTCGGGATGCAGGCCGCCCTGCATGAGGATGCCGGTGCCGCCCATCTCGACGGTTTCGGCAATTTTGGCGTAGATGGTTTCGAAGTCGAGGATATAGCCTTCGCTGGCGAGTTTGCCCTTGAGCGGCCGGTAGAAGGCGCAGAAGGTGCAGTATTCGGTACAGAAGTTGGTGTAGTTGATGTTGCGATCGATGATGTAGGTGACCACGCCCTCAGGATGCAGTTTGCGGCGCACGGCGTCGGCATCCATGCCAAGGCCGATGAGATCGTCGGAACGGAAATAATCGAGGGCCTGCTGGCGCGTGATCGACATGCATCCATCTTAAGAACTTTGGATCGTGCTTTCAAACGAGAAGAAAGACAGGTAGAAGCCTCAAAATCGCCGGATGGCGGTAACATGGTTGCTGCCCCAAACCCCGGGGCAGGCAGTTGACGGAAAGCTTGTTACCACGGCCCTGCTGTTTCACCGAACAGTAAGCAAAAGCAAACAGGTTTTACGGAGAGATTCTCTATGTCACTGCACAGGAATGCGAACCCTCGCCGAATTTTCGCCTCCACCACTTTTCCCCTTGTTTTGTTTGCGCTCGCGGCGTTGTGCCACGCACCGAAATCGTTCGGAGCCGAGCCGGACGCGCCGAAGGCTCCTCCGGATGTGCTTGTCTTTACCAACGGCGATCAGCTTTCGGGGACTTTTCTGCACGAGGTGGGAGGAAAAGTCACGTTTCACAGTGACATGGTTGGCGACGTCGACATCGAGTGGAGCAAGATTAAGGAACTACGCACGCAGACCAAAGTGGCGGTGATCGAGAAGAGTGTAAGCCTGAACCCGCGCAAGCCGGTTCCTCCGAGCGTTCCGCAGGGAACAGTCACGGTGGCCGCCGATACCGTCACCGTGCATCCGGCGAACAATGCGACGATTCCGACGATTGCAGAGAAGGATGCGACATATATCGTAGACCAGACAACACTGACCAAGCAGATGGGACACGAGCCGAGTTTCTTTACGGCGTGGAATGGATCGGCGACGGCGGGAGCGACCATTGTGCAATCCACGCAGAAGCAGTACACATTCAGTGGCGCGGTGGCGCTGGCGCGGGTGATACCGACGCTGTCATGGCTGAATCCGCGGAACCGGACAACGATAGACTTCGCGGGATCGTACGGGAAGATCACGCAAAAGGCATTTATCTCGGGAGGCGTGTTTTATCCCGGGACTTCGACCAAGACGGCGCTTTACCACGCCGACGCTGAGCGCGATGAGTATTTGTCAGCGCGCTGGTATGTGCTGGGTATGGTGGCCTTCGATCACAACTACAGCCTGTTGCTGGACCTGCAGCAGATCTACGGAGGCGGCATCGGATGGACGGCGATCAAGACTCCGAAGCAGGAATTAGATCTGAAGGCCACGTTGCAGTATGAGAAGCAGAGCTTCATCAATGCGAGACCCGGGGTGAACCAGGACCTGATCGGCTCTACGTTCGCGGGCATTTACCTGCTCAAGCTGCCACACGACATGGTCTTCAATCAGGAAGTGGCATATATTCCTGCCTGGAACAACACCCGCGCATACTCCGTCACCGAGACCAATACGCTGGCGATTCCCGGATACAAGAACCTGGACTTCTCGATTGGGACGCTGGACACTTACCTGAACAATCCGCCGCCGGCGATTCCATCGACGAAGCGGAATTCATTCCAGTTCACGTTCGGCGTGACGTATGTGGTCAAGTCGAAATATTGAGCGCCGACTACTGTTGGTTGTCCGGGGGAACAGGCGAGGGCATGGAGTTGATGTCCTGGTCGGTGATCTTTTGAGGCGGCGCGTCAGAGATTGCAGGAACTCCGGCTGGCGCGGGATCGAGGTCGAGAGGCTGCTTGAGCAGGTTCAAGGCCGCCGCGGGCAGGGGCTTGTCGGCGTTGGCCAGCAGCAGCGAAACCTGCCACATCTGGGTTTCGTTCAGGACCTTGCTGTAAGAGGGCATGCCACTTAGGCGGATGCCGTTGGCGACTTTCCAGTAGGTTTCGCCAGGGGGATCGTCGCTTACGCCGACAACTCCGTCACCGTGCGGCGCCCAGAGCTGGGGGGCTTGAGGGTACATGTGCGAGGCGAAGGAGGATGGGCGTCCGTAGAGGCCATGGCACGGCGCGCACTGCTGCCGGTAAATGTGCGCGCCGGCTTCGAGGTTGGTGGCACTGGGTTCAATGGGAGCGCTCTTCGGCATCTCCTTGTCGATGCGGGCGTGCAGCGGCACTTTGACGATTTGTTCTTCGAGCCAATACGGGACGTCGGCGACGGCAACGGGTGGACGACCAAGAAGGAAATGCAGATACACAAACAGCGGGAGCGCGAGCAGTCCCAGGATCAGTCCCAACAGAAAGCCCTTCATGTCCTGTCAAAATCTCATTTCGAGAGAATTGGTATTCGGCGAGGCGAAAAGGCCCTTGATGACAGGAAAGCACGGCATGACCGGGCTAGCAAGTGATTTAATACATAAAGGCAGAGGTCTACTTTTCTTTTTCGGCCCCTCAGAGCAAGCAGGTAGTGGAGGCATCACGATTCATGCAATTTGGAAAGCGTTTGGGATACGGCTCGTATCCAATTCTGGCCCTGGCTTTACTTTTGACGCCGGCGGCTCTCCAGGCGCAAGACACAACAAATCAGCAACAGACTCAGCCGCAGGCTCAGAGCACGCAGCAGGCGCCGGCCGAGCGGTCAGAGGTATTGCGGCAGGCGCAACAGCGTGTGAACGCACGACGCAGGCAGAGAGTACAGCAGATTATTCAGGACACCTACACGCACAAATACGAAGTTTACGGCGGCAGTGGATATTTGAGGTTTACACCGGGCCCCCACCTGCAGCATTTGAATGAGGTGGCCTGGAATGCGGGCTTCACCGATTACTTCAGAGGCAAACTTGGCATCACCGCCGATTTCCGTGGCTACTACGGAACGGCATTCACGTATGTGAACCAGTACCAGGTGTTCAAACCTAGCATCAGCCAGTACACGTTCCTCGGAGGCCCGCAGGCGCGGCTGGTGATGCATCAGCACTGGGCAGTGAGCGGGAATGTGCTTGTCGGATTCGGGCACGGTAACTTCAGCACGAATACGGGAGGCTTGCCGGGTACGCTGATCGGGCTCTATCCGGATGGGACAGTGTTCAACCTGAACGTGGGAGCGCCTATTGACTTCAATCTGGGGCCGACGTTCGCGATCCGCCTCACGCCGAATTACCTCATGACAAACTACGGCAGCGAAATCCAGAACAACCTGGGATTTAATGCCGGCGTGGTGTGGCGGTTCGGGCGGCAGTAAAGCATCAGAGCGCGCTGTTAGGAGGCACAATTGACCCATCTCCTCGGCTCGGTGCAGGATAGCAACAGAGAGCTTTCCCGATGGCAACCACGGCAACAAACCCGAAGAAGCAGGCCCATGAACTCATCGAGCGCATGTCAGTGGCCCAGGTTTCTGCCGTGGTTGGTCTGCTCGAAGCGATGCTTGATCCCGTTTCTGTCTCCCTGGCCAACGCTCCCACAGACGACGAACCGGTCAGCGCAGAAGAGGCGCGCGATGTCGCCGAAGCGCGCGCTGCCTACGAACGCGGAGAAGTTGTTTCTCACGAGGAAGTTCTGAGCGAGTTCGGCGTATCGCCGGAGGATTTCGAGCGGATGGGCCGCACGCCTCTCAAGCCCGAGCCGCACCATCCCAGACAGTAAGCATGGGCCGCAGGAAGATCGGCTGGAGAGAGCAGGCCAAGGCACAGCTTCGCGCCATCGACCAGCCTACGGCGCTGCGTATTCTTCATGCCTTGGCTCACTTCGCCGCTACCGGAGAGGGCGACGTAAAGCGCCTCCAGGACATTGAACCACCCGAGTTCCGGCTCCGCGTCGGCGACTACCGAGTCCGCTTCCACGACAACGGCGATACCCTCTACATCACTGCCGTCAAGCATCGCCGCGAAGCCTACCGCTGAACGACACTGTGAGTAGAGTCATGCGCCGCAAAGACGCAAACGACGCAAGCATCAACGACGCGCAACCCAGGCACCCGCAACCCAGGGAGCCGCAACTCAGGGACCTGCGACTCAGGCGAGAATCGGGACGCCGGCGAGGCGGGACTGGATTTTCGCCTGCCACTCTTGCGGGCCGGTCTGGTGCACGGAGATACCGTCTGCGCTGACGGCTACCGTGACCGGCATGTCGACCACTTCGAACTCGTAGATGGCTTCCATTCCGAGATCTTCGAAGGCAACGACACGCGACGCCTTGATGGCCTTCGAGACAAGATATGCCGCTCCGCCGACAGCCATGAGGTAGACGGCGCCATGATCGCGGATGGCCTCGATGGCGGTCGGACCGCGCTCAGCCTTGCCAATCATCCCGAGCAGATTCGTCTTAGCGAGCATCTGGCGAGTGAAGGAGTCCATACGCGTGGCGGTGGTTGGGCCGGCGGGCCCGACGACTTCATCCCTCACCGGGTCAACCGGCCCTACGTAGTAGATGAAACGGCCTGTGAAGTCGACGGGCAAAGCTTCACCGCGATTGAGCATGTCACTCATGCGCTTGTGCGCAGCGTCGCGGCCTGTGAGCAGCTTACCGTTCAGCAGCAGGACTTCGCCCGGCTTCCAGGTGCCAACTTCGTCGCGGGTGACAGTATCGAGATTGACGCGGCGGGCAGTGGATACGTCGTAGGTCAGCGATGGCCAGTCATCGAGCGAAGGCGGCTCCAGAACCGCGGGACCTGAGCCGTCGAGCACAAAATGCGCGTGACGCGTGGCGGCGCAATTGGGAATCATGGCGATGGGCAGATTGGCCGCGTGCGTTTGGTAGTCGCGAATCTTCACATCGAGGACTGTCGTGAGGCCGCCCAGGCCCTGCGCACCGATGCCGAGCTGATTGATTCTCCTGTAAAGCTCGACGCGCATCTCCTCGATCTTGTTCGCGGGGCCGCGTGCGATGACTTCCTGGATATCGATCGGCTCCATGAGAGATTCTTTGGCCATGAGCATGGCTTTTTCCGCTGTGCCGCCGATGCCGATGCCGAGCATGCCGGGCGGGCACCATCCGGCGCCCATGGTGGGAACCGTCTTGAGCACCCAGTCGACGATGGAGTCGGAGGGATTGAGCATGGCGAATTTGGATTTGGCCTCGGAGCCTCCGCCTTTGGCGGCAAGCGTGACTTCTACGTTTTCGCCGCGCACGAGCTCGATGCTGATTACGGCGGGCGTGTTGTCGCGGGTATTGCGGCGCGTGAAGGCGGGATCGGCGAGGATGGAGGCACGCAGCTTGTTATCAGGGTGCAGATAGGCGCGGCGAACGCCCTCGTTGACCATCTCGTCGACAGTCAGGCGGGGGGTGAGATCAGCATCCCAACGCACGTCCATGCCGATTTTTAGAAAGACGGTGACGATGCCGGTGTCCTGGCAGATAGGGCGGTGGCCCTCGGCGCACATGCGGGAGTTGATGAGAATCTGCGCCATTGCGTCCCTGGCCGCCGGCGATTCTTCGAGTTCGTAAGCGCGGGCGAGATTTTTGATGTAATCGACGGGGTGGTAATAGCTGATGTACTGCAGAGCGTCTGCTACGCTCGCGATCAGGTCCTCCTGACGGATGGTCGCCATGTATGTCTCCTCATTCAGGTTAACTGAACAGAGCGGGACAGCGCAGGTTGAGTCGGCGAAGGCGTCGTTCGCCTATCCGGTAGGCTTGAGGTGTGTGCGGGCGATATCAGCGGCGATCGGACAAGCAGCGGATTGCGGAGGCGTTCGCGCTGGGCAACGTGGACGGGCTGGCGCTGGAGCTGACGCCCGACTACAACGTCGCTCCGCAAACGATACAGCCAGTCATCATATGGGATGAGCACGAAGGCACACGGACGCTGCAGATGATGTTCTGGCGCTTTCTTCCTCGTTTCGTCACCGACCCAAAGAAGTTCAAGCTGAGCACGATCAACGCGAAGAGCGAAGCACTGCTCAGCAACCAGATGTGGCAGGATTCGTTTCTCAGAAGGCGCTGCCTCGTTCCCGTAGACACGTTCATCGAGTGGCGCAAAGAGGGAAAGCGGCGGTTGCCCTTTATCTTTGGGATGAAAGATGATTCTCCGTTCGCGCTTGGCGGGGTGTGGCGGCGCTGGCGTTCTCCTGATAGGAAGCACGATATGGATACATTCGCCGTCATCACCGTGGACCCCAATGAACTGGTCGTCGAGACGACAGGTCACGACCGAATGCCCCTGATTGTCGCAAGGCGAGACTGGCAGCGATGGCTTGAACCGGGTGCGCCGGAGCGGCCGCCCGTTGATCTGTTGCGGCCGTTGGACTCTGATCTGATGAAAGCGTGGCGCGCCGACGAGCGGATCAACAATGTGAAGAACAACGATCCTGATCTGGGCAACCCGATGAGCGATGAGCCGGAGAATCCGCAGCTTGGATTTTGAATCCCCGAGTTTTTTGCACGCTTTTGGAGATGAGGGATGCCGGCCGGAACACTGGTTCCAATATCGACTAAGCTAGTAGCATGAGCCAGGACGAGAACGAAGCGCCGATTTTTGACGTGCTGGTCATCGGCGCGGGACCAACGGGAATGGCATGCGCGATCGAGGCGCAGCGCTCGGGTTTCAGCAGCGTGCTGGTGGACAAGGGATGCCTGTGCAACTCGATTTACCACTATCCGTCGCACATGACGTTCTTTACGACGCCGGAGCTGCTGGAGATCGGTGACATTCCCTTTCCCAGCCCGAACCAGAAACCGAACCGCAATGAGGCGCTCGAGTACTATCGCAAGGTGGCGGAGTTCTATGAGCTGGATGTGCGCCAATACCGGCTGGTCAAAACGGTGACGGGCTCTGACGGCGATTTCAGCGTTCTGACCCAGGACAGGTTCGGGCGCGAGGAGACATTCCGATCGCGCAAGCTGATCGTGGCGACGGGCTATTATGACCTGCCGAATTATCTGCGAATCCCCGGCGAAGACCTTCCCAAGGTTAGCCACTACTACGACGACCCGCACCCCTATTACGATCTGGATGTGGTCGTGATCGGCGGAAAGAACTCGGCGGCAATCGCGGCGCTCGAGTTGTGGCGACATGGGGCACGGGTGACACTGGTGCACCGCGAACCGTCGATGCACAGGCATGTGAAGTACTGGATCCTGCCGGATATCCAGAACCGTATCAAGAACGGGGAGATCACAGCCTATTTCTCAAGCCATGTCACGGAGATCATGACAGACGGCATACGAATCAAAACGCCGGAGGGCACCAGGGAGTTCGCGAATGACTATGTGTTCGCGATGACGGGATACCATCCGGACTTCGAGTTTCTGCGCGCGCTCGGTGTGCAGCTCGACGGCAAGGACATGCAGCCGCTGTGCGATCCGGATTGCCTCGAGAGCAACGTGCCGGGCGTTTACCTGGCGGGGGTGATTGTTGCAGGGTCACGCACGAACGAGATTTTCATCGAGAACGGGCGGTTCCATGGGCGGCAGATTGCCGCGGGCCTGGAAAAGAAACTGGGGCGCAGGGCTTCGGCGGAAAATTTGATCGACGCCGTCGCGCTGACTACGAGTTCGAGCAACAAGTAAACGACAAAATACAATGTGGATTTTAAGACCACGCACAATTCGTGGCCAATTAATGGCCGGCCTGATTGTGTTCGAAGTGGTCGTGCTGGCCGTTCTTTCGGCGGTGCTGATCCGTGAACAAAAGGTTGAGCTGCGCTCGCGCACCGAGCAAAGACTGGAGTTCCAGGCCAGAGCGCTTGCGGCCGAAATGAGCGGGGCGATGAAGGCCGGAGAGCTTGAATCGCTGCAGGGCGTGGTGAATACTCTCCGCGACGCTCCCGGCATACGGGCGGTGCAGATCACTGATACTCAGGGCCGGACGCTGGTGAGCAGCGACCCGGGAATGACGGGCAAGCTGGCGCTTTCTACTGTGGAGCGACAGTATCTGCACGAGCTCACCAAGGCCACGATATTTTCGCTGGACGAGAAGACTAGGGAAGCCGTTGCTCCGGTGCGCGTAGACGGGCTGACCCGGGGATATGTGTGGATTTATCCAGACGAGTCGCCGGACCGAGCACAATTGCGCAGACTTCTGCGCTACACACTTCTTGCGGCGCTTTTCGGAATAGCGGGATGCACGATCATCGCGAGCCTCATGGCCCGGTCAATCACGCGGCCACTGGCCCTGCTGATGCAGGCAACGCGAAGGCTCATTCGCAATCCCGAAGACACTTCTTCGTTCCCGCTGACTGTCAGCTCCACGAACGAGGCAGCCGACCTGACGGTGGCGTTCAACCTGATGGTCGCATCGATTCACGAACAGCGCACGGGCTTGAGTGACGCGCTGGCACTGCTCGACTCGATGCTGGCCAATGCGCCAATCGGATTTGCATTTTTCGACCGGCGACTGCGGTTTGTCCGGGTGAACCAGTTCATGGCGGCACTGAATGGCCTGCCTGTAAACCGGCACCTGGGACGCACAGTAGGCGAGATCTTCAGGGGAAGGATGGGGACAGCCCTCGAAGAGAGCATAGGAAAGGTGTTCGAGCAGGGTCAGCCGGTCCAGGATCGGGAGTTGACGAGCGGCCCCGACGATGACGCTTCGCAGATGCGGAGCTGGCTGGCGAATGTCTACCCGGTTCGCACCGAGGCTGATGTGGTGCGTTGGGTTGGGGTGATTCTGGTGGATACCTCGGAGCGGCGGAGGACGGAAGCTGCGCTACGCAAGACAGAAAAGCTTGCGGCGACGGGCAGGCTGGCGGCAACGATCGCGCACGAAATCAACAACCCGCTCGAGTCGATTACGAACCTGCTGTACCTAATGCGGCAGCGGCCACTCGACCCTACGTCAGCGGAGTATGCCAATCTCGCACAGCACGAGCTGGCGCGGGTTTCAGAGATTACGCAGCAGATGCTTCGATTTTACCGGCAACCGACAGTGCCGAGCCTGGCGAATGTGGGCGATCTGCTGGATTCT
>Ga0213872_10001511_pt1 | contig 14966 bp, 13 predicted proteins | sample VelepicomBERX_R2_FD_160071 | JGI IMG/M metagenome (GOLD analysis project Ga0213872, IMG submission 160071) | Rhizosphere microbial communities from Vellozia epidendroides in rupestrian grasslands, the National Park of Serra do Cipo, Brazil - RX_R2 | ecosystem: Host-associated > Plants > Roots >...
GCAGATACAGCAGCTTCATGCATATCCCTCGGCTCGCCGGCGGGGATGGGCGGCGGAGCATTAAAACCACAGAACAGGGGGTTCGCACCAGCCCCCGGATCGTGACAGCTTGGAGACAATTACGTGCTATTCATGACATCACTAAGGCAAACCGATATAAGGTAACGGTCAGATTGGGAGGCCGATGGTGAGTCAGAATCCGCAGCAAACCGCCGCGCATATCGAGGCGATGGCTGAATTGCCGGTGTCAGCCGCCAATGACCTGCCGAGCATCGACATCACCTCGCCGCACCGCTTCATCAATCGCGAGGAGAGTTGGCTCGCCTTCAACACCAGGGTGCTGGAGGAAGCCGACAATCTGAACCATCCGCTGCTGGAGCGTCTCAGGTTTCTGTCGATCTCGGCGGCCAATCTCGACGAGTTCTACATGGTGCGCGTCGCCGGCCTGAAGGGCCAGGTGATGAACGACGTGCAGACGGTCAGCCAGGACGGGCTGACCCCCGCCCAGCAGCTGGCCGTGATTCACGCCGCCGCCGACAAGCTCAAGGAAAAGCAGAGCGAGTGCTGGTTCCGCCTGAAATCTGAGATGCGCGACGCACGTATTGAAGTTGTCGACGTCACGGAACTGACCCGCGCCGACAGCAGGTGGCTCGACACCCATTTCATGGATCACGTCTTCCCCATCCTGACGCCTTTGGCCATCGATCCGGCGCACCCCTTCCCCTTCATTCCCAATCTCGGCGCCGCCATGGTGCTGCATCTGACCCGCAATTCCGACGGCGAAGTGATGCGGGCTCTGGTGCCGCTGCCGCAGCAGATCGATCGTTTCATCCGCCTGCCGGGCAGCGCCAGCCGCTTCCTGCCGCTGGAAGAGATGGTGTCCCTGTTCCTCGATCGGCTGTTCCCCGGCTTCCGGGTCGAAGGCACCGGCGTGTTCCGGGTGATCCGCGATTCCGAGATGGAAATCGACGAAGAGGCGGAAGATCTGGTCCGCGTCTTCGAATCCGCCTTGAAGCGCCGCCGCCGTGGCCACGTCATCCGCTTGACCGTCAATGCCGAAATCCCGGCCGATCTTCTCGATCTGATCATGACCGAGATGCATCTGAAGGAGACCGACGTCTTCAAGATCGCCGGCCCGATCGGCATGGTCGACGTCAAGCAGCTGATCATCGACGAGCGGCCGGATCTGCAATTCCCCCGCTATAACGCCCGCTTCCCGGAGCGCATCCGCGATTTCGGCGGCGATTGCTTCGCCGCCATCCGCAAGAAGGACATCGTGGTGCATCACCCGTTCGAAAGCTTCGACGTGGTGGTGCAGTTCCTGGCGCAAGCGGCGCGCGATCCCAATGTGGTGGCAATCCGCCAGACGCTCTATCGCACCAGCAAGAACAGCCCGATCGTCAAGGCGCTGGTGGAAGCCGCCGAGATGGGCAAGTCGGTCACCGCCATGATCGAACTGAAGGCGCGTTTCGACGAAGAGGCCAATATCGGCTGGGCCCGCGATCTGGAACGTGCCGGCGCTCAGGTGGTCTATGGCTTCATGGAGTTGAAGACCCACGCCAAGATTTCCCTGGTGGTCCGGCGCGAGGGCGGCGAATTGCGCTCCTATGCGCATTTCGGCACCGGCAATTATCATCCGATCACCGCCAAGGTCTATACCGACCTCAGCTTCTTCACCAGCGATCCGGCGCTCTGCCGCGACGCCAACCGCACCTTCAATTTCATGACCGGCTACGCCAAGCCGGAGCGTATGGAAAAACTGGCGATCGCCCCCCTCGCCTTGCGCGACCGCCTGCTGGCGCATATACGCACCGAGATCGATAATGTCCGGGCCGGCAAGCCGGCGGCGATCTGGGCCAAGATGAACTCTCTGGTCGACGCCAAGCTGATCGACGCGCTTTACGAAGCCTCGCAGGCCGGGGTGCCGATCGAATTGGTGATCCGCGGTATTTGCTGTCTGCGTCCCGGCGTGCCCGGCCTTTCCGAGACTATCCGGGTCAAGAGCATCGTCGGCCGTTTCCTCGAGCATGGCCGCGTCGTCGCCTTCGCCAATGGCCATCGCCTGCCGTCGCGCCACGCCAAGCTGTTCATCTCGTCGGCCGATTGGATGAATCGCAACATGGATTGGCGCGTGGAAAGCCTGGTGCCGATCGAGAACTCGACCGTGCATCGTCAGATCATCGATCAGATCCTGGTGGCCAATTTGAAGGACAATTTGCAAAGCTGGGTGTTGGATGAAATGGGCAATTACACTAGGGTGTCGCCGAAATCCGACGAGCAAGCATTTTCGGCCCACACCTATTTCATGACCAACCCCAGCCTGTCGGGCCGCGGCAGCGCCTTGAAGAGCACCAATTCCTTGCCCAAGCTGGTATTGAAGGACCCCGTCTGACCGATGAAGTCGCGCGTGATGCCCCAGCCCGATCTCATCGGGAAGAATATCGCCATCGTCGATATCGGTTCGAATTCGGTGCGGCTTGTCGTCTATGACGGCAAGACCCGGGCGCCGGTTCCGCTGTTCAATGAAAAGGCGGTTTGTGCGCTGGGTCTCGGCATGCACCAATCGGGCCGCCTCAATCCGGAAGGCAAGCAAGAGGCGCTGCAGACGCTAAAGCGCTTCGTCCGCCTGGCCCGCGCCATGGATGTCGGCGTGCTCGACGTGCTGGCCACCGCCGCGGTGCGCGAGGCCAAGGACGGCGCCGCCTTTGTCCAGTCGCTGGAAGATAGCTGCGATATCAAGGTCACCGTACTGGCCGGTCAAGAAGAGGCGCATCTCGCCGCCATGGGCGTATTGTGCGGCACGCCCAATGCCGACGGCATCGTCGCCGATCTCGGCGGCGGCTCCTTGGAACTGATCACCCTCGATCATGGCCGCTTCGCCGGCGCCGCCACTACCTTCCCGCTCGGCGTGCTCAGGCTGTTCGACGCCTCGGAAGGCAATCGCGAGACGGCGGAAGCCTTGGTCGACAAGCATTTCTCCAAGCTCGATTGGTGGAAGCGCGGCCATAACCGGCCGCTCTACGCGGTGGGGGGAGCCTGGCGCGCTCTGGCCCGGCTCTGCATCGCCCAGACCGGCCATCCTTTGCATGTGCTCGACAATTTCACCTTGCAGGCCGACGAGGCCGCCAATCTCGCCGATCTGATCGGCCGCCAGAGCTTCCGCTCGCTCGACAAGGTGCCGGGTTTGTCCAAGAAGCGGGTGCAGCATCTGCCGATGGCCTCCTTGCTGCTGGGTAAAGTGTTGCGCTATGCGGAACCCTCCAAGCTGGTGTTCTCGGTCTATGGCATGCGGGAGGGGCGCTTCTATCAGCATCTCAATCCGGAGAGCCGGTCTTGGGACCCGCTGCTGGCCGCCTGCGCCGACATGGCGCGCACGGCGGGACGGTTCCCCGAGCATGGCCACGAGATTCTCGAATGGATGGCGCCTTTGCTGCCCTTCGAGACCACGCACCAGAAGCGGCTGCGCGAGGCGGCCTGCCTGCTGGGCGACGTGTTCTGGAACGAGCATCCGGATTATCGCGCCGAACAGGCCTTCCTCCGGGTGTTCCGCCTGCCTTTCATGGGCCTCGGCCACAAGGACCGCGCCGTTCTGGCTTTGGCGATCTATGCCCGCTATGGCGGCGAGGACGGGCTGGCTCAGGCGGCGGACGCCCGCGGCCTGCTTTCCGAAGAGGAACAGCGCCGGGCGCTTTTGATCGGCAATGCGCTGCGGCTCGGCCACTCGCTGTCGGGCGGGGTGCCGGGCATCCTTTCCGCCACCCGCCTCACCATCGAGGACGACAAGGTGGTCCTGGGCTTGCCGACTTCCGACCCCGCCTTTGCCCCAGATCTCTCCGACCGCCGCTATGACCGCTTGGCGAAGCTGGCGGGATACGACTCTTTGGAGATGATCCGCATCTGAAGTTTCCTTTTGGTTGACATGGTGTTTCTTTTTTGGAATCGTTGTCGCGACATTCCAGGAGACATATCATGGCCAAAGCCGTTCTCCCCATCATCGTTTTGTTGACCGGTTGTTCCGCCGCGGACACGGCGATCAATCACGGAAGCCTCAGCGTCCAGACCCATATGAGCGAGACGGTGTTCTTGGATCCGGTACCGCCGGCGGCGCGCACCATCTTCGTCTCCGCCCGCAATACCAGCGATCATCCCGAACTCGACGTCAAAGGCGCCCTGCTGCAGGCGATCATGGCGCGCGGCTACCAGGTCACTCCGGATCCCGACGCCGCGCACTACATGCTGAGGGTCAATGTGCTGCAGGCCGGTCAGATCGAAACCCAAAGCAAGGCCGCCCTGCTGGCCGCCAATTATGGCGAGCCGCTGCTGGCAGGCGCGGCGGCGGCTGGCACGGCTTCCGCCTTGGGCGGCAATGGCACCGCCGCCACCGCCACCGGCTTGGGAGTGGCGCTGGCCAGCTTCGCCGCCAATCAGATGGTAAAGGACGTCACCTATTCGGTAGTGGTCGACATCCAGCTCTCGGAGCGGCCGCTGAAAGGCGGCACCGTCAAGCAGGTCACCGCCACCACGGCGGCGCAAGGCAATGGGTCGGCCGACCGGGCGCTGACCTCGCAATACACTACCGGCTCGGCCCGCAGCGGCACCGCCACGCTGAACACCAAGGTGAAGACTCAGGAGATCGAGGAAAAAGTCGACTTCAAGCAGTACCAGATCCGCGAAGTCGCCTATGCCGACAAGATGAACCTCAAATTCGACGAGGCGGTGCCGACTTTGGTGACGCACCTGGCGTCGACGCTGAGCAATCTGTTCGAATAAAGGTTTTCGTCATTCCCGCGAAGGCGGGAATCCAGTAGTCGCATCAATCCGCACCACCGACTACTGGGTTCCCGCCTTCGCGGGAACGACGATCAGAGCGGAATCAAACGAAGCCCCTTGCCGTCGGTGGCGAGGGCCAAGCCGAGCTGGCCGTGTTTCAGCTTCAACGCATCGTCGCCGAACAGGCCGCGCCGCCAGCCATGCATGGCGGGGACGTCGGCATTATCGTCGGCGGCGATCCATTCGAGATCGGACGACGAGGCGATCAGGCGCTGCGCCACGTCGTGCTGATCGCCTTTCAGCTTCAACAGCACCTTCAACAGATCGACCACCGGACCCAAGCCCCGCGGCAATTCGACCCGCTCCATCGGCTGCGGCCATTGATCTTCAGGGGTCGCAAGCGCGCGGGCAACGGCGGCCAGCAAAGCGGTACCCATTTTTCCTTCAGCGGCGTTGCGCGACAGACCGCGGGTATGAGCCAGCTCGTCCACACTCGACGGAGCCTGCGCGGCGATCTCCATCAGACTGTCATCCTTCAGCATGCGCTGGCGCGGCAGATCCTTTTCCCGCGCTTCGCGCTCGCGCCAGGCGGCCAGTTCTTTCAGCACCATCAGGAAACGCGGCGAACTCGATCGCGACTTCAGGCGGCGCCACGCCTCGTCGGGCTCGACGATATAGGTTTTGGGATCGGCCAGCTGCGCCATCTCCTCGGCCACCCATTCGGCGCGGCCGTCGCGTTCGAGCCTGGCCTTCAGCTTTTCATAGGCGATGCGCAGATGGGTGACGTCGGACAGCGCATAATGCAGCTGCTTGTCGGTCAGCGGCCGGCGGCTCCAATCGGTGAAGCGCATGGATTTGTCGATGCGGGCCCGCGCCAGCTGGGTCGCCAGGGTCTCGTAGCTGACCGAATCGCCAAAGCCGCAGACCATCGCCGCCACCTGGGTGTCGAACAAGGGCGCCGGCACTTTGCCGCTGAGATGCAGGAAAATTTCGATGTCCTGACGGGCGGCATGGAAGACTTTCAGCACCTTGGTGTTCTGCATCAGCTCATAGAGCGGGGCCAGATCGATGCCCTCGGCCATCGGGTCGATGGCGGCGGCCTCGTCCGGTCCGCCCAGCTGCACCAGGCAGAGCTGCGGCCAATAGGTCTTTTCCCGCATGAATTCGGTGTCGACGGTGATGAACTCGGCGCGCGCCAGCTTCTGACAAAAGGCGGTCAGGGTCGCCGTATCGGAAATCAGGATCATGGGAATCTGCTATACACGCATTTTGTGCATGCTGTCATTCTCTTGAATGGCGGCATGCTCGGACGAACGGAGTGAGGACCCCGAGGGTGTGGGGGTCCGAACCCCACGTTTTTTTACTCGCCGGCAACGTCCGCCCATCCCATATATGCTCGTACAGCGATTTTAGAGGCGAACCATGACGTTGTTGCAGAAGACCACGCTACCAGCTCCGGGCCACGCTTTGCCTGGCCGATCCCAGGAAATGCCGGTTCCCGGCGCGCATTTCGTCAATGGCAATCCGTTGAAGCCGCCTTTCCCGGCCGGCATCGAGATCGCCTATATCGGCATGGGCTGCTTCTGGGGGGCGGAAAGGTTGTTCTGGAAGCTGCCGGGCGTCTACAGCACCGCGGTCGGCTATGGCGGCGGCGAGACCAGGAACCCGACCTATGAAGAGGTCTGTTCCGGCCTGACCGGCCATGTCGAATTGGTGATGGTGGCTTTCGATCCCGCCAAGATCTCCTATGAGGAAATTCTGAAACCGTTCTGGGAAGAGCATGATCCGACCCAGGGCATGCGCCAGGGCAACGACATCGGCACCCAATACCGCTCGGCGATCTATTGCACTACGCCGGAACAGCGCCGCGTCGCAGAGGCCAGCAAGGTGTCATTCCAGGCGGCGATGAAAAAGGCCGGCAAGGGCTGGACCATCACCACCGAGGTGGCGGACGCGCCGCCTTTCTATTATGCCGAGGATTATCACCAGCAATATCTGGCCAAGAACCCGGACGGCTATTGTGGTCTCAAGGGCACTGGCGTGGTCTGCGCCATATGAAAGTCCTGGCCGTCCTGGCGCTGACCCTGTTTGGCTTGGCGGCGCGGGCGGCCGAGCCGGTGGGGATCGCGCTGGAAAACTGGCCCTATCCCTATCCGGTCAGTTTTCTCGAGCTTTCAGTGCAGGGTCAGCCCTTGCGCCAGGCCTATATGGACGTGGCGCCCAGCGGCAAAGCCAATGGACGGGTGGCGCTGTTGTTCCATGGCCGCAATTTCCCGGCCAGCTATTGGAAGGACGTGATCGCCGGCCTAACCCAGGACGGCTATCGCGTCATCGCCACCGACCAGATCGGCTTCGGCAAATCCTCGAAGCCGGATTTGCCAGCCAATCTCGACCAGTTCGCCCGCAACAATCTCCAACTGCTCGATAGCCTCAAGATCGACAAGGTCGATCTGATCGCTCATTCCATGGGCGGCATGATGGCGGTGCGCTTCGTCCGCAGCTATCCCGAGCGGGTGCGCAAGCTGGTGCTGGAGGCGCCGATCGGGCTCGAGGATTATCGCTTCACGGTGCCGCCGGTGACCGACGAATTCCTTTATCGGCGGGAATATGATCTCTCTGCCGAGGATTACCGGAAATTCCTCAAGATCGGCTATTCCCTCGATCTGCCCGACAGCGCGGTGGAGGATTTCGTCTCCTTGCGGGAAAGGCTGAGGCTTTCCGGCGAATTTCCCCGCTGGGTCACCAATTTCATCGCCTCCTATCAGATGATCCATGATCAGCCGGTGGTGCATGAATATCCGTTGGTGGCGACGCCGACCCTGTTCATCATGGGGGTGAACGACCACAATGCGCCGGGCCGCCCCTACACCACGCCGGAGCTGGGCAAAAAGATGGGCTTCAACACCGACAACGCCAAAGCCATCGCCAAGACCATGCCCGATGCCAAGGTGATCGCCTATGAGGGCGTCGGCCATATACCGCACATGGAACGGCCGAACGCCTTCCTGCACGACATGCTGAGCTTCCTCGACCAGCCGTGACCGCCCATCCCGCCCAGGAGTTGCGCGACCGGGCGATGCAATTGGGCCCGGGTCCGGAAGCGATGAGGCTGCTGGAGATGGCCTTCTCGCTGGCCTTCATGGAAAATGTCGCGTTGCCCTTCGCCTGCAAGATCGGCGACGTCAATTTGGCCTCGCCGGCCCATGCATTGCTGCGGATCGCCAAGGGCGGGATCGTCGTCGCCTTCATGCAAGGGGTCGAGAAGACGCCGGCATTGGGCCTGAAGATGTTTCCCTTGTTCGCCAGACTTTTTGCCGCTTGCGCCGCAAATCTGGCCGCCGGCGAAGCGCGCCAGATCGTCGTCAATTTCAGCGATGGCTGCGAAACCGAAGGCGATTACCGGCGTGTCTCCTTCTCCTGTTCAAAGCCCGACACCATCCTGGTACCGGACTATCACTTCGCCAATTCCAATGGTTACGCTGAACTCCGCCGCCAGGGGTCGAAACCCTGGCGCCAGCGGCAAGACCGCCTGTTCTGGCGCGGCACGTCGAGCGGCAGGCTGCTTCCCGGACGTAGTGGGCGCTGGGATTGGCATCAGCGGGTCCATCTTTGCCATCTGGCGCAGATCAGCCGGCACAGCGCGCGGCTCGATATCGGGATGGCCGATCACGACGCGATCTTTGACCCGACCCGCAAACAACAGATCGAAGCCCAAGGATTTCTGCGGCCGCGCGTGCCGATGGAGATTTTTCGCAATTACCGCTACCTGGTCGATGTCGACGGCTTTTCCAATTCCTGGCTGCTGCTGGAGAAGCTGACCATGGGTGCCACATTGCTCAAGATCGGCTCCGGTTTCGGCTATCGGCAATGGTACTACGGCCGGCTTGAACCCTGGGTGCATTATATTCCAGTCGCCCCCGACCTCAGCGATTTCGAGGACAGGCTCGATTGGATGTTCGCCCATGAGGAGGAGTGCGAGCGCATCGCCGCCAATGGCGCGGCCCTGGCGGCCGAACTGACTTGGGATGGGGAATTCCAAGACGCGGTGGACCGGCTGTCCACCGCTCTCGGTTAAGGCAGCATCCGCCGCAGCACGCCGTCGCGCAGACGGACATGGTGATAGAGGCTGCCCGCCGCATGGAGCGCCACAACTCCCAGCAGCACATAGGCCAGATCCATGTGCACATCGCCGAGGACGTGGCCATAGGGCGCTTTCGCCGGCACCAGATTGGGCAGCGGCAGAACCCACAGCAGGGTGACATCCCAACCGCGGGAATTGGCGTTGGCCCACCCCAGCACCGGCATCACCAGAAGCAGCGCGTAGAGCGTGTGATGGGTGGCGTGGCCGGCGCCGACCAGCCAGCGCGGAACGCCTTCTCGCAACAGCGGCACCGGATGGGTGATCCGCCACGCCAGACGCAGCAGCATCACCAGGATTATCAGAGTGCCGAGCGATAGATGCAGATTGATCCAGGTCTCGGGCTGGGTGCCGCGATGGATCGGCGGCATGATCCAGCCAACCGCATATTGCGCCGCCAACAAGACCAGCACGCCCCAGTGGAAGATCTTCGCCACCGGATCATATTGCACTGCAGACACTCGTCCCCCCTATATTGTTTTTTCCATTGTAAAAAGACTCATCGCCTCGCCATTGGCAAGCGGCGTGTCGAACCGCTCTTTTTCCACATAGCCGTTCCGCGCGAAAAAGGGTCGGCCGGTAAGGCTGGCCGCCAAGGCGGCATGGGTGAACCCCTCGGCTCGGGCGGCGTCTTCGCAAGCGGCGAGAATGGCACCGGCAATGCCTTGCCGCGCCCAATCGGGATCGACATAGAAGGCGCGGATGCGGGCGGGATCCTGGCCCGGCACCAGACGGCGCTCGTCCCTGACTTCCTTATGCACCCCGAACAGAGTGGCTCGACGGCTCCAGCCGCCGGCGCCGACCAATGCGTCATCCGCCTCGGCCACGAAATAGGTGCCGTCAGCGATCACCGCCAGATCGACCCCATAGACGCTGCCGATCGCGCTATCCAGCTGCGTCTGGCTATAGTCGGCCGCCTGCAGGCGGCGTACCGAGCGATCGATCAAACCCCATAATCTCGGCTCGTCTTCCGACCGAGCCAAACGTAAGCGCCACATAGTTCCACCTCCAGCCACAGGCTGCCTTGACAAAGACCGCCGTGCGAGTGTTTTCTGCGCGGTCTTATTTGCGGGATCCCTTCGATGCACGATTATAGAACCCACCATTGCGGCCAATTGCGCGCCTCCGACGCGGGAAAACCCGCCCGTCTGTCCGGCTGGGTGCACAGAAAGCGCGACCACGGCAATCTGCTGTTCGTGGACCTGCGCGATCATTACGGCATGACGCAATGCGTGATCGACGTGTCGAGCCCGGTGTTCCAGACGCTGGAACATACCCGCCCCGAGAGCGTGGTCACCCTGACCGGCAAGGTGGTGGAGCGGTCCGCCGACACCAAGAATTCGCGCCTGCCGACCGGCGATATCGAGCTCCAGGTCTCCGAGGTCGCCGTGCAGTCCAATGCCGACATTCTGCCGATGCAGGTGGCGGGCGAGCAGGAATTCCCGGAAGACATGCGCCTGCGCTATCGCTTTCTCGATCTGCGTCGCGAGAAGCTGCACGCCAACATGCTTTTGCGCTCGAACGTGATAGCAAGCTTGCGCCGCCGCATGATCGCGCAGAATTTCGTGGAATATCAGACCCCGATCCTGACCGCGTCGAGCCCGGAAGGCGCCCGCGATTATCTGGTGGTGTCGCGCGTCCATCCCGGCAAGTTCTATGCCCTGCCGCAGGCGCCGCAGCAATTCAAGCAGCTGTTGATGGTGGCCGGATTCGACCGCTATTTCCAGATCGCGCCCTGCTTCCGCGACGAGGACGGCCGCGCCGACCGTTCGCCCGGCGAATTCTATCAGCTCGATTTCGAGATGAGCTTCGTGACGCAAGAAGACGTGTTCGCCGCCATCGAGCCGGTTCTACAGGGCGTGTTCGAGGAATTCGGCGGCGGCCGCAAGGTGACGCCGGCCCCCTTCCCGCGCATCACCTATGACGACGCCATGCTGAAATATGGCTCGGACAAGCCCGATCTCAGGAACCCGCTTCTGATCTCCGACGTCACCGAAGCCTTCAAGGGTTCGGATTTCGGCATCTTCGCCCGCGCCATCGCCGAAAAGAACGCCGTGGTCCGCGCCATTCCGGCGCCGGGCGCCGGCGACAAGCCGCGCAGCTTCTTCGACAAGCTGAACGAGTGGGCGCGTGAAAACGGCGCCGGCGGCTTGGGCTATATCATTTTCGCCGCCGACGGCGCCAAGGGCCCGATCGCCAAGAACCTCGCCGCCGATCGCGTCGAGGCGATCCGCGCCGCCACCAACGCCAAGGACGGCGACGCCGTATTCTTCGCCTGCGACAAGGTGGCCACGGCCGCGAAATTCGCCGGCCTGGTGCGCACCCGCCTGTGCCAGGAACTCGATCTCCTCGAAAAGGACATCTTCAAGTTCTGCTGGACCGTCGATTTCCCGATGTATGAGCTGAACGAGGACACCGGCAAGATCGAGTTCTCGCACAATCCCTTCTCGATGCCGCAAGGCGAGATGGACGCGCTTTTGCACCAGGACCCGCTGACCATCAAGGCCTTCCAGTACGACATCGTCTGCAACGGCGTCGAACTATCCTCGGGCGCGATCCGCAACCACCGCCCCGACATCATGCTGAAGGCCTTCGAGATCGCCGGCTATCCCAATGAAGAAGTGGAAGCCCGCTTCGGCGGCATGCTGAACGCCTTCCGCTTCGGCGCGCCGCCGCATGGCGGCTCGGCGCCGGGCGTCGATCGTATTGTGATGCTTTTGGCCGACGAGCCGAATATCCGTGAAGTGATCCTGTTCCCGATGAACCAGCAGGCGCAGGATCTGCTGATGCAGGCACCGGCGGAAACCACGCCGGAACGCCTGAAGGAGCTTCACATCAAGCTTGATCTGCCAAAACCCAAGAAGGTCGATTAAACTCTTGGCACCTGCTGCTTGAGAAGCGTCAAGAGCTTCTCGACGCGCAGCACTTCGGGTTCATCGGGATCGTTATAGCGCATGGCGAAAGCCAGGCGCTCTTCCCAGACGCGCAGCATGTTGCGCGGCGCGTCGGGTTGGGCGATGTTGCCGGTGAGGGCGCCGACCGTGCGGTTATAGTGCGGATGCAGCTCGGCCGGGAAACCGGCCATGCAGTACTCGTCCCAATTCAGTTCTCGGCACAGATACATTTCATGCGCCCAGTCGGCCAATTGGCGCGGCGACATGCGGCGGGGATCGACCCGGGTCGCCGCGCGGCCGCGCATCGGCGTGGACAGCGGCGCCGTCATGTCATAGGGATCGGGCAAGGCCGGCAGCTGGGTGCGCATGGCGCCGGGGAAGCGGGGCTCTTCGCGCGTACGGCGGAAGCTGGCCCCGTCACGGCGCAGAAACAGCGAATCGAACTTCATGAGGCGCATCCCTTGCTGAAAAAAATCGGCAAGAGGAGATCCTGCAAAAGTCACGCCATATGAAAAACCGCGGAAATCTTGGATTTCCCTGTGAAACACCCGGCAATATCTGCCGGTGGCCAGGCAAAATCCGCTGTCTATCGGTTTGCCGACAAGTCTGCGATAACTATATGTTGCGACGCAGGAGATGGTCTCTATGAAATTCACGGCGGCGGCCGCCGGCATGGCGGTCATGCTGATCTTATTCGCGGGATGGCAGGAGGCGGGGGCCGGATCGGATCTGGCGCCGCATCGGGCGATCTACCGCATGAATCTGGCCTCGACCAAATCCGGCAGCGGCGTCACCGCGGCGTCCGGCGCCATGAGCTATAAATTCGGCGATTCCTGCGATGGCTGGATCGTCGAGAACAAGACCGCCCTCACCTTCTCCTATAGCGACGGCGCGCCGGTCACCACCACCTGGGACTTCGTCACCTGGGAATCCAAGGACGGGCTGCGCTACCGCTTCCGGGTGCGCAGCACGCGGGACGGCCAGGTCAATGAGGAGATCGACGGCGTCGCCGAGCTGGAAGGCAAAGGCAAGGGCGGTGTCGCCAAATTCACCTTGCCGGAGAGCTCGACCCTGGAATTGCCGAAAGGCACGCTTTTCCCCACCGAACACACCATCCGCCTGATCGAGCTGGCGCTGAAAGGCGAGCATGTGGTGGAGCGGACCTTGTTCGACGGCACCGGCACCGACCAGACCTTCGCGGTCAATGCGGTGATCGGCAAGGCGCGGCCCGGCGCGCTGCCGCCCGCCATCAAGGGCATCAATGGCGGGCTGCTGGCATCGCCTTCATGGCCGATGCAGATGGCTTTCTTCCCCGACGGCAGCAACGAGCCGGAACCGGATTATGAAGTGGCGGTGCGCTATTACCAGAACGGCGTCGCCGACGAGGTGCTGCAGTCCTTCGGCAATTTCTCGCTGCGCGGCACGTTGGAAAGCCTGGAAACCCTTCCCAAGCCCGACTGCTAACCCTTCTTGGGCGTGGCGGCGACCAGATTGTCGGTCCAGGCCGGCGGCAAAGCCGCCAGAAACCAGGCGGCGATCGCCATCTGCCAGGGATAGGTGATCCGCGCCTTATTGGCGTCGATCCCTCGCTTCATGATCAAGGCGGCCTTTTCCGCCGTCATCAAAAACGGCATGGGAAATTTGTTGGGCGCCGTCATCGCCGTCTCGACAAAGCCGGGGCAAATGACGGTGACGCCGACGCGGTCGCGCCGCAGCCAGCCGCGAATTCCCTCACCCCACACCCGTACCGCGGCCTTCGAGGCGCAATAGGCCGGCGCGCTCGGCAAGCCGCGAAAACCGGCGATCGAGGCCATCAGCACGATCTGGCCGCTATTCCGCCCCCGCATGACCGGAATGATAGGCAGCACGGTGTTGAACACTCCATCGACATTGGCGTCGAAGATGGCGCGGGTCTGCTCGGCGGTTTCGCCCAGCCGATGGCCGGTGCCGCCCGAAATGCCAGCATTGGCGATCACCAAGGTCAAAGGCTGCTTGGCGTCGGCCGCCAGCACCCAGTGTTCGGTGGCCTTGGCGTCGGTAACGTCGACGATTTCCGTCTCGACGGCGGCGCCCATCTTGCGGCAGGTCTCGGCCACTTCATTCAGCCTGTCCTGGTTTCTGCCGCCCAGGAACAAGGTGACGCCGGCAGCTGCATAGGCTTTGGCCAAAGCCGCGCCGAGGCCCGAGGACGCGCCGGAGATCAGGATCGAAGCACTCATGAACGGAACTCCAGGAGAAGCAGGGTCAGGACCAGACCGGCATTGAGCAGGCAGGCGACGGCGAGGGCGAACAGAGCTTTGTGGATGTCGGTGATTTCGGCGCGGGCGCGGCCGTCGCCGATCCATTTTTCGTCGATCCAAGTAACACCATAGCGGCGCGGGCCGGCGAGCGCCAGACCGAGCCCGCCCGCCATCGCAGCCTCGGGCCAACCGGAATTGGGCGAGGCATGATGGCCGTGATCGCGCCACATGATCCGCCACGCCTTGAGCGGCCGGCCGCTCGGCACGAAGGCCATGGCCACCACCAGCAGCAATGCCGAAATCCGCGCCGGCAGCAGATTCAGCAGATCGTCGAGCCGCGCCGCCACCATGCCGAATTCCCGGTGCCGCTCGTCGCGATGTCCGATCATGCTGTCCATGGTATTGGCGGTCTTGTAGAGCAGGATGCCGGGAAAGCCGAGCAGCACATACCAGAATACCGGCGCCACCACCCCGTCCGAGAAATTTTCCGCCGCCGATTCGATGGCGGCGCGCGCCACCCCGAACTCGTCCAGGCTTTGCGGGTCGCGGCCGACGATACGCGACACCGCCCAGCGTCCCGCCATCAGCCCGCCTTGGCTCAGCCCGACCGCCACCGCTTTGACATGGCGGAACAAACTCTTCTGCGCCAGCAGCGTCCACAGCAGGACCAGCTCCACGCTCCAGCCCCAGCCATAGGTAAGACGCAGCCTTGTCACCTCGGCGCCGAGCAACAGCGCGCCGGACGCCATGCCGAGCGCCACCACCGCGCCGCGCAAGCGGCGGTCGGCGCCGCTGCGGCTTTCCCGGTTCAATTTGACGTCGAGGAAATGGATCACGCGGCCGATCAAATTCACCGGGTGCGGCAGACGCCGCCATAAAGCCGGCGGATCGCCGATCAGCGCGTCGATCAGGAGGGCGGCCAGC
>Ga0213872_10001512_pt1 | contig 14965 bp, 13 predicted proteins | sample VelepicomBERX_R2_FD_160071 | JGI IMG/M metagenome (GOLD analysis project Ga0213872, IMG submission 160071) | Rhizosphere microbial communities from Vellozia epidendroides in rupestrian grasslands, the National Park of Serra do Cipo, Brazil - RX_R2 | ecosystem: Host-associated > Plants > Roots >...
TAAAATTGAAGGATAAATGAGCTAGCCCATGGGCTGGACAGGAAATCAGGGCCGCTTAAGTGGGTCCGCTCCCAGGGTTATCGTCGTCGATTATGACGACTGATTTTGTTCCGTCAATTGCTGTTGGTGCGGGTTGTCCGGGTAGCCAATAGGAGAGATCCCAATCATCCCGGACGACCTGGCCGAAATTTATAAGGGCAAGGTGTCGCAGCTGGTCGAAAGCCTGAACAACTCGGCGATCCGCTTGCAGGCGACGGACGCTCTTCGTGGGCTGGTCGAGAAGGTCGTCGTCGGTCGGGATGCCGAAGCCAAAACCCACACGGTCCAACTGGTGGGCGAATTGGCGGCTTTGCTGGGCCTGGGCGCAAACGGAAACGCCGCAGCTTATGAGGCTGCGGCGTTTCCGTTGAGGTTGGTTGCGAGGGCAGGATTTGGACCTGCGGTCACAACCCGCCCTTGCCTGCCGTCTGCGAGGCGGTCATCAGCGTCTCGCCATGATCTTCGTCGGCGGAGGCGCAACCGCCGATGACCCAGGCCTCTTCATGGCCGGGCGCCACCAGATAGGCGTGGCCCATGGAGCTGTCGAGATAGATCGACTGGCCGGCCTCCAGCCGCACCGCTTCATAGAATTCGGTATGAACCTCGATCGCGCCCGAGATCACATACATCCATTCCTCGCCGGAATGTCTTACCAGCGGGCCGAACTCCTCGGCCGACTTGGCGACCACCCTGGTCAGGATCGGGATCATCCGCTTCTTCCGAAGCTCGGGGAACAGATAATAATAGTCGTAATTGGCCGTCTTGATCGCCACCGCGTTCTCACGCGTGCCGATCGAGCGGCGCGCGGTGAAAGGCTGGCCGGCCGGCTCGTCGGTCTCGGCGAACAGCTCGGACATGCGCATATTCAGACGCTCGCCCAGCTGTAGCAGCTTGTCATAGGTCAAAGTGAGGCGGTCATGTTCGACTTTCGACAGAGTCGAGAAGGGGATGCCCGTCTTCTCGCTCATCTCCTTCAAGGTCCAGCCATTGCGGGCGCGAAGGGCGCGAAGCAGCGAACCCAGGGTGGGCTTCTCGCCCGGCTTCGCGCGGGATTTTCTTGTCTCAGTCAGGATAAAAGTCCCGCCATCTGTCCGAATCTCTAACCAAATCATAGGGCTGGGCGGAGAAATTGCAAGCTGGCAGCCGGCCCGGCCCATTTTCCCAATAGTCGATTGTTATCCTAATCAGGATATATTATTCTTTTAAGGCAATTTTCAGGCCGTATTGGGGATTAAGCGGCCCTAGCTGGACAGGGGATGGAATAATGCGAAGCGGAATGATCTCGAAAGGGCTTCTATTGGGCGGCGTGGCTCTTGGGGCGCTGAGCGTGGCCGGATCGGCGCGGGCCGCCGACGATAAGGGCACCATCTCCGAGATCATCGTCACCGCCAACAAGCAGGCCGAACGGCTGCATGACGTCGCCCAGGCGGTTTCCGCGGTCACTGGCACCGACATGGCGACCCGCAACCAGACCGATTTCCACGACTTCGCCGCCGAAGTTCCCGGCTTCCAGGTCGAGGAGACCAGCCCCGTCTACAATCGCGAGATTCTGCGCGGGCAGAATAGCGGCGGCGCAGGCGCCACCGTCGCCACGGTCATCGACGAGATGCCCTTGAGCTTCTCGGGATCGGACAATAACGGTTCGCTGGTCTCGACAAATCTCGATACCTACGATTTGCAGCGGATCGAGGTGCTGAAAGGGCCGCAGGGCACCCTCTATGGCGCCACCGCCGAAGGTGGGGTGGTCAAATACGTCACCACCCCGCCCAATGTGAACAGCTATCAGGCCGGCTTGGAAGCCAGCGGCTACAATGTCGGCCATGGCGAAAGCTCCGGCTCGGTCAAAGGATATGCCAATTTGCCGCTGATCGAAGGCAAGGCCGGCTTGCGCCTCACCGGCTATGAAGAAGGCATCGCCGGCTATATCGACAATCCACTCCAGAACGCCAAGAACATCAATTCGGGAGAAAAGACGGGCGGACGCGCCTCGCTGCTGCTGGTCCCGATCGACGGTCTGACCGTCCGCCTGACCGCGTCGCAGCAGCTCATCCATACCGACGGTCCGAACCAGGTCGAAGCGGTCGGCGCCACCCTGTTCCCGGCCCAGCCCGCCCCGCCGGACCAACTCGCCCTGGCCAATGGCTATGTCGATAATTCCTATTACAAGCAGACCCAGGACAGCCGTCTCAGCTACTACTACGCCAATATCGATTATGATCTCGGCTGGGGCAACCTGACCTCGATCAGTTCCTACGGCACGCTCAAGGCGTCCTATGTCACCGACGATTCCAACATCAATGCCGCCCCCGGCCTGTCCTACGGAGCCTATCTCTCGGGCGCGTTCGGCACGCCGCTCGGACTGCGCCTGAATGAGCGGGAATCGCTGAGCAAGGAAAGCCAGGAGATCCGTCTGGCCTCCGCGCCGGGGGAAAAGCTGTTCGGCAATGATCTCGACTGGATCGTGGGCGTCTTCGGCACGCGCGAATATGTCGGTTTCAACCAGGTGTTCGACTTCACCAACATTCCCGCTCCCGGCCAGGCCGCTTCGACCTTGTCGGGCTTCCCGCCGGCGGGCGGGCAGAGCGAGCCCTCGCGCTATGAGGAATGGGCGCTGTTCGGACAAGTGGATTATCACTTCCTGCCCGATTTCGACGTGGCCGCCGGCGTGCGCACCTCGGGCGATCAGGAAAGTCTTCACGCCACCTTCGACGGGGGCGTACTGGTCGCGCCCAGTCCGGCCCAGGGACCGATCGTCAGCAATGAACATTCGACCACCTGGTCGGTTGCGCCGCGCTGGCACCTGTCCGACGACACGCTGCTCTATGGCCGCGTCGCCACCGGCTATCGTCCGGGCGGCCCCAATCTGATCATCCCCAATCAACCGGCCGGCTATCCGACAGATTACGGCTCGGACTCGACCATCAATTACGAGATCGGCGGCAAGAGCTATTTCCTGAACAAGTCGGTCGATGTCGATGTCGCTCTCTATGACATCCAGTGGTCGCACATCCAGATCGTCACCGTGATCAACACCTCGACCGGTCCTTACACCGTGGTCGGCAATGTCGGCTCCGCAGCGAGCCGCGGCCTCGAATGGTCGCTGGGCTGGACGCCTCTCAAGGGGCTGCGCTTCGCGGATGCCGGCGCCTTTACCGACGCCCATCTGACCGAGAGCGCCCCGCTGCTGGGCGGCATGAAAGGCGACCAGCTTTCCTATGTGCCGCGCTGGAGCAACAATCTGGATGCCGATTATGAATGGCAGCTGTTCGACGATTTCAAAGGCTTCGCCGGCATGAGCTGGACCTTTGCCGGCTCGCGCTACGCCGATTTCGCCCCGGCCGGCACGCCGAGCGAATCCCACAATAAGCTGCCTTCCTATTCGCAGATCAATCTGCAGGCCGGGGTCAGGAACGATCATTACACGCTGGAACTGTTCGCGCGGAATGTCGCCGACGAGAAGGGGATCTCCTCTTACAGCAATATGGGGGGCTACAACGAAACCGGGCAGATGACCCTGATCCAGCCCCGTACCATCGGCCTCAGGGTCGCCGCCACTTACTGAGTGTGGATCGATGAACCCCCGCCAGCCGGCCACTATCGCTTTGCCGCGGCCCTATCTGCTGTTCCTCGGCGATGTGACGGTGCCGGGTTTCGCCAAGACCGCTTTCGGATTGAAGGATTGGGCGCCCGATTTCTGCATCGGCGAATTCGCCCTGCCGGGCGCCACGGTCACCACCGGCCTGCCGCGCCTAACGCCGCGCTCCGCCTATGAACTGGGCGCCCGAGGCCTGGTGATCGGCGTCGCTTCGGTGGGCGGCAATCTGTCGGAAAGCTGGACCGGCGCGCTGATCGAGGCGCTGGAGGCCGGCCTCGACATCATCAGCGGCATGCATACGCGGCTTTCCGCGGTGCCGCAGCTGGAAGCCGCGGTGCGGCGCACCGGGCGGCGCTTTATCGAGGTGCGCCAGCCGCCGGCCGGCTTGCCGGTGGGGACCGGGCGGAAACGGTCCGGCAAGCGCCTTTTGACCGTCGGCACCGATTGCGCGCTGGGCAAGAAATATACCGCGCTGGCTCTCACCCGCGCCTTTCAGGACCGGGGCCACAATGCCGATTTCCGCGCCACGGGCCAAACCGGCATCATGATCGCCGGGTCAGGCATTCCGATGGATGCCGTGATTAGCGACTTCATCGCCGGAGCCGCCGAGATGCTCTCGCCCGACGCCGATCCCGGCCATTGGGACGTGATCGAAGGGCAAGGCTCGCTGCTCCACCCTTCCTATGCCGGGGTCTCGCTCGGCCTGTTGCATGGCAGCCAGCCCGATGTCATCGTGGTCTGCCACGAGCCGGGCCGCACCGACATGTTGGGAACCGCCAATTACACCTTGCCGACCTTGACCGAGACCATCGCCATCAATCTGCAATTGGGCCGGCGGACCAATCCCGCCATCCGCTGCGCCGGCATAAGCCTCAACACTTCGGCGTTGAATGACGAACAGACCCGGGCAGCCTTCGACGCCGCCGAACGCGAAACCGGATTGCCGGCGGCGGACCCGATGAAGTCCGGCGGCGCCTTGGATCGGCTGGTCTCCTCTTGCCTGAACTGAACCCCTCGGCAAACCGGTTTGCCCGTTTCTTTCTGCCCGGCCTCGCCTTCAAGGCGGTGATCATCGGCGGAGGCTACGCGACGGGGCGCGAACTGGCCGAATTTTTCATGCCGTCCGGCGCCCGCGGCGGCCTGCTCGGCATGGCGGTGGCGGCGGCGATCTGGAGCCTGGTCTGCGTGCTGACCTTCCTGTTCGCGCGGCGGACGCGGTCCCGCGATTATCGCGCCTTCTTCCAGGCGATGCTGGGCAGGGGCTGGGTCATCTTCGAGATCCCCTATTTCCTGTTCCTGATCATCATCCTCGCCGTGTTCGGCGCCGCCGCCGGCGCCATCGGCCAAACCCTGTTCGGCGCCCCGCCTCTGGCCGGGACCTTGGCGCTGGTTGGGCTGATCGCCCTCTTCACCGCCTTCGGCGACAATTCGGTCGAGGGGCTGTTCAAATATGTTTCGCTGCTGCTCTACACCGTCTATGCGGCCTTCCTCGCCCTCGCCCTGACCCGCTTCGGGCCGAAGATCGCCGAAGCCTTCGCCGATCCCGCCATCGGTCCCGGCTGGGGCGGAGCGGGACTTACCTATGCCGGCTATAATCTGGTCGGCGCGGTGGCGATTCTGCCCGTGCTGCGCCATCTGCGCTCGGACCGCGACGCGGTGATCGCAGGCTTCCTGGCCGGCCCGCTCGCCATTCTGCCGGCCATCATGTTCTTCGTCTGCATGGCGGCGTGGCCGGAAACCGCCAGCCTCACCCTGCCCTCCGACTTCCTGCTCGGGCGCCTGGAAATGCCGCCACTGCGCTGGCTATTCCAAGCGATGATCTTCGCCGCCCTGCTGGAAAGCGGCTCGGGCTGCGTCCATGCGGTCAATCAGCGGCTCGCCGCCATCCGCCCCCTCTCCTGGAGATTGCGGATGGCTTGCTCGCTGACCCTGCTGGTGATCGCGGTTTTCCTCGCCGACCGGATCGGGCTGGTCAGGCTGATCGCCAGCGGCTACCGCATGCTGGCCTGGGCTTTCCTGGCCGTCTATGTGGCGCCGCTTTTGACTTTGGGAAGCTGGCGGCTGCTGCGCCCCCTCACGGACGAGTGAAATCGGCGGCGTGCGACGCCACGAAGTCCCGCATGGTGGTCGGAGCCTTGCCGGTGAGGCTGACCAGATCGTCCGTCATGCGGTCATAGCGTCCCTGCTTGTGAAGCTCCGCCATCACACCGAGATGGCTGACCAGATGAGCCGGCACGCCCAATTCCCGCAGCTTGTCTGACCAGACCTGAACCGGCACGTCGCGGTAGGTGATGGTCCGGCCCAACGCTTCGGAAAAGTCCCGCGCGTAACGAGTCAGATCCGTCGATTCCGCTCCGGTCAGATTGTAGATCTTGCCGATATGCGGGGCCGGATCGGCTAGAATCGCGGCGACGGCGCCGGCCACATCGGCCGATGAGATTGGCGAGGTCCGGGCGTCCCCCAAGGGCAGCAGCAACTCGTCGCGTTCCTTCACCCCGGCCGCCGCCAACCGCAGGAAAAAGCCTTCGAGGAAAACGGTGGGCCGCACCGTGACCACCGGCAATCCCGACCAGGCCAGCGCCTGTTCGGCCAGCCAATGCACCTTGTGCTGCGGGCTGGCCGTCGTCTCGGTGATGCTCATCTGCGTCACCGTCATCTGCGACATATTGACGAAGGCTTCGACGCCATGATGGCGCGCAACGGCGGCGACATTGACGGTGGCCTCCAGATAAGCCGGCGAGATCGACATGCCGAAATAAAGCCGCGAGACCCCCTCGATGGCGCGATGCATCGCACCGAGATCGGTCAGGTCTCCCTGCACCACCTCGGCGCCGAGATGCCGGAGAGCTTCGGCCCGCTGATCCTCGCGCCGGACCAGGGCCCTCACCTTATGTCCCTTGGCGAGCAGTGCCGCGGTCAGGGTGCGGCCGACGGCGCCGACATCGCCGGCGGCGCCGGTGACGAGGATCGGAGATTTATTCGTCATGTCGATCTCTCCTTCGTCACTTGCTCATGACCACGACCGGCTTGCCCTTTTCGAGCAGATAGGTCGCCAATTCGGAGGCATTGGCGTCACCGACATTCTTGGCCGAATGCGGGGTGCCTTCCGGGATATAGAGCGAATCGCCGGCCTTCAGCGTTACCGGGGCGGCGTCAGCGAGCTGATATTCCACCGTGCCTTCGAGGACATAGGCGATCTCGACGCCGGGATGGGAATGCTTGGGAAAACCGGTGCCGGGAGCGAAATCGACGCGCACCTGCACGGCCTCATGCTGAGCGTCGCGGAAATCGTGGCGCTGCACTTCGGTGCGGCCGATACCCGGGATCGGCGCCATCTTTTCATCGGCGTGGGCCGACGCGAAAAGGGAACCGCCGCCGACCACCAGAAGGGCCGCCATAAGTTTAAGAGACTTCATCATGATCATCCTTTCACAGAGGCGATGAGAATTATATCTCACTCGCTAAAATCGTATTCGATGTAAAATCACGAAGCGCAACATTGGGGGTATATTTTTTTCGCTTCAGATCGGGGAGGACGGAGATGATCGCGCGTTGGATGGGCGGGATTGCGGTTTCGGCTTTGATTTGGACATATGCGGCCAGCGGCGCAACGGCGGGCCATTACATGTTTGTCTGGGCTGGCGACTCGGCAGGTCAAGCCGAGGATTTCCTGACCGTGTTCGACGCCGACCCTGCCTCTCCCGCCTATGGCACGCCGGTCGCCTCGGTAGCGTCGGGCATCAAAAGCCAGCAGGCGCATCACACCGAATATTGGATGCCCGAGGACGGTTTCCTGTTCGCCAACGATCACATGGCCGGCAAGACGGCGATCTTCGATCTGCGCGATCCGCTGCATCCCAAGCTGCATGCCGCCTTCGGCGACCTCGAGGGTTTTTCCCATCCACACTCGTACTTACGCCTGCCCAATGGCCATGTGCTGGCCAGTTTCCAGGTCGAGGGTCATATGCATCACGGCGCCGACGGCAGCGTGATGTCGATGAAGGAGGTCGGCCAATCGGGCGGCACCCATGGCGGTCTGGTCGAGATCGACGAGGAAGGTCACGCGGTGCGCGCCGCTTCTACCGAGGATAGGGCCCATCCCGACGATCTCTTGATGGCCTACAGCCTGCTGCCGCTACCCGACCTCGACCGCGTGGTCGTGACCAATTCGCCGATGCGGGGCGAGGACATCAATGGCTATACCTACCAGATCTTCCGCCTGTCCGATCTGAAGCTGCTCTCCACCAACGCCTTCGACGCGCCGTCTGGCCGCTACGGCGAGATCAATCCGGAGGAGGCGCGGCGGGGGCCCGACGGCTCGGTCTTCGTCCAAACCCTGGGCTGCGGCATCGAGCGCATCACCGACATCGCCGCCGCCAAGCCTCGCTCGAAGCTGGTCTATCAGTTTCCCGGCAGCAATTGCGGGGTGCCCAGCATCGTCTCGCATTATCTGATCCAGACGGTGCCGATTCTCTACAGCATGGTGGTGCTCGACATCGCCCAGCCCGATCACCCGAAAGAGGTCTCGCGCCTCAAGATCGACGGCATGATCGAGCCGCATTGGACCGCCTACGACCCGGTCACCCAGCGCCTGGCCGTCACCGGCTATGCCGAGGACAAGCTGTTCCTGCTGAAATTCGACCCGAACAGCGGCGCGCTGGCGCTCGACAAGGATGTCGACCTGACCAACCGCGCCTGGCCGCATGGCTGGACCGGCACGGCGCATGCGCACGGGGTGGTCTTCTCGCGCTAACCGCCGCTGAGCGCCTGCACGATATAGATCTCGTCCCCCTCTTTGAGCGGGAGGGCGAGATCGAAGCTCTGCTCACCATTGACGAAGAAGCGGATATGGCGGCGGATGCTATCCTGCTCGTCGATGATGCGAAAGCGGATCCCGGGAAATTGCCGGTCGAGATCGGCCAGCATCTCGGCCAGGGTCGCACCCTGCGCGGACACTTCGCCGGCGCCGGTATAGGAACGCAGCGCGCTCGGAATCATCACCCGCATCAGGACGAAGCGGCCTCCACCGCATAGATTTCCGGCAGATGGCTGGCGATGGAGCTCCAGTTCTCGCCCTCATCGGCGCTGGCCCAGATCTCGCCGCTGGTGGTTCCGAAATAGAGCCCGACCTTATCGAGCGTGTCGGCCGCCATCGCCTGGCGCTTCACCGTCCACCAGACCTGACCGGCCGGAAAGCCGTTGGAGTGGCGTGTCCAGCTGGCTCCGGCATCGCGCGTTGAATAGACCGCCGCCACGCCGCCGGGGCAGGTGCGCGGCCAGACATCGGTGCCGTCCATCGGAAACACCCAGGCACGGTCGGCATCGCGCGGATGGACGGTGATCGGGAAGCCGACATCGCCGACCTCGGCCGGCATCGCCTTGCCGATGCGGATCCATTGGTCGGACGGGCGGTCCAGACGGTAGATGCCGCAATGATTCTGCTGATAGAGCCGGTCGGGCTTGCTGGGGCAGAGCTGCAGGCAGTGGGGATCGTGGAAGGCCAGATTGGCCGCATCGAAGCCGGCGACGACTTCCAGCCCCTGGACCAGCGGCTTCCAGGTGGCGCCGCGATCGGTCGATTCATGCACGCCGCCGCCCGACATGCCGAGATAGAGGTGATTCGCGTCGCGGGGATCGACGATGATCGAATGCAGCTTGGCGCCGTCCGGCGTGCCGTCTTGCGAGCCGCCGGCCTCCTTGGTGGCGCCGGGGCGGTCATTGAAGCCGGAGACCGGATCCCAACTGTTCCCGCCATCTTCCGAACGGAACAGAGCCTGTGGCGAGGTGCCGGCATACCAAACGCCCGGCTCGTCGGCGTGGCCGGGAGTCAGCCAGAAAGTATGGTCGACGCTGCGTTTCTCCTCCTTGGGAAAAGCCGGCGGCCGCGCCGCCTCCTTCCAGCTCTTGCCGCGATCGTCCGAGCGAAACATGGTCGGCCCCAGATGGCCGGTCTTGCCCGCCGCGATCATGGTCTTGCCGTCGCGCGGATCCAGCATGACGTGATTGATCACATGGCCGAGGAAATGCGGCCCCTCGACCCGCCAGCTCCTGCGCGCCTCGTTGCCAAGAAGAAACCAGGCACCCTTGCGGGTCGCGATCAACAGGGACACGCCGGACATTGCTTCCTCCCATCATGTTGATATCAACTTAGCAAAGCTGGTCTGCATTGGGAACCATCCTTGCGGGCGACCACAGACATGGCAACCTCCAATCGGTAGGTCGCGGATAGGTCAAATGCTGTCTATCTGTAGCGCAATGGTTGCACCCCTCCATTTACCTTCCCCGAATCGATGCGCTAAAGTTCGCAGGGAATAGGGGGACGGAATGAAACAGCACGTCGCGGCTGACCGGTGGAAATGGGCAATCAGCCTGTTCGGGGCGAGCACGTTTGCGCTTTGGGCCATTTGCGTGCCACAGGCTATTGAGACCATCGAGACGGGCAAACATTACAGCCTCGGGATCGAACGATCCCATCCGGTGGAGGAGTTCGGCTCCCGATCGGTCATCCTCGATGAGTTGGTGCCCGATGGCCCCCTCGCTTCTGCCGGGGCAGAAGTCGGCGACCGTGTAATGCTCGCTCCGGAAGAGATCCATCTGTTCTACGGCGATCCGAACAGTTCCGTGGGTATTCAAGCGGGCGAACCGGTCCGGCTGGTGCTGCAAGGGAAGAATGGTCCCCGTCAGGCGACCCTACAGCCGCAATTGCTTCCTGAACGGGCGGATTACTTGCGCTCCGATCTAACTTTCTATCTGTTATGCCCCTTCGCGATCGCCATCGGCCTGCTGGTGGGATTTCGCCAGCCGCGCGGCCTCGCCTATCGCTCCCTTGCAACCAGCTTCCTGCTCCTCGCGCTGATTTCGGCCGACGTGTTTTTGCCACCAAGCCTTCTGATTGGGCCAATCCGAGCCGCATGCAGCTTCCCATTACCGTTGACGGTCTTTGCGGTTTCCCTGTTCCTGCTGAACTTCGGCCCGGATCGCCCGGGCGGAATTCGCGGGCATTTGCGCCGCGTCGTCCTGCCGCCTCTCGCGCTCATTAACCTGACATTGGGCGCTATGTTTGCTGCCTCGTCGCTTGGCATTTGGCTTCCCGGAAAAGGAGAGTTCGGGACCGCTGTGGCTCTCGCCAATGCATTTGTCAATGTGGGCGCTCTGATCCATGGGTGGACACGCGGCGCGCCGGAATACCGCCTGCGCTTCAAATGGCTGGCCGTCGGGTACACCCTGATTTATCTCGTTCCCGGCTTTCTCATCTTCTTCAGCAAGACTTTTGGGACGTGGACCGTGGTCATCGGCCCCTCAGCCTATGCCCTCGGATACGCGGTGCTGGTCTATGCCGTTCTCCGCCGGCGCGTCGTCGATTTCGCGTTCACCGTAAACCGCGCCGCGGTTTACACGGTCACCACAGGCCTGCTGCTCGTCACTTTTGGTTTGCTCGAATGGGCAGCGGAACACTTGCTTCGGATCGAGGGGCGGGAGGAGAACATGCTCCTCGACGCCGGAATCGCTCTCGCCGTTTTCCTCGCATTCCATCGGGTGCGCGACGCTGCCGAGCAGAGAATCGAACAATTGCTGTTTCACCATTGGCATGTTCGCAATGATGAATTGCGTCGTTTCATCCGCCGCGCCGCCCACATTACGCGACCCGAGCCGCTGCTCGCGGCGACAATCGAGGCCATCGACCGCTATACCGGTGCCGCAGGCTGTGCCGTCTACCAGGCCTCGACATCGGGTGCGTTCTTATGTGCCGCGTCGACTCTAGACGCCGTTCCGACCGAGTTCGGAGCCGACGCACCTTTGGTTGTAGCGCTGCGTGAATCCGAATTACCGCTTTTGGCCGAAGACGTCGATGCCGCCCACGGCTTCGAACTCGCGCTGCCGATGAAGCATCGGGGGATCCTTTCCGGTTACATCCTTCTCGGCGCCAAATCCGCCGCGGCCGCGTATCGTCCGGATGAGATCGAACTGCTCGCCCATGCGGCGCAAATGATCGGCCTCGACCTCAACACGCTTCTGGTCGAGGCGCTCAAGGCCGACAACGAGGCGCAGAGTCAACTTCTTGTCAATCAGGAAGCCGCGATTCAGGCGCTGGAAAAAGCGATCCAGTCGATGGGGGGGCGCGTTGCCTAGATCATCCTTCGATATAAACTCATCAAGCTATAGGACTCAGCCTGAGATCGCCGCAACGACTGAGTTGGGATATGAGTTGCCGGTCGCACGGTCTTGCCGCCAAGTCGGCTCTGCGCCCATTTCGGTCGTCTTGACTATCCAAGCGATTTCCCGAAAGCGGACATTGGCGCAGCCGGGGTGAAGGACTCAGATGGCCATTTCCAGACGTTCGAGACCTGCGCCCACGGAAAGAGCCTGGAAGGCGGTATGAAATTATCATACCATGGCTTGTCTGACGGAGGATCGGTCGATGGCAGCCAGTGAAAAGCGGACATTCAGCTTGCCTGCTGAACAGTCAAAATTCATTGACGACCTCGTTGCGGCCGGCAATTACGCGACGAGTAGCGAAGTTGTTCGTGCGGGATTGCGCGCTTTGCAGGAGCGCGATGCCGCTGTCGAGCGCTGGTTGCGCGAAGAAGTCGTGCCGGTGGCAGCGGCAATGCAAGCGGACCCTGATCGGGCCATTCCAACGAAGCAAGTCTTCGACGAGATCCGGTCCCTCCATGAGCAGCGCAAGCGGGCTTCGCGCGGTGCCGTATGAAGTAGTGTTTTCGCCGGAAGCGCGGGATGAATTGATGGCGCTTTATCGGTTCATCGCCGACCATGCGGGAGAAGCGACCGCGATGGGCTACATCGAGCGCATCGAGGAGTTCTGTCGCGGCTTCGCACAATTTCCCCATCGGGGTATCAGCAGGGACGATTTGTTGCCGGGGCTGCGTGTTGTCGGCTTTGAGCGACGGGTCACTCTCGCATTTCACATCGATTCCCATCGCGTCACCTTCGATCGCATATTGTATGGCGGCCGCGATGTTGAGGCCCTGATTGACGGGAAGCCAGGATGACGCGGCAATTGACGGAATCTATTGCGCTTGTAGATGAGGGCGGACAGGTCTCGGCAGGTGGCATTGTCGATCCGGTGCCTTGGTGGAGCTTTACGAAAACTGTCCTGGCGATCGCCACCCTGCGTCTCGTGGAAAGCGGCAAGCTTTCTCTCGACGGGAAAATAGACAAAGAACCATTCACCTTGGCGCACCTCCTCCGACACGAGGCGGGTCTACCCGACTACGGTGGATTGGCCCGATACCATGCAGATGTCGAGGCCAAGAAATCGCCTTGGCCGGTCGAGCGGCTTCTTCAGGCATTGGACGCGAAACGGCTGCGCTACGAACCAGGAAGCGGCTGGGCTTATTCGAATATCGGCTACCTGAAGGTGCGAGAGCTGATCGAGCACGCGACAGGCTTGTCATTGGGCAACGCGCTCAATCAGCTCATATTTGCGCCGCTCGGCCTCACGACCGCGCGGCTTGCCACGCATCCGGGGGATTTGGCCGGAGTCCAAATGGGGGCTTGTAGCGAAGGCTATCACCCAGGGTGGGTCTATCACGGCCTCGTCACAGGGACCGTGGCTGACGCGGCCCGATTGCTGAGGGAATTAACCGGCGGAGCCTTGCTTCGGCCTGCTTCGTTTGCCGCGATGATCGAGCGTCGTGCTCTGCCTGAACACCGGAACAAGACTTTCAGTGATCCGGCTTATGGCCTGGGCCTCATGCTCAATGCTGATTGTCCTCTCGACCATCCGATCGGCCATCGAGGCGGAGGCCCTGGCAGCTCGATTGCCGTCTATGCGCTTGGCAAAAGGGCGTGCGCGGTCTGGGTTCCATCGTCGCAAAACCCGGACCTTGTGGTCGATATAGCCTTCCAAAAATTGGCGCTTTTAGAGGGTGCATAGTCGCATCGGCGAGCCAGAGCGGTGAATGACCGCTCCGTGTCAAAAGCGGGAATTTAGGCTGCCGAAGGATGACGTCCGCTTTGCTGGATTCGCAGCAGGAAGCCGACAGTCAGAAATCGGCCCATAGCCGACAATGCTCTGGCAATTGTTCAGCGCGGCCGCGTTGAAGGCAGCGCCATAAAGGCGAACCGATCGTTGTCCATTAGTGAGCGGCGAAGTCCCTTCTCAGTCTGAAGACCGAATGTCCATTTGCGCGGGCATGACGACGGTCGGTCCTCTATTTCGACCAGCTCCACTCCTTGGCCGAGGCCTTGCAGCCGCCGCCCTTGTTCCCGGTCCAGGCGCGGCCATGGACGATGACGCCGGTATGGGCGCCGGTCGCCTTGCCGTCTTTGAAGGCGAAGCCGCCATTGACGATCACATCCTCGACGCCGGTCGCCAGCTGGGCCGGATTGTCATAGGTGGCGTGGTCGATGATGGTGTCGGGGTCGAACACCACGATGTCGGCCTTGTAGCCCTTCTTCAACAGGCCGCGGTCCGGGATCGACAGATTGGCGGCCGGGAAGCCGGTCAGACGGCGGATGGCGTCCGGCAAGGTGGCGTCATGGTTTTCGCGCACATAATGGCCCAGCAGGCGCGCCACATTGCCATAGGCGCGCGGATGGTCCTTCTCCAGCAGGAACACGCCTTCCGGCGCCGGTCCGGCTTCGTCCGAGCCGAAGCTCATCCAAGGCAGGCCGACCTCGCGCCGGACATTGTCCTCATTCATCAGGAAATAGGCGACGCCGACCCGCGACCCGTCCTCGATCACCAGATCGATGGCGGCATCCTCGGGGCTGACTCCGCGCTCCTTGGCGATCTGGGCCAGGGTCTTGCCGGTCAGCGGCTTCAGTTTCGGATTCTTGAAGGTCAGCAGCAGCATCCCCTCCGGTCCCGCGCCAGCGAACAAATTTTCCCAATCGGCCGGATGGGGGTTCTTCATCTCGCCGATTACCTTGGCGCGGGTCGCTGGATCCTTGAGGCGTTCGATCCATTTCTCCAGCCCGCCATCCTGCACCCAGGTCGGCATGGCGGCGTCGAGGCCGGTGGCGCCGGCGGTGTAATTATACATGTCGGCGGTGATGCGGGTGCCGTGCGCGCGGGCGTCATTGATCTTGACGATGGCGGGATCGAGCTTGCCCCAGTTCTCGCGGCCGGCCTGCTTGAAATGGAAGATCTCGGCCGGCGCGCCCGAGGATCTGGCGATATCGATGGTCTCGTCGATGGCTTCCAGGAAGCGGTCGCCCTCGCTGCGTATATGGGCGATATAGATGCCGCCGCATTTCCCCGAAACTTCGGCCAACGCCTTCAGCTCGGGCGTCTTGGCATAGGTATTGGGGGCATAGATCAAGGCGTCGGTGAGACCCAGCGCTCCCTCTTCCATCGACTGCTTG
>Ga0213872_10001513_pt1 | contig 14948 bp, 14 predicted proteins | sample VelepicomBERX_R2_FD_160071 | JGI IMG/M metagenome (GOLD analysis project Ga0213872, IMG submission 160071) | Rhizosphere microbial communities from Vellozia epidendroides in rupestrian grasslands, the National Park of Serra do Cipo, Brazil - RX_R2 | ecosystem: Host-associated > Plants > Roots >...
GTCGGCATCCGGTACCAGCAGGTTGATCAGCGAAGACTTGCCCATGCCGGACTGTCCGATCAAAATCGAAGACTGGCCTTTCAGCAGCGGCATCAAGGTGTCGTAGGCCGCTCGCGGCGTCGCCTTGGCCGATACCTCAAGTACCGGATAATCAAGTCCCGCGTACAGAGCCAAACGCTGCCGGGTCTTTTCAAGGGCTTCGGCAACATCGATCTTGTTGAGGATTAAGTGGGCTTTGATGCCGGCAGCCTGCGCCGCCACAAGCGCGCGCGATACCAGGTCTTCGGTGAAGCCGGGCTCAGTCGCGACGACGATGAACAATTGCGTGACGTTGGCCGCCAGCAGCTTGGACTTGTATTGGTCGGAACGGTAGAGCAGGGTCTTGCGTTCGGCGATGGATTCGATCACCGCCTGGTTGGCCGAGGTTTCCTGCAACTCGACCACGTCGCCGACGGCGACGTTGCTCTTCTTGCCGCGCGTAACGCATTGCAGCTTCCTGCCGCGTGCGTCCGCCAGATAATGGCGGCCGTGCGCGGCGATGACGACGCCTTGCGTCATCAGGCGAAGGATTGCGCGAAGATGGCGTCGACCTTGGCAGCGCAGATGAAGTCGTTGACGGAAACGCCACCCTTGCCTTCATTGACAGAGTGGGTGTCGAACTTGATCACGCAGCGGTTGTAGGTGACGGTCAATTCCGGGTGATGGTCTTCCGCATGGATCACGTAGGCAATGGCGTTGACGAAGGCCAAGGTTTCGTAATAATTCTTGAAGTTGAAAGTCTTGACGATTTTGCCGTCCGCATGCGCCCAGCGTGAAACGAGTTTCAGGTATTGCGTGATCTTGTCGTCATCCAGTCCGGTTTCCCGGTGAATGCATTTCATTTCAACCAATTCGTCGGCGGTGACCATGATGTTTCCTTTATTCAGCGACTAGCCGATTGATGCGCACCGACGCCGGTGGGTGCGAATCGTAGAACGCTGAATGGAGCGGGTCCGGCGTCAGCGTCGAGGCATTGTCTTCATAGAGTTTAACCAGCGCAGACACCAGGTCTTGCGCGTTGGTATGCTGGGAAGCGAAGGCGTCGGCTTCGAATTCGTGCTTGCGCGAGCTGATCGAGGTTAGCGGCGAGAACAGGAAGGTAAATACCGGCAGCGCCAGCGCGAACAGGATCAACGCCATGGCATCATTGCTCCCGGTCAGCAGCGGTTCGACGCCTAGCCCAGTGTAAAACCAGGTCTGCCCCTTCAGATAGCCGAGTACGGCCAGGAATACGAAAGACAAGGCAAACATCACGACGATGCGCTTGACGATGTGCTTGAGCTTGAAATGGCCGAGTTCGTGCGCCAGCACCGCCTCGATTTCCTGGGGCGCCAGGCGCTCCAGCAGCGTATCGAAAAACACGATGCGCTTGGCGCTGCCGAAGCCGGAAAAATAGGCGTTGCCGTGGGCGCTGCGCTTGGAACCGTCCATTACGAACAAGCCTTGCGAAGCAAAACCAATGCGCTGCATCAGTTGCTCGATGCGGCTGCGCAGGCTGTCGTCGGCGAGCGGCGTGAACTTATTGAATAGCGGGGCGATCACGCTTGGATACAGCACCAGCATCAGCAACTGGAAGCCGCACCATACCAGCCAGGTGTATAGCCACCACAGGCTGCCCGCTTGCGCCATCAAGGTCAGTACAACCCAAATCAAGGGCAAGCCGATGGCGGCACTGAGCAGCAAGCCTTTGGCCAGGTCAACCAAGAACAGCGCGGGAGTCATCTTGTTGAAGCCGAAACGTGCTTCGAGCGTGAATTGCCGGTAGTAGTCGAACGGCAGGTCGATCAGGCCCGAGATCACAGCGAATGCTGCCAGCAAGGCAATCTGTCCGGCCATGCCGCTGCCAAGCGTATTGATCAGGGCGACCGAAATCAATTGCAAGCCGCCCAGCAAGGTCATGGCTATCAAGACGGCTGTATTGACCATCAACATGACCAGTCCGAACTTGGTCTTGGCAATCGAATAATCCGCCGCCTTTTGGTGGGCCGCGAGCGAAATTTTCTCGGCGAATTGCGCGGGAACGGCGCTGCGGTGGGTCAAGATGTGACGGATATGGCGCGAACCGAGCCAGAAGCGAACGAGTACGGTCAGCGTTAGAAAACCGACAAACAAAACGGAAAACAGCTGTGAAGACATGCCTTGCCTGTGAGAAAATGCGAAAAACTCCAAGGAAACATTATGTCACAACCCACGCCGCCCCATTCGTCCGCGAGCGCTTCGGCCACGCCAGTTCGCCCCAATGAATTCAACCTGGTTTGGGTCGACATGGAAATGACGGGGCTCGATCCGGACAACGACCGCATCATCGAAGTCGCCGTCGTCGTCACCGATTCCAATTTGAACGTGCTGGCCGAAGGGCCGGTGTTCGCCATTCATCAGCCCGATGCCATCTTGGACGGCATGGATGCCTGGAACAAGGGCACGCATGGGCGATCCGGCTTGATCGACCGCGTCAAGGCTTCGACGGTGTCCGAAGCCGATGCCGAAAAGGCCCTGATTGACTTCCTGAAAAACTTCGTCCCATCCGGAAAATCACCAATGTGCGGCAATTCCATTTGCCAGGACCGCCGCTTCATGGCGCGCACCATGCCCAAGCTGGAAGCTTTCTTCCACTATCGCAATCTCGACGTGTCGACGCTCAAGGAATTGTGCAAGCGCTGGAAGCCGGAGATTGCAACTGGTTTCAAGAAACACCAGAAGCACACGGCGCTGGCCGATATCGTCGAGTCCATCGAAGAGCTCAAATACTATCGAGAGCACTTTATTAAGGTGTGAACTGACGAGCTGATTGAATGCGGGAGAGGTGCTAGTGATCCGTACGTGCTCTACCCCGTCGTCCTCGCGTAGGCGGGGACCCAAGCTGAAGTTAACTCACGCAAAAAGCAAAGGCTACCTGGACCCCCGCCTTCGCGGGGGCGACGGGGGAGAGGACGCTGTTTTGTAATTTGACTCTGCGGTGCGGCTATTGCAAGGGCTGGTCGAAGTAACCGTTCAATGCAACCGCTCTTGCGCTCCGCAACATTTCTTATACTTCTTCCCGCTGCCGCAAGGACAATCGTCGTTGCGGCCGACCTTGGCGCCTTCGCGCTGCACGGTTTGCACGGCCGACTTGCGCAGCGGCAGCCAGAAGCGGTGGATTTCCGGAATGGCCGCTTCGATTTCTATGGCCAGCTTGTGGCACTTGAGCGGGTTGTCGACCAGCGTCAATTCCTCTTCTTCGATTTCTTCAGCGCCGAGCAGGTAGACGGGCCGCATTAGCGGCGCCAGGTTGGATTCCCAAATCGGCTGCCAGGCTTCTTCACGCAGCAGCATGCCTTCCCAAAATCCCCAGGCCCAGGCCTCGCCGTCGGCTACCTTGCGGCCTTCCCACTCATGTTCGCAAAACAGCGGCTCGAATTCCTTGGGCGCCACTTCCAGCGTGATGGCGATTTCATTCATGTAGCGCGCAATCAGGCCGACGACGCGCTCGCATTCCTTCTCGGTCTTGAAAGCGGGTGGCTGGCTTTCCGGTCCGCCCCAAATCTGCGGCAGCCATTCGGCCGGCAGCACCTCTTCCGGTCCGATCACGAGCGCGGTCAGAAAGCCGTGCAGCGAGTCCATGGTCATGCAGTCTTCGGCGCAGCGATCGGACAGCAAAAAGCGGTCGAGTTCGTCGAATTCCTTGTCGGTCAGCGGTTGTTCGAGATGCATGGCGGAGATCTGATGATGGATGGCTTGGATGGCGGAAGCATACCCGCCTCGCGCTTCAACGGCAACAGTCGGTAGATTCTGTAAGATGGCGGACATGGATAATTCTGCAACAACAACGTTCGCCGATCTGACTCCGGACACCGTGCTCGATGCGCTCGATAGCGTCGGTTTGCGCGGGGATGGCCGCATCCTGGCGCTTAATAGCTACGAAAACCGCGTCTATCAGCTTGGCATGGAAGAGGGACCGCCGCTGGTGACCAAGTTTTACCGGCCGGCGCGCTGGAGCGACGCGGCCATCCTGGAGGAGCACGGCTTCGTGCAAACCTTGGCCGAACGCGAGATTCCCGTCGTGCCGGCCTTGGTGCTGGCCGACGGCGCGAGCTTGCACCACTACGCGGGTTTTCGCTTTGCCGTTTTTGCGCGCCACGGCGGTCGTGCGCCCGAGCTGGAAGACCGCGATACGCTGGAATGGCTGGGCCGTTTCCTCGGGCGCATCCATGCTGTGGGCGCAATTGAGCCTTTTCGGCAGCGGCCTGCCTTGAATATTGCCAGTTTCGGTGAAGAGCCGCGCGACTATTTGCTGCAGAGCGATTTCATTCCGCTTGACTTGCGCGCAGCCTATGCGAGCGTGGTCGAGCAGGCGCTGGATGGCGTGCGCCATTGCTTCGAGCGGGCCGGAGCAGTGGCGACTTTGCGCCTGCACGGCGATTGCCATGGGGGCAACGTGCTGTGGACCGACGGCGGGCCGCATTTCGTCGACTTTGACGACAGCCGCATGGGGCCGGCGGTGCAGGATTTATGGATGCTGCTCTCGGGTGAACGCGCCGACATGGTGCGGCAGTTGGCCGATCTGCTGGCCGGCTACGAGGATTTCTGCGAGTTCAATCCGCGCGAATTACACCTGATCGAAGCATTGCGCACGCTGCGCCTGATCCATTATTCGGCCTGGCTGGCGCGGCGCTGGGGCGACCCGGCCTTTCCGGTGGCTTTTCCCTGGTTTAACACCCAGCGTTATTGGCAAGACCGCATACTCGAACTGCGCGAGCAGGTGGCGGCGATGGATGAGTCGCCGTTATGGGTGGGGTGAAAGGGTGTGCGGCCGTAAATTGCATGATGTAAAGTGTCTCAGGAAATTCTTGTATTTTGCAAAATGATAACTAAGCTTAAACAGCTTGTTGGCCGGTCCGGCATTGCATAGGAGCGGCATGTGCTTTGAAGGCGTATTTGCTTAGAAGAATAAAGCCCTCAGCAAGTTGCCAAGTGGATGGAAATTTCAAATGTCCGCAAGGCCGATGTCTTTGCCGCAATGGTCAATACCCGTTTCCTTGCATAGGGTAAAACCTCAGCTTTTCCGGCTTAGCCCCCTCACGTTATGTGTGTCGTCGATGAAGTCGCGAAATCGGTGATGCTGGAGCCAACACGCTAGTCACTTGCTGCAGTCGCGACAATTTGGGACGTATGTTTCGGCTCATTCTTCTTAAAACAACATAGGAGATTGCGATGCGTAAACTTAACTGGATTGGGAGGACGATAGTGCTTGGCGGAGGCCTGCTGGTATTAGCGGCCAGTGCCCATGCGGAGGAGGGGGGTAAAGCGGTGACGGCCGCCGACAAGAAGTTGATCGCCAGTGCCATGTCCGCTGCCCCTGCGGGACTGGCAAAGAACGCGACCATCGTTGCCATGAATGCGGACGGCAAAATGCGCGTGCTGCGCGAGGGAAGTAACGGGTACACGTGCATGCCCAGCAACCCCGTGACGCCAGGGCCTGACGCCATGTGCATGGACAAGAATGCCATGGAATGGGCGCATGCCTGGATGGAGCATAAGGCTCCCGAGGTCGGCAAAGTGGGTTTCATGTACATGCTGGCAGGCGGTACGGACGCGAGCAATACCGATCCCTATGCAACCAAGCCCGAAGCCAACAATCACTGGATACGTACCGGGCCTCACGTGATGGTGGTGGGGGCTAATCCGGAGTTCTATGATGCCTATCCAAAAAATGCGGATCCGGACACCAAGAGCCCGTATATCATGTGGGCCGGTACGCCGTACCAACACTTGATGGCGCCGATTAAGTAGCTGAGGATTGTCGTGCATCGCCGCCGCGACTTTGCAGGTCGCGGCGAATTGGCTGCAGGTCAACGCAATACCAAATGTGTCAAAGCGTGTGTCAACAGCGTGGGTCGACAGCGCGAATATGGCGGCCTCATATTTTTTGCGCGGTCTTGGCCAACTCGTCCAGCGTGAGCAATATGTCGGCGGCGGTGCTGTGACTGTTGGACACCAGCACCGCGCGCTCAATGGCCTCGTCGCGCTTGTCCTTGGCGTAGTAACCGAGCAGATAATCGGCATTTTCAGTGGCGGGATTCCCGACACCGTCTTCCCTTGCCAGACGGCGCACGTACCAGACCGCGTAGCCGTTGACCTCTTCGCAGCAATACACTTCGGCCGAATGGTGCGGGCCAAGCGGCCGCTCGTCCGCGTCGGTGCGCCAGACGACTTTGCGCCATACGTGGTTTTTCTTTGATTCCGGCACCATGTCCGTATCTGTTGCCATGAAATTCTTCCTTAAGTTAGAGACGCTTCAGATAGGGCTGCGATCGATGCGCTTGGTCAGGATAATCGAAGTCGCGGTTTGCCGCACCCCCTCGGCTGCGCCGATCTGGTCGAGCAGACGGTCGAGCTGTCCGGTCGACTGGCAGCACAGGGTCAGCATGTAATCGATGGTGCCGCTGACCGCGCACAGGGTTTCCACTTCCGGCATTTTTTGCAGCAGCGCGACCAGGGCAGCGGAACTGCGTGGATCGATCGAGATGCCGACGTAGGCGCGCACGGCCGGCTGGTACTCCTGGTGCAGCCGCACACCGTAACCGGCAATCACGCCGCGCTTTTCCATGGCATCGATGCGGGCGATGGCCGTGGTGCGGGCGATGCCGACCTGTTTGGCAACGGTAGAGACCGGCGTACGGGCATCATCCATCAGCAAGGCCAAAATCTTGTTGTCGATCTCATCGAGGTTGGTTTTCATTTGATCCTAAACGTATATAAAATTGGTCAAATTGTATCGTATAAAGGCATTTTGACGTCATTTTACTCTCTATTATCTGACAGGTCCAAGATATACACTTGTCTCATCCATGCTCTACGTCACCAGCAAGTGCTTGGGGAATGGCGTGAGCGAGTACTAACTGAACCGGAGAGAGACCATGAAAAAAACCAAACTGATCCTGCTGGGCGCCGGCAAAATCGGCGATGCCATCCTCAACCTGTTGTCGCACACCGGCGATTATGAGTTGACCGTGGCCGACCGCGACCCGAAGCGCATGGAATACGTGGTGAAGGCGAAATTCCCGAACGTAAAGACGGTACAGGCAGACCTGTCCGACGCCAGCGCCGTGGCCGATTTGATCAGTGGGCATGACGTCACGCTGTCCGCCTGCCCTTACTTCCTGACGCCGGTGATCGCCGCCGCCGCCAAGAAGGCCAAGTCACATTATTTCGATTTGACCGAAGACGTGGAAAGCACGCGCATCGTCAAGCAGCTTGCGGACGGTGCCGATAACGCCTTCGTGCCGCAATGCGGCCTGGCCCCGGGCTTCATCTCCATCGTCGCCAACGATGTCGCCAGCCGTTTCGAAACGCTGCGCGACGTCAATATGCGCGTGGGCGCCTTGCCAACTTATCCGAGCAATGCGCTGAAGTACAACCTGACCTGGAGCACCGACGGTCTGATCAACGAGTACTGCAATCCCTGCGAAGCCATTGTCGACGGTGGCTTGCGCGAAACCTCGCCCCTTGAGGAAATGGAACATTTCTCGCTGGACGGCATCGATTATGAAGCCTTCAACACCTCGGGCGGCCTCGGTACGCTGTGCGAAAGCCTTGCCGGCAAAGTGCAAAACCTGAATTACAAGACCGTACGCTACCCAGGCCATCGCGATATCATTAAAATGCTGGTTCGCGATTTGCAGCTCGGCCAATTGGAGCGCCGCCACATTCTCAAGGAAGTGATGGAAGCCTCGATCCCGATCACCAAGCAAGACGTGGTGCTGGTGTTCGTGAGTGTGGTAGGTACGCGCGAAGGACGCCTGGAACAGGAAACCTACGCCAAGAAAATCTATAGCCAGGAAGTCAACGGCCAATTGCTGTCGGCTATCCAGCTGACCACCGCTTCCGGCATTTGCGCCATGGTGGACCTGGTCGTGCAAGGCAAGCTGCCCAATCGAGGCCTGGTGCGCCAGGAACAGACCAAGCTGGCAGATTTCCTGGGCAACCGCTTCGGCCGCTACTACGCAGCTTGATTGCAGGCCGCACTAGACAGAGACAGCGCGGGCGCAAGGTGCTCGGTATGCCGTGGCATGCCCTAACGAATAAGGAGTAATTCAATGGAATCCATCGCCAAACTGCTCGACCAGTTGGGTGTCGACCTGACAGCCTGTCAAGGCCAAGATCTGCATAGTCGTTCGCCGATAGACGGCGCCGTGCTGGCCAGCCTGCGCGCCGATACGCCCGCGCAAGCCAACGAAAAAATCGGACGCGCACATCAGGCTTATCAAAAGTGGCGCCATGTGCCGGCGCCGCGCCGCGGCGAACTGATTCGCCTGTTCGGCGAAGAGCTGCGCACCCACAAGCAGGCGCTGGGCGCGCTGGTGACGCTGGAAGCAGGCAAGATCCTGCAGGAGGGCTTGGGTGAAGTGCAGGAAATGATCGATATCTGCGACTTCGCGGTCGGCTTGTCGCGCCAGCTGTACGGCCTGACGATTGCCTCGGAGCGTCCCGGTCATCGCATGATGGAATCCTGGCATCCTGTCGGTGTGGTCGGCGTGATCTCGGCCTTCAATTTCCCGGTCGCGGTATGGGCGTGGAATGCGGCGCTGGCCTTCGTGTGCGGCGACAGCGTGGTGTGGAAACCTTCGGAAAAAACACCGCTGACGGCGGTCGCCGTGCATGCCTTGTTCGACAAGGCACTCAAGCGTTTTGGCAGCGATGCTCCGCAAGGCTTGGCTGAATTGATCATCGGCGACCGCGAGTGCGGCCGCGCGCTGGTCGAAGACAAGCGCGTCCCGGTGGTCAGCGCCACCGGCAGCACCGCCATGGGCCGCGCCGTGGCCGAGCGCTGTGCGCAGCGCCTGGCACGCACTATTCTGGAATTGGGCGGCAACAACGCCATGATCGTGGCGCCCAGTGCCGACGTCGAAATGGCCGTACGCGCCATTGTGTTCTCTGCAGTCGGCACAGCCGGCCAGCGTTGCACGACGCTGCGCCGTCTGTTCGTGCACGAGAGCGTGTACGACTTGCTGGTGCCGCGCCTGAAGAAAATCTATGCTTCGCTGCCTATCGGCAACCCCGGTGAAAAGACGACGCTGGTTGGTCCGCTGATTGACGAGCAGGCCTACACGCAGATGCAAAGCGCGCTGCAACGTGCGCAGGCCGAAGGCGGCAAGGTATTCGGCGGCGAGCGCGCTGTTGTTGCCGGTTGCGAGGACGGTTACTACGCCCATCCCGCGCTGGTGGAAATGCCTGAGCAGAGCCGCGTCATGCATCACGAGACCTTCGCGCCCATCCTGTACGTGGTGCGTTACGAGAGCCTGGAAGAGGCGATCGCCTGGAACAACGACGTGCCGCAAGGCCTGTCTTCGAGCATCTTCACTACCGACCTGCGCGAATCGGAAGCCTTCCTGTCGGCGGCAGGCAGCGATTGCGGCATCGCCAACGTTAACATCGGTCCGAGCGGCGCCGAGATCGGCGGGGCCTTTGGCGGTGAGAAGGAAACCGGCGGTGGCCGTGAATCGGGTTCGGACGCCTGGAAGGCTTATATGCGGCGTGCCACCAACACGATCAATTACAGTCACGCATTGCCGCTGGCTCAGGGCATCAGTTTCGATATTTAACCGCCTCCTGTAGGGGGCGCTATACGCTCCCCTCGCCCGCTTGCGGGAGAGGGGTTGGGGGGAGAGGGCAGTTGCGATCAGGCGGTCTTGACGAACACCCTCTCCCCCCACCCCTCTCCCGCGAGCGGGCGAGGGGAGTGCGATCTCGGCGCGAAGTTATCGGAAACAAGCACTCAGAAAAAAGGAATAAACGTGGGCCTGCAAGACAGCAACCTGACCAATCTCGTCGAGAAGACCATAGGCGCCGAAGCCTGCGCCTGGGTGACCCGGCTGATGACGGTTCCCGCCAGCTTCGCCGTGTGGGAGGATGAACGCGTCTCGCGCCGCGAAATGGCGCAAGCGCTCAACATGGTCTTGTTCTACGACTTGCTGCAACGTGTGCCGACCGGACGCATGTACACAGAAGAAGTCGCGGCGCGCGGCGACAAGGTGTTCCATGATCACGGCGCCTTGCGCACCGTACGTTGGCTGGAAAACGGCGCCTTGCCGCCCGGAGAGGCTGCATTCACGCGCATTCTGGAGCCGCTCGGCTACCGCCTCAACGGCGTGTTTCCCCTCGATCGCATCGGCATGACCGGACGCTCCTACGCGCACCAGGATGCACCCGACGAAATTGCACAATTCTTCGTCAGCGAATTGCATCCGTCCAGATTCTCTCCGGCCTTCCAGGCCGCAGTGACCCGCGTGCTGTCGAATTCCCGGGACCCCTTGTCGCCGCAGGCGCAGTTCCATTTGCATGAGCTTGGGCGTGACGGTCATATCGCGATGGAAAGCGCCGTTTCCCTGTTGCCGGAATTGAAGGCGTGCTTCGCGCGCCAGCACGCCATTCCCAGTCTGGCCGATTACGAATTGCTGTTGGCCGAGTCGGCGGAAATGGCATGGATCGCCACCGAAGGCAATATGTTCAACCACGTCACCGATCGCGTCGACGATTTGTTGCGCATCACACAAGAACAGAATGCGCTGCGCCGGCCGATGAAGCCGACCGTCGAAGTCTCGAAGAGCGGCCGCATCAAGCAGACCGCGTTCAAGGCTGACATGGTGGCGCGATTGTTCGTCGGCGCCGACGGCCGACTGGTCGAGCGCGAAGTGCCGGGCAGTTTCTACGAATTCATCACGCGCGACTACCACCAAGAGTCGGATGTGCGCCGCCTTGACCTCGGGTTCGATGCGGCTAACGCTCAGGGCATTTTCAAGATGACTGCAGCTTAAAAGAGCCTGAAAGACACGCTTTCAGAAAACCGTGTATCGTTCCGTGGCGCCACTCAGGCGAGTTAAGAGATAGATAACATGCCACAACGTCTACGCGGAATCTTCGCCTTATTGCTGGTCACCATGGTGTGGGGAACGACTTTCCCCGCCATGAAAGATTTGTCGGCACATTTCTCGCCGGTCTGGATCGTTTTCGTCCGTTTTGCCTGCGCCGCCTTGTTGCTTGCGCCGTTTCTGCGACGCGCGCAAGCCAGCGATTTTAAAGCCGGCGCCGTGCTCGGGGCGACGCTGTTCGTCTGCTATATGTTCCAGGTCGAAGGTTTGGCGCTCACCAGCGCCAACCGCAATGCTTTCATTACCGGCTTGAACGTGCTGGTGGTGCCGCTGCTGGGATTGGCAATGGGCAAGGTGCCGGAACGCCGCATTGTGATTGCTATCGTGCTGGCCATCGCCGGATTGTTTGCACTGTGCTGGGACGGCGGCGGAAACTGGGGCCTGGGCGATACGCTCGCGCTCGGGGGCGCGCTGTGCTTCGGCACTTACATCAAGCTGCTGGAAATTGGTTCGCGCCGCGCGAGCAACCTGCTGGCGTTGACGGCCATTCAGATTGCGGCGGTCGCGCTGTGCGCACTGGCGTGGCTGCTGATATGGGAAATTCCTCACCGCGCGATCGACTGGTCGCAGTTCACCCGCAACGGCTTGGGTGACGCCGCCAACTTCCTTTATCTTGCCGTGGTAGCGACTGCCGCCATCATCGCGCTGCAGACCTGGGGGCAGCGCCATAGCAGCGCCAACGAAGCGGCCGTCATCTATGCTTTCGAGCCGGCCTGCGGAGCGATTGCCGCCTATTTCTGGCTGGGCGAAACCATGGCCTGGCGTGGTGTGCTGGGCGCCTTGCTGCTGATCGCCGGCATGATCGTCAGCCAATGGACGCCGCGTGAAAGCAGCGCAGGCGCCTTGGCGGCGAGCTGACTTTTGCCCCGGGGCGAGACGGAGTTCGCACTGATGCCGCTTGCCACCTTGTCCCGGCTCGCCGCCCATGCGCCGCTGCGGGTGCTGGTGGTTCACGACGGCGATACGGCCACGCTCGATTGCGCCGGCATCCTGCATCCATTGCGTTTGGCGGCGAAATGCCTTGGGCCGGAACGCCTGACTATCGATGCCCAACTACTGGAAGCCGCCGTGTCGGCGTCGGAACTGCAGGCGCAGTTGATCCTGCTGGTGACTGCGGAAGATTCGGCGATCGCAAATGTCTCATCCATGCAAGCGGCATTGTCCTTGTGCGGTTCGGCCCAGGTGTGGGGGGCAGTCGGCGGCGCCGTTCACCGGGCTGCGGGGCTTGCCGATGACGTGTTCGCTGCTCACGATCTGTATTCCCTTGAAAGCGTTCCACTGACATGCCGCGGCGGCGCGGCCAGCATCGATTTCGCGCTGAGCCTGATCGAAGCCATCTATGGCGCGGCGTTGCAGAGCGAAATCATGGAAATGCTCCAGGTTCAACAGGTGCGCGCCGGCGCTTCCAATCAAGCCGAACGTTTCGGAGCCTTGCAGCCCAAGCTGGCCGAGGCATTGCAATTGATGGAATCGCATATCGAAGAACCTCTGGCGACCGACGATATTGCCAACCTGGTCGGCATTTCCCGGCGCCAATTGGAGCGCCTCTTCAAGCAATTCCTCGGCAATGTGCCATCGCGTTACTATCTCGAATTGCGTCTGCGCCGCGGGCGTCAAATGTTGCTTGAATCACATCACTCCATCGTGCAAGTCGGCTTGATGTGCGGATTTTCCTCGGGGTCGCATTTCTCCACCGCTTACGGCGCCTTGTATGGTCTGACACCGCGCGAGGAAAGACAGCGCAAATTGTCATCATTGTCGGAATCTGCTCATGATCATACTGCGCGGCTCTGATTTGCCGCTAGCCCGCGCGGCGCCAAAAGGTGCTCAAAATCCTCATGTACTTCAGTACATTCCGGTTTTTCCGCGCTGTTTGACGCTGCGCCGCGGGCGACAACTGTGGGCCGCTCGCTACAGATCATGAACAGATTCACAATGCCGGAATAGGATGGTTTTTTGAAAATTCGCGTCGCAGTTCAGAAAGAATTATAAAAGCGCGATCTTTATAATGTGGGTCATACACCACACGTTGTGAGGAAAAGCATGAACGCGATACACAAACACGACTTCAGTACCGAGGCCGCGCCCATTCCGGTCGGCCGAGCCACTTTCGATCAAGTGCTGGCGCCGACTTACGCGCCCAGCAACATGGTGCCGGTACGCGCCTTGGGACTGGACCTGTGGGACCAGGATGGCAAGCGCTATCTCGATTTCACCGGCGGTATCGCCGTCACTGCGCTCGGCCACTCCCATCCAGCCGTCATGCAGGCCTTGCACGAACAGGCCGACAAGCTCTGGCACGTGGGCAACGGCTACACTAACGAGCCGGTCTTGCGCCTGGCGACCGCTTTCGTTCAATCGACCTTCGCCGAGCGCGCCTTTTTTTGCAATTCCGGCGCCGAAGCGAACGAAGCGGCATTCAAGCTGGCGCGCAAGTACGCGCACGGCAAGTATGGCGCCCACAAGAGCCGCATCGTCTCTTGCCTGAATTCCTTCCACGGCCGCACTTTGTTTACGGTCTCGGTCGGCGGTCAGGCCAAGTACACTGAAGGTTTCGAGCCGCTGCCGCCGGAAATCACGCATATTCCGTACAACGACATCGAAGCGGCACGCGCCGCACTCGGCGACGACGTGTGCGCGCTGGTGGTGGAGCCGGTGCAAGGCGAGGGCGGCATCGTCCCGGCTGCACCCGGCTACCTGCAAGCCTTGCGCGAATTGTGCAACGCCAAGGGCGTGTTGCTGATATTCGACGAAGTGCAATGCGGCATGGGACGCACCGGCGACTTGTTCGCCTATATGGGCTATGGCGTGACGCCCGACATCCTGACCGTTGCCAAGGCGCTCGGCAACGGCTACCCGGTCGCGGCCATGCTGACTACCAACGAAATTGCGGCCGCTTTTACGGTCGGCACACACGGCACGACTTACGGCGGCAATCCGCTGGCCGCCGCCGTGGCGCTCAAAGTGCTGCAAACCATTTACAACCCGGAATTCCTGGCGCGCGTCAAACAGGCGGGCCAGCGTTTGCGACAGGCACTGCAAGCGATCGCCGGCGATTATGCGCAGGTGTTCGCCGAAGTGCGCGGCAGCGGCTTGATGCTGGGGATGGTCTTGCAAGGCGCTTATGCCGGACGTGCCAAGGAAATCGCCAAGGCGGCGGAGGCTCAGGGCTTGATGGTGTTGATCGCCGGCCCCGACGTCGTGCGATTCCTCCCGGCGCTGGTGGTGTCCGATGCGCAGATTGAAGAGGCCGGCGGCTTGCTGCGCAAGGCGCTCGATGCTTTCCTGTCTGCGGCAAAATAACGTGATCCGTCGATTGCTAACACTGAAGCGGAGAAATCGATGTTCGTAGTGCGTCCGGCCCGCATATCGGATATTGCCGCCCTGGAAGCGCTGGCGTCGGTGGCCACGCCGGGCGTGCACACGCTGCCGAAAACGCGCGCCGCCATCACGCGCGCGGTGGATCGTTCGACCGCGTCGTTTGCGGTTCAGGTCGATATGCCGAGCGAAGAAGCCTACATGTTCGTGCTGGAATCCCTGGCCGACCGGTCCCTGGTCGGAACCGCGGCGATTGCGGCGACGGCCGGTTCGAACGGTACTTTTTTTGCGTTTCGCAACGACGTCATCCAGCAGGTATCGCGCGACCTGAATATTAGCCACAACGTGCATGCCCTGACCTTGTGCTCGGACCTGACAGGCCATTCGCAGCTGTCGAGCTTCTACGTGCGCAATTTGCGTGCCGCCGGAACTGAGGCTGCGCTGCTGTCGCGTGCGCGCCTGATGTTTGCGGCTTGCGCGCCGCACCGCTTCGGCGACCGCTTCTTCGCTTCGCTGGCTGGCGTTACCGACGGCAGCGGCCATTCGCCATTTTGGGAAGCGCTGGGCCGGAAATTCTTCCGCATGGAATTCCTCGAAGCGGAACGCCTGATCGAAGGTGCGCGCAACCGGTCACTGATCGTCGAGTTGATGCCGCACTATCCCGTCTACGTTCCCTTGCTGGCC
>Ga0213872_10001514_pt1 | contig 14947 bp, 14 predicted proteins | sample VelepicomBERX_R2_FD_160071 | JGI IMG/M metagenome (GOLD analysis project Ga0213872, IMG submission 160071) | Rhizosphere microbial communities from Vellozia epidendroides in rupestrian grasslands, the National Park of Serra do Cipo, Brazil - RX_R2 | ecosystem: Host-associated > Plants > Roots >...
AGGCTGGCGGCCTCCATTGGGTTGAACCGCGCAGCGGCCAATCCCTCCCCGGTTTCAAGCTGCCAAGGGCTTCGCCTTTCCGATCCGTTCCCGCTCCTTCGGATCGTTCATCGCCTCCCACAAATCGATCCGGCGCTGCGTATTCAGCCAGAAATCCGGACTGTTCCCGAACACCCGCGCCAAGATCAGCGCGGTCGCTGCCGTCACCGTGCGCCGGTTGTTGCACAGCTCATTAACATGCTTGCGCTGTACGCCCATCGCCTCGGCCAAGGCGGTCTGGGTCAGCCCCATCGGCTCCATGAATTCCTCGACCAGCATTTCCCCGACCGAGACCGGCCTGCGTTTTGTCGTCAGCATGATCTGCCTCACCTATAACTGTGGTCGTCGAGATAGACGTCCGAAGCTTCACCGCGCCCACCATCCCAGCGGAAGATCAGGCGCCATTGATTGTTGACGCGAATCGAGTGATATCCGGCCAGATTGCCCCGCAGCTTCTCGAAGTGATTGCCGGGCGGCACGCGCAAATCTTGATCCGTCGTCGCGTCATCGATCATTTGGAGTTTGCGGAAGAGGCGGCTTTCGAGGTCCGAAGGAATTTGCCGGCAGGAGCGGTCCTCGGCGAAGAACGCCTCAAGCCGGCCATCCCGAAAGCTTTTGGTCATTCAGCTTCTCCAGTGGGCCACTGTACCGCTCAACGGTACATCTTTCAAGGGAAAGGGATTTGCCACCATCTCCCATGGCACACAAGCAGACCATGGGGGCCCATCACCCGCCCTGACCTCCAACCCCGCAACCCTCTAAACTCCCTCTCGAACGACGCCTCCTGTTCCCCAAGGCGCCGCTTCTAAGGAGAAGTGAAGTGGAAGATCTGGAAATGCTGAGCCCCGACTATCTGAAGGCGCGCGCCGAGCAGTGCCGCCGTCTGGCCAGCCAGGCCTATTCGAGCGAGATCGGCGAAGAGCTGGAGAAGCTGGCCAGGGAATATGAATGCGATGCGCTGATCAGCATCGCCGGATCCTTGGCGGCCAAGGCCTCGACGCGCCCCGCCGTCTGGTTCTGACGATCGCTTGGAGCGAAATCATGCCCAATCGCAGACAATTCATCCTGTCCCTGGCCGCCGTCGCCCTGGCCGCCTGCACCGAGACCAAAGTGGTGACCGACGCCGCGCCGGGGGCCAATTTCGCCGCCTATCATAGCTTCAGCATTGTCGGCAGCCCGCCGCCCAGCCTGCCGGAGGGCCTGCCCTTCGGCATGCCGGGGCCGGCCAATCCGGTGGCCTATGAGCGGATCCGCCTGGGCGTGGCCAACGCGCTCGCCGCCAAGGGATATGCCGAGGCGACGCCTGGCGATCTCAGCGTAGTGATCAGCCTGGGCAGCCGGGAACGCGCCAACTTCTATTCCTGGGGCCCGCTGAACGGTCAGATGGATGTTCACCAATATACGGAGGGCGAGTTGGCGGTCGACGTGTTCGACAGCGCGACCCGCAGGCCGGTCTGGCATGGCCGCGCCAGCCGGACCATCGACCCCGACAAGGCCGAGCCCGAGGTGATCTCGGCCGCCGTGGCCAGCGTCATGCAGGGCTTTCCGGGCCGTTGAGACCGTCTTCCCCCGCCCCGGCCGCTTTGAACTTGTCCCGCAGGAAGCTTTTCAACACAGTGCGGAACCAGCGGACCTCGTCCGAACGGGCGGCTTCGGGGCGGGAGATGACCGATACGGAGGTGGCATAGCCGACTTCCTCCGGCAGGACGGTGCGCCAATCCGGCCGGGTACTCAGCACCACCTCGGGAAACATCGCGACTCCGAAACCGGTCTGGACGCATTCGGAAATGACGCTTTCATTCGAGGTCGCCAATTTCGGTTCGACGGGGATGCTGCCGCCATTCCACAGCGGCAGGCTGTTGCCGATGGGTTTGGTATTGTTGCACATCACATTCATCTGTTTGAGGATCTCGGTCCCCTGCCCAAGGTCGAACTGCCGCAGATAATCCTTGTGCCCCATAAGATAGGCCTTGCCGGCCCAGGCGACCTGACGGATCTCCCGGTCCAGATAGCTGGGCAGATCGCCTTCGCACAGGACGAGGTCGGCGCCCCGTTCCAGATGGGCCAAGGGATCCTCGGATTCGATGACGTCGAGCCCCAACTCGCTGTCCAGCGCGCGGAAGGCCATCACCAGATCGAAGAAGAAGCCGGTCGAAATGCCGATCGGCGTGGCGATCTTGAGCAGCTTTCTCTGCTTGTGCCCCAATGATTGCTTGACCCGTTCGGCATGGGACAAAAGGGAAGGGGTCTCATGCAGCAGCCTTTCCCCTTCCGCGGTGAGGGTGAAGCTCTTTTCCGAGCTGGTATAAAGCTTCTGGCCCAGCGCATGCTCGAGCCCGCCCAGCCGGCGGCGGATCAGGGCGCGCGAAACCTGCAGGCGCTCGGCAGCCGAACGGATCGACTTGCCGGTCGCCACCAGGTGGAAAAGTTTCAAATCATCGAGATTGATCATGAATTATGTCCGGACCGCCGGGCGGATATGAAGATCGAAGGCGATCGGGAATTGTTCGAGCAGCACGCGCGCGGCGTCAAGGGCGGCGGCATCGGGAACGGCCACCGCCGCCACAAGACCCCGCGCCGGTTCTTCCGCGACGCTGACTTCGGCGCCGGTGAGTCCGGCCTCGTTCAGCGTGTCCGATAACGCCCGGGTGGCCTCGAGGCGGCGCAGGGCGGGCTTGAAGATTTTACCGACCGCGGTGAGAGGCATTTTTTCGACGATGCGGATCACCTTCGGGACCGCTGCCCTTTCGGCGATGGTTGCCCGAGCATGCTCCGCCAGCTCGGCTTCGCTTGCCTGGGCGCCCGGCCGCAGCTGGACATAGGCGACGGGCACTTCGCCCGAATGGATGTCGGGGCGGCCGATGGCTGCAGCCATCTGGACGGCCGGATGGCGGTGCAGCGGCTCCTCGATCGCGGCCGGATCGATATTGTGGCCGCCGCGGATGATCAGATCCTTCTTGCGCCCGGTGAGCCAGAAATAGCCCTCTTCATCCTGCCGCCCGATATCGCCGGTATTGAGCCAGCGGTCGCCGTCGCCGCACTCGATCCACAGCCCCTTGTCATGCTCGGGCGACAGATAGCCGGCGAAGACGTTGGGGCCGCAAATGACGATCAATCCCGGCTCGCCGACGGCGCAATCACGCAAATAGCGCCCGTCCTCGCCGAGCAGGACCGTCTTCATCTTCTGTCCCGGAATGCGCAGTCCGATCGAGCCCGGACGGCATTCCCCACCGGGCGGATTGACCGAGCTGACGCAGGCCGCCTCGGTCAGGCCGTAACCCTCCAGAATTTTTACGCCGGTCCTTTCCTGGAAACGGTGGATCAGCTCGACCGGCATCGGTGCGGCGCCGCACAGCCCATATTCAAGAGAACTTATATCGTGCTCGCCGACCGGCACCTGCAGCAGGCCGGCATAGACGGTCGGCACGGCGCTGAAGAAATTGACCCGGTGCCGTTCGACGATCTCCCAGAAGTGGGCGATCATCCCCTCTGCGCGATAGCCCTCGGGTGTGCCGAGCAGGACATGTCCGCCCTGGGAAAAGGGCACCAGACCGGTGACCATCGCCGCGTTGACGTGGAACAGGGGCAGGCCGCAAAAGAGGGTCTTGCCGGGCCCGAAGGCCGCTCCGAACAAGCGCCCCGCGCTCCAGGCGTTGGCCACCTCATTGCCCTGGCGCCGCCGCGCGATCTTCGGCAGGCCGGTGGTCCCGCCGGTGCAGAAGAAGGAAGAAAGATCCTCACGGGCGATGCCCCGCGCCCCCATCAGGGCATCGCCCGGCTGGCGGGCGATGGAGGAGCGGAAATCATGCAGAGTGACTCCGTCCCGCATTGCCGTGCCAAGCCTGATTTCGCTCGCGTCGCCGCCCGACGGATTGACCAGCACGATATGGTCGAGGTTTGCGACCGCCGCCAATTCCGGCGGCAGCGCCGTCGTCACCAGCACCTTGGGCTTGACCGCTTCCAGCAGCGCGGCCAATGCGGCGGGGTCCAACAGCGGGTTGAAGGAAGCGACGATGCCGGCCGCCTCGCCGCCCCACAGGGTGAAATGCGTCTCCGGCAGATTCGGCAGTATGCTGGCGATCACGTCGGTCCTGCCGACACCGATCTCGTGGAAAAAATTCGCCGCGCGGGTGATGTCGCGCAGCAGCTCGCCATAGCTCCAGCGCTGGGGCTCGCGATGGCCCGCGACGGTGGGAAAATAGGACAAGGCGGGCGCGTCGGGATCGAGGACGGCGCGCCGCCGGATCATCTCATAGGTGCTTTCCGGCAAGTCTGAAGGGAATCCGGCGCGCTCGATCCTCTCGATATCGGCGATATCGCGGGCCGGACCTTCAGCCTTCGACGACGACATTGCGCTGCACTCCCAGATCGAGGGTGCCATCGGCGCTGCGGATCCGCGTCTCGACGACGTCGCCCGGACGCAGATACTGCTTCCGCTTGGCCTGAACCTTCAAGAAGACTTTCCATTTGACCCGCTCGGGGAAAAGCGCCATCAGCCTCTGCTTGAAGGGAGAGGGAATGCTCAGCGCGCAGCCGGCCGGCGTGCCGGTGGCGATAAGGTCGCCGGCATTGAGGTCCTGAATGCCCGACAGTTCGGTCAGGGTCTCGGCGGGGCCGTAGACCAGATTGGCGGTGCTGTCCTCCTGCCGAACCGACCCGTTCACGGTCAGCCTCAGCCGCAGATCGCCGAGCTTCGCAACATCGGTCTTTTCGAGCAGGCAGAGATGCGGTCCGACCGGGCCGAAGGTGCGATAGCTCTTGCCCTTGTAGAATTGCATCTGAGGGATCTGAATGTCGCGCGCCGAATAATCATTGACGATCACCAGGCCGGCGACGAAGTCGAACAGGTTGGCGTTGGTGACCGTGACCGGACCGGTAATGTCGCGCTTGAGCACCAGCCCGAGCTCCACCTCATAGTCGAGGAAGCGGACATGGCGCGGACGAACGAGCTCGGAGTCCGCGGCGACGATGCAGCTCGGCGCCTTGGTGAAGACCATGTTGAACTTCTTGACGTCCGGATCCATGCCGGATTCGATCATATGCTGCCGGTAGTTGGCGCCAAGGCAGATGAATTGCTGATCGCGGGTGACCGGCGAAAGAATCTTCAGTTGGGACAGGGGCAGGGTCTCGCCGCGCAGTTCGGCGAGAGAGGCCGGGCTGTTTGCCCGGATGAAGTCGCCGGTGGAGGCGAAGCTTCCCGGGACGGGGAGGACATTGCCGCCCTGCAGCACCCCCCATTTAACGGTGCCTTGATGTTCGAAACGTAAGACGTTGAATGCCATTTGGTCCTCTTGGCTTCGGGGAATCAGCCGAACAATTTCGCCAGGGTGGCGAGTTTGCGCAGTGAAAGATCGGGGCTTCTGCGCAGATTGCGCAGCAGGGCGGCCAATTGCGGCAGGCCCAGTTTCGGTTTGGTGAAGCTGCGCGGCATGACGGGTCCCCATTGCGCCATCGCTTCGCGGCTGACGGCATGGACGCCCATCGGCAGGTCCGCCGTGAAGAGGTCGCCATCGCAATAATGCTCGTGCTTGTCGCCCCAGGGATCCTGCCAATAATCGAAGATCTGGCTGCCGAGAATGTGGCGGCCGATCCCCCAGGCGTGACGCCAGCCTGATTCGCGGAGAATTCGCGATCCCATGCCGATCGCATCCGGATCGATCAGCTCGAAGGCGCTGTGGCTGTAGGCCGGCATGAAGCCCTGGGCCATGGCCAGCGTGTGATGGTCGGCTGGCCGGTCACCGAGATCGAGGCGGAAGAAGGTCACCGCCGGCGATCCGTCCGGCAGGACTTGGACATCGCTCGGTATCAGGCCGAAATGCTGGCTGTACCAGGCGCTGGTCGCCTGATAGTCGGCCACCTCGATCACGGCATGGCCGAGCTTGATTACTTCGGGGGGGCGGTGGGGCAGACGCTGGGGGAGGTCGATTCTGAGATCGCGATCCGGCGCATTGAGCAGAGTGGGACCGCGGTGGCAGAGCGGGTCGGCCTCGGCCTGGCCAAAAACGGCATCGACTTCGAAACCCGAAGGATCGGTCAGCCGGACGCGCCGGCCGCCGCCGGGCCAGTTCATCTCCTCGATCGGCGAGGCGCCGGGCAGGCGTGACAATTTCTCCAGCGCTTGGTCCGAACCGAAGCGGAACCCCATGCCCCGGAAACGGGCGGTTCCGGCCTGCTGGACGATGTAGCAGAAAGGTGAGGAATCGGCGGCCCGCAGGAAAAGCCGGTCCGGACCCTTGGAGACCGTCCTCAAGCCGAATTCGGTGAGGAACTTCTCGGCCCGATCGAGATCGGGTCGGTCGAAGACCAGATAGGCCAAAGCTTCGGCCTTGGCGGTGGGGTTGGGGTGGCGGGCGGGTTGCGGTTGGGTCAAAATGGGCATGGGGTCCTTCAGGAGTCGCCCGGCCCGCAACCGCCGACCGGACCGTCGACGGTTGCGGGCCGGGTGCAAAGAGTCATGGCCTCAGAAGTCATAACGCAGGCTGGCGCCATAGGTCCGTGGCGCGCCGATCATCGCCGCGAACAGGTTCGGGACGAAGGTGCCCTGCAGACCGCCATTATAAACAGCTTCATTGGTCACATTGCGGACGAACAGATCGAGTGTGATGTCCCCGCTCGGCGGTATGTAGGACGCCCCAAGATTGAGCAGGGCATAGCCGCCGGCGCGCGAATTGGCGATGAAATCGGCGGAGAGCCAGCGGGAGGTGGCGTAGGAGACGTCCGCCGTCGCCGTCACAAGCGATCCGTCGCCGAGATGATAATTATGGGCGAGGGCGGCATTGCCGGACCATTTCGGCGCGTGGGTGAGCTGCTTTCCCGCGCAATCGATATTGAGGAGCGGGCCGTATGGGCCGGGCGGCAGGCTGGCCGGATCAACCGAGGTCGGGCATCCGGTCGAGGTGAAGGCGGCATATTGCTTGTACTGGAACGAGCCGTAAGACGATTGGGCATATTCCGTCGTCACCCGGATGCGGTCATCCTCGGTCAGGCGGGCCGTGACGTCGAGATTGGCGCCCTTGGTGCTGGCCTTGCCGGCATTGATGAAGGTCTGGGTGGTGGTCGGCCCGTTCAGTCCGGCGATCTGGGTAATGAGGGATTCCTGGTGGTTGTCGTATTTCCAGTAGAACGCTTCGGCATTGATCTGGAGCTTGTCGTCGAGGAAGCGGTTCTTGGCGCCGAGCGTATAGGCGGTCAGTTCCTCGGCGCGGAAGGGCGGCAGGTTCGAATAGGACAGGCCGCCTGATTTGAAGCCGGTCGCCACTGTGGCGAACAGCATGCTTTCGCGCGCCGCGTCATATTCGATGCCGGCGCGGTAATTGGTTTTATCGGCGCCGTAGCGGCCATTGATCAGGAAATCGACGCAGCCGCCGGCCGGGCCGACCTGCGGCAGCACGCCGACCGGGCAGCTCAGGCTGGGCGCCCCCTCGTAGTCGGTGCCGTTGAGGGTTTTGGTTTCGTGCGTATAACGCAGGCCGCCGATCAGGCGGAACTGATCCGTCACCGAATAGCTCGTCTGGCCGAACCCGGCGAAGGCCTCGGTATTGCCCTTGGCTTTTACATAGGTCCTTTCCACCGCGCCTTGCTGGACCGAGTCGTTGTCATCCTGGTCTTCATTGTAATAATAAAAGCCGCCTACCCACTGGAATCCGCCGGCCGAGCCTGACAGGCGCGCCTCCAGCGAGTTGTTGTCCGACTTTTCAGGCGATCCGTCATAGGTGACGGTGGAGTAGGGAATGGCCGGAAGGGTGGTATAGCGCAGTTCGGCATGCTGATGGGCGGGGATCAGGGTCAGGGTCGACCAGCCGAGATCCCAGTCGAGCTGGGCATGGATGTTGTAGACCTTGTTGTTCTGATGGATCTGATTGGAATCGTAGAGATCGAGGAATTGCCCGAACATCGGCGGCAGCTTCGGCAGAACCGCGTCGCGGAAGGCGGCGACGATGGCGTTGCCGGCCGGTCCGTCGACCGAGGTCCAAGGATCCGACAGGTGGCTCGGGCCGGAAATGCCGGCCCCATTTGGGTTCAGCAGCGCATAGCCGGCGCCTCTGCCGCCGAGATGGGAATAGCTGCCCCACAATTTCAGCGACAGAGCGTCTGACGGTTTGTAAAGCAGCTGCAGCCGGCCCGATTCATGGATGTCGTCGCCGCTGCCGTCGCTCAGATAACCATCGCGATGCGTTCCCTGGAAGCCGGCCCGGAGCGCCAGCGACTCGCCGATCGGAAGGTTGACGGCCGTCTCGCCGGTGACGCCCGAGTAATTCTGGCCGCTGATCTGCGCGTAGCCGCCGAACTGGCCGAGTTTGGGGTCGTTCGGGATCAGATTGACCGCGCCGCCGCTCGCATTGCGGCCGTAGAGAGTGCCCTGGGGGCCCTTGAGGACCTCGACCCGCTCGAGATCGAACATGCTGCCCGCCACCGACTGGGTGCGCGCCTGGTAGACCCCGTCGATATTCATGGCGACCGAGGGGTTGGAAATCGCGGTCGAGCCGAAATCGCCGACGCCGCGGATATAGACCTGGAGCGCCGATCCGCCCGATCCGATCATGACGCCGGGGACCAGTTGGGCCAGATCGCCCGGTTCGGTCACTCCGGCCCGCTCCAGATCCGCGCCGCTCACCACATCAAGCGCGACCGACGTCTTCTGGCTGCTTTCGCTGCGGCGCTGCGCCGTGACCACGACTTCCGCCAGACCATTATCCTGATTTTCCGTGGCCGGAGTTTCGGCCAGGACCGCTCCGCTCGATAGCAGCAAGGCTACGGCGGAAATGCCATATCTATTTCCCATGACGTCCCCATCCCCTTGATCATGAAGGCGTTCTTCAAGGCCAACATACCGCTACTTTGGCGGTTATTTTTATAACTGATAAAAATATCAATCATGAGGAATAGCTCAGTCAAGAAATAAATATCAGGGCCCGGGCGAGCGCGCGGCTCCCTTGCGGCTCCGCGAGGCGCTACAAGGGAGTCGCGCGGTTCAAGAGGTTTGAAGAGGGATTTAGCGGTTTGCGATCCATTTGAATCGCGAACTGCTCACGGCGCCGACTGGCGCCGCGCCGGTCGTCCGGCGGAATCGCCGAGCCGGAGGCGAGGTGTCATACAGAATCTAGACAGCTTTGCGACCCTGTTAGGTCGCGAAGTTGTCTAGAGGGAAGTGGGAAGGGGGCGGTTGGCGACCGCTTCGGATTCGCTCGGGTCGAGGCCGAAAATCGACAGGATCGTGGCGGCGGTGCGTTCCGGCAGCTTGTCGGTCGTGAAGCCTGCCTTATCGAGCGGCGAATGGCCGGCCTCGGTTTCGAATTGGAGCCCGATCGAGATGGTCGCCAGTACGGTGCCGCCAGCGGCCGTGACCATCATCAGAATATCGCTGTTGGGAAAGCGCTTGGAACGGACTCCCTCGGCGATGTCGTTCAGCAGGCGTCGCCCCAAGCCGCGTTCGAGCACTTTGGCAGAGAAGCCCTCGCGGACCAGGAGCCGGCCCCACAAAGGCTCGCGCCGGGCCCGCAGAATGGTGTGGCGGACGCAGATCGCGATGACCTCCGCGGGGTCCGACACGTCATGGACCAGGCGGCCTAGCGCATTGCCGAATTCCTCGAAGACCCAGTCGAGCAGGGCGGCGTGAATCGCCTCCTTGGAGTCGAAATGATTGTAGAAAGAACCGAAGCCGACATCCGCGGCCTCGGTGATCTCATTGATGGCCACTCCTTCCATGCCCTTTTCGGCCATGAGGCGCAGCGCCGCATCCAGGAGACGCGTGCGGGTCTCGCGCTTGCGGCGTTCTCCCCGTGCGGGCTTGTCGGTGGTCTCCGCGGCGGCTGGCTGAAATAGTCGAGGCATGATGCACTTCAATTGCCCAGAAAATGCGGCCCGTGGCAAGGTCCCGGCCGAAAGGGGCGGCGTCAAACCCCCTCCGGCAGTTCCGTCCGTGACAAGGCGGCCGCTTCCGACGCTTCCACGCCAAGCGCTCTCAGCACCAGTTCCGCGGCGTCGGATCCCGCGTCACGCCAGGTTCGCAGTCCGTCAAGGACAAGCAGAATGGCCGTCAGCGTGGTGCCGGCAGTCAGGCCGATAGCGCCGCGCGCCTGTTCCGCACTCAAATCGAAGCGTCTGGACTGCATGCCTCTTTGCAGATCCCGCATCGGATGGCTGTCGTCCCAGAGGGCGCGGACCAGATCGCTGGCCAGCCCGAATCGCACCAGGAATCGGCCCCAATCAGGCTGTTCATGGGCGCGCCGCACATAGAGACGGATGCCGATGGCGAACCGCAGCGCCAGATCTTCCTGATCTTGCGTAACGGCGACGACGGATTGGTTCATCTCCGTTGCCAGCCTTGTGCTCACCTCCTCGAACAGCCGGTCAGGGGCGGCGATGTTGTTGTAGATCGTTCCGCGCGCAACCCCCGCCGCTTCCGCTAGATCGCTGATGCTGATGTCGGCCGAACCCCGCTGGGCGAAGAGCCGCATCGCCGCCTGATAAATGCGGCGCTGGGCGGCGTTCGGCTGCTGCCCCACCAATTCCATCTTTCACTCCCCTGATCAATGACGGCTCATCCTAGCCGATTTTGAACAGGAATGCCCAATGGGATATTGACAAAAATGAACAAGACTGTTCAATATTGATCATAAGGTAACATAATTAGCGAGGAGCGTGCATGGACCATTCGGAAGCGACCCGCGGCAAGTCCCGCGTGGTGAAAGCGGGCGGCCGCGACATTCATCTCAGCGAATTCGGTCAGGGCCATCCCCTGCTGATGCTGCATGGCGGAGGCCCCGGAGCGAATGGGCTCTCGAATTACACGCACAATATCGAGGTCCTGGCCAAGGACTTCCGGGTGCTGGTGCCGGACATGCCGGGCTACGGCAAATCGGCCAAACGCGTCGATCCCGCCGATCCCTTCGGCGATCTGGCGGCGGCGATGCTCGCTCTGCTGGATACGCTGGGCATCGAGCGGGCGCATGTCGCCGGCAATTCCCTGGGCGGAGCATGCGCGCTGCGTATGGCGCTGGAACGGCCCGAGCGCGTCTCCGCCCTGGTGCTGATGGGGCCGGGCGGAATCGGTGTGACGCGCGAGCCGCCGACCGACGGGCTCAAATTGCTGCTCGGCTATTATGCCGGCGAAGGCCCGACCCGGGAGAAGCTGGCCTCCTTCATCCGCGACTATCTGGTCGCCGACGGCGCAGCGGTGCCGGAATCGCTGATCGAAGAACGTTATGCCGCCAGTCTCGATCCCGAAATCATGGCCGCCCCGCCGCTCCGCCGTCCGGCAAAACCCGAGGATCTCGTGCCCCTCGACTTGACCCTCGACCCGCGTTTGGCGGCCTGCAAAATCCCCTCCCTTGTGTTGTGGGGCTCCGCCGACAAGGTCAACCGCGCGAGCGGCGGCCTGACGCTCCAACAGACGATGGGCCATTGCGACCTCTATCTGTTCAGCGGCACCGGCCACTGGGTTCAATGGGAAAGGCCGGATGAATTCAATGCCGCCACCGCCGCCTTCCTGCGCCGCCATGTCTGAGAGGACCGACATTTTCGGCGAGGTGCGTCTCGGCTATCTGGTGATCGACTCGGCCCGCATCGCCGACTGGCGGCGTTTCCTCAAGGATGGCGTCGGCATGCATGAGGCCCATGCTGCAGAGGATCTGCTTGCCTACCGCATGGACGAGCATGCCCGCCGCCTCCTCATCCGGACAGGGTCAGCCGAGGATCTGGGCGCGCTTGGCCTTCAGATCCGTGGCGAGGCGGCACTCGCCGTCATTCTGGAGCGGCTGCGCGAGAGAGGGGTGCCGGTCGAGGCCGGCAGCGCGGAGGAGGCGGAACAGCGGGGTGTCGCACGCTTCCTCAGAGTCCAGGGGCCGAAGGGGCTCCTTGTCGAGATGTTCACCGAGCCGCTCCTCTCGAGGGAAAAGCTCACCATGCTGACCAGCGCCTTCAATACCGGTCCGGCCGGCATGGGACATATAGCGGTGACGTCGCGCATGCCCGAGCTGATGCAGCGTTTCTGGCAGGAGATCTTCGACGCGCGGCTCTCCGACAGGATTTCCCAGCCGATGGGCGGGTTGATGCTGGACATCGCCTTCCTTCGCCTCAATGAGCGGCACCATTCGATTGCGATCGCCGCGACGCGGGGTGTGAGGCTGGATCCGATCCGCACCCGCATTCAGCACTTCAATGTCGAGGCGCGGCGCCGCGAGGATCTGACGGCCGCCTATCGGCGCCTGCGCGAGCTCGGCTTCGCCATGGCGCACGAGATCGGGGAGCATCCGAACGATCGGGAACTATCCTTCTATGTAGAGACACCCTCCGGCTTCGAAATGGAATATGGCTGGGACGCGCTGGCGGTAAAGGAGGAGGGCTGGGACAGTTCCGCCCATTACCCCGCCATCAGCCTCTGGGGCCATAAACCGCCGAACGCTTCGGCCATTGCCAGCCTCTCGACCAATCTCGGAAGTCTCCGGCGCGGCCTCGCCTCGCTGCTGTCGCCTGAATTTTCCCCTCTAAGAAGGGCCGAATCATGAATCAGATCAACCGTGATGCGAACAACCCGGAAGTGGTGATCAGCGGCCTCGGGCCGACCGGACTGGTGCTGGCCCATATGCTCGGCATGCGGGGGCACCATGTCGTCGTGCTCGAGCGCGAGCCGGTGTTCTACGGCAATGCCCGCGCGGTCTATACCGATGACGAATGCATGCGGATCTTCCAGCATATCGGCGTGGCCAACGAAGTGGCCGAGAAGATGCAGATCGACACGCCTGTGCAATTCGTGCGCAACGATGGCACCGTGGTCGGCCGCTATGTCCCGCGCAAGCGTCCCAATGGCTGGCCGGTCAATAATTTCTTCTACCAGCCCTATCTCGAGACGACCCTCGCGGATCTGCTCGAGCGCTACCCCAATGTCGAAATCCGCCGTGGCCGCGAACTGATCGCCTTCAGCCAGGAGGGCGAGAGGGTCGAAATCACCCATCGGGCCACGCGGAGCTATCGCTTCGGCGACCTGACGGATGCCCGCGTGGAGCGCGAAGGCGAAGACGATCTGCAGACGCTGACGGCGCGCTATCTGGTCGGCGCCGATGGAGGACGCAGCGCGGTTCGCGAACTGCTCGGCATCAAGATGACGGGCAAGAGCTTCCCCGAGCCTTGGCTGGTGGTCGATCTCAAGCTGAAAGAGGGGGCGGACGCGCTGCACCACATCCCTTATTTCAGCTTCGTCGTCGATCCCTACCTGCCGACGGTGAGCTGCGTCCAGCCGGATGGCTATCATCGCTTCGAATTCATGCTGATGCCGGGCGTCAGCAAGGAGTGGATGGAACAGCCAAGTACTGTGCGTGAGCATATTTCACGCTGGGTCGATCCCGACCAATTCGAGGTCAAGCGGCGGCTGGTCTATACTTTCAATGCCCTGATGGCCGAGAAGTGGCGCGAGGGCAGGGTGCTGCTGGCGGGCGATTCCGCCCATATGACGCCGCAATTCATGGGGCAGGGCGCCAGCTCGGGCTTCCGCGACGCCTATAATCTCGGTTGGAAACTCAGCGCCGTGCTCAAGGGCACGGCCGGACCGGCGCTCCTCGACAGTTACGAGCAGGAACGGCGGGGCCATGCCCAGGCGATGGTCGACACCTCGGTCTGGCTCAAAGGCGTGGTGTCGATGACCAATCCCTTCGGCACTTTCGTGCGCGACACGCTCTTCGCCCTGGCCCGCCATTTCGGACCCATGCGTCGTTACCTGGAAGAGGGCCATTTCAAGCCTGGTCCCTCCTATCAGCCGGGCCGCTTTCTTGGCCTTTCCCGGCGGAGCCGAAAAGGTCCCGAAGGCACTTTGGCGCCCCAGCCTAATATCCGGACCATCGACGGGCGCTCGGCGCTTCTCGACAGCGTGCTGGGAGACGGTTTTTCCCTCATCGGGCTCAATCAGGACCCGCGGGAAGGCCTTTCCGCCGCGATGCGCCTGCGCCTGGCGTCGCTGCGCTCCAGCTGTGTCGCGCTTTATCCCTATGGAGGACGGCCGCAAGGTCTCGAGGGCGTGGCGCGGGCCACCCCCCAGGGACTGACCGAAGTGGAAGATCTGGACGGTGCGATGATCGCCTGGTTCAAGCAGGCCGGCTTCACCCGGCGCGGCATCGCCATCTTGAGACCGGACAAGTTCGTGTTCGCCGTCGTGGAGCCGAAGGCGCTCGGCGCCGCGCTCGAGGCCCTTGCCGCCCAATTGCACCAGCATGCGGTCGCGCTGGAGGAAAGCCATGCCTGAGCGTATCGCCGCCGCCGCGGACATTCTGCGGGAGGCTCGGGCGGCGCGCCGCCCCGTCGGCCGGATCTCCGAAAGCCATGGCATCGCCGGCGCCGAGGAAGCCTATGCCGTCGCTGCCGTCAATACCGCCTTGAGACTCCGGTCGGGCGCCCGGCTGGTCGGCCGTAAAGTGGGGCTCACCTCGAAAGCCGTGCAGCAGCAGCTGGGTGTCGATCAACCGGATTTCGGGGTTCTGTTCGACGATATGGAATATCTGAACGGCGCCTCGGTGCCGATGTCGCGCCTGATCCAGCCCAAGATCGAAGCCGAAATCGCGTTCGTTCTGGGGCGCGACCTGGTTGGTTCCGTGCCCAGTTACGGCGAGTTTCTCGCCTCGCTGGCCTTTGCCCTTCCGGCGCTGGAAATCGTCGACAGCGCCATTGCCGACTGGTCGCTGACCCTGGTGGACACGGTCGCCGACAATGCCTCCTGCGGCGTTTTTGTCCTCGGCGATCAGCCGGCCGCGATCGGACAGCAGGCCTTGGCCGAGATCGGAATGGATCTCGAGAAGAACGGCGCCCTCGTCTCGGTCGGAAGCGGCGCCGCCTGCCTCGGCCATCCGCTCAGGGCCGCCTATTGGTTGGCCCGGCTCATGGCGGAGAAGGGGGAAGCGATGGGCGCCGGCGAAATCATTCT
>Ga0213872_10001515_pt1 | contig 14943 bp, 14 predicted proteins | sample VelepicomBERX_R2_FD_160071 | JGI IMG/M metagenome (GOLD analysis project Ga0213872, IMG submission 160071) | Rhizosphere microbial communities from Vellozia epidendroides in rupestrian grasslands, the National Park of Serra do Cipo, Brazil - RX_R2 | ecosystem: Host-associated > Plants > Roots >...
GCACCCGCGGACCTGGATGCCGTGTTCGCCGAAGCGCGCGCCGACGCCTTCCTGGCGCTCGATGCCATTCTCGACAAACCCAACATGCCGATGACGCAGGAGCCGCCCAGGGTGCGCGAGGACTACGAACGCCTGGGAGCCCGCTGACCTCCAGGCCGGTCCTGGTCGATCTCAGCGCCGCGCCACGCGCCCGGTCACCGGGTACTGCGGATCGGTGAAGCCCGGTGTCGACGGATGTCCCGGCGGCACCAGTGCATCTACCACCGCTTCGTCTTCGGCGTCGAACGACGGTGCTTCGAGCGCGGCCATGTAGTCCTGCCATTGCGCCAGCGTACGCGGCCCGGCGATGACGGAATCCACGAGCGCGTTGCTGCGCACCCAGTTGATCGCGAAGTGCGAGCTACTGCCGCCGCGCGCTTCGGCATGCGCCTTGATGCGCAGCGCCGCGTCGAGGGATTCGGCGCGCAGCTCGGTCTGCTGCATGCGCCGGTCGCCGCGCGCCGCGCGGCTGCCTTCGGGTAGCTGCGCCAGGCTCGCGTACTTGCCGGTCAGCACGCCGCGCGCGAGCGGGCTGTACGGCGCCACGCCGACGCCGTAGAACTGGCAGGCCGGCAGCAGCTCGGCCTCGGGCATGCGGTTCATCGCGTTGTACTGCGGTTGGCAGGCGGCCGGGCGGTCGATGCCAGCCGCGTCGCACAGGCGCACGAATTCGGCGAGGCGCCAGGCGCGGAAGTTGGAAACACCGATGTAGCGAATCTTGCCCTGGCGCTGAAGGTCCGCCAGCGCGCGCACGGTTTCTTCCAGCGGCGTGGCGAGGTCGTCGCGATGCAGGTAGTAGAGGTCGATGCGGTCGGTGCCCAGGCGCTCGAGGCTGCGCTCGGCCGCGCGCATCAGGTAGGCGCGCGACAGGTCGGCGCCCGTGGCGTTGGGCAATCCGGCCGGAAAGCCGGCCTTGGTCGCGACGACCCAGCGGTCGCGCTCGCCGCGGATCGCGCGGCCGACGATCTCTTCGGAGCGGCCCGCGCCATACGCATCCGCCGTGTCGATGAAGTTCACGCCGGCCTCGCGGGCACTGGCGATGATCTCGAGGGAATCGGCCTCGCTGGTCTGGTCGCCGAACATCATGGCGCCCAGGCACAGCGAGGAGACTTTCAGCCCGCTGCGGCCGAGTCTGCGGTAGTCCATTGCTTTCGTCCTTGAAGGTGGAGAGTTCAGCCTTGCGGCAGTTCCCGAATGCGGGGCACCGCCGACATCGCGCTGGGCCAGCCAGCGTAAAAGGCCAGGTGAGTCGTCAGGCCGATCAGCTCGTCGTGGCTCACGCCGTTCTCCAGGGCGAAGCGCAAGTGGAAGCCCAGCTGCTCGGTCTTGCCCGTGGCGATCAACGCCGCGCAAGTGACGAGGCTGCGGTCGCGCTTGCTCAGGGCCGGGTCCTCCCACACCTGGCCGAACAACACGTCGTCGGTCAGGGTGGCCAGCTGCGGAGCGATGTCGCCGATGGCCTTGTGGGCCGGGCCGGAGGGGTTGGTGGTGCTCATGTCGACTCCTTGATGAGGTGAATGGCGTCATTCTGGAGATCGACGACTATTGTGACTAGACGATCAAATTTGCATGAACTAATGAGCTCCATTCAATAATCGAACCGAACGTCATGCCTTCCGGGAGCGTCCATGCAAGAAAACATCCATGACCTGCAGGCCTTCGTCGCCGTGGCGCAGGAACGCAGCTTCACGCGCGCGGCCGCCAAGCTTGGCGTGTCGCCTTCGGCGCTCAGCCACACCGTGCGCGGCCTCGAAAGCCGTCTCGGCCTGCGACTGCTGACGCGCACGACCCGCAGCGTCGCGCCCACCGAAGCCGGTGAGCGCCTGCTCGGCACCGTGGGGCCGCGCTTCCAGGAGATTGCGGAAGAGCTCGAAGCCTTGACCGAGCTGCGCGACAAGCCGGCGGGCACGATCCGCATCACGGCCACCGACGTCGCGGCCAACACAGTCCTTTGGCCGCGCCTGGCTAAGGTGCTGCCGCACTATCCCGACCTCAAGGTCGAAATCGTCATCGACTACGGCCTCACCGACATCGTGGCCGAGCGCTTCGACATCGGCGTGCGCTTCGGCGACCAGGTGGCCAAGGACATGATCGCGGTGCGCGTCGCGCCGGACACCAAGATGGCAATCGTCGGCTCGCCGGCGTATTTCGCGAGCCGTGCCGTGCCGAAGACGCCCGCCGACCTGATGGGCCACAACTGCATCACCCTGCGCCTGCCCACGCGTGGCGGCCTCTACGCATGGGAGCTCAAGAAGGGGCGGCGCGAACTGCAGGTGCGAGTCGACGGCCAACTCGTCTTCAACAGCGCCTACCCGATGGTCGATGCCGCGGTCGACGGCGCCGGCCTGGCCTTTGTTCCCGACGAGATCGTGGCGCACGAGGTCGCCGGCGGTCGCCTCGTGCGCGTCATGGAGGACTGGTGTCCGACGTTTCCCGGCCTTCACATCTACTACGCGAGCCGCAAGGAGACGTCTCGCGCGATGTCGGTGGTTGTGGACGCCCTGCGTTTTTCGTCTCGTTAGCGCTCGCCCACTGTCGTAAAGTCTTTCGCGTCGGCAACGCAAGCCATTACAGCAATGAAGAAGTTGCGCACCCGGACCTGGTGGCATGAAGACCGCGTCCGGACCTGATCGGGGAGTCGCCGGGTTGAAGCCTCCATCGCGCGAGCGGCGGCGGTCTCGTCGACTCATGTGGATGAGCGGGCTCACGCTGCTGGCGGCGATCTGGCTCGCGACGATCTGGTCCTTGTGGACCAACCATCAGACCTACGCAGAACGCGGCGAGCTCGTCACGAACTCATTGGCGCAGACACTGAGCCTGACGCTGGAAAGCGAGATCCGACTCATCGGCACGATGCTGGGCTCGGTGGATCACGCCGTCGCGCGCGACAGCGCCGACACCCGGCCCGGTGCCCACCTCGGCGAAATCGCAGCCGACGGGCGCGACATGCTCCAGGTCCTCAGCTCCCTGCGCGTCACGGACGCCAACGGGCTCGTGCTGAATCCGGAGGGCGCAGGGCGGGTGTCGGTCGGCGACCGGGACTACTTTCAGACGGCCAAGGCGCATCCCGGCACCCTGGTCATCTCCGAGCCGCTGCAAGGGCGGATCTCGAAGGAATGGTCGCTGGCCTTTGCCAAGGCGCGGGTCGCGCCGGACGGCAGCTTTCTCGGCGTGGTCTACGGCAGCCTGCCGGTCAGTCACCTCGTCGATATCCTGGGCGATGTGAACATCGGCCCGCATGGAGCCGTTTCGCTGCGCTCGGGTACCTTGCGGCTGATTGCGCGCTACACGCCGGGCGCGCCCCGGCAGGACGCCAACATCGGCACCAGCGCGGTCTCCAAGGAGCTGAGCGACCAGCTGGCGCGGGCGCCCGATCGCGGCAGCTTCCTGGCTCACACCGCCCTCGACGGCATCGAGCGCATATCGGCGTACCGCCGCGTACCCCACACGGATCTGCTGCTGCTCGTGGGGCTGGAAGCCGACGATTTCTACGCGCCCTGGCGGCGCATGGCGTGGACCCTGGTGTCCATGGCGACCATCCTGTCCGGGCTGACGATCGGCGCGATCTGGATCATGAGCCGCCGCCAAGGTTGGCTGCTGGATGTCAGCGAAGCAAAGACGCGATTTCTCGCCAACATGAGCCACGAGATCCGCACGCCGCTGAATGCGGTGATCGGATTGGCGCACCTTCTTGAGCGCACCCCGCTCGACCCGGAGCAGGCGCCCTACGTGCAGAACATCAAGCTCGCGGGCAAATCACTGCTGGGCATCATCAACGACGTGCTGGATCTTTCCAAGATCGAGGCCGACGAGTTCGTGATCGAGAAGCTGGACTTCAGCCTGCGCGACGTGTGCTCGGAGTTGCAGGCGATGCTGGGCGCCCAGGCCCGCGCAAAAGGCCTGGCCTTGCACATGACGCCCGATGCCGGCCTGCCCGACGTGCTGCGCGGCGATCCCACGCGCTTGAGGCAGATCCTCGTCAACCTGGTCGGCAATGCGATCAAGTTCACCGAGCAGGGCCAGGTGAGCCTGGTGCTGCATGCAAAGTCGCAGACCGCCGATCACTGCTGGCTGCGCTTCGAGGTGCGCGACACCGGCGTCGGCATTGCGCCGGAAGTGCTCGGCCAGCTCTTCGCACCGTTTGCACAGGCCGATGCATCCACGACGCGGCGCTTCGGCGGCACGGGGCTGGGCCTGTCGATCACCAAGCAACTGGCCGAACTGATGGGCGGCCGCGTCGGCGTGCAAAGCACGCCCGGTCAGGGCAGTTGCTTCTGGGTGGAGCTGCCCTTCGAGCAAGGCGACCCCGCGCAACTCGTGAGGACGATGACGGCGCATGCCCAAGGTCACCGGCTGCAGGGCGTGCGCATCCTGCTCGTGGATGACAGCGACATCAACCTCCAGGTGGCCGGCCGGCTGCTTGAACTGGACGGCGCCCTGGTCCGGCGCGCGAGCAATGGCGCCGAAGCGCTTCAGCTCGCCGAGGAACAGGCGGACCTGGACATCGTGCTGATGGACGTGCAGATGCCCGTCATGGACGGTCTGGAAGCAACGCGGCGCATCCGCGCGCTGCCCGGGCGCAAGACCTTGCCAATCGTGGCGCTGACGGCGGGCAATACCGATACCGAACATCGCCGCGCACGCGAAGCGGGGCTCACGGACATCCTGTCCAAGCCCATCGACCCGGAGCGATTGGTGGAGAGCGTGCGCCGGGCCCTGGGGCGGCCGCCCATCGCCAGCACGCCGGGCGAGCAGGCGCCTGTCGCGGCGGACTGGCCGCAGATCGAAGGCATCGACAGTGCCGACGCGCGCATGCGGCTGTCAGGCGACGTGGAGTTGTTCGGCGACATGCTGCGGCGCGTGCTGGGCAGTTGCGACGAAGTGCCGAGTGTTCCGGCGACCACGCCAGAGGAGTTGCAAGCGCTCGCCGCACGCATGCACAAGCTCAAGGGCAGCTCGGCGACGCTGGGCGCCAAGCGCCTATCGAACCTGGCGGCCGCCGTCGAGGCCGCCTGCCTGCGCGGCGACGCACAGGGCGTGGCAACGGGGCGCATCGAGCTTGGCGAGGCGGCTCAGCGCTTGCGCGCCGCGGCCGCCCCTGTGCTGGAGGCTCAACCGATGCCTCGTGCTGTAGACGGCCCGGCGGCACCGCCGGACCCGGCGCTGCTGGAAGCCTTGATGACGGCGCTCCGCGGCAACGACCTGGCTGCGCTGGACCTGCACAAGCGCCTGGCGCCGTCGCTCAGGCTGGCGCTCGGGGAGCCGGACTTTGCGCAGTTGGATGCACACGTCCAGGGGCTGGACTTCAAGCAGGCCACCTCGCTCTTGGCAAGCTCATGGGCTGATAAAGGCGGATCGGATTCGGTCTCGAGGCGGCTGTAGCAATGGCGTGGGAGATTCAACGCCGGCTTTTCGAACCCGAGCGATAGCTGCCAATCGCGCCGCGCCACGGCACGGCACGCCCAAAAAAATCGGCGGGCCGAAGCCCGCCGCAAAAGGGGGATGGATCTCGGAACGAGATAGACACCCGGGCTGCACGACGCCGGCACGATGAACTCACGACGCGGCAGTTGGGCGATGCCCCGGTGCAGTTTCGGGGGGAGGCTTGCGCCGGGGCATGGAAGAAGTCTAGGCAAGCCGCATCGCCGCACGTGCCGGCCAAGGCCGTGCATGCGGGTAGGACAGCACCGACACGGCCTGCCGCGCGGCATCGCCCCCGTCGGACGGCACTGACACGCACTGCCTCCCCGCGCCGACGCACAAGTCGCGCAATCCGGCAGACAGTGGCATTCACGCACCGCGTTCATTGCCCACCGTCACCGCCGAGGTCCGCCATGCTCCGTCAGCCCAGCCCCACCGCCCGCAACCAAGGTCTCCTGGCGCGCTGGCGTGCCGCGCGGCAGCAGCAACAGCGGCGCACGCCGCCGCCGAACCGCGATGAATGGGGCATGGAGTCGGCCCTGCCGTGGCTGCAGGGCGCGCGGCAGTGACCGGCCTTACTGGATCAGGCCGTTCTTCAGCGCGTAATAGGTCAGGTCGCTGTTGGTCTCGAGCTTGAGCTTCTCGAGCGTGCGCGTCCGGTAGGTGCTCACCGTCTTGACGCTGAGGAACATGGCCAGCGCCATGTCGCCCACGGTCTCGCCCTTGGCCAGGCGCAGGAAGACCTGCATCTCGCGTTCTGACAGCGCCTCGTGCAGCGGCCGGTCGGGGCTGCCGCCGGCGACGCTGTCGGCCATCAGCTCGGCCACGGCCGGGCTGATGTAGCGCCGGCCGCGCGCCACCGTGCGGATCGCGCTGGCGATTTCCTCGGGGTCGCATTCCTTGTTCAGGTAGCCGCTCGCGCCCTGGCGCAGCAGCGTCGTCGCGTAGTGCGTCTCGGGGAAGCCGCTGAGGATGAGCACCGGCAGCTCGGGAAAGCGCGCCTTGATGGCCGCGAGCGCGTCGACGCCGCTCTGGTCGGGCATGGAGATGTCCATCAGCAGCACGTCCACCTCGCCGGCGCGCGCGAGTTCGAGCGCATCGCGGCCGTTGGCGGCCTCGCCGGTCACGCGCATGTCGACGTTCTCGCCGAGGAACTGCCGCAGGCCGGAACGCACGATGGCGTGGTCGTCGACGATGCCGATTCGGATCATGGAGTCCTCGAATGACGGTTGCTCTGAATCTAGCCTAACAGCGTGATTCAGCTGACGCGATCGGAGATGTCCTACAAGCCGATGCCGTCTTGGCCGATGCCGCGTGCGCCTTGCAGCCACGAAAGTTGAAACAACGGGATTCATTTCCGTTGACCCTTCAGCTCCGAAGAAAGGACGCAAGATGAACCAGCACCGCACTCCCCGAGTCGCCCTGCTCGCCGCTGTGGCCGTCGCCACGGCGCTGGCGTCGGGCCTTGCCGGCTGCAACAGGCCGGGCGACGACCGCACGGCAGGCCAGAAGCTCGACGACACCATCGCCGACGCCAAGCAGGCCGGCGACGACGCCAAGGCCGACGCCAGCCAGGCCGCGCAGGCCGCGGCCAAGGTCGTCGGCGACGCCACGATCGTCACCCGCATCAACGCGGCACTCGTGGCCGACGACAAGCTCAAGGCCCTGAAGATCGACGTCAGCAGCGCCGCCGGCCGCGTGAAGCTCACCGGCACGGCGCCCGACGCCGACTCGCGCCAGCGCGCCACCGCTTTGGCCGCCTCGGTCAATGGCGTCGTCTCGGTCGACAACGAGATGACCGTGACCCGCAACGGCTGACGCCGCCTGCAAGCCTGATTGCCCCCACAACGAGGAGAACACCATGAGGACATCGACCCTGCTGCTTGCCACCGCCCTCGCCTTGGGCACGCTCGCCGGCACCGGCTGCGCCGTCACGCGCAGCCAGGAAACCGTCGGCGCCTATATCGACGACTCGACGCTGACGACGCGCGTCAAGGCCAAGTTCGCTGCCGACTCGACCGTCAGCCTCATGGCCATCAACGTGGAGACGCTCAAGGGCGAAGTCCAGCTCTCGGGCTTCGCCAAGAACGCCGAGGAGCGCCAGCGCGCCGAAACGCTGGCTCGCTCCACCTCCGGCGTGGCCGCGGTGCGCAACGACATCGCGATCCGTTGACCCCCGTGGGCGGCGGCGGCGAATAGGACAGTTCCTACAAGCCGCCGCCGCCGGAGTTGGCACCATGTGGACCTTGCCTTACGCTTCCGAAACCGCGACCCCACCCGATGCCGTCATGTCAGCCCTGCGCGCCTTCATCGTCGAAGACAGCCCGGTCATCCTGGAGAACCTGGTCGGCACGCTCGAGGAGCTGGCCAATGTCGAAGTCGTCGGCAGCGTGGCCGACGAGGCCGCCGCCATCCAGTGGATGCGCCAGGACCCGAACGGCGGCGCCGATGTCGTCATCATCGACGTGTTCCTGCGCTCCGGCACCGGCCTGGGCGTGCTGCAGGCGGCCCAGGCCCTGGGCGTGGCGGCACGGCGCGTCGTGCTGACCAACTACGCGACCGACGACATCCGCAGCCGCTGCATGGGCCTGGGGGCCGAGCGCGTGTTCGACAAAAGCCGCCAGCTCGACGAGCTGATCAGCTATTGCGCCGATCTTTCCGGCACGCCGAGCCGGCCGATGCCGCTGTCTTCCGCCGAGCGCTGACCGGCCCGGGTCCATACTGCGGCCGTGTTCGACCTCGACCCGCTGATCCAGCACGCCAGCCGCCGCCGACTGGCGACGGTCTTCGTGGCCATGCTGGCCGCGGCGGCGCTGATGGTCATCAGCGAGCTGGCCTATCACCTCGCTGAAAAGGCCGTGGACAGCGAGCACGCGCGCAGCGAGGCGCGCTTCGACGCGCTGCTGCTGCGCAGCCTGATGGCCGACGCCGAGACCGCGCAGCGCGGCTTCCTGATCACGGGACGCGACCGCTACCTCGAGCCGATGCAGGCCGCCGAGTCCCGGCTGCCCGAGGTCATCCAGCGCCTGTCCACGCGCTACGAAGGTGCCGAGTGGGCGGCGCTCGTGGCCGAGGCCCGCCAGCGCGCTGAAGAGAAGTTCTCCGAGCTGCGCGAGACCGTCGCGCTGTACCGCGCCGGCTCGCACGAGGCCTGGCAGGGGCTCATGTCCACCGACATCGGCCGCGAGAAGATGGACGCGGTGCGCGTCGCCACCGAGAAGCTCGTGGCCTACGAGCGCGAGCGCATCGCGCGCGACCACGCCGCCATCGATCGCGCGCTGACCTTCGGCCGCTTCGGCGTGCACGCGCTGGCCCTGCTCAGCCTGCTGTGGCTGCTGTACTTCCTGCGCAAGAACGAGGCCCTGCACACGGCACGGCGCGAGCACGCGCACATCCTGCGCGCCGAACGCGACGGCCTCGAGCGCGAGGTCCTGCGCCGCACGGCCGAGCTGACCGACCTTGCCCGCCACCTGCAGAACGTGCGCGAGGACGAGCGCGCCCACCTCGCGCGCGAGCTGCACGACGAGCTCGGCGCGCTGCTCACCGCCGCCAAGCTCGACGTCGCGCGGGTGCGGCGCCTCGTTGCCAAGGGCCTCACGCCCGACATCGGCGAGCGCCTGGGCCACATGAGCGGCCTCATCGACGAAGGCATCACGCTCAAGCGCCGCATCATCGAGGACCTGCGCCCCTCGGCGCTGTCCAACCTCGGCCTCACGCCGGCGCTGGAGATCCTCGCGCGCGAGTTCGGCGCGCGCTCCGGCCTGAACATCCACGCGGCGCTCGAGGACGTGCAGGCCGACGACGGCGGCAAGCTCGCGATCTACCGGCTCGTGCAGGAAGCGCTGACCAATGTGCTGCGCCACGCCCAGGCGCAATCGGTCTGGCTGCGCCTGGCGCGCGAGGACGGCCAGATCGTGCTGAGCGTGCGCGACGATGGCCGCGGCTTCGATCCGGTGGCCGTCCCCTCGGGCCACCACGGTCTGCTGGGCATGCGCTACCGCATGGAGAACCTGGGCGGCACGCTGCTGCTGCGCTCGGCGCCGGGCCAGGGCACGGAGATCGAGGCGCGCCTGCCCCTCGTGTCGCCAGCCGAATCGCCGGCTGAGGCGCCGGTTGAGGCGCCACCCGAGTCGACCGCGCCGGCTCACGGCCGCTGACTCCGGCGCCGCCACGGCGCCTCGTCCTACACACGTCGGCCCTGTCGGCTGACGGGGCGCGCGCCGCCGGGCGACCAAACTTTTCCTACCGCAACTGCTTCCACGAGGCATCGCCATGACCATGAAATTCCCGCAGAGCCTGCACGCCGACGGCTGGCTGGATCGCATGCCCGAGGGCCACTCGCGAAGCACCATCACCGGCCCGATGAGCGACGAGCTGCCACCGATGTGGGCCGACGATGACGAGGCCATGGCCATCGAGCCGGCGCGCCGCCGTTCTCCGCGTGCCGGCACCTGGCTGGCGATCGTCGGCGTCGGTGCCGTCGCGGCGGGCATGGCCGTGGTCTATGCCCACGACCCCGACCGCGTGAACGCCGAGATCAGTGGCGCGCTGGCCCGTGCCGAGGGCACGCCGCCCGCGCAAGCGCCGGCCCAGCTCGCCGATGCCCAGGCACCACAAGCGCAGCCGGCGGCCTCGGACGCGCAATCCCAGACGCTGGCCATGGCGCCGCCGGCCGCCGGCGTCAGTACCGGCACGGTCGACAGCGCACCCGCCAAGGCCGAAACGCCGCCACCTGCTGACAACACGGCGCCAGCGACGCAAGCCGCAACGCCGCCGAGCCCGCTGCCCGCCAAGACCGCTCACGCGACCGCGCCCAAGCAGCGCCTGAGCCAGCTGGCCCAAGGTCCGAGCACGACGCCGTCGATGCTGGTGCCGCCGGCGCCGGTCGTGCAGGAGCAAGCACCGCAGCAGGTGCAGGCCATGGCGCCGGCGCTGCCGGCCTCGGCCTCGCAACTGGCCGCACCGGCCAGTCAGCCCGCCAGTGCGCCGGCCAGCTCGCCGGTGACGGGCGAATAAGCAGAAGCGCCCGCTCGGGCGCCCTCAGCTCAGCACGCCATCCATCGGTTCCAGCGGCGGCGGGAGTTCACGCTCCCCCGCCGCTTCGAGCAGGCTGACCTCCACCGCGCGGCACAGCGCGTCGAGCGGCAGGTGATGCGTGCGCAGGCCGAAGGGCTGCTCGATCTCGTCGCCGAGCGCGTCGAGCCCGAAGAAGGTGTAGGAGACGATGGCCACGACGACCGGCGTCATCACGCCGATGGCGTCGACCAGGCCGAAGGGCAGCAGCAGGCAGTAGAGATAGGCCGTGCGGTGCAGCAGCAGCGTGTAGGCAAACGGGATCGGCGTGGAGGCCAGGCGCTCGCAGCCGGCCTGCACGGCGCCGAGCGCGGTCAGCGACTGATCGAGCTCGGCGGCCAGCGGCGCGGCCAGGCGTTCGGCACGAACCCAGCGCGCGAAGTCCTGCGCGTGGCGTTGCAGCAGGTAGCCGGCGGGATTGCGCGCGGCGCCCAGGCCGGCGAGCTCCTCGGCATCGAGCCAGGGCTGCGTCGCGACGCCGGCATCGAGCCCGCGCAGCTGGCAGCGCAGCGCGTGGGCGAAGGCGATGGTGCGACGGGCGATGCGGCGCGTCTCGGCGCCTTCGTCCAACGCCGCGGGCCGCACCCAGTCTTGTTGCCGCACCAGCGTGCGTGAACGGTGGATCAGCTCGCCCCAGAGCTTGCGCGCCTCCCAGAAGCGGTCGTAGGCGGCGCTGTTGCGAAAGCCCAGGAAGATCGCCAGCGCCAGGCCCATCAGCGTGAAGGGCACCGGCGTCAGCGTGACCTTCCACGAGAACAGCAGGCCATGCGTCAGCGTGACGAGGATGGCGAGGGCGGTGCAGCCGGCGACGTTCTTGGCGATGCGCGGCAGCACCGAGCCTTTCAGCGCGAAGAGTCGGAAGGCGTTCGATCGGTCCCGGACAAGCACGCGGGCGCTCCTGGGGCAAGGCGTCCGCCCCAGTGCGGCACGGCCGCCGGGATTATCGGCGTGGGGCTTCCGGCGCGCGCTCCTCGGCCTCGCGCCGCGCGCGGCCCACGAGCGGTACGCTGGCCAGCAGGCCGAGCAGCCACAGGCCCGACGTCGCGCCGCCGCCACCACCACCGGCCGCCGGAGCCGGGGCGGGCGCCGGGGCAGGAGACGGTGCCGGCGCAGGCGAGGGCGCAGGCGCTGGTGAAGGCGCGGGAGCCGGTGCGGGCGCAGGCGCCGTCGGGATCGGCGTGCTGCCCTGAGCGGCGCCGCACGCGGTCAGCGCATCGGAGCTGACCGTCACGGCCGTGGCCTGCGGCGCGCTGTAGGTACCGGGCGACTGCGCGTACTTGAGCGCCTCGGGCGCGTCGAGCAGGCCGGCGCCGCAGGTCGTCGTCGTGCAGGTGCAGCGGTAGCCGTTGTTCGCGTCGGTGCACAGGCCCAGGGCCGGCGCGATCACGTGCGGCCGCGCGCTGAGCTTGAGCCCGCCCTCGATCTGCGCCAGCGTCAGGTTGGGATTGACGGCCAGCATCAGCGCCGCCGTGCCGGCGACCTGCGGTGCCGAGAAGCTCGTGCCGCTGACCGCGGCGTAGCCGTAGCCGGTGCCTGAAAGATCCGGCGCGTAAGTGCCCTTGTTGAAGGTCGAGACCACGCCGCCGTCGGGCACGCCGGTGATCGAGTCGCAGCGCAGCTGCTTCTGCGTGTTGGCCATGTCGCCGCCCGGCGCGGCGAGCTGGACCTCGCTGCCGTAGTTGCTGTAGATGGCCTTGAAGCCCTGGCGGTTGACCGAGTTCACGGCGAACACGCCGGGGCAGTTGGCGGGGCGGCCGACGGCCGCCTGCTGGTTGCCTGCGGCCGCGACGATGAACACGCCCTTGCTGCGCAGCGCGGTGATGGTGTCCTGGTAGAGCTGGGCCGCCGCGGCGACGTTGCTGTCCGGATCGCTGGTGCTGCACGAGGCCACGCCGGCGAAGCCGATCACGAGGATGCGCGCCGGGTTGGTATTGGCGGGCACATTGGCCACGGTATTGCCCGCGGCCCAGTTCATGCCATCGACCATGTCGGAGTACAGCGCGCCGCATTGGCCGGCCACGCGCACGGGCAGGACCCGGCCGGACCAGTCGATGCCGGCGACACCGGCGCCGTTGTTGCTCACCGCCGCGAGCTGGCCGGCGACGAGCGTGCCGTGCCAGCTGCTGGCGATGCCGTTGGCCGGCGTGCTGTCGAGGCTGCAGCCGTCGTAGATCGCCGGATTGGCCTGGTACTGCGCGGCGGTGATGCCGTCGCCGTAGTCCAGGGCCGTGGCGCTGCGGCCCGTGCCGTTGCCGGCGTAGGTCGCATTGCTGATGAAGTTGTAGCCCGGCAGCAGCATGTTGGCGTCGAGGTCCGGGTGACTCGTGATGCCGGTGTCGAGCACGGCGATCACGGGCGAGCCGGCGCCGGTGCTGATGTCCCAGGCATGCGTGAAGTCCGCGACGCCCGGGCTCTTGACGGTGTCGTAGTCGTCGAGCCACCACTGCGGCGTGTTCGGATCGCGGAACAGCGTGTCGTTGGGCACGGCGGCGCGTTGCTCGTGGCCGTTGGCCAGCACGTGGCTGAGCCGTGCGTCGGTGCGCAGGCGCATGACCAACGCCTCGGCCTGATCGGCGGGCAGGGGCTGCGCCGCCTCGACCAGCACCCAGCCCGGGCCGATGCTGCGGCTGAAATGCAGCGGCAGCTTGAGATCGGCCAGCAGCGCCGTCGTCGCGGCCTGGGCATCTGCCGGCGCTTGCTTGAAGCGCAACAGCAGGCCATGCACGACGCCGTGCGCCGCTTTCGCGCGCAGCGGCGTCGCGACGGTGGCGGCGCCAACGGGCAAGGCCGCGAGGCTGAACGAGCATGCGCTCGTGGCCGCGACGGCGAGGGCGATCATCGATTGGCGGAAACGCGGCGCAGGCGGCGCGGCGAGCGGAGCAGGGGGGCGGGTGATGGGCAGCATGCGCGCCACGCTAGGGCGATGCCGTGAAGTGGGCATGACACATGAGCCGGATGGCTCATGCGCAAGCGCGAATGTCGCCTGCATGCCGCGCCGCAGCGACTTGACCATGATCCGTTCGGACCATCGCCGTCATGCGGCCGTGATCCTGACTTGCCTCGGCACATCTGCGCTCAGTCTTGCAGTTAGCCGTGGAATGACGACTTATCGCGCATTTCCCTAGCCCGATCGGTCTACGGATCGACCCCAGATTCAAAGGACAGTCATTTGACTTACCTACAGTCCGCCGCTCGATGACCCACATTCAGTCGGCGCAGCTTGTGCCCAGCACCCCACACGCCACCATGCAAGCCCGTGATCCGATCGACGTTCCGATGCTGAATCACGCTCACGTGGAGGCCATCGTGCGCGCCGCGGAATCGGCGCTCGAGGTGCGGCGGCGCTACCAGTTCTTTGTCTGGACGCAGAGCAGCCTGCAGACCCTGGTGCCGCACCGCCTCGCGATCTGCGGCGCCTACCAGCGCGCGGCACGCGAGCTGATCTTCGACGCGTTCAACAGCGTCAGCGTGCCCGAGACACTGCTGCAAGGCTTCAAGAACCCGCGCGGCGCGCTGATCCAGCAGCTGCAGGGCCGCTGGCTCGACGCCGGCTGCCGGCCGGTGCGGGTCACGATCGATCAGCTCGACGGCGCGGCGATCACCGAACACCGCGACCAGCTGCGCGAGGCCGGCTTCACCGAGCTGCTCGCGCACGGCCTGTCGCGCCCGCAGCGGCCCAGCGAGATCGAAAGCTTCTTCGTCTTTGCCCAGCCGAGCGGCGGCGCCGGGGTGCAGCAATGCCATCACCTCGAGCTGCTGATGCCGCACATCCACTCGACCTGGCACCGGGTGCAGGCGCAGGAGCGCGAAATCAAGCTGCAGCCCGAGACCGTGCCCGTGCGCGCCGGCCAGCCCCGCGACATCACGAGCCGCGAGCGCCAGATCCTCAGCTGGCTGCGCGAAGGCATGAGCAACCAGCAGATCGGCGACGTGCTCGGCATCAGCTCGCTGACCGTGAAGAACCACGTGCAGAAGATCCTGCGCAAGCTCAACGCCGCCAACCGCGCCCAGGCCGTGGCGCGCGCGATGAGCATGAACCTGCTCGACCGCTCGCCGGCCGACGTCGGCAAGGCAGGCTGAACGCCCTGCGGGCGGCACGCGGGAGCGTGTCCGCCCGAGCCGTTTTTTCAAGGCGTCAATCGCGTCTCGGTGTTTTCACCTAACTGCGCCGAGTTACATCGAATTCGCCGTTTCGCGTAGTCCGTTTGGACTGTTGCTGCAGATAGCGATCGCGAAGAAATGTCACTCCTGACTGCGACAGTCTTTACATGTCTTAAGGACATCTTTCGTTCTTTGCACCAGGGACCTGCCCGAGTGCCCGACGGTACCGCCATTCACCCAGCCAAGAGCGAAGTGAACAGGGGTTGTCAGTACAGGCGCTGTGTGTCGCACCAGGAGCGTGGGCTCAGG